>Ga0105046_10003911_pt1 | contig 23691 bp, 33 predicted proteins | sample MAT03_FD_78385 | JGI IMG/M metagenome (GOLD analysis project Ga0105046, IMG submission 78385) | Freshwater microbial communities from Lake Fryxell liftoff mats and glacier meltwater in Antarctica - MAT-03 (megahit assembly) | ecosystem: Environmental > Aquatic > Freshwater > Ice > Liftoff...
GCGATTGTCGCCGGACTCTCCGAATCCGGTGTCCCCCCGCGTCTGGCAGACCACGATGGCGGGCGACCCATGACTGAGTGGTGTGGCGTCCATGGCTCGGACGCGCGGTCGCAGTGCGAGTGTCAAGACACCGGACCCGGAAAGTCCGGCGACGTTCACAAGCCGCGTCTGGCACTCGCCGGGCGGCTCACCAGTCAAGGCATCACTTCGCCAGGGAAGCACTGACGATCTCGGCGTCGTTTCTGAGGACGATCGACTTGTTGGCAAAGGCGGGGTGCGACCAGACGACTTTCCGTTGCTGGGCGCCGCCGGTGGGCTCGATCAGGTGCGTGCGGCTGAGTTCGTGGTAGCCCTCGCGGGTCAGTCGGGCGATGATCAGGTCGCCTTGTTCATTCGGGACGAAGAACCGGTCGCCCTGCCGCACCAGAAATGCGTTGGCCCAGCGGTCGGATTTTCCCCCGGTGGCTGCGTAAGTCTCCCACAGGCGGGTGCCGGTCCGGGCCTCGAGGCCGCGCAGCTCGCCGTAGCTATCGACGCCGAACACCAGCTCACCATCAAACCAGGGAGTCGTCATGATAGAGTGGAGTGCGTCGGTGTTCTTTTCACTCTTCCCCTTCCGCGTCCACACCTCCGACACGCTGCTGCCGTCGCTCGACAATTTGAGCAGCCGCGATCCATCGTAAAAAGCGGTCAAGAAAATCTCGTCGTTCGCCAAGCGTGGCATCGGCGCCGTGAGTCCGTTGTTGATCTCCCATTCGTACGTCCAAATGAGCTGCCCTGTCTCGGGCTCTAAAGCGCTCAGACCGGCTGGGTGGAATGCCAGCAGAATCCGGCGGCCGTGGTGCTCGATGATCTGCGGCGGTCCATAGCCGGGGCCATGCGCGGTGACGGAATCGATCGCCCGCCAGAGTTCGTTTCCGGTCAGTTTGTCGAACGCGACGACCGTTGATCCCGGACCACCGACGAGACAGATGAGCTTGTTGCCGTCGACCAGCGGATGGGACGCAAAGCCCCAGACCGGGGCATTTTTCAGGTGGAAGTCCTTGAGGAACTGCTTCGACCAGAGAACCGAGCCATCCACGACGTTCAAACAAAACAGGTGTCCCTGCGCCCCGAGTGTGTACACCCGGTCGCCATCGACTGTGGGGGTGCAGCGCGGTCCGGCTGGGTAGCTGACGGTGTAGGGGCAATCGTATTCGTGAGTCCAGAGGATCTGGCCGTCCGCTTCGTTCAGGCACAGCACGCGCTCGGTCGCCGGGGTCGAGCCAACGGGACTCGGCTCGGTCGATTCGGTCGCAGCTGGCTTGCTCTGCCGATCGGTGACATACACCTTGCCCGCGGCGACTGCTGGTCCGGCATATCCCCCGCCAATGGGCACCCGCCAGTTGATTTTCGGCCCCTCGGGCGGGAAGGCGTCGAGGATCCCGGTTTCTCGCCAGACACCGTCACGCTTCGGTCCCATCCACTGGGGCCAGTCGTCGGCCCGCGATGTCGAGGCCAGAACGAGAAGAAATGCGATTGCGATCAAACTTCGCATCAAGCCACCATGCGGGGAAAAGGGAGAGCGAATTCACGCGATCAGTGGCGAAAACGTAAGGTGCCCCAGATTGCTGGCAACCTTTTGCGGGCCGCTGGCCGTGGACTCATGATCATCAACGGCATCCGCTTTGGCAATGGTCTGCGGACGGCTTCGGGGGGAGGCACGATCGGCGAGGCCCTCAGTGGAGACTGACGTTGTTTTCGAGGGTGGCACTAGTGGTCGCTTGGGGCCGTCAGTGAATTTGCCCGCAGCTGCTTAAGACTCGAACGCCACTCTCGTCCACACGTCCCGCACCGGGGATTCAAAGTCCTCGGCAGTGGCACGCGGCGTGAGCACATTTCGTGTTCAGCGTTTCCAGGACATGATTCGCAGTAAGTTCGACTGGTCGTCGGTCCAGACGCCGAGTTCAGGCCGTGTCTGACACGGCTGCCAGTGTCCGCTCGCGAGAAGTTTGTCGAGAGGCGTCGTGGAGGAGGCGAGTACGACCCACCGCGACGCATGCTTGCCACGGCGGAGTTCTTCCGCCACGGGGTGATCGTCGTTGAAGATGTAAGCGACGCAGCCCAGGTCTTCCGCAATGTTCGCCAAAACTGGTTCGAGATCGACAAATTGATTCGAGATGTGACACGCGAGAATGCCGCCCGGCTTAAGCTTGGTGAAATATTCGGCGACGGCTTCTTTTGTCAGCAGATGGACTGGAATCGCATCGCTGGTGAAAGCATCGAGCACCAAGAGTCCGTAGTTGCCGTCCGCTGACTCCCGAATCTTCAGCCGCGCATCTCCCAGAATCACTCGCGATTTCGCTCCGCGATTCCGGGCGTCCTGTAAGAAGGTGAAATAGCGATTGTCTTCTGCGACATGGGCGATGGCCGGATCGATTTCGTAAAACGTGTATTGTTCGCCCCGCTCCGCGTAACCCGCCAAAGAGCCGATTCCCAGACCGACCACACCGACCGCTTGCGTGACCGGTGTCCCGCGATTCGAAAGTATCAGTTCCCCGATCGGCCCGGTGAAGAAGTAATACGTCAGCGGCGGTCGTCGCTCTCTCGCGTTCCTGGAGTTCACCTGCATGCCGTGCACCGTCCGTCCGTGGACGAGTTGAGTCATCACGCCTTCTTTTCCTCGCTCCACGTGAAACTCGCCGAAGAATGTCCGCTTTCGTTCCAAAACGTATCGGGATGATTCCGAAAAATAGACATTCCATGACATTCCCAGCAGGATCATGACCGTCAAGGCGACGCGAATCCCGTTCAGGACGCGTCGGTGCAATCCCAAGGTCAAAGCGGACGCAGGCAGCAGCCACAAGCCCAAGGCGATCGCTAGCGGGTATTCGGCCAACCAGTTAAATACCAACGGAAAAACGAGCGTGTTGCAGACGCTACCGCAAACTCCGCCGCAGGAAATCCAGAGATAGAACTCCGTTAAGTGCTTCGAGCTGGGGCGAGTGGCCGCCAATCGACTGTGTAGAGCCAACGCCCCGCAGAACAACACGCCGTTGTGCAGCACAAGCCCTGCCAAAGCACTCTCCTGCAGAGCTCGCCCCACCAGAGCGATGAGCAACGCCAGGACGACGTATCCGGCCACACTCGCGGTCAAGACCCACGGCGGCGGGTCGGCAAAAGCGATGATGAACGAAAGCAGATACAGACTTAAAGGCAACATCCAGATCGCTGGCATCGGAGCAATCTCTGCCGACAGGTAGGTGGTCACACCCATCATGAGGATCGACGGACACAGCGACCAGAAAAACCAGCTCCACTGCAAGTTGATCGATATCGGTGGATCGACGGCGAGGGGACTCGCGAGATCATCGTTGACCGGGTTCTGACCTCGCCACGCGATCGCTCCGCAGAAGGCATAGAAGAGAGTCAGCCCCATGAAACCCCAGGTGACAAAATGACGCTGCGCCGACAACGGGTACCAGAATTCCAGAACGGTCGGATAGAGCAGCAAGCCGAGGAGGCTGCCGGTGTTGCTGGCGACATACAGCAGATACGGACTCCCCCGCAGCCGAGCTGCTGCATACCAAGCCTGCAACAGGGGCGCGGTGGTCGAAACAACGAAAAACACGGGTCCGATCGACCTGGTCAGATCGATCAGAAGTGACAGTACAGGGTGCTGCACATTGCCGGTCAATCCCTCAATATCAAACCGAATCGGCAACGTCAGCCACGCCATGCTCGTGACGATCCCGTGGACGACAAGTTGCCGTCCCAACGAGAGGAACTTGTGCAGCAAGTGGGCGTAAATGTATCCCAGAAGCAGTAGCAACTGGAAAAATAAGAGGCACGTATTCCAGACCGCAGGAGCTCCTCCATACCACGGCAAGAGCGTCTTGCCGACCAGCGGCTCTAACAGAAAGAGGAGTGCGGCCCCCAGAAAAACGCTGACAACAAACAATCCCGGGATGATCAACGAGCGAGAGGGCAATGATTGGGGGCACGTATTCAAGAATCGGTCACTCAAAACGCACAAAGGGGAAAGACTTCGAGAAAATGTTATCAGTCAATTTGCCACACAACAATTCAAGGAATCCCCGCAATCTGCCATTGTGAAGCTTTCTTAACAGCCGTCTGGCTGAGGCCGATGGATGGCACGTCCCTGATGCACTGGGAACGGGGAGGATGCCGCTCACGGGGTTGTTCACGACGGCCTTCGACAAGCCTCAAACCGTAGCGCCCCGCCGTTGTATGTCGACAGACTTGAGGGGGCTGACGCCGCCCCGCTCGCGAAAACGAGTCACGCGGCGCGGGTCTCGCGGAGCGGGATCAGTTTCGGAATCGGCACTTGGGCTCCGATGACCGAACCGTGAATGTGACGCAGGGCTGCAAAGTCGTGGTGTAGGAACTGGAGCAGTCGCGAGCGGGGTGAACGCCGACGCAGGTAGCCTTGGCACAGCAGAGCGACGATCTCGTCGTAGGCTCGGTGATTCGGCGAGTGAGCGTAACACCGTCCGGAAAACCGCCGGATGTCGCCGTTGAACTGTGGGCTGATGTGGTACAACTCGTGGACCAGCGTGTTGACCTTTTCCTCAAACGAGAGGTCGAAGAACCGTGGAAGATAGACTGAAAGGATGTACCACTGTTCCACTGAACCGCAAAATAGCCGCTGGATCGACCACAGCTGGCCCGATCGCATGGCCGTCAGCTCGCCGCCCTTGAAACGCAGCGGCGTCAGCTTGGCGAGCATCCCGTGGGTCGAGCCTCGCCGGGCCTGGCAAAACGAGAGCGCGACGCGGTCCATCTCGATGTGGCGAAAATCGGGGATCCGAGCGACTAAATCCTCGCAGACCGCAGCCAGCGCTGCGATGACATCGAAGCCGTCGAGTGCAGCGAATCCATTCGCGTGGGGCACGGCGGGTCTGGGAACATCCGTGTTCCCGTCCTTCAGAAGGCCATGAAAAAGGGCAGGCGATCACGCCTGCCCTTCTGGTCAATTCCACTCGTCGCCGGTCGCAACTAGGTGGCTGCTTGCTCGACAACTGGAGCGGTGCGCTGCTTCTTGCGGTCGCGTTCGTTGCCAACAAACTCAATGATCGCCAGTGGGCTGGCGTCATTCTGTCGGACACGGGGTAAACGCACAATACGAGTATAACCGCCTTCGCGATCACCCATCATCGGGCCGAGCTTATCGAACAGAACCGAGGTTGCTTCCTTGTCTCTCAGCAGAGCAAAGGCACGCCGACGCAGAGCAATCGCCGGAGCGAGTGCTTGGTTCCACTTCTGCCAATTCTCTGACTTCCGCCAGTTGGCCCATTCCGTGCTATTGCGATCCGCTGTGGTGCCAAACTCCGCTGCCTTCGCCTGGTAAGGCAAAGCCCGCCGAGCCATGGTCACCAGCTTCTCCACGTACGGGCGGAGTTCCTTAGCCTTCGGGACTGTCGTCTCGATACGGCCAGGGACAATCCACCGCTTCTCAGGATCCAGCTCCCGAGTCACAGTTTTAATCAAACTGGCGGCCATGTTGGAAAACATAGCGTGACGGTGGGACGATGTCCGCCCCAGTGTCCGGCCTTTTAGACGATGTCGCATATCAGCACCCGTTCTCACGCAATCCGAAAGTTGTCCAGCGTCCGACTCAGTCCGGGATTGACCTACCCAAAACTGAACTGCCTAAAACTGAGCCGTCTCAGGCTGACCCGTCCCACTACTTTCGCAGTGTGGACTGATTCGGAACCTTCATGCCGAGCCGCAAACCAATCAGTTGGAGGCGTTCTTTGACTTCCGTCAGAGTCGTCTCGCCGAAATTGCGGACCTGCAACAATTGATCTTCTGAGCGTCCGACGAGGTCGCGAACCGATGTAATCCCTTCGGACTCCAGACAGTTCGTCGCCCGCACCGACAGATTCAGTTCGGCGAGCGATTGACCCAGTCGATCCTCGAGCTCCAAATCGATCGGAGCATATCCGGTCGATTCGAGCATCCCCTTGAGGCCAGCTTCCGGTGGAAGCTCCGGGCCTGGCTCGCGATAGTTGATGAATGGGTTGAGATGCTTTCGGAGGATCTTCGCCGCCTCGACCAGTGCCATGTCCGGCTTGACTGTGCCGTTGGTCCAAATCTCCAAAGTCAACTTGTCGTAGTTCGTCCGCTGACCGACGCGAGTATCGTCCACTTTGTAGCGAACGCGAATCACGGGCGAAAAGGCAGCATCGAGTGGAATCGTTCCTAACTCAGGCATCTTCTCGTGAATTTCCGCAGCTGTGGTATAGCCACGGCCGTTCTCGACGGTCAGCTCGATATTGAGAGGAACAGAGTCAGTGACGGTCGCGATGACCATGTCGCGGTTGATGACTTCGACCTGATCGTCACAAATAATGTCGCCGGCGGTCACGACGCCCGGCTCATGACGTTCGATTCGCAGTGTCTTCGTCGTCGTGGAGTGATTCTTGACCACGAGAGATTTCAGGTTCAGGCAGATATCAGTGACATCTTCCACAACACCCGGAATCGTGGTGAATTCGTGCTGCACACCGTGGATCTTGGCGCGAGTGACGGCGCTGCCTTCGAGGCTCGACAGCAGAATACGACGCAAGCTATTGGCAATCGTGTGGCCAAACCCACGTTCAAAAGGCTCCACCACGAACTTGCCATAGTTGGCATTCATGGTCTCGCGTTCCGGCACAACTCGACTTGGCAGTTCTAGATTTCGCCAACGAATCCGCATGCTGAATTCCCCCAATTCCGATGTTTAGCTGCCTTCGAGTGATCGAGGCTCGGGACCTCATCCTCCTGCAGCAAAATCCCTGTTCGATCAATCAGACGCGGCGACGCTTGCGAGGTCGGCATCCGTTGTGTGGCAACGGCGTGATGTCTTCGATGCTGCGGATCGAGATGCCGGAAATCTGCAAGCCGGTGATTGCGCTCTCACGACCGGAGCCTGGTCCGTTGACGCGGATTTCCATTTCCTTGACGCCAAATTTGCGGGCCTTATCGGCACACGTTTCGGACGCTCGCTGAGCCGCAAAGGGAGTACTCTTACGAGAACCCTTGTATCCAACAGTTCCGGCGCTGCCCCAGCACAGAACATCACCGCTCGCGTCAGTGATGGTCACGATCGTGTTGTTGAAGCTCGCCCGGATGTGGGCGATCGCCTTCGTCACGTTCTTGCGAACTTTTTTCTTCTTGCCTTGCTTCGCTGTATTCACTGTCTGCATCCCGTACGAAATCGAACTGTCTTCAAGCTGTCAGGCACGCTGTAGTCCGCGAAGCTGCCCCACGGCAGCTGCCGATTACTTGCGATCCTTGACGCCCTTCTTCCCGGCGACTGTCTTCTTCACACCCTTGCGGGTTCTCGCATTCGTCTTTGTTCGTTGGCCACGGCACGGCAGGCTGCGTCGGTGACGCAAACCCCGGTAGCAAGAGATGGCCTTCAAGCGGCCAATATGCTCCATGACTTGGCGTCGGAGCTGCCCCTCGACGGTGTAGTCAGCGTCCAGAGCCACGTTCAGGCGTTGAATGTCGTCTTCCGAGAGGTCACGAGCCCGCTTCTGCGGATCGAGACTCAGCTTACGGCAGACTTCAATCGCTCTGACGAATCCCAGCCCGTGCAGGTATTGCAGTGCAATGTACGTTGGCTTGTCGTTCGGGATATCCACCCCGAGTACACGTGGCATGACTCTTCTCCAGTGGCATTGGCAATCGAGTGCCGCTGCGAAAATGCGAATCTGAATTCAGTGCAACACAACTGTTGTGAAACAGCTCTGCGCGTCTTGGCAGCGAAAGACCTAACCCTGCCGCTGCTTGTGGCGGGGATTGGAAGAACAAATCACGTAGGCACGTCCCTTGCGCCGTACGATCTTGCAACCTTCGCAAATCCGCTTGATGCTCGCCCTAACCTTCACGTCCCACACACCTTTCGATCATTGACCGTCTCGCGTGAACACGAAACGGCGTGCCGCCCAAAAAGCGAGCGGAGCAGTGTAATCGCCGCCAGCCCCCGGAAGCAAGCAACCGGGAAAAATTTCAAAACTCGGCAAATCCCAGCATCCCTGCCAAGCCACCGACACCCGCCGTAATCAATCGGGGACCATCAGTAGTCACCGCAATCGTGTGCTCGAAATGAACACTCGGACGCCCATCCTCCGTCACAGCTGTCCAGTGATCATCCAGAATCCGGACTCCAGGCGATCCCGCATTCAGCATGGGCTCAATCGCCAATACTAAACCCGGTCGGATCTCGAAATCCTCTCCTGCGTCTTTGTCGTAAAAGTTCGGCACCTGCGGCGGCTCGTGCATCTCTCGGCCAATGGCATGCCCGACGAACTGTTCCACCAGTGAGAATCCGGCGATGCTCGCCACTAACTCCATTCGTTGCGCCACCTCAGACCAGTGCTTGCACTCCGCCAGCCCATTGATGGCGACTCGCAGCAATTCACAGCCGACCTCCATCAGGCGCTGCTTGCCACGATCAACCTCGCCCACCGCATAGGTCCACGCCGAGTCAGCACACCATCCGGCGATCCGGCATCCCGTATCGACGCTGAGAATGTCTCCCGCCTTTAGAACAACCTCACCGGGAATCCCATGCACAATCTGTTCATTCAGACTGGTACAGGTCACAGCCGGAAAAGGAACCTTTCCCCGAAATCCCAAAAACAGAGGCTCCGCCCCATGCTTCTGAAATACCGCAGCCACGATGGCATCGATCTCCCGAGTTGTAACCCCCGGTTGAATCATGTCCGCCACAGCCTGATGGGCCTCAGCCACCACCATTCCAGCCGCCCGCATCAATCGCATTTCGCGGCGGCTTTTCAGTGAAATCACGCCACGCACCTTTCTCCGACTGGAGAGGACGCTTGTCACACCTCAGTGGCCACGACTCGCGCTAAACAGGGTCGTCCGCTTCCAGCAGACCACCCTTGTTCATCATCACGAGATGGCTGTCGATTTTCTGCACCAGATCCAAGGCCACAGACACACAGATCAGCAGGCCGGTGCCCCCGTAAAAGCTCGCGACAAGCGGTGAAATCTGCATGGAGGAGGCGATGATCGTCGGCACGATGGCGATGAGCGCCAGGAACCCCGCTCCGACATAAGTAATGCGGTGCATCACCTGATCCAGATAATCCGCAGTTCGTGCTCCGGGGCGATACCCCGGAATAAAGCTGCCGTGGTCCTTCAGGTTCTCGGAAATGTCCTTCGGATTGAACGTGATTCCCGTCCAGAAGTAGCAGAAGAAGTAGATCAACATGATGAACAGAAAGTTGTAGACAAACCCTTGATCATTGGAGTTGAGTATGTGCAGCACCGGCTCCAAAGCGCGAATCCAGGCGATCTCGCTCTGCTGGGCGGCGTCACCCAAAAAATTCAAAATCGAGATGGGAATCAGCAGCAGACTCGATGCGAAAATGATCGGCATCACGCCCGACTGATTGATCCGCAAGGGCAACGACTGGCGCTGGCCCCCCGTCACGCGACGGCCGCGCACGTGCTTGGCACTCTGAATCGGAATCCGACGAGTCGCCGTGGTCATGGCGATGACACCAATGATGACCGACACGAACAATGCCCCCAGCAACAGCAGCTTGTCGATCCCCGCCTTCGAGCCCAGTTGGATATTGAAGCTCCCGTTGTCAAACGCCGGTCCGAGCAGCTCCTTAATGGCCTCGGGAATGCGTGCCAAAATCCCTGCCATAATGAGCAGGCTGATTCCGTTGCCAATCCCGAATTCGTCAATCTGCTCGCCAATCCACATCAGCAACACGGTGCCAGCGGTCATGGTCAGAGTCGCCGTGATCCAGCCAAAGACGCCGTCGAAAGAACTGAGAATATTCCCCGCCCCTTGGTCAGCTCCAAAGCCACCGCGCAACAGCATCACCCAAAAGAAGCTCTGCACTAGGCAGATAACAACCGTCGCATAGCGAGTGTATTCATTGATCTTCTTCCGTCCGCCCTCCCCTTCTTTCTGAAGGGCTTCCAGCGGGGGGTAGACAGTCGCCAAGAGCTGGAAAATAATCGAAGCCGAAATGTACGGCATGATCCCCAGACCGAAGATCGTCGCATTCCCAATGCTCGATGCAGAAAACATCGACATCGCCTGCATCACTTGGCCCATCGCCCCTTGAGACTCCGTCAGACGACGCAGCGACTCAAAGAACTTATCTTGGTCCAGGAATGACAAGGGAATGAAGAAACCCAACCGGTAGACGCCCAGCAGGATCAACGTCAGGATGATCTTCTGCCGCAACTCCGGAATGCGAAACACCATTAAAATTCGGGCGAGCATGCCACCGCGTCCTTACCGTGATCCCACGCAAACGAAAAAGAGTGAAGGCGAAACAGGAACGCCTCCACTCGATGTTGTATTCGATGCGACTCAACTCAGTCAATTGAGATGGGCCACTGGGGGAGACTGTCCACTGAACAGTACCACTTCCAGGCGTCAATCGATCACTTCGATCGATCCACCAGCTGCGAGGATTTTAGCCTCGGCCGAGCGGGAAAAGCGTTGGACTTTGACCGTGAGCTTGTGGGTCAAGTCGCCATCGCCGAGGATCTTGATCGCGTCGAAACGCTTCTTGACCAATCCCTTGTCGTGCAGCGTCTCCGGACAGACTGTATCGCCTGGAGCGTAAGCTGCCTGGAGCTGATCAACATTCAGAGAGATCACAACATCGGCGTAAGCCTTGTTGTTGAATCCACGCTTGGCCACCAGGCGAAACAACTGCTTCTGACCGCCTTGAAAGCCGGGTCGACGACTGGCACCGCGACGGCTGCCCTGCCCCTTGTGACCGCGACTACTGGTCTTGCCGTGGCCTGAACCACAACCGCGACCGACTCGCTTCGGACCACGAGGAACATAAACGTCTTTGTTCACATCGCTGAGAATCATTAGATTTCCACTCCTCGCAGAAGCGCGACATCTTCACGCGTCCGCAGCTGACCCAGAGCCATCAATGTGGCCTGGACGACGTTGGCTGGATTACTGGAACCACGCTTCTTGGTGAGAATGTCCTTCACACCAATCGACTCCAGTACTGAACGAATCGTCGCACTGGCGATGATTCCCGTACCGGCTGGCGCTGGCATGAGCTTGACGTGAGACGAGCCATAGCGAGCTTCGACGGCATGCGGTATGGTCGTGCCCGTGAGCGGGAACCGATGAAATCGTTTCTGAGCCTGCTTGGTCGCCTTCTCGACTGCGACGGGAACTTCTGTTCCCTTCGAGTAGCCGACGCCGACTTTGCCGTTGGAATCGCCCACCACCACCAAGGCCGTGAAGCTGAAGCGGCGACCGCCCTTCACAACGCACGCACAGCGACGAATCTGGATGACTCGTTCGGGTGAATTTGAGGAGTCGCCGCCCTGTTGACCACGTGACATGATTTATTCCAATCGCCGGTGTGACGAATCCCTAGAAGTCGAGGCCGGAGGCCCGAGCGGCATCCGCCAGCGCGGCAACACGTCCATGGTAGCGACTGCCACCACGGTCAAAACAAACCTGGACAACACCCTTGGCCACAGCCCGCTCGGCGATCGCTTTTCCGACCCGAATGGCACCGTCTGAGTTGCTGTGGCAAGTACCTGCGCCGCCCAGAGCCTTCTCACACGTTGAGGCAGACACCAAGGTCTGTCCCACAGAGTCATCAATCACCTGAGCATAGATGTGCTTGCCGCTCTTGAAGATCGAGAGACGCGGACGCCCACTCGAACGGAGTTGATTCCGAACGCGATACTTCCGTCGTTCACGTTGAGCCGCTAGCCGCATTTCGAGACGCATCGCACACCTGTCCTGAACTACAGACGACCCACCTTAGCTGACCCAAAGTGAGTAAAGTCCGCAAAAACCACTAGCTGCCGAATGCCTTGCCGGCCTTACGACGAACTTGTTCCCCAGTGTAACGAATCCCTTTACCCTTGTAGGGCTCAGGCGGTCGCACACGACGAATGTTGGCAGCGAACTGACCAACCACAGCCTTATCAATCCCTTGGATCAGAATGTCCGTTGGCTTGGCCAACACACATGTCACACCCTCAGGAATCGGAATCTTGATAGTGTTGGCGAAGCCCACTTGAAGCGAAATACTCTTGCCAGCGAGCGTGGCTTGATAGCCGACACCGACAATTTCTAGCTTCTTCTCGAAAGGCTTCTGAACACCTTCGACCATGTTCGCGATCAACGCTCGCGTAAGACCGTGAAGAGCCCGATTCGCCCGATGATCATCAGGACGCTTCACGAGAATCTCCCGCGTCGCGCCGTCAAACTCGACCGACATGGACGGATTCCACTGCAAAGCCAATTCGCCCTTAGGGCCTTTGACCTTGAGATTTCCGTCGCTGATCGACACGTTCACACTGGCTGGAACGACGACCGGCTTTTTTCCAATTCGTGACATGATTCACCTAGCCCGGAAACCGGGATCACCACACTTCACACAGGACTTCGCCACCGACATTCTGAGCTTTGGCCTCACGGCTGCTCAGCACACCCTTGCTGGTGGTTAGAATCGTGACCCCCAATCCATTAAGGATTGGGAGAATTTGACTCACACCGTTATAGCTTCGCAGACCAGGCTTGCTTACCCGCTTGATCTTCTGAATGACCTTCTCGCCATTCGGGCCGTACTTCAGGTTGACCTTGAGCGTCTTCCCAGGCGTTTCAGTGTTCGCAACGACCTCAAAGTCCCAGATAAAGCCCTCTCGCTGCAACGCTGCAGCCAAAGCTTCCTTCTGATTCGAATGAGGCATGTCGACCGACAACCGCTCAATCATCACGGAGTTGCGAATACGCACCAGCATGTCAGCAATCGGGTCTGTCATCATAGTTTTGGGGTTCCTGGACCGCTGGATTTACCAGCTGGCCTTCTTCACTCCGGGGATCAGACCATCCAGGGCCAGATTGCGGAAGCAAATTCGGCAGACCTGAAACTTACGATACACGGCGCGTGGACGTCCACACAGCTGACATCGCCGCTCTAAGCGACTGCTGAACTTCGGTATGCGTGCGGCTTTCGCAATGTGCGCCTTGCTGGCCATCTTCGAATCCTTAGGGGCTCAACCGTTAGAGGGCGGGAATTGTAGAAAGTTCGGGTCTCAGATGCCAGCCAGTCCAGCTGGAGGCCGGACTAAACCTTCGTCTCCTTGCGGAACGGCATGCCAAACTCACGGAGCAGGATCCGAGCTCGGTCATCGCTACCTGCACTGGTGACGATAGCAATATTCATCCCCTGCGCATTCTGGATCTTGTCGGCCTGGATTTCGGGGAACACTGTCTGCTCACCTAATCCCATGCTGTAGTTTCCAGCCCCGTCGAACGCCTTGAAGCTCACGCCTCGGAAGTCGCGCACACGGGGGAGTACGATGTTAATCAGACGGTCGAGGAACTCATACATCCGGGCGCCCCGGAGTGTCACTCGGCAGCCGACTTGCATCCCTTCACGTAGCTTGAAGTTCGAAATCGACTTCGTAGCCTTGGTGATGGCTGGCTTCTGGCCGGTGATCTGACCGAGATGTCCAGAGACTTCCTGAAGAATCTTCTGATCACCAATCGCCCGCCCCACACCCATGCTCACCACAATCTTCTTGATCTGGGGCAGTGCATGCGGGTTGTCAGTCCCAAACTCAGCTGCGAGCTTGGGAACAATTTCGGTTCGGTAACGATCCAGCAGACGAGGAGGCATGACTGACTATTCCTTTGGGTCTCCGATACCAACCGGAGACCAGATGTTTCTCGAATCATCCCGAGGGATAACTATCCACGAGGTGGGCTGACGCGTCCAGCAGAGATATTGCACTTCTTGCAGAATCGCTCCTTGGCACCGTCGGCTGTAAACCGAAATCCGATTCGGACCGGTCGCTTGCAACCGTCGCAGTAGAACATCACGTTGGAGGCGAAGATCGCCTTTTCAAAACGCAGACGTCCACCTTGAGGACTCTTGGGATGGCCGCGTTTGACGTGACGTTGGACAACGTTCACGCCTTCAACAACCACCTTAGCCCCTGCGTTGAGCACCTCGGAAACACGACGGGGAGCTGACGCTGCCTCGTCTCCGGAGATGACCACAACCATGTCGCCCTTCTTGATCTTCATCTCAGACGACCTCACTCGCCAGGCTCAGGATCTTCGTAAACTTCTTGTCGCGTAGCTCGCGGGCCACGGCTCCGAAAATGCGGGTGCCACGCGGATTGTTGTCCGCGTCAATCAACACAATCGCATTGCTGTCGAAACGCACATAGCTTCCGTCAGCACGACGTGTTGCCTTGCGGCAACGCACGATGACCCCCTTGACCACCTTACCGTGGCGGACAGCTTCTGGAGCACCGGCAATGGCTCGTTGAATACTGCACACGATAATGTCGCCCAAGCCACCCGAGCGGATGTGCGTCGGACCGATGACTCGAATCGTCCGCACGAGCTTGGCGCCCGTGTTGTCTGCGACATCGAGCAGAGTTTGCATTTGAATCATCTTGACACCCCTTCATCGTCCCGAGTGGATGACATCGTCGCTGTTCAACCACGAACAACTAGACAGCGGCTTCGACCGTTTCCGAAACGGCCGGTGCCCGATTGCCCATTTGAACCACCTTCACTAACTCCCAGCGCTTCGTCCGGGAACGAGGACGGCATTCCACGATCTCGACAGTGTCTCCTTTTCGGGAGACATCATTTTCATCATGGACGTAGCAAATCGTCCGTGCGCGGACAATCTTGCCATACTTTGGATGGCGATACAGACGAGCGACTTCGACTCGCCGGGTCTTACTGTTTTGATCTCGTGTGACCACACCCACCAGTTGCCGCTGCATCTGTATTCCTCGCCCTATGCCTGCTTCGCGCTGAGATCACGCTGATGTACGATGGTCTTGATCCGAGCAATTTGACGACGCAAGCGTCGAATATTACTTGGGGCGTCCAACTTCTCCGTGGACGACTGGATCCGCAACTGAAACAACTCCTTCTGAGATGCCGTCAATTCGGCTCCCAGCTGGTCGGTGCTCATTTCGCGAAGTTCACTGGCCTTCGACATCATCGACTCCAAATCACAGTGCGACCTCAAATTGAGGTCGCAGTCGGAACAACCCACTAGGCACCTGGCCGCCGCTCAACTAAGCGAACCGCCAAGGGCAACTTGTGCGCCACGCGATTGAAGCAATCCCGTGCCGACTCCTTAGAAGCACCAGCGATCTCGAACAAGATCGCTCCGGGCTTCACCACGGCCACCCAGTGATCCGGTTCCCCCTTGCCTGTACCCATTCGGGTCTCAAGCGGCCGAGCCGTCATCGGCTTCGACGGGAAAATTCGAATGAACAGGCGGCCTTCACCGCGAATGTACTGATTGGCTGCCACACGACACGCTTCGATGGTCGTTGCGTTAATGTAACCGCCTTGAACCGCTTGCAATCCAAATTCGCCAAAGGAAACCGTGTTTCCACGGGTTGCACTACCTTTTATGCGACCTCTTTGGACCTTTCGGTGCTTGACCCGCTTGGGCATTAGAGCCATTGTCGGCCTCCTCGCTGTTGTAATCCCCGAGATCGATCCAAACCTTTACGCCAATCACACCCATTGTCGTCTTGGCGATGGTAAAACCATAGTCAATATGACGCTGGAGAGTTGACAGCGGGATCGACCCGCGACTGGCCTTCTCACATCGTGACATCTCGGCACCGCCCAGACGTCCCGACAACTGAACCTTCACTCCGAAAACCCCCGAGTCCATCACTTGGTCGAGAGTCTTCTTGATCGCTCGGCGAAAGCTTCCACGCTTGGAGAGCTGCTGAGCAATGTCTTCCGCCACGAGAAACGCGGTACGGAAGGGGTTGTTGATTTCCACAATCTTGACTTCGGTGCGTCGACCCGTGAGGTCTTCCAACCTCGCCTTCATCCGGTCGATTTCAGCACCCTTCCGCCCGATGATCATTCCCGGACGAGCAGAGTGAAGATTCACGATCACCTGATCGCGGGTGCGCTCGATGACGACTTTCGCGATCGATGCGGACTTATATTCGTCGCTGACGAACTTGCGGATCTTGAAGTCCTCGACCAGCAAGGTCCCGAACTCCCGCTTGGGAGCGTACCACTTGCTGCGCCAGTCTTCGGTGATCCCCACTCGAAAACCTGTTGGTCGTGTTTTTTGTCCCATGGTTAATCCTGAGCCTTCTCGGCGACTTCCGGAGCATCCACTGCCACAAGGATGTGGGCGAATCGCTTTCGAAGTGTGAACACCATTCCGCGACCACGTGGCCGAAACCGCTTGAACATCGGACCGCCATCGACGGTACACTCAGCGATGACCAGTGCCTCGACATTGCGGGCGCCACGATCCTCAGCATTCGCAGCTGCGGACTTCAATACGTCCTCAATCATCCGCGCACCGCGGTTCGGGAGGTAGCGGAGTGTATCGAGTCCTTCCTGGACGGTCTTTCCCCGGACCAGGTCGGCGAACGGACGGACCTTCCGACAGGAGATACGGATGTGCCGAGCTAATGCACGAACCAGGACCATTGTTCCACCCTCTCGCTTTCCGCAATTGCTTGCGTGTTACTTCTTGCCCCGCGCCCCATGGCCCCGGAAGGTTCGCGTGGGGGAGAATTCGCCGAGCTTGTGCCCGACCATCTCTTCCGTCACGTACACCTGTGTGTGCTGACGACCATTGTGAACCATAAACGTGTGCCCCACGAACTCCGGAGAGATCGTCGAACGCCTCGCCCATGTCTTGATGGGATCCTTACGACCAACTGCATCCTGGGCCTGAATCTTCTTCATGACCGTCGGGCAGATGTAAGGACCCTTTTTCAAGGAACGTCCCATTGCTCACCCCAAAAACCGAACCCTGGACTCAGACCTTCTTTTGACCGTTGCGGCGGCTCCACCGTCGCCGAATGATCGCCCGACTCGATGGCTTCCGACGCTTACGCGTGTTTCCACCCTTTGACGGACGACCATTTGGACTACAAGGATGACGACCACCAGAACGGCGACCTTCTCCCCCACCCATCGCATGGTCGACTGGGTTCATCGCCGAACCGCGGACGTAAGGACGAATCCCCATCCAGCGAGCACGACCGGCTTTCCCAATCACTATGTTCATGTGGTCGATGTTTCCGATCTGGCCAATCGTGGCCCGACAGAAACTCGAAACTCGGCGAACCTCGCCCGAAGGCAAAGTGATTTGCGCCCATTGCCCTTCACGGGCATTCAGCGTCGCATATGTTCCCGCAGCACGGCAGAGCTGTCCACCACGCCCGGGTTGCATTTCCACATTGTGAATCTGCGTGCCGGGCGGAATCTCACTGAGTGGCAAACAGTTCCCGAGCTTCGGCTCTGAACCCGGTCCACTCTGAATCTTGTCGCCGGCCTTCAGATGCAGAGGAGCGAGGATGTACCTCTTCTCACCATCCGCGTACTGAATCAATGCGATGCGGCAGGTGCGGTTGGGGTCGTACTCGATGAACGCGACATCGCCGACAATTCCGTCCTTCTTGCGGGCGAAATCGATGATCCGATAGAGACGCTTGTGACCACCGCCTCGATGACGAGACGTAATCTTCCCCTGGAAGTTACGACCACCGTGACGTGGCAGGCGAATCGAGAGCGACTTCTCTCGCTTCTTCTTGCGATCCGTGATGTCCGCGAAGTCGCTCACCGACGCATTGCGTCGGCCGGCGGAAGTCGGCTTGTAGACTCGGATACCCATTCTGCACCTGACATGTGGCTTCTGAACTTTGGCTCACAACTCGGCTCACAACCGAGAGGGGATCGAAACAATCGTGCGAACCTAGAAGAAGGCGATATGGTCTTCTAAGTGGAGCTTCACGATGGCCTTCTTCCAATCCCCGGTTCGTCCCATCCGCATCTTGAATCGCCGCGGCTTGCCCTTGTAGAGCTGAGTCCGAACTTCCAAAACACGGACATTCCAAAGCTGCTCCACAGCTTTGCGAATATCCATCTTGTTGGCCATCAGATGCACCTGGAACTGATACTGATGGTGACGCTCCGAAAGGTGCGTTCCCTTTTCAGTGACCAGTGGTCGCAAAATCACCTGATATGGCTCAAGTTGAATCCCGCCCATCTTGAGTTCAACCGCAGGGGTTGCATCGGCTTGTACTGCTTGATCCGCCATGTTCAGACCCCTGCCTCTACGACCTTGCCGCGGGAACGAATCTCATCCATCGCTTCCCGTGTAATCACGAGCCGCTTCTGATGCAACAGATCGTAAGCATTCAGATTCGTGCCAGGCGAAACCCACAGGGAATCGATGTTTCTGGAACACTTCCAAACTACTGGATCATGCTCCTTGATGGCCAACAGGCAAGTCTGCCCAGCAACCCCCAAGGCCTTCAACACACCCGCCACAACTTTTGTCTTCTGCTCGGGCAAATTGAGGTCACTCAAGACCACAGCTTCGCCGTCCTGAAACTTGCTGAGCAACGCCATGCGAGTGGCTGCACGCAGCATCTTCTTGGGCATCCGGTAGCTCCAATCCTTCGGACGCTTGGCGAATGCGTGACCACCATGACGGCGAGTTGGGGAGCGCTTCGTACCCACACGAGCGTTTCCGGTCCCCTTCTGCTTGAACAACTTCTTGGTGCTACCGGAGACTTCACCGCGAGTTTTGGTGCGCACGGATCCAACGCGCTGGTTCAGCGCATACATGACGCACACGTCGTGCAGCATCTGCTTATTGATCCCCTTGGCCAGTTCTGCCGGGTCGAACTCGTAAGTCCCCACGGTAGCACCAGACATGTCGACCATTGGCACACTGATCATGACTTCCACCTGACAACCGACTTGAAGGCCACTGTGACCGTATTGGCGAGTGACTTGTCACTCCCGCTCAGAGCTGAACCGAAAACCAGAACTAGGCCTTACGAATCACGACGTATCCGCCATTTGGTCCGGCCACTGGGCCATTCACCAGCAACATGTGGTTTTCGGCATCAATCCGCATGACCTTGAGATTGCGAGTCGTCCGGCGATCGTGGCCGAAATGACCGGCCATCCGCTTGCCCTTCCACACGCGAGAGGGGTCGGTGGCTGCACCAATACCTCCCGCCTTGCGGTGGCACTTCTTCACACCGTGAGTCGCTCGCTGACCCTTGAAGTTATGCCGACGCATAACGCCGGAGAACCCACGCCCCTTGCTTGTTCCGATCACGTCGACATAAACCACGCCCTCCAGGGCACTGGCGGTCAACACTTGACCGACTTCGCAGCCGTGCTGCTCTCCATCGGTCCGGAACTCTCGAATGAATCGTTGTGGCTCGCATCCCGCCTTCGGGGTCGCCAGCTTGCCTGCAGCTTCGCGAGCCTTGGCATTCTTTCCGTTCAGAGCAACAACTTGACCACGCTCCGCCCGTGAGGCCCGGCTGCGGGACCGAGCTGCGGGATCACGAGCCAAGTCAGCCTGGCTCAACTTGTCGGCAAAGCCGAGCTGAACTGCCTCGTACCCATCACGATCGGCAGATCGCAACTGCAGAACGTGACAAGGGCCCACTTCCAGAATCGTCACTCCGATCGACTGCCCTTCCGGGCCGTAAACCTGAGTCATGCCAATTTTGCGGCCTAGAAGTCCCACCGGCATGTCAAACCCCACTCCAACCCTGTTTCCGACACGACTGGACGACCCGTCCAGCAGCTCCAGCCCACCCACTCGGCAACGACTATGTCGAAGCCTTGATCTTGATGTCCACACCAGCAGGCAGCGACAGCTTATTCAGCGCATCGATGGTCTTGCCGGTGGGTTGCACGATGTCAATGACCCGCTTGTGAGTGCGGATTTCGAATGTCTCACGAGACTTCTTGTCGATGTGAGGCGACCGAAGAACAGTGTAACGCTCGATCTTGGTTGGCAGCGGGATTGGTCCGTGGACCACCGCACCAGTCCGCTTGGCAGTATCGACAATGTCACTTGCCGACAAATCCAGAACGGAATGATCGTACGCTTCCATTCGAATGCGAATGCGGCTACCTGCCACGTAAATCCCCTTGATCCAAAGACTTGCGTCTCATCCCACCACACCCGCTGACCTCGGTCCGAAGCGGGAAGCGAGAAATGGTAAGTTTTCACGACGAAATTGTCAACGAACTGCGATTGCTTTCGTGGAAAAGATGTCGAGACACTTTTTCACGTCGTCTGCCGTACTCACCGATTTTCGCATCATCATGCAGAAAAAACAGTTACGTCGCGACCAACACTCCAACAACAGCGATTCGCGAGCACTACCTTACCCGCGAACGTTCGAAGAGTATAGCAAATCTCACCGTCCCATCATCTCATCCAGCACAGATTGTGGCGCAAAATCGTATTTCAGTGGCTCCATCGAGTAGGAAGCTCGGCCCTGCGACAGACTTCGGACCTGCGTTGAGTATCCAAACATCCGCGAAAGTGCTGCTTCTGCCTCAATGGCGGTCAAGTGATCGCGCGGTTCGGCCCCATTGATTCGCGCGTGGCGCTGATTGAGATCCGCCTGAATATTTCCCATGAATTCACTCGGAGTCAGCACCTCCAGCTTCATAATCGGCTCCAACAGCCCCACATCTGCCTTCCCCAGGGTCGCGTAGACCGCCTGGGACACAGCTGTGCGAATTGCCTCTTCGGTCGATTCTCCGGGCTCAAAATCGACGGAGACTACCGTGAACTTCACGTGCATCAATGGATATCCCACGATTCCACCCGCCTGGGCCGCCTCCAGTGTCGCCTGAGCGACCAGCTTGGCGACATCGACCGGGATTTCATCGTGCTTCAAGTCGCTGGCCACCGTGACAGGCTCCTTTCCCTCGAATGGCTCGACCCGGACCTTGATTCCAAATCGCTGCACCACCCCTTGCACGGCCCGATGAAACACTCCCTCGCCGATCGCCGAGTTGCGGACAGTTTCGCGATACGAGACGCGGGGCTTGTGGACCTTCACATTCAAGTTGAAATCCCGCAGCAATCGCTTCTGCAGGACCTCCAGGTGCAACTCCCCCATCCCGCTGATGATCGTTTGACCGGTCTCTTCGCTGACCTTGGCTCGAAACGTGGGGTCCTGCTTCGCCAGCCGGGCGAGAGCCTCCTCGAGCTTTTTGCGGTCATCGCCGGTTTCCGGCTCGACAGCCACCGAGATCACCGTCTCCGGAAAGACAATCGCCTCCAGCAAAATTCCATGCTTTTGATCACACAGCGTATCGCCAGTGACTACCTCTTTCGGTCCGACGACACCCGCGATTCCGCCGGGCCCCACAAAATCGGTTTCAATTTTTTCTCTCGCGTCCGCCTGGATGTGCCAAAGCTGGCTGATCAGCTCTTTTTTCCCCGTCCGGGGATTCAGCAATCGCGACCCGCTTTTCAGAACTCCGGAATAGACTCGCACCCAGCACAGGTCCGCATGCTTGTCCGTTTGAATCTTAAACACCAATCCCGCGAACGGCTCATCGGGATCTGGCTTGCGAGTCACTCGCAGTTCCGCCTGCTTGCGGGCCGTCGGATTGTCCCCTTCGACTGGCGGACGATCGAGTGGACTCGGTAGGTAACGCTGCACACCATCCAGAAGTGGCTGGACCCCACAGTAATGCAGTGATGTCCCGCAAAAAGTCGGTTGAATCTTGCCCGCCAGCGTCGCCTGCCGCAGCAACGAGTGGATCATCTCGACAGGCAAATCATTGTGATTTAAATACGCTTCCATCGCCGTATCATTGAGAACAGCGACCGCCTCGATCAGCTTTGCACGCCATTCTTCCGTCGCAGCCTGGAACTCTTCCGGGATGTCGGTGATCTCAATCTTCTTGCCGAGCGAGGCCTCGTCAAAATACATCGCCTTACGATCAATGAGATCAATAATCCCGGTGAAGGTCGTACTCGCCCCCATAGGAATAAACAGCGGAACCGGCTCGGCATGCAGGCGACGCTGCATCTGCCCGAGCGTCCGCTCAAAGCTGGCTCCGATACGGTCCATTTTATTGATGAAGCAAATGCGAGGGACGTTGTACTTCGTCGCCTGCCGCCACACAGTCTCGCTCTGAGCCTCGACCCCTTCCACTGCACTGAAGACCACGCAGGCACCGTCTAACACGCGCAAGCTGCGCTCCACCTCGGCGGTAAAGTCCACATGCCCGGGCGTATCAATCAAGTTGATAAACACATCCTTCCAGCGACAAGAAATCGCAGCTGAGTAGATCGTAATCCCGCGTTGAGCTTCCTCGGGATCGAAGTCGGTCGTGGTCGTGCCATCATCGACGTTGCCCATTTTGTGGGACTCGCCGGTGTAGTACAGAATGCGTTCGGTCGTCGTGGTCTTGCCCGCGTCAATATGGGCCACAATGCCGATGTTGCGAATCTTGTCGATCGGGGTCGCGATGGTCGCTGCTGCAGGTGTCGTCGCCACGGGAGGACTCGATGGAGAAAGGGAAGAGGGGCCGCTGATGGCGGATGGCCAGAGCGTATTCTGGCCAAAGGCCATCAGCCAATCGCCCCGCGAATGGCTGCGAAGTCTGGCCTTCTGGCTCATACTTCTCAACCGAGAACTGAAAACTGAGGGCTGAAGACCTGTTCCACTTCCCAAAAGCAAAAGGAGGCTCCCCGTTCGGGGAGCCTCCTGGAGGGTATCGGAATGTGGCTCGCTGGAAATGCCCGACAGTCACGCGCGACTGCGAACTACCACGCGAAGTGAGCGAATGCCTTATTGGCATCGGCCATCTTGTGGACGTTTTCCCGCTTGGTCATCGCGGCGCCTTCACGCTTGTACGCGGCCATGAACTCGTCGGCGAGTGAATTGGCGATCCCACGCCCCTTGCGACCGCGGCACGCTTCCAGGAGCCAGCGAATCGCCAGGGCTCGTTGACGGCGAGTACCGACGGGTGTCGGAACCTGGTAAGTGGCACCACCGACTCGCTTCGAGCGAACTTCGATCGCCGGCTTGACGTTGTCGACCGCATGCTGGAAGACTTCCAACTCGCTGGTCTCGGGAAGTTTCGTTTTGATAATGTCCAGCGCGTCGTAGAAGACTCGCAGAGCGACCGACTTCTTGCCGTCCCGCATCATGCAGTTCACGAACTTCGAAACGAGCAACGAACCGAACTTGGCGTCTGGCTGAAGCTGATCTTCACTGGAGGTGAAATTCTTGGACATCGAGGTTTTCCACTCACAAAATCAAAAGATGCCGCCTGGCTGGTCCCGCCTCAACAGACGGATCACCAACGGGCACGGACTACTTGGCCTTAGGACGCTTCGACCCGTAACGGGAACGAGCTTGACGACGGGCCGACACACCCAATGTGTCGAGCACACCGCGAATGATCTTGTAACGCACACCTGGAAGGTCACGCACACGACCGCCACGGACGAGCACAATGCTATGCTCTTGAAGGTTGTGGCCTTCACCGGGGATGTACGCCGTCAATTCCTTGCCATTCGACAAGCGAACACGAGCGATCTTTCGAAGAGCCGAGTTCGGCTTCTTCGGAGTCATGGTTCGCACTTGCAAGCAGACGCCACGCTTCTGCGGGCAGCCTTCCAGCAACGGTGTCTTGGTCTTCTGGGATTGCTTGGCCCGCGGCTTGCGGATCAGCTGATTGATTGTCGGCATGACGTCAGACGCTCTCTGTCCGGAACTCACAGCCCATCCGGGCCGGTTTTTTGGGAAGTCGAAGAGTGTACCCGTGCCCTTCGCGATGGTCAAGCAACCGGTATCCCCTGTTTTTCTGGCTCAAACGCAGCTCAACCAGAAATCCTA
>Ga0105046_10003913_pt1 | contig 23687 bp, 18 predicted proteins | sample MAT03_FD_78385 | JGI IMG/M metagenome (GOLD analysis project Ga0105046, IMG submission 78385) | Freshwater microbial communities from Lake Fryxell liftoff mats and glacier meltwater in Antarctica - MAT-03 (megahit assembly) | ecosystem: Environmental > Aquatic > Freshwater > Ice > Liftoff...
AGAAAAGTCAAGGTAATACTGAATGGAAGTGCCATCATCAATTTTGAAAACCTCATCTATCCTCAAATAACTGTCTTGCTGCTCACCCATCACAGATTCAATGAAAAGCCTGCTGACCTGCGGATTATTCATGGGTAACATGATTTTTATTTTCCAACCAGTTAAAAAGCCCCCACCAGCCCTTATCAGACCTGCTTCAGAAAAACTTGCCTCCTCTGGAACTACAACCTCAGAGGCGCTCATAAACCGATGGTTTTTGATGGCAAACATGGAGTCAAGATACTCGATGGTATCTCGGTTCAAATCAAAATCTGGCATGTGGATTTCAACATGGGGCTCATAAGGCTTGTAATGAAAATCAGGGAAATTCATCATAGCGCCTCGCCTCGCATATTTGTAGCCTTCCGCGCCGCCCAAGGTAATCGAAGGGCCGGGTGTCATAAACTTGTTGACTATAAAAATATTTCGCTCGGGCATATCGGTATTATCACAGTAAGACCATGTTTTACCCAAAACATCCACTTTCATGAAATAATCACAAGTATCATTCATTTCCCCACCGGGAGGTATCAGGTTTTTCAGCACATCGGCGTACCCCAACTCAATTCTCTTAGAGTTGATCCGGTAGTCAAGTTGCAAGAGGGCAGATTGTCATCAAACCACGAGCAGCACCAGTTATACATCCCTGAACCTAAAGCCACTCCAAGAGCAGCTCCAATTAAAGCTGCAAATGCTGCCTCGTCCTCTTCGGGAACAATCGTGACATTCCCTTGTCTATCTGTAACCGTGATTACTAACCAGGGCAATGTGGTAGTCCAAACCAACACCCAAACGGATATTGTTAAAACAATAGCGCCCAAAGTCCCGCAAAGTAATTTTCGCCAAAAATTATTACAACTGCGGCTTATATCCTCCGAATCTTGAAACTTATCTAAAAATTTCGCGACACCGATGGTAGAAGCGTGGACAAAGGTGAGCAAATCAACATCCGCAGCGCAAAGACCGGAGGCGCCCAATGTTGCCAGTTTGGCCTCCTGGAACTGCACAAACTCCTCAAGGCTTGGTTCGTTCTCTATTACGAAAGTTTCAAGTTCCTGAGAATAGGCCGTTAGATGGTTCTTAACACCTGACGATAGGCCTTGTATCAGATCAAGGGTTGGAATAAAGCCATTTTCGGCATAGCGCTGCGCTAATTCCAAAATAGTTTCTTTTTGTGCCTGACCGATATCGCTCATGGCTGCAAGTGCAAAAAAATCTTCACTTGTGGAAGGAGCTTCCCGTTTGTACATGGTATAGGCAAGCTCAAAAGCCCTTTCTGTGTACAGTGGAAGATTTGGCGAATGTGCGAATCCAGCTAAACCGCTTTCACCAGAGCAGGCTTGATTTACGGAATGTTGTTCCGGGGAACAGCTTACAATTAGGATAGAAAAAGCCATAAAAAGGCTTACAAATTTGGCAAGCCAAGCTTTACGAAAATATTCATTGTTCGATGATTTGTGTAAAAAATCCTATTGACTATTTACGGGTTAGAGAAAGAATATATACCTGTGGCTTCCACACCACGTCAATGTCATGACGGCATGAGCGATTCTTCGAATATTCTAATGTGTGAAGTGTTGTACTGCAAAGGCCATTTGGTCGGACCAATAAGTAATAATAAACGTCTGAGTCCATCCGTGTTTTCTGCTCATAAAAATAAGGGATGACTACTCTGGTTTCAAGGTTTCAGGTTTCAGGTTTCAGGTTTCAGGTTTCAGGTTTCAGGTTTAAGCGATTGGTTCATGGCTTTAAAAATCCATTTCAAAATTAACAACAGATCGCGTAAACCTGAAACCTGAAACCTTGAAACCTGAAACCTTAAAACCATTCCCCCACCTTACCGCACAATCAACACCGGAATATCCACCGCGTGCCGTACCGCGCCCACTGTGGTACCAAAAATCAAATCCTTCATCACCCGGTGCCCGTGCGCACCCATGACCAGCAGGTCGGCACCTTTTTCTTTGACCAAAATGGGTATGGCTTTTTGGGCGGAGCCGTATCCAATGAAAGATGCACAATTGTAGCCCAGCTCCCGCAATCGCTCGGCGTATTTTTCCATGTTCTCCACGTCGCTGGCCGTTTCCAAATCCCTGATGTCGCTGCCCAACACCCAGGCACCTGCCGTTTCAACGGCATGAAATAGGAAATATTCAACCTTGTTGCCGCCGATATGCAGGGCGTGTTCTATTGCTTTTTGATCGGCTTCCGAAAAATCCAGCGCGATGGCAATCTTTTGGTATTCAATATTTTGTATTGGTTCGAAGCCCATAAAGGCGGCATGAGGCACCCTCGTCTGAGCCTCCGGCGCCTTGGATATCAGCGGACGGAGCGTAATATACAGCAACATACCCGCCGCAAATAGCAGCCCAGGTATTACAAAAATCTGGATGGCCCAGGCGTTGGGCATGGCCAACCAGCCCTGCACTTCATCAATCACCAATTTGACGTTAAGCACCACAATAATAGCAGCACTGACCCAGCCAGCCAGCTTTGCCCAAAAACCTATGGCAAAGTCGCCCATTTTCTTTCGGTCGCTCACGTAATGCAACAAGGGTATCACCGCAAAACCCAACTGCATGCTCAGAATGACCTGGCTCAAAACCAACATATCACCCGTGGCGTTTTCACCCAAATAGGTCACCACCAGTATGGCTGGAATCACCGCCAAAAGCCGCGTTAGCAGTCGCCGCAGCCAGGGCGCAATGCGCAAATGCAGGTAACCTTCCATGACAATCTGCCCGGCCAACGTACCTGTAATGGTGCTGCTCTGGCCCGCAGCGATTAATGCCACGGCAAATAAAACCGGCGCATAACTGGCCCCCAACAAAGGCTCTAGTAAACGGTGCGCATCCTGAATTTCAGAAACGCCATCATAGCCGCTGTTGTGAAATACCGCCGCCGCCAAAATGAGGATGGCAGCATTGACGAACAAGGCCAGGTTCAACGCAATGGCCGAATCGAAAATATTGTATCGGATGGCGCGACGAATGCCTTCCGTCGTGCGGGTGATCTTGCGCGATTGCACCAATGCGGAGTGCAGGTACAGGTTGTGTGGCATCACCGTGGCGCCAATAATACCGATAGCGATAAAAAGGGCTTCGTTGTTCGGCATGGAAGGTATGAAGCCACCTGCAACCGCCGCCAGGTCAGGCTTTGCCAGGAACATTTGCACGGCAAAAGCACCGCCAATAATCAAAATCAAACCCAAGATAAATGCCTCTAGTTTCCGGATGCCGAATTGCATCAAAAACAGCAACAGGAAGGTATCCAAGACACTGATACCCATGCCCCATGTCAAAGGGATATCAAATAGCAATTGCAAACCGATGGCCATACCAACCACTTCCGCCAAGTCGCAGGCCGCGATGGCAATTTCCGCCAAAATGTAGTTGAAAATATTGACTGCCGGGTGGTACAGCTCCCGTGAAGCTTGTGCCAGGTCGCGCTGCGCCACCACGCCCAGGCGCGCGCACATGCTTTGCAGCAACAGCGCGATCAGGTTCGACATCAGCAGTACCCACAACAGATCGTACCCAAAACGACTGCCTCCTGCCAGGTCAGTGGCCCAGTTTCCCGGATCCATATAGCCAACACTGACCAGGTAAGCCGGCCCCATAAACGCAAAAAGTCGTTTCCAGAAGCCTCCTGTCACTTCCGTGTTGACAGTGCTGTTTACTTCGGAAAGCGAACGGCGATCATGCTTGTCTGGTTTTCCTTTCATATTTTATTTTTAAAAGTCGTTGGCCTTACATTTTCAGAAACAGATGCTCACAAACCTTTTCACTCAAAACAGTTTCTACACCATCAATATTTACCCTGACCGAATTGTCGTAGGCAAACCGCTCCAGCAATTCAATTTCTGAATCAAGGGACAAGCCCAATTGGTTGAGGTATTGTAAAAAAACGGTAGAATCGTCGGTAACGTTGGTCACTTTCCCGCGCTCACCCGGAGCCATGTCAGACAAAGAAATCTGATCCAAATGCACCCAGCGGCCATCCGCATCGGGTATGGGGTCGCCATGCGGGTCGAATCGCGGGTAGCCCAGGAATTGATCGAGGCGCGTGGTGAGCGCATCGCCTTGAATATGCTCCAATTGTTCCGCCAGGTCATGTACCTGATCCCAGGCAAAACCCAACTTTTTTACCAAAAAGGTTTCCCAAAGTCGGTGTTTTCGGATCAAGATCGTCGCCAATCGATGACCACTTTCCGTTAGCTGAACACCCCGATATTTTTCATAGCGGATCAATTGCTTTTCTGCCAATCGCTTCAGCATATCCGTCACGGAGGCTGCTGCGGTGTTCATGGCACCAGCGATGGCATTTGTCTGCACCGGCTTGTCTTCGCGTTCTGCGATTTTGAAAATGGCTTTGAGGTAATTTTCCTCGGCATGTGTTGTCATAAAAAAAGGTTTCAGGTTTCAGGTTTCAAGGTTTCAGGTTGGCGTTGCTCTTGGTTTACAAGGTTTCAGGTTTCAGGTTTCAGGTTTCAGGTTGGCGTTGCTCTTGGTTTATGTGGTAAGGGAGCAATTGGCTTTTGTCATTATTATTATTCCGATGCCGAGAGCAACGCCAACCTGAAACCTTTTGAAACCGGAAACCAGAAACCAATTCTTGCAAATGTATTTTTAATTTTTAGACTAACCTAAAAATATTTTATTTAAATAAAAAATACACCTTCGCGGCCCACCAACCAAACGGTTCCATTGGCTGCCTTCCAGCATTTGGCCAAGCTGTAGCGCTAATTAGGCTTCTATGCTGGAGTTGACCTCAATGTCATTTCCTGATAAAATATAGGGTAGTAAAAAACGTTTAAAGGCTGCTACTTTTGCCCATCATTATTAAACAATTCCTTCAAATGCGATTCCTTTCAGTATCCTTGTTTGCCCTCAGCATCCTTCTTTTTTCGTGTAAGAATGGCTCGACTGGCCCCATGCAAAAAGCAGCGGAAATGTCGGACCTGCCCAAAGATTTCCTGGATTTCTACCAGCAATTCCATACTGATAGTGCCTACCAGATTGCCCACATTGAATGGCCCTTAAAAGGAGAAAAAACGGTGCCTGGAGATAATGGTATTGATAAAAAAGTGCTGGCAACCTGGGAGCCGGAAAACTGGGCCATACAACACCTGCCCGACCTGGTAAGTTCAGGCTTAAAACGCTCGTTTGAGACCAGCAGCGAAGTATTGGTTATTGAACACTTGCAATATCCCATGGTGAACTATGGGATGGAACGCCAGTTCTATAAGGACGAAAACAATGAATGGCGCATGATTTATTATACGGAAATGCAGGATTTGCGGTAAAAAGGGTTTCAGGTTTCAGGGTTTCAGGTTTCAGGTTTACGCGATCTGTGGTTGTTTTGAAACGGCATTTCAATTTTGACAACAGATCGCGTAAACCTGAAACCTGAAACCCTTTGAAACCTGAAACCTGCTTAGTTCAATCCAACACAATCACCCCAACCGCCTCAAACGACATCTCACGCTTGGGTTCTGTAATGGCAGCAATCTCCTCTTTTGACTTGCCCCCATCTTCTGCATAGTGCCGCAAAACATCCACGGAAGTTGTTTCAACATACGCATAGCCCTCCACGACCACGCGTTTGCCAGAGAGGTCTTTTGGCATGAAGAAAGCGTAATCCTTGAAAGTGACCCGCATTTCAGGTTGCCCAGGCTGCTCAGACTTTAGGGTCATCCAGCATCCTTTTTTCTGACAAACCTCAAATACGTTACCCGCTACTTTCATGTTGAGCGAATCTGCACCAGCCATTTTCCCCACCACCTCATCATAGGAAATAGCACCATCGGCTGTGATGATGGCACCGAAATGTTTGCCATCTTTTGTAGGGTCGCTACTGTTTGGATCAAAGGTTGGAGCGTTGTTTTGACCACAGGCTGTGAAGAATGCAACAGCCATTAACCAGAAGGAAATCTTTTTTAACATGGTTTTAAAATATTTACAAATTATTGAAAATCAGAATGTTGACAGAAAAATTTACCCCGCAAAGGTACAAATTTCATTTGAGTAAAATATGTCTGGCACAATATTAGATTTCCTACACTGTTCTTGCATCATATAATCCGCCTTTCGTAATCAATTCGAACAATATCTTGCACCTTCGTTACCCGTACATTTTTTGTTTCTAACATTAAAATCCGTCAAAAACATGAAGGGGCTTAATCTAATAACCCGTCTTATTCTCTTGGCTGCCTTGTTTGCAGCCCAAAATTCAGACCTGCACGCTCAGTGTATCAGCGGCAACTGTAAAACCGGTACTGGAACTTACCGCTACAACGGCAATTCTAAGTATACCGGACAATTTCAAAACGGCTTGCGCCATGGCAGCGGCAAAATGACTTATCAGGATGGCAACGTCTACGAAGGGCCATTCGTCATGGGAAAAAAACAAGGCGAAAACGGCACGATGGTATTCGTTTCCAATGGCGACAAGTACGTAGGCCAATGGAGCAACGACCAGCCAAATGGTCGGGGTAAATATTACTTTGCGACCAAAGAGCGCTACGAAGGTGCGTTCCAAAACGGCACTTTTGAAGGCCAAGGCACCATGTATTACGCTGATGGTGCCAGCTTTACAGGAGGCTGGAGTAAAAACCTGAAAAACGGTTCCGGCGTTTTTTATGCCGTAAATGGCAGTGAAAAACACGGCACTTGGGCAATGGGAAAGCCTGTTACCGCCTTGGAAGGCGCACCCAACCGCAACCGTCCAAGTACGACCGCACAAACCAATAAGCCAACCAACACGCCTCCAAAAGCGACTCCCGCAAATAAGCCTGCCCCAACCAAGCCCGACATCGCCGGGCTGACCAATTGTGGCAAAGTGTTTTGCCGCAGCGGTTATGGGTACTACGATTATCCTGAAGGTTCCCGTTGGATAGGTGAATTTAAGGAGGGTTACCCCAGTGGCCGCGGCGTTTGCTACTATGCCAATGGCGACCGCTACGAAGGCGAATGGGCCAACAACACGCCAAATGGAGAAGGCATCATGTACTTCGCAACTGGCCGCGTTTATGGTGCCGTCTGGGTGAATGGTGCCATGGTACAAGAGCTTGATTCCAAGGAAAAAATTCCCACTGATCCGGTCCGCGTCGAAAAAAACGCCGGGGTGAAAATTTGGGCTGTTGTGGTCGGTGTTGGCAAATACACCGCCATGCCTTCCCTGCGCTTTACCGACGATGATGCTTTCAGGTTCTATTCTCACCTGAAAAGCCCTGAAGGCGGCGCACTGCCCGACGATCAGGTTGAAATCCTGGTAGACGAAGCGGCTACCCGCGAGAACATTCTCCGCGCCATGCGCAAATCTTTCCTCAAAGCCGACGAAAACGATGTCGTATTACTGTATTTCAGTGGCCATGGCCTGGAAGGATGCTTCCTGCCTGTGGATTACGATGGATTCAACAACAAGTTGCGCCACGAGGAAATTCGCCAGATTTTCAAACAGAGCAAAGCAAAGCATAAAATCTGCATCGCCGATGCTTGCCACAGCGGAACCTTGGATTATAGTGGCTCCCTGACGTCCAAAGGCCCGGCACCAGTATCGCTCGAGCGTTATTACCAGGCATTCGAGGATTCTGATGGCGGTATCGCACTGCTCATGTCGTCTCAAGCCGAAGAGCTTTCGCTGGAAGATCACGGCCTGCGTCAAGGCGTGTTTACCTACTACGTGCTGCAAGGCATGAAAGGAGCCGCAGATGCCAACAACGATTACATTGTGACCATAAAAGAGTTGTACAGCTACGTTTATGTGAAGGTGCGCCAATACACCGCTGGCGTACAAACGCCCGTGCTGACGGGCAATTACGACGAGCAGATGCCGGTTGCGTTGAGGCGGTACTAAAATAGGGTTTCAGGTTTCAGAGGTTCCAGGTTTCCGGTTGGCGTTGCTTTTGGCATCCTTAGGAAAATAAATTTTTGATTTATAGGTATTTCACTTCCATTCAACTAGATTGCCAAAAGCAACGCCAACCGGAAACCTGAAACCTTTGAAACCCGAAACCCTGCCCAAAAAACCTCGTAGGGCTAAAATGCCAGAAACCCCTAAAAAACTACAGTTTTTTAGGGGTTTCTGGCATTTTAGCCCTACGAGGTTTTTTGGGCAGCTACCTGCTCACTTATCTGCCCAAACCGCCGCTCCCGGCCTTGATAGCTCAATATCGCTTCAAACAAATCTTTTTTCCTAAAATCTGGCCAAAGAACAGGGGTGAAATACAGCTCCGCATACGCCAATTGCCACAACAAAAAATTGGAAAGCCGTGCTTCACCACTGGTGCGTACCAACAGGTCGGGATCGGGCATGCCAGCAGTAGAAAGATGGGCATCCAGCATTGTTTCGTTGATGGTTTCTGGAGAAATGGTGCCTGTTTTCACTTGCTCCGCGATCAGGCGGGCAGCGCGGGTGATCTCCCATTTGGCAGAGTAATTAAGGGCCAGCACCAACGTTAAACGGTCGTTGTTTTTCGTTTCTTCTATACCCTCCATCAGGGTTTTGTAGGTAGAGGCTGGCAAGGATTCCAGCTCCCCAATAGCCATCAATCGCACCCCGTTTTTATTCAATTCGCGGACTTCACCCTTGATGGTTTCCACCAAAAGGGTCATCAGCGCCGTCACTTCAGCTTGAGGGCGGTTCCAGTTCTCTGTGCTAAAAGCGTAAAGGGTGAGGTATCGCACCCCAATTTGAGCGGCAGCTTCGGTAACTTCACGCACACTTTTCACGCCACTGCGGTGGCCGAATACGCGGGGCATTCCTTTTTGTTTGGCCCAGCGGCCATTGCCGTCCATGATGATGGCGATATGCCGTGGAACTTTTTCCGGGATAATTTGAGCTTGAAGGTCGGACATAATATTGTTTCAATACCTTGCGCGCCAGGTATAATGGCAATAGGATTTCGGCAACAGGCCATAAAAATCCTGACAAATGTACGCTGCGAAGCGCTTATGGCTGGCCTAAATTTATTGCCGTTATCTTTCACACGCCCCTAATTCATTTTTTTCCAAAAAAATTTGAACCTTCGCCTTTACAAAACCACATATATGCACACAGAAGTCCGCCAACGCTACAACGCAGCCTTTACCCAAGAAAAGTATGAGGCATTTCTCAACAGTGTCAATACCGAATACGGAGAGCCCTGTACTTTCAGGGTTTCTGAAACCCCGATATTTGTGCCTAAAGCCCTGAAAAGCAAACTATTGAAAGGGGTGGAAGATATCTGTGCGGTCATTTCAGCGCCAGGTTTCAAACAGATCAGCCAAGCCGCCCTGCCCAAACACCTGGTGGTTCCAGGCGAAGACCCTCATACGGTATTCCTGCAGCTCGATTTTGGCATTTGCCTCGACGCAAACGGCGAATTCACGCCGCAACTTATTGAAATGCAAGGATTTCCCTCCCTGTATTTCTATCAGCACCTGCTTGCCGAGAGTTATCGCAAACATTTCGATATCCCCGCTGATTTCCACCATCTGTTTGGCGGACTGGACAATGCCGGGTACATTGATGTGATGCGCCAAGTGATCGTGGGCGACTCCAAGCCAGAGAACGTGATTTTACTGGAAATTGAACCAGAAAAACAAAATACCCGCATTGATTTTTGGGGCACGCAGAAGTTCCTGGGCACCAAAGTGTTGTGCCTGTCGAAGCTCAAGCGAGAAGGCCGCGACCTGTATTATATGAATGAGAACAATCGCCGCATTGGTGTGGAGCGTATTTACAACCGCATCATTTTTGATGAATTGGAAAAACGCGCCGATTTACCCAGAGAATGGGACATGACCACCGAGGTCAATGCTGCGTGGGTGGGCCATCCGAACTGGTTTTTCCGTATCTCCAAACACTCGCTGCCTTTTATTCAAAGCGATTTTGTGCCTAAAACCTTGTTTGTCAATGAATTAAAGTCAATTCCTGATGACTTGGAAAACTGGGTTCTCAAACCCCTGTTCTCCTTTTCAGGCCAGGGCGTAAAAATCAACGTCACCAGGGAAGACGTAGAATCCGTGGATGATCCATCCAATTTCATATTGCAGCGCAAAGTGGAATATGTCGCTGGCGTACAGACGACCAACCCTGCCGAGCCCTCAAAATGCGAAATTCGCATGATGCTCGTGTGGGACAAGGACTGGGAAAAGCCCCGATTGGTGAACAACCTCGTCCGCATGAGCAAGGGCGAGATGGTAGGCGTGCGCTACAACCAAGGAAAAGACTGGGTGGGTGCTAGTGTTGGCTTTTTTGAGCCTTGACCCTACCCCATCATTTCATCCATACTCGGCATTTTGCCAAAGCGGCGCAGCATTGCAAAATGTGAGCGCAGGGCATGTGCGAAGGATTTATGTTCCAAATAAGGCACATTGAACTCCTTGGCTGTATGCTCCACGATATTGGCAATACGCGGGTAGTGAATGTGGCAGATTTTAGGAAACAAATGGTGTTCAACCTGAAAGTTCAAGCCGCCGACGTACCAGGACAAAATGCGGTTGCGCCGCGAGAAGTTGACGGTGGTTTGCATCTGGTGAATGGCCCATTCGTTTTCGATGACACCGTGTTCATTGGGCAATGGATAAATGGCTTCTTCTACAGAGTGGGCCAGTTGAAAAATAATGGTCAGGATGATACCGCCGACGAAGTGCATCAAAAGAAACCCGGCAACAACTTGCCATACCGCCACGCCTGCTGCTATCGGAAAACCTACAAACAAGGCAAAATAAAGCAGTTTGATCACAATGATTTTGGCCAGGAATACTCGGTTCTGGGCCGGGGTATTCTTATTGACCCCCATTGCAGTATACCGGATGTATTGTCCAAAATCCTTCCAGGTTACCCAGTAAAAGGTTACGAGGCTGTAAATGAATACCGCGTGCAGCCATTGGTACCGATGGCCTTTTTTCAACTCCGTATGTGGCGACAAGCGCAAACCTGGCTTGTCAGCAACATCGTCGTCGTAATGGGTTATGTTTGTAAAAGTATGGTGTAGCGTGTTGTGTTGCAGCTTCCAATTGAGTATTGAGCCGCCCAAAAGCAAAATGGAATAGCCGATCCAGTCATTGACCCGCTGTTTTTCAGAAAATGCCCCGTGGTTGGCATCGTGCATGACGCTCATGCCCACACCGGCCATGCCAATGCCCATGAGGATCCAAAGCAATAAAGACCAGCCAAAAGCTGGTTGTAAAAAAGCAACAACGAAAAGCGGGAGCAGGTAAACACTCATCAAAACGATGGTTTTAACAACGATGCCAGCGTTGGCGTGCTTTGACAGTCCTTTTTCTTTGAAGTACGCGTCGACGCGCGCATTGAGGGTGAGATAAAATTTGGATTTTTCGTTGGCAATGAAACGGATTGGCGCAATAGATGCCATGAATTGTCGAATGTTTTGTAAAAGTACAGTGAACTTATTGGTATACTCAAATAGAAACAATACGTCACGAGATTAGTTTTGACAGTCAATCAATTATCACTGCGAAACACGCATTATCACTGCTGAGAAACACCTTAAAATCGAATAAAAAGCGCTCATTTGGCCCTTAAAGCACACAAAGTACCAAATGTTTCCAAATTGCATGACGCAAAAAGCAAATCTGCTAAACGTGGCAAATTATGGTAGCAAGCATTACTTTTGTAAAAAGAACATACTATGGCAAAGATTTATCAACTCAAAATCACCCTGAAAAACACAAAGCCAGCTATTTGGAGAAGGGTGCAAACCAACGCAGATATAAGCCTTAATGAGTTGCATTACCTGGTTCAGGTTGTAATGGGTTGGGGTAATAGCCACCTGCACCAGTTCAACTGTGCCGGTCAATATTATGGCGACGAAAGGCTTTGGCAGGAAAGTTTTGACGATTTTGACATGAGAGATAGCCTAACGACCAAAGTGGAGAAGGTGTTGAAAAAGGAAAAGGACAAAATACTGTATGAGTATGATATGGGCGACAGTTGGGATCATAACATATTACTCGAAAAGATAACAACTGTGGACATACCACTCATGCACCCCATTTGCGTGAAAGGCGCTATGCGTTGTCCCCCAGAAGACTGTGGCGGTGTATGGGGCTATGCTGAACTGGTGGAAACAATGAAAGACCCAAACAGCGAAGAATATGAAGAAATGTCCGAATGGCTGGGTGTTGACGAGTTTGACCCAGCGGAATTTGATTTGGAATGGGTAAATAAACGTTTGAAAAATTTCAGCACAGATGTCAAAGATTCCGATAAGAATTTGATTGTTTGATCCCCCCCCTAATGCCACATTGGTCGGTAAAATTTTCTGGAAAAGCTCCATTCTCCTTACGTTTGCCTGAAACAGACTTTTAACCATGAAATTTTACAGAACAAACCTGATTTTTGCCGCGCTTCTTTTTGCCCAAACACTAGTTGCCCAAGCCTCCTGGATCCGCGACAGCCTCGATATTTACATCGCCCGCTCCATGAAAACGGAGCAAGTGCCAGGCTTGGCCATCGCGGTGGTGCAAGACGGAAAAGTAGTGCTGCAACGTACTTACGGCGTATTGGAGGCTGGCAAAACCGAAGCGGTGGATGCCAATACCCTTTTTATGATCGGCTCTAATACAAAGGCGTACACGGGCACGGCCATCGCCCTGCTGGAGCAGGAAGGAAAACTTACCCTGGACGATAAAGTGCGCAAATGGCTACCCAAATTCCAGCTGCACGATGCCTGTGCTACAAGTATGGTGACCTTGCGCGATTTGCTGTGCCACCGCATCGGCATGCGCACCTTTCAGGGCGACTTCACATTTTGGGGCAGCAGCATCAGCCGGGAAGAAGTAATGGAAAAAATGGCCGCATTGGAGCCCGCGTTTGATTTCCGCACCCGTTTTGGTTACTGCAATTCGGCGTTCCTGACAGCAGGGCAAGTTATCCCTGCTGCTACCGGACAAACCTGGGAACAATTGGTGCGCGCACGTATTTTTAAGCCCTTAAAAATGGATCGTGCCCTGGCGCTTTCTGCTGAACTTCCCTCGGCCAGCAACTTGGCAAAACCCCATGCTTTGTATGACCAGCGCTTACAACAACTGAGTCTTCCCACCATCGACAACCTGGCACCGGCAGGTTCCATCAGCCTGAGTGTCAGCGATATGACCCATTGGCTGCTGATGCAAATGGACACCGGGCGATATGGCGGGGTACAGGTTTTACCCAAAAGTGTCATCCTGAAAACCTGGGACATGAACACCGTGGTGAACCCGCGCAACAGTTATGGTTACGGCCTGGGCTGGTTTATCGCCTACCCTGAGGGCAAAAAAATGCTCGACCATACAGGCGGCGTGGACGGCTTTTTGTCGGCCAGCGCATTTTTGCCAGAACTTCGGCTCGGGGTAATCGTTTTGACCAATTCAGACAACAACAGCTTGTACGCGAGCCTGCGCGACCAATTGTTGCAAGTGTACCGAAATCAGCCTTTTAGCAATAAAATCGCCGAAGCCACTGCCCATTGGCAGGAAAACGAAAAGCAGGAAGTAGCGCGTATTGCCCAATTGCGGGCATCCGTGGCTCAAAACAAAGCGCAAACCCCATCGAACCTGGATGTCTTTACGGGCAATTACAGCAACCCGGTTTATGGCGACATCAAAGTCGCACTCGAAAAAGGCTTTTTGCGGGTGTACCTCAGCCACCACCCACGCGGCACGGCCACCTTGGAATACATGGGTGAAGACAATTTCCTTTGTACTTTTGGTACACCGACTTTGGGCATTCAGCCCATGGTTTTCAAGCGGGATGCGAAAGGGAAAGTAAAAGGCTTGACGTTGAAGGTGAATGATTTTATTGAGTATGGGGCGTATGATTTTACGCGGAAATGAGCAATCGAGTCCTTTTTTTGCTGATTGTTTGGTTTAGCCAAGCTGCGCTTGCCTTGGCACAGACAAATATTGCACCAGGGGTTTTGACCATAAAACTTGAAAACCAATCTGCTTATGCTCCTGTTTTCTCTCCTTTTTGCGATGATATTGTTTGGCTAAGAGACGACGCATTTCGGTTGTCCGCACAGCAATTTTTGGCCGCCGACTCCAGCATGACTTGTGTCCCTGAAAAGGCTCGACGGACGTATTTTGGTACTGACCCTACCTATCACAGGTACATGCGTTGGGAAACCGACCCATATAACAATCAATATTATTGGTCTTTCGAATATCAGCGCGACACCTTTATTCTCTGGCGTTATGATTTGGAAGCTGCCAAACTGGATTCTTTCATTTCACTCCCCAAAGGACGAATCAGCGTGGATCATGCGATTGGAAAAGCGGGCATTTGGGTGGCCAGTGAGCAGGGATTGGCGTTGCATGATCGACACCTGGGCTCGATAATCAAGCGGATGGGCAGGCCTGCTGAATCGAACATCATCCTGAGTCTTCGCCCTTGGGGAGAAGACATTCTGGTAACTGACCGCTGGCTTTATCGCTGGAAGGAAAATCGATATGAAGACTTTTTTCCACTCCCAGAGGATTTGAAAGGCTGCAAGTCGCCCGATAGGGTGAAATTTTACGGAGAAGCCTGCATCACGAGTACTGTGGGTGGTGAAGACAATGGTGAATACCTCATTGCTGCGGGACATAAGCCAATACGGCTGCCTTTCGAACAGCATTGGACTATTCGCCGGTATGATTTGGCCGTCAACCCACAAAACGCATGGTTTTCGTTTCCCGACAAAGTACTGGCATTCGATTATACCACAGGCGACAGCATCGTGTACCAGGGAAGCACGGGCGAGCCATTGATTGGTGATCAAGCTGGTCGTTTTTTGGGGTTCCAATCGGAAAAAGGGCTTTCATTTTTTGATAAAAATAGTTGCCAGTTCCGGGTATTGGGCAAGGCTTATGGCTATGAGGCACCCCGGAATTTCATTTCAGACCAACGCTACATCTACCTTACTTATGAAAACCATTGGGAGATCATAGAATTTTCCAAACTGGATACGGCTTTCAAACGTTCTCTGATTTTGGAAGGCTTTGAGGCTTTCAGTCAGGAGCACGAGGTTTTGCGCACAAACCAGTCCAAAGATTTTTACCTGCAATATGCAGCCTATTTAGGCCTGATGCGTAAATATCAAAAACAGGAGAACCCCAAAATCGAAGCTGAACGGCCCAGAATTTCCAGTCATCTTAGGGAACTGCTATATCAAGCGCCTGATTCCATCCTGGAACGCGTTGGCAAAGATTACTTTTCAGGTCACTTCTCCCCCAATTTATCCTGTGGCATTGTAGCATCACTTTTCGAATATTGGTGCAGGAAAACGGATTTGAAACAAGCGCTATATTTATTGGAAATAGCAGGCAATGAAGCTTGCATAGAGGAGCAAAGTGGATATGGCGCATATTTTATTCAATTGCTCCGGACGACAAAGCATCGACTCGATAGCATTGCCCTCCTAAAAATCCCTCCCGACGAAAGGCTATACGTTTACGGAGCTGTTTGGTGGGATTATAGCACATCCCAAATAGGCTTTGGATACAGGTGGAGTGTACAGGAGGGTATAAAAAAACCAATGGCTTATTTCCGCGAACTCATTCAAAAGTATCCTGCAAGCCCCTGGGCCGACAATGCTGTGTATGACAGTCTTTACTACGTTGACTATCAATCCGAGTCGACAGACGACTACATGCCCGTTGGTAACGACAACGAAGCGTATCGTGACTTTACCCAATTCTTACAAGATTACCCCACGTCTGATCGCAAACCAGATGTATTGGTGCGTTTGGCAAATATTGTTGAGCGCGGTGTTTACACGGAAAATTTCAATACCATAGCAAAGGAGGCAGCAGATGATTACTTGTACACGGTCGCAACGGAATATCCAGATTTTGCCAAAAACTCCAAAGCCTACCAGAAGTCGCTTGCGCGGCAAAACCAGTATCAATGGTCAAATCGCTGGAATATCACCCTGGCATTCAACCAGGAAAAATACCGCTTGGAAGACAGCGTTTTTGTGACCGTCCAGCTGCAAAATCGCAGCGGGTCGCCAAAAATATTGGACAGTGATTTTCTTCAAGATTGGCACAAAGGATTAAAATTGCAGCTGAGTAAAGTGCTTGAAGCAGGTTGCGAGGGTTTATGGGGCGACTTTCATTTATTGCCTTTTGAAACACGAGATTCAATTAGAGCAGTAAGCGTTCAACCCCGTGCCTTTTATGCAGAAACTTTTATGCTTGAGCGTAAATCTTACACAAGAAGGTTTTACCCTGGGTCTTTTGAGCTTGAAAGTGGCGCTTCCTACGATTATCATTTGGAGTTTCGGCACGACGAATTTAGTTGGTTGTGGGTGGAGGCAAAAAATCGTGGGCGGATTCGGGTGGAATAGGGTACTTTGGCGGTCATTATTCACGACTAACCTTGCCAATTGGTGAAAAAACACCTCCTTCAAAAGCTCCTCCAAGCGGAGCTCATCGACAGCACCGATGCCGAAAAAATCGAACTTTTTGAATCAAAAAGGCCATTTTCGCTGCATTGGGAGCTAAAAACCCTGCTCTATCTCGGCGTTCTGCTGATGAATGTAGGCCTGGGGATTTTGATCTACGAAAACATCGACACCATTGGCCATGTCGTGCTGATATTGCTGATTGGCGCTGTCAGCGCCGCTTGTTTTTGGTACGCCATTCGGCACCGCAAGCCCTTCTCGATGGGTGCGGTGGAAAGTCCTACCCCATTTTACGATTATATCCTGCTGTTGGGCTGCCTTACATTTTTGATTATGGAAGGTTATTGGCAATACCAATACGAGATATTCGGGACACGCTACGGCCTGGCGACTTTTATACCCATGGTGATGTTTTTCGGCCTCGCTTATTGGCTCGACAACCGGGGCGTATTATCAATGGGCATTACTGCCCTGGCCACTTGGCTGGGCATTACGGTGACACCACAACATTTGCTGCGCGAGAATGATTTCAACAGCACAACGATTATTTATACAGGTGTTTTTCTAGGGCTGTTACTAACACTGGTGCCGTTCCTGAGCGAGCGCTGGGGCTTGAAAAAACACTTCTCCCTAACCTATCTTAATTTTGGGGTGCACATTCTGATGATTTCCACCCTGGCCGGCATGATGGCCTTGGATCAGTCGCTGTTGTTTTTTCTATTGCTCTGTGTGGCCGTCGGCTTTTTCCTCTGGTATGCCCGCACCCGAAGCTCCTTGTATTTTCTGACAGTTTCGGTGCTGTATGGCTACATCGGGTTTACGTATATGTTGATCACCCACACTGAAAGCATGAATTTTGATTTCATGTTTTACCTGTTCTACTTCATCATTTCTTGCGTTGGCGTCATCTTGTTCCTGATAAACTACAAACGTTTCATTAAACCCAATCAACCATGACCGCGTACAACAGAGATTGGCTGGATGCCTTGTGGATCAAGGATACTGCCAGCGAATGGCATGCAGAAGGCTTGCTTTCTAGTGAAAAACTGGTTGCGATAAAAACGCGGTTCATTTCCAATTTTTATTCGCCCAACGTATTTATCCGCATTGGTCTGGCGATATTCTGCCAGATTTTGCTGCTGGCAGCGATGGGATTGGCGGCCATGGTGTTGAGCCCCGATTCAGAAATAGGGCTTACTGTTTTCTCCATTTTAGGCGGAATTGTTTGTCTCGTATTGTTGGAGGTCTGGGCCATCGGCACCGCACGGCATCGAGCCAGCGGCATAGATGACATGTTGTTGTATGTTGGGGTAAGCGCGATTTTGGGGGGCATTTTCAATTCCTTACACTATTCAACGCAGCCTGTGGTCTATTGCTGTATTGCCTTGCCGTTTTTAGTTGTCGGCTGCATCCGGTATATTGATCGTTTAGTGGCCGCGGCGGTATTTATCTGTGCCTTGCTCATTGTATTGTTGGTCGTAAAAGAAATTCCAAAACTGGCGCTTTACCTCCTGCCTTTGGCGGGGATGTTGTTTTCGGCTGGCACTTACTTTTTTGTACGGAATGGCCAGCAGCGCTATGAATGGCGCTACTGGCACAGCATATTGTGGATTATTGAAATGTTGGCCTTGGCCGCATTCTATGCCAGCGGCAACTATTGGGTGGTTCAGCAAGCGGGTGATGCTATGTTTGAACTGGAGCAAGTACCCATTCCATGGTTTTTCTGGGCATTTACCTTTCTCATTCCAGTCGCATATATTGTCTGGGGTTTGAAACGCCACGATCGGCTGATGCTGGATATGGGTTTGGCTTGCATCGGCGTGGCTGCATTTACTTTCCGCTATTATATTCATGTCATGCCCATCGCATGGGCTTCCGCAATCTGCGGCGGTGTATTGTTTGCCCTGGCCTATTTTTCCATTCAGTATTTGCACAAAAACGAAGGGGCCTTTACCTACGCCCAGCAATCGGATACAACCTTGTTGCAGGAAATAGAGCAGCAGCTCATTGAGCAAACCATTGCCAATCAGCCAACGGATGCGCCGGATAAAAGGGATGCGTTTGGGGGTGGACAGTTTGGGGGCGGCGGCGCAAGCGGGGAATTTTGACATGAATATTTTCACCAATATCAACTTGGTACTTACCTAACTAAAAGCGATGAAAAAAGCCTTTTTTTACTGTGTTTCCATCCTGTTTTTGACAAGCTGTGGCAACAATACAACCGTTGCGCCCAAACTAACCAATACAGCCGCTGAAAACGCCGCGCCAACTGACTCAATCACAGAAAATACTGTCGATTACATGTATGTGATTGACGATTTTTTCCTTGCCATTGCCAAAACCAAATCGCCTTATGCCGTCAGCAAAAAAGCGAACTACCCTTTGTTCGGGTTTATCTTTACGCCTACTTCCTTTAATGGATTCACGGTGCATGAAGGCGGATATGATACGGAACTGAGTTTTGACAAGAACACCCAAAAATATGCCGGGAAAGGAATTGTCGGCCTGGATGCATTCGAATTCCAGGTTATGCCAGACAGCAACATTCAAATGACATTTTTGAAAACTAAAAAATCCTATACTTTTCGGAAAGTACTAGATGCAGACTCAGCTTTGCGCAAGGTTTTATTTGAAGGCTCATACACCGATGTGAAGACGGAAGCTACCGTTTCTTTCAAAGCTGATGGCACGCTTACGGGCCTGGGCGCTGAAAAAACATACCAGCCTTATTACGACTTTATGGGCGGCCCCTTGGACTTTGACGAGATGGAAGTCAGTGACAAGGCCGAAGGGTCAAAGCAGGTATATTACCACTACAAATTCAAGGGAAATATGTTGGAACTGTATGAAACCATTCAACCAGCTGAATATGGGGGTGCTCCTGAAAAAATTGGAAAGCTGCTGTACAGGTTACGGAAGAATTGACTTTGGAAAAAAAAGCCTTACACGGTGGACGGTGGACGGCAGACGGTTTGCACAGCATTTTATTTTTCGCTTTGTTGTTGTTTTTCAGCACCTAATTCAATATTAGCCTACGATTAAAAAAAACGTATTTTTGTACTGCCTAAAAACTTTTGTTATCACTAATTTCAAACAACAAGTATATGTCTGTTCTCGAACTAAAAGGTGAAATGCACCAACTAATAACGCAGGTGCAATCTCCAACTTCTGCGCAACAATTACTTGAATTGATCCGCGATTTCTTAGATATGCAGCCCGAACTTGAGGATGAAAACGGCGATTTTGAATACCACATGTCAGACGAGCAAAAAGCGTCCATGCAAGAAGGGCTTGACCGTAGTTATGATAGCAAAAACCTAATTCCACAGGTGGAAGCCAAAAAATTACTGCAATTATGGCTGAGCCAAAAACAATAGAATGGGTTGACTCGGCCCTGCTTCAATTGTATGAAATTGCATCGTTTATAAACTCAGAATTTGGATTTATCGTTGCGAACGCATTCGTCACCAATGCATTCTTAAAAACGGAAAGGCTTTCTTTATACCCAGAAATTGGTAGGCGATCAAAGAAATTCAAAACAGTTCGATAAGTTCGTTTGGGGAAACACCACCGAATGTACTACAGGGTACATGGACAATCGTTGTACATAATTGCCTTGTTTGATACAAGACGAGATCCAAGCCGAGATCGACACCGGTAAATATGCTACAAATATTGGAACGGGTGCTAAAAAACAATTTCAAAGCAAAAAATCAAATGGTGTGCAACCGTCATTTTGAAAAATATTGCCCGACAATAAAAGATTGGATGTTTTTTGACTCGAAATTCAAAAAAATATCCAACCTTTGCCCCCCGAAATGAAAAAACGAACAAAAACGTCATTCACTTCGGTTATGCCGGAAACTGGTCGATCAAAACCAGTTTCCGGCATTTTTTTAACATACCCAACGGTAGACGAAATACGGTAGACGGTGGACGGTAGACGGTGGACGGTGGACAGTAGCACATCTTTTGGGCTTTTTTTAAGCATCCGTTTTCAGCATTCAAGTGCTAAAAACACTGGATTAGGTGCTGAAAAGCAATTGCAAAGCGAAAAATCAAATGCTGTGCTACCGTCCACCGTCAACCGTCAACCGTCGACCGTCAACCGTCGACCGTCAACCGTTAACTGTCCACCGTCATGAGAGATACATCCATCCAAACCGTTCTTATTATTGGCTCCGGCCCCATCATCGTTGGTCAGGCCTGCGAGTTTGACTATTCCGGCACACAGGCAAGCCGCTCCCTTCGGGAAGAAGGCATCAAAGTTGGACTTATAAACTCCAACCCGGCCACCATTATGACAGATCCGGTAACAGCCGATTTCATTTATCTCCGTGCATTGACCCCGGAAAATATCGAGAATATTTTGCGGGAACATCAGGAATCTACCACCCTCCCCAATTTTGATGCGGTGTTGGCCACCATGGGCGGCCAAACAGCGCTCAACCTCGCCATCGAATGCGAAAAAATGGGCATCTGGGAAGAATACAACTGCAAGATGATTGGCGTGGATACCGCCGCCATTGAGCTCACCGAGAACCGGGAGATGTTCAAAAATCTGGTGATAGGATTGGGGCTACATGTCGCGCCTTCTTTCATTGCCAACTCCTTTTTGGAGGGCAAAGAAGCTGCCCAAAAAATTGGTTTCCCACTGGTAATACGCCCTTCGTATACCTTGGGCGGTACCGGTGGCGGTTTCTGCATGAAAGAGGGGGATTTTGATGAAGCCCTTTCCCGCGGGCTCAATGCCTCTCCTACCCATGAAGTATTGGTGGAAAAAGCAGTTTTTGGCTGGAAAGAGTTTGAGTTGGAGCTGCTGCGCGATAAAAATGACAACGTCGTGATTATTTGCACCGTGGAAAATCTCGATCCGATGGGCGTGCACACGGGCGACTCCATCACGGTGGCCCCGGCCATGACCTTATCCGACACGGCATATCAGGACATGCGCAACCAAGCCATAAAAATCATGCGTGCACTGGGGAACTTCGCGGGTGGTTGCAACGTCCAATTTGCCCAAAACCCTGAAGACGAGAAACTTATTGCCATTGAAGTAAATCCCCGTGTGTCGCGTTCTTCCGCTTTGGCCAGCAAAGCAACCGGCTATCCGATTGCCAAAATTGCAGCGAAACTCGCCATCGGCTACACGTTGGACGAGCTAAAAAACCAAATCACCAAAACTACCTCCGCCTATTTCGAGCCCACGCTCGACTATGTGATCGTGAAAATGCCCCGCTGGAACTTCGAGAAATTTGCCGGTGCCGACCAGCGCTTGGGTCTGCAAATGAAATCCATCGGCGAGGTGATGAGTATTGGCAGAAGTTTCAACGAAGCCCTGCAAAAAGCTTGTCAGAGCCAGGAAAACGGTCGCGCGGGCTTGGGCGCTGACAAAAAGGAGTGGATGAGAACCGACGACATCCTGGAGCGCCTCGAACACGTGAGCGACGACCGCATCTACCGCGTCCGGGATGCCATTCGGCTCGGTATTCCTGCCAAATCAGTACAAAAAATGACGGGCATCGATCCCTGGTTTATCAACCAGATCAAGGACTTGGTGAAAATGGAAGACCGCCTGTTGAAATTCAACGTCGCGGACGATATACCGACCGATTTTTTCTGGGAATTAAAGAAAAATGGCTACTCAGATGCTCAAATTGCCTGGGTGCTGCGGATACCGGAAAAGGAAGTCACCCGCCGCCGCAAGGAGTTGGGTATCCGACGGGTATTCAAAATGGTGGATACCTGCGCCGCTGAATTTGAGTCAAAAACCAACTATTTCTACTCCACTTTCGATGGTAAAAACGAAAGTGTGCGTTCCGATAAAAAGAAGATTGTCGTGCTGGGCTCCGGGCCTAACCGCATCGGTCAGGGTATTGAGTTTGATTACTGCTGTGTGCACGGCATTTTGGCCATCAAGGAAGCCGGTTATGAGGCCATTATGGTGAATTGCAACCCGGAAACCGTCTCTACGGACTACGATTTGGCCGACAAACTGTATTTCGAGCCAGTGTACTGGGAGCACCTGGAGGAAATTCTGGAGCACGAACAACCCGATGGCATCATCGTACAGCTCGGTGGCCAAACCGCCCTCAAACTCGCAGAAGACCTGCACAAAAACGGCTGGAACATCATCGGCACCAGTTTCGATAGCATGGACATTGCTGAAGACCGGGGCCGTTTCTCGGAGCTGTTGCATGACCTGGAGATCCCTTATCCTAAATTCGGCGTAGCCCACGATGTGGATGCTGCGCTCGACATTGCCAAGCGCCTACCCTACCCGCTGCTTGTGCGGCCATCATACGTATTGGGCGGCCAGCGCATGAAAATTGTCATCAATGACGCCGAGTTGGAGCGCCAGGTGCTCACCATTTTCAAGCACATGCCCGACAACAAGGTGTTGATCGACCAGTTCCTGGAACGCGCCAAGGAGGCCGAAATTGACGCTATTTTTGACGGCGATGATTTCCACATCATGGGTGTGATGGAGCACATAGAACCAGCAGGCATCCACTCTGGCGACAGCAGCGCAGTGTTGCCGCCGTATTCGCTCGGCCCTATCGTGATTCAGCAAATGGCGGATCACGGGGAAAAGATCGCCCGGGCATTGAATATCAAAGGTTTGATCAACATCCAGTTTGCCATCAAAGACGATCAGGTGTATGTGATCGAAGCCAACCCGCGCGGCTCCCGCACCACCCCGTTTATCGCCAAAGCTTATCAGATTCCGTATCTCAATATTGCCACCAAAATCATGCTGGGTACGCACAAATTGAAGGATTTCACGATGGTGAACCACCTTGATGGTTATGCGATCAAAATCCCAGTATTCTCCTTTGATAAATTTCCTGGCGCTGACAAACGACTTGGGCCGGAGATGAAATCAACTGGAGAGGCGATTCACTTTATCAAGGATTTGAAAGATCCGTACTTTAGGGAGTTGGATCGGAATCGGAGTATGTATTTGTATAATTAGGTGTCGCCAACGTTCAGTTGTGATTGGTGATTCGTAATTGGTGATTAGTGTGCGTTGTTCTTAGCATTTGTTGGTATTTTTGCAGAAGCGCAGTAGGTGCTTTTCGTACCTTAGAGCGCCACAAGGATTTCACTTTCCGTAAAATCAAGCAAAAATGAGCACGCTGATAAAAAACCTGCATATCCAGAATTTCAAGTCCGTCCGCGACCTATCGCTCAATTGTGATAGGATCAATATATTCATTGGGAAGCCAAATGCGGGGAAGTCGAATATTTTGGAGGCGGTATCGCTTTTGGG
>Ga0105046_10003914_pt1 | contig 23679 bp, 17 predicted proteins | sample MAT03_FD_78385 | JGI IMG/M metagenome (GOLD analysis project Ga0105046, IMG submission 78385) | Freshwater microbial communities from Lake Fryxell liftoff mats and glacier meltwater in Antarctica - MAT-03 (megahit assembly) | ecosystem: Environmental > Aquatic > Freshwater > Ice > Liftoff...
CCCACGCCTCGTCGAGCTTGATCTGCCTGAACAGCGCCGCCTCTTCGAGGTACGGCAGGATCAGCACGCGCCAGCTCAGCCGCGCCTTGCCGTCGTCGTAGACGTTGTTGGGGAAGTGGCCGTTGACATCCGCGTACTTGTGGAACGCCAGGCCGATCTGCTTCAGGTTGTCAGCGGATGTCTGGAGTTCCTTCTGGGTCGGCGGCGGGTCGTCGGCCGCGGCCGGGGGGAGCCCCGCGACCAGCCCGGCGACCAGGCACGTCACCGCGAGCATTCGGCGCATCGCACACCTCCTTCGGGACCGGGAGAGATTCGCCACGGCGAGCCGCGCTACGGCCGCGCCGGCGGGAGAGGCACCACGAACACCAGGTCCGACGCGCGGGTCGCGGGCGAGATCACGAACGGGGCCGTCCGGCCGCCGCCGTCCACGCCGTCGGGGCCGACGCTCCACACCACCGGCTGACCCGCCCTGATCCGCGTCGGCGGCGGGGCGGCCTTCCCCGGCGTCACCACCGACGGCTCGGGCAGAAACTCGTCCTCCGCCGGCACCCGGTAGTGGAGCGCGGCACCGGCCGGCGAGTACGGGTCGGGCGGCACGTCCGGCAGGTACGCCGGCACCAGCGCCGCTAGGTCCGGCGGGAACGCCCCGCGGTCGTGGCGGTACAGCCGGCACGCCAGCGACACCACCAGCCCGCGGCGGCACGCCCGCAGGAACCGGTCCAGTGCCGCCAACTCGCCCGACGCCACCGGCCGCACCGCCAGCAGCGCCGCCCCGGGCCGGCCGCGCGTCAGCCGGCGGTAGTCGGCGGCGTGCTCCGGCTCCAGCCCGTAGGCCACCAGCCGCCGCGTCCGCTCGCGCTCCCACGGCACGCTCCACGCGAACGCCACCAGGTCCACCTCGGGGTTCGGGGCGTCCTTGTCGCGGCCCGGCGGCGTCACCAGCGGCGGCAGCCAGCCGCTCGGGTCCTTCATCTGCTCGCGCACCACGTACCGGTCGGCCAGCTGGTGCGGCACCGGGTCGAACGGCTCGCCCCACCCGGCCGACGCCAGCTCGGCCTTCACCGTCGTGCCGTCCGACAGCACCCGCGTCATCACCGCCCGCTCGTCGCGCAGCACCTCCTCCAGCACGCCGCGGATCAGCTCCGGCCGGCCGTCCACCCGGGCGAGCCACTTCGACGTGGCGGCCAGGGCCAGCGCGGTCACGTCGTTGCCGCGGTGCAGCGCCGCGGTGATCGACCCGTTCCGCATCGACCGGCCGACGGCGAGCCCCGTGCGCAGGTCGGCCGGGAACGCCGCCGGGTCGCCGGCCGTCTGCCGGTACAGGCCGTGCGACAGCACCACGACCGCCATGCCGCGGCCGTTTTCGAGCGTCACCGAGCCGCCGGTGGAAGCGGTCAGCCGCGGGTGCTCGAAGATCGCCACCGGCAGCGCCGGGTCGGCCGCCGCGAACGCCTGGGCGAACCACGTCGACCCCAAGGCGGGGGGAACCCAGGGGGGCGGCGGGCCGGGGTTCTGGGGGAGCGGCTGGGCGACGGCGGGGGGCGGCGGGTCGCCGGGCGGCGGCCCGATCACCCCGGGGGGCGCCGGCGCCTGCATCGCGCGCTCCGCGTCGTACACCGCCTGCACCCACTCGCCAAGCTCCGCCTTCTCGCCGTCGAACCCGCCGCCGCGCAACTGCTCCACCTGCTCGGCGAGGCGGTACGGCCGGCCGCCGGGGCGCGGGTTCCCGGGCATCGCCGCGGCCCGCGCGTACTGCTCCGTCGCCGACCGGAACATCCGCCCCGTCTCGTTCTCCTGGAACGTCACCAGCCCGTCGTGGACGTACGTCACGTCGTCCGTCACCCCGCGGACGTCCGGCACCTCGACGGCCCGGAACCCGGCCGCCGCGGCGACCGCGACCAGGACCGCGGCGGTGCCGCCGACCAGCGGCAGGAGCCCGCGCCGCGTCGCCACCCGCTCCGCCGCCCACGGCCCGAGGAGGGCGCGGCCGGCGGCCAGCGCCAGGAGCGGCGGCAGCCACAGCCACTCGTGCCGCGTGCCGCCGCCCAGCAGCCCCGGCAGCGCCGCCGCGAACGCGACGCCGCCGGCGACCCCGGCCACGCCGGCGCCGACCACCGGCTTCTTGAACAGCATCCCGCACAGCACCCCGGCCGCGAACCCGTACCCGACCGGCGCCAGCAGGTACTTCCACCCCTCGACCCCGAGCACCCGCGGCTCGAACATCAGCGTCCGGAACACCGCCGACAGCCCCGCCTCGGCCCGCGCCCCCGACCCCGGCAGCGCCGCCCGCACCGCCGACGGCAGCGCCACCAGCCCCACCAGCAGCAGCGCGAACGCGAGGTGAACGAGCACCTTGACGAGCCACATCCGCCCGGCCGGGAGGCGCTGCTCGCCCCAGAAGCGGGCGCTGCCGCTGGTCTGCTCGTTGGCGAACGCGGTGATCCCGGCGAACACGCCGGCCAGCAGCGCCAGCGACGGCCAGGCCACGAACGGCTCGATCGTCGGCAGTAGCAGCGCGAGCCCGGCGGCGACGGCGAACCCGGCCATCGGCAGCGCCGCGCCGGCTAGTTGCCGCACGGTCAGCCACAGCAGCGCCTTCACCCCGAGCCGGGACCGCCGGGCCGCTGCCGCCACCACGACGACGGGGGTGCTTGGTTCGGCGAGGTACACGGCCGGCGGCGGGGGCACGCGCTCGTCGGCCTCGCGCTCGCGGTCGGGGCGGGTGTAGGCGACGGCCGACCACAGCAGCGGCGTGGCGAACATGAGGCCCAGGAACAGGAACGCCCCCGCCGGCCGCGGCACCGGCGTGCCGGGGTTGGCGAACACGAGCAGGATCGGGAACAGGTAGACGAACGAGAAGAGGGTGGCGGCGGGCACCGCGATGCCGACCGAGCCGAGGGTGGTGCGGGCGAGGGTGGAGCCGAGGGTTCCCCAGCAGAACGCGAGCATCGAGTAGACGGCGACGGCGACCGCCCACCCGGGCGTGGCGAGGAGGCCGAGGGCGAGCCCGGCGGCGATGAGGAGGCCGGCCTGCCCGGCGGCGAGGAGGCCGCCGGCGAGGAGCTTGGCGGTCCAGACGCCGGCGCGGGGGGCGGGGAGGGCGTCGAGGAAGCCGTGGGTGCCGGCCTCGCGCTCGGCGGCGAACAGCGCCCCGCCGCAGACGGTGCCGGCGGTGACGGCCAGCAGCAGGGTGGCGAGCGTACCGGCGCCGAGGCCGCGGAGGAGGTCGCCGGGGGCGGCGTTCTTCTGCGGCGGGTCGGCGAGCACGGCGACGGCGACGAGGACGCCGCCGCCGAGGACGACGAGGGTGAGGCCGATCAGCCCCTGCTCGCGGAACTCCTTCCAGACGATCGCCCGGACCACGGGACACCTGTGCTGAGTGTCGGGAACTTGCGCGGCCGCTTGCGGCTTCGCGCCGCGGGGCGCGAAGCCGCAAGCGGCCGCGCAAGTTCCTGGTGCGCCTCGTTACTCGGCGACGCGCGTCACCAGTTGCGGCGGCCGCGCCATCAGCGCCGCGTACACCTCTTCGAGCGAAATCGCCTCGTCCTCGAAGTCGCTCACCCCCGGGGCGCCCCGCAGCGCCGCGACGGCGCCGGGGTCGGGGTCCTGCACCGTCGCCTGCCAGAAGTGACCGGTGCCGTTGCGCGCCAGCACCGTCCCCAGCGCCGCCGCGTCCGGCGGCTGCCCCGCGAACCGCAGGCTGATCCGCCGCACCTTCTTCCGCAGCTCCCCCAGCGGCGCCGACAGGATCATCTTCCCGTCGCGCAGCAGCCCCGCGTGAGTACACGCCTTCTCCAACTCCGCGATCGAGTGGCTGGAAATCAGCACCGTCCGCCCCGCCGCCGCGAGGTCGGCCAGGCCCGCGAGGAACTCGCGCCGCGTCAGCAGGTCCAGACCGCTCGTCGGCTCGTCGAGCAGCAGCACCTCGGGGTCGGGGGCCAGCGCCAGCGCCAACCCCACCCGCGCGTAGCCGCCCTTCGACAGGTCCTTCAGCTTCTTCGCGGGGTCGAGGCCGAGGCGGTCGGTCCACTCGCGGTAGCGCGGCAGGAACCCCGGCCGGTGGAACGCCGCCGTGAACCAGCCGATGTCGGACACCGACATCCAGTCGTAGAAGCGCGGCCGCTCCGGCATGTAGCCGACGCGGTGGCGCAGCTCCAGGGCGCGGGCGTAGCAGTCGAGGCCGAGGATTTCGGCCCGGCCGGAGTCGGCGGGGGCCAGCCCGGTGAGGATGCGCATGGTCGTCGTCTTGCCGGCGCCGTTGTCGCCGAGGAAGGCGTACACGGACCCGCGCGGCACGCGCAGGCTCAGCTCGTCGAGCGCGGTCTTGCCGCGGTAGCGGACGACGATTCGGTCGGCGACGATCACGTCCTCGGCCATGCACAGCCCCGGCGGCGGGGGGCGAGTCGGTCCCCCACGAATCAGAATGAGAACCCGGGGGCGGCGGGTCAACCGCGCGGGGGGCGAAAGCCGGGCGAGCCGCCCGCCGTCAGGCGGCGGGTGGCTCGGGTCTTGAGCCCCGAAGGGGCGGCCAGCGTGTAGCCCGGGGTTCCACCCGATCTCTAACCCACATCCCCGCGACTTCCGCCTCACCTCGCCCACCGGGGACGACGCCGGGCGCGCGAGCCTCGACGGAACCGCGGCGGGATGCGGCGGCGCGAGCGGGCCGCCCGGCTGTTCCGCGCCACGGCCCGGCACCTCTCCGAACAGGCCCACGCCGTCCTTCAGCAGAAGTTCGTGGACGGCCTCGGCTACAAGAAGATCGCCGCCCGGAACGGCCTCACCCAGGCGAACGTGCGACAAATCGTCCTGCGCTCCCTCGCCACGCTGCGCGACGTTCTCGGCGTATCGATCCGATTCACCTGAGCACCCGAGCGATGCCCCACGACGACACGCCGACGTCGGCCGGCCACGGCCCGCACTGCCTGAGCGCGGGCGAGCTGGCGGCCCTGCTCGACGGCGAACTGCCGGCCGGCCGGGCACGCGCGGCCCGCCGGCACGTCGCCGACTGCCCGGCCTGCCGCGCCGAAGCGACGATGTGGGAAGAACTCGATCACCTGTGCGACGCCGCGGCCGTTCCCGACGACAGCCCGCCCCCGCCGCTGCCGGGGTATCGCATCCTCAGCCGCATCGGGCGCGGCGGGTTCGGCACCGTCTGGCTGGCCGAGGACGAGGAGATGCCGGGGTGCCGGCGGGCGGTGAAAGTCCTCCACCCGGCGGCCGCCCCGGAAGACGGCATCGACGCGCTGCGGGACAAAGCGGTGCTCATCGACCGCCTCGGCCCGCACCGCCACCGCGTCCGCGTGTACCGCGTCCTTTCGACCCCGGCCGGGGCCGCAATGGTGACGGAGTACGTGCCCGGCCCGGACCTGGCGAAGTTGACCGCCGGGCGGCCGGCGGCGGGCGGCCCGCTCGTCCCGTGGGAAGACGCCTGCCGCTACCTCGAACACGCGGCGGACGGGCTGGTCGGCGTGCACGCCGCGGGCCTGTGGCACGGGGACGTGACGCCGCGGAACCTCATCTGGAACCCGACCACGGCGTCCGTCGTGGTCGTCGATTTCGGGCTCGCCGCGCGGTCGCACGGGCGGCGCGGCGGTACGCCCGGGTACCGGGCTCCCGACCCGGTCGCCGGACCCGCCGGCGACCGGGTCGGGCTGGCCGCGGTCGGGTGGCACCTCCTGACCGGCGGCCCGCCGCCCGCGGACCCGGACGACGGCCGACTGCCGGCCGGGGTGCCGCCGGAACTCGAGTCGCTGGTCCGCCGCGGGCTGCGGCCGACGCCGACCGACCGGCCCACGGCGGCGGCCTTCCGGGACGAAGTGGCGGTCATCCCGACGGGCTGGCTCGGGGCCAAACTTCAGGACGCGGTGACCCGCCTCGGCGCCCCCGTCCGCCTCGGCGCGACGATCCACCTGAGCGGGGCCGCGGGCGAACCGGCCGTGACCGAGTTCGCCACCGCGGGAAGTCTTGTCACGCCGGCCGAGCGCACGCCGATTACCGTCCTGACCGGGCGGACCGGCGACCTGATCACCGTCCGCGGGACGGCCTCGCGGGACGGGTTCTTCACGCTGCTGAACCTGACCACGACCGGCGAGCTGGTGGCGACCCCGGTGCCGGGGCCGGCCGCGCGGGTGGTGCCGGCCGGACGGACGGCGGAGGCGAGTGCGGTACTCGCCCGGCGGCCGGGCCGGGATTACCTGGCGCGGGCGTGGACGGCGGCCCCGCCCGCGGCGTCGCCGGGCGACTGGCGGGACCGCATTCTGGCCGCGTGGGCGGCCGCGCGGGCCGAACCGGAGCGGACGGCCGAGGTCGTCCGAACCGCGACCGGCTCTCAGCTATCCGAATGGGCCGCGGTCCTGTTCGTCGTGCCGCACCGGGAGGACGCTTGATGACCGCCGACCGCACCTGGGATGTCGCCGCCGCCGCCGAAGCCGTGCGGGACGCGCCCGGCGGCAAGGCGCTGCGGCACGCGACGGTCCGCTACCGGCCGCGACTGACCCCCGGCAAGAGTTCGCCCCTCCTCGTCGTCCTGTCGGCCCGCGGCGTGGCCGATCCCGGCCACGGGGTGAACCAGGTGAAGCGGGCCGGCGTGGTGGTGGACCCGGCCGTCCTGGTCGAGATCGAGCCGGTGCTCGCCGGCTGCACGTGCGCGTGCGGGTCCGCCCGGTGCGACCGCTGAACGCCGAGCACCGGGTCTGGGTCCACGGTCAGGAGCTGGTCGTGTCGTCGGCCCCGCCGCGGGGGCTGGGCTTGTTCCTCGGGATGTTCGTCTTCTTCACGCTGGTGGTGACCCACGTGGTGACGACACTCCAGGAGGCGGTCGCGGAGGAGCCCGGCTACTGGAGGCCGGCGGGTACGTTCGCCCTCCTCGTGGCGCACACCGGCTGGGTGTCCGGCGGGTGGCTCTGAACCGCGACCCTGTTCGCCCTGCGGCAGGCCCGGGGTCTCGACGACCGCTACCCGAAGGCCCGGTCGGTCGCCGCCGCGTACACCTGGGTGGACGGCCAGCCCGCGCCGGCCGGACCGCGGCCCTCGTCGGACTGCTGTTCGTCGTCACGCTCCTGATGCACCTCGCGCTGCCGGCGTGGGTCGCCGTGAGCACCCTGGGGGCGCTCGCGGGCGGGCTGTTCGGGACGGCGGCGGCCGTCCTGTACCTCGTCGTGATCCTCGTGGTCTGGAGCCCGTGGCTGCACCACTACGGCGTGAACCCCGGCAGCATCGCCGTGACGGTCGTTCTCGCCGCGGTGAGAGGCGTCCGATACCTATTCCGGAAGCGACCGGCGGCGCCGCACGTACCACTTCCCCTCCCCCCCTCGCGTCTGATCCCCCTTCGGAGTCCGGCCATGGCGAACGAATCCAAGCTGGTGGTGGACCGCGCCGCGACCGGGTGACAGGTTCGGTACAACAGCCCGGCGCTGGCCGGGCAGTCCGGCCCGATCGACCTGACCGACGCCGCCGTCGAGCGGGCGGTGAAGGACGGCGCGGTCCTGACCGACGTCAACCTGCTGACCCGCGAGGCGGCCGCCGGCGTCGGGTTCCGGTCCCGCACGCCGCGCGGACGCCGAAGAAGTTGGCCGCCGCCATCAGCCGGCTCGTCCGCAAGTCCGTCATAGCGGGGTACGCGATCGCCGAGCTGTCCCGCCTCACCGCCCAGCACGACGCCGCCCAGCACGCCCTGCTCGCGGAGTGGGCCGAGTCCGGGGAGGGGTACGCCCGCCGGTCGGCCGCGGCGGTGGTGTTGCACGTCTACGCGACGGTCGCCCGGCGGGGCGCGGCCCCGCTCCGCCGCGTCCCGGCCCAACTCGCGGAGCGGGTGGACGAGCACAGCGGGGCGTTCGTGGAACGCCTCCGCCGCGGCGAGCAGGAGACCCTCCAGCGACAACTCGGGATCGACGAGCACGTCACCTGGGGGGAGATGCCGATCTCCGCGGCCGCCCGCCGGGTCATGAACGACACGGTCGGCGAACTCGTGGTCCGGCAGTTGGCGGCGTCCGCCGGGGGCAACGCCGACATGGTCCGCCGGGCCATCACCCTGGGGGTGTTCGTCCCGGCCCCGGCGGACGCCATCGACATGCTGCGCGAGTGGCTCCGTCCCGACGCGAAGGCCGCGATCGAAGTACCGGAAGAACCCGCCGACGCGCCCGAACCGGCCGACGCCGAGCCGAAGCCCGACCCGCCCGAGGCGGCGCCCGCCCCCGCGACCGGCGACGCCGTCGCCCCGGACCTGAAGGCGCGGCGGCGGGCGAACCGGCGGGAGCTGGCCGCCCGGGTGTGCCTCATGCTGTTCGAGTACACCCGCTCCGCGTCCGGCGAGATCGACGGGCTGGTCGAATCGCACCACGCGCAACTCCTGACCCTGCTGCCCGAGATGTTCGCCCTCGAAGGCGAGTCGCCGGCCCCGGCGGACCCGCCGACGACGGACTCGACCACCCTCGCCGCGCCCGACGCGGACACCGTGCGGGTTGCTCCACACCTGGCTGCGCGACTCGCGGGAGTCGCGCGAACTCCACCCCGACGTGCGACAAACCGTCCGCCAGCACGCGAACGCGCTGCTCCTCCGCGAACGGCTGCTGGACGGCACCGCGTGCGACTTCGTCGGCGCCGACCGGGACGTGCTGTTCGTGGACGTCGGCCGGGAGGGGCGGAAGGGGCGGACGACCCAGTTCCTGATCGCCGAGGCGTTCCACCGGCTGCGGGCGCAGACCGACCTGGCCGTCGCGTGGTTCGGGCGGGCCGAACTGTTCGCCCCGACCGACGACGACGCCCTCACCCCGGAGCGGCTGCGGCAGGGGCACAACCACCCGCGCCTGATGATGCCGCTGCTGGAGAAACTCGACCCCGACCGGACGCACTTCGTCCTCCTGCCGCACTGGGGGCCGATCGCCGACGGGGCGGACGCCCTGGCCGACGACGCGACCGACCCGACCGCCGCCCGGTGGCGGGGCCGCCTCGTCCCCCTGTCGCTCGACGTGAACCAGGCGGACGTGGAAGACTTCCTGGACCTGAAGCCGGCCGAACTCGCCACCGCCCTGGGCCGGCTGCCGCCCGGAATGGCCCTGTACGTCCAGTGGGTCCTCCGCGTCGGCGTCCAGAACGCGCAGGTGAACCAGCGGAACATCGAGCGGCTGTTCGACAACCTCATCCACCCCCAGGTCGAGCCGGTCCTGGCGCGGCGGCTGGCCGAGCGGTCGCCGGAGCGGTGGCGGGCACTCGTGACCGCCGCCCTCGCGCCGCTCGGCGTCGCGGCCGAGAACCCGCACGCCGTCGCCCGCTTCCTGACCACGGCCGCCGGCGAGGTCGATGCGGCGGCGCCGGGCGGCGGCACCGTCGATCGGCTGCGGACCGTCCTGAGCGCCCTGCAGGGGCTGGCCGCCACCCGCCTCGACCTCGCCGTCCAGGTCGTCGTGAAGTGGATCGGCGCGGCGGGGACGCGGACGCTCGGGGTGTCGGCGGCGCAGGCGCTGCTGCGCGTCCGGGTCGAGCCGCGGCTGGACGCGCGGGGCCGGATCGCCACCCGCCCGGCCGACGACGACCCGGTGTGGTGTGTGTTCCAGCCGGCCCCCGGGCTTGCCGCCCACGAACTCGACCCGCGGCCGTACGCCAAAGGAGCGACACATGACGTTGTGCCTGAGATGCCGCGCCGAGGTGCCGCCCAAGCCGGCGCCGCCGGCGGCCGACGAGTGCCCGAAGTGCAAGTGGCCGATCCCCGCCGACTACCGCGGCGGGACGCCCGTGTGGGTGGCCGTCGCCGGGTACACGAACCACGGCAAGACGACCCTCCTGGACATGCTCACCACGACACTCCGGAAGCTCCGCAGCGTCGAGGGGACGGGGCTGATGAGTCTCGACGTGGCGTCGTACCAGACCGCCGCCGCGACGGAGGCGAACGTGGTCACCGGTGACGACCGGGGCAGCACCCGCGGGACGCAGCAGCAGTTGTTCCGCGTGAACGACCTGGGGGCGTACGGCGACGTGACCGTGTACTACACCGGGCAGCGCCTCCCGGAAGCGCACCCCGGCCAGACGCCGCCGACCGAGGCCGCCCGCGACCCCCGCCCGCGCTTCGTCGGCCCCATCCTCGACGCGCTCGAGCGGGACGGGTGCGACTGGTGGGTCGTCGTCCTGGCGAACGGCCCGGTGTTCGACCTGCCCGACTTCTCGATCGACCTGGACGCGGCCGGCCCGTCCCGGTGGGAACGGCGGCTGCTCCTGGTCCGCACCGACCCGAAGCCGGACGACGAGTCGTGGTCGCCGCTCGTGTTCCGGTACCGCGACGCGGACGCGCCCGAGGTCGTCGTCCGGCCGCTCGTGCGGCTCTTCCCCCCCCCGCCCCTGACCCGAGGTTCCCGATGTCCTTGACACTGACGACCGACCGCACCGGCTCCCCGATGATCCGGTCCGACGCACTCGGGGTCTTCGTCCACTGGCTGCCGGTCACGAAGCTGCAGCTCGAGTGGTTCCTGTGCGACCAGCCGAGCAACCGGTTCAACCAGGAGTGGTACGAGCGCATCCTCGGCGTCCACAAGTCCGACCCGGGCCGCGTGTCGGCGGCGCTGGTGACCGACCGGACGTACTACCGGGCGCTGGCCACCGGCCTGACGCCGGGCGAGGTGGAGCCGTTCGCCAACTGGCTGGCGCGCGGCGACGGCGGCCAGTACGAGCTGCCGACGCACAAGGAGTGGAAGATTCTGTACGACGAGTTCGCGGCCGCCCTGCCGATCGAGCTGTCGTACGTCACCGGCCTCACCGACGGGGCCGGCAAGCCGCGCCTGACGGCCCGCACGCGGGCGCTCGTGGAGCGGATGAACCAGACGGCGATGCGGCTGCCCGGCCTCGGCTCGCGCGGGGCGGCCGCGGCCACCCCGTCCCTGGCCGACCAGATGCTGATGCGGAACGGGGTGATGGAGTGGGTCCAGTGGCGGGCGGCGGACCGGCACCAGGACTTCGGCGGCCGCGGGTATCCGTACCACGACCTCGTCAACAACCGCCGCGACTTCACCCTCGAAGCCGGCCCGCACGACCCCGGCCCGCGCTACGCGGACACGGACAGCCGGCTCCGCGGCTACGGGTTCCGACTGATCCGGAGGAGCTGATGCCCGCCGCCGACCACCTCATCTACACCCGCGTGACCAAGGCGTACTCCCCGGCCGCCACGCCGTTCGACGGGTACCAGGTCGTGCACCGGTCGGCGGACGTGTCCGACGACGAGGCGGCGGAGATCGGCAAGCGGGTCGCCGGCCTGCCGGACGGCATGACCGCGGGGGTGCGCCTCCAGTTCTTCCGGCAGAGCACCGGCCGCCCCGCCCTGTGCCGCACCTGGAACACGAAGTCGGACCCGAAGATCACCGACCCGAAGCGGAAGCTCGCCGTCCTCGCGCACGCCGTCGTCCTCCCCGCCGGCGCGTTCGCCCAGTGGAAGCTCGGCCCGCTCGAGATCCTCGACGACGCGTCCTGGCCGGTCGCCGACCCGGCGTCGATGGTCAAGGCGTACGGGCCGCGGACGGAGGTCGTGGACGCCGTCCGGGTGTGCGACGAGGACGGCGACGACACCATCCAGAGTCCCGACGACCTCGGGTGGGACGCGGACGAGTGGAAGAAGCTGAGAGGCCTCGCGCTGGCGGCCAAGGAACTGGTGGCCGGCGGGCGGGTCGTGTTCCTCCAGGGCGACGGGGGGGCGGCGGCGAACGTCCTCCGCACGCTGTTCACCACCCTCCAGCTCGGCGAGGCGCGAAAGCCGACCTCCTGAGGTTGCCACTCGCCCGGTGGAACCGATTTCCTGGAACCCGTTCGATGCCGGTCTGATGAATCCGGCGGCGGCCAGGAAAAAGTCCATTCGGGCGGAAATCATTGTTTCCGGCGCGCCCCCCACCACGTCCCGGAAACAAGTGCTTCTGCCAGAAGAATCGCCGTCGGAGCGACGCCGCCGGAGCGATCGCGTCGCGAATCGTTGCCCGGCAAGGAGTTGTGATACGGGTTCGGAGAAACCCCTTCCGCCGGCCGTTCGCCTGGCGGAAGCGGATTGTTGGAAGCCGTATCACCGGGGCTCGGCGAGCAGCTGGTACAGAACGTCCGGCTCCACCGGCTTGACCAGGTGGTGGCCGAAGCCCGCCTCCCGGGAACGACGCCGATCCTCCTCCTGGCTCCAGCCGGTCATCGCCACCAGCAGCAGGTCTTCCAGGCCCGGCCGCCGGCGGAGCCGACGCGCCACCTCGTAGCCGTCCATCACCGGCATCCCGATGTCCAGGAACACCAGGTCGGGCGGGTCGGCCTCGGCGGCGGCCAGGGCGGCGAGACCGTCGTGGGCCACCCGCACCTCGTGCCCGGCCATCCGCAGCAACAGCGCCAGGCTCTCGGCGGCGTCCACGTTGTCGTCCACGACCAGGACGCGCCGCCGCGCCGCGCGCACCCGACGCCCTTGCCGCGGGAAGAGGTTCCCCGGGCGCGAGGGCGGGTAGGCGGACGACGAACTCGCTCCCCTTCCCCGGCCCCTCGCTGTGGGCGGTGACGGTGCCCCCGTGCATCTCCACCAGCCGGCGCACCAGCGTCAGCCCGATCCCCAGCCCGCCCTGCGACTGGTGCAGCACCCGGTCCGCCTGCACGAACGGCTCGAAGATGCGCGGCAGCATGTCCGCCGCGACGCCCGCGCCGGTGTCCCGCACGCGCAGCACCAGTTGCACCGGCCCCGTCGCCGACGGGGCCGGAGCCCGTCCCGGGGCGTTGCCCCGGGCTATGCTGTCCCAGCCCCTCGGGCTGAAGAGGGGTTCCTGGTTTTGAGGCCAACGGCCCGGGACAGCATAGCCCGGGGCAACGCCCCATACGCGTTAACATAAGGGCGTGTTCAGCCGGGCGTGGAACTCCCGCCACCGTGGGTTGCCGGGTGCGGGTGCGGGGTTGTTGGTCCTCGCCGTGCGGGGTTCGCCCCCTCACCCCGCGTGCTTCGCCGCGACCCTCTCCCCCGAGGGGAGAGGGTGGGAGGCACCCGGCCCCGATCGCGGGCGGGCATCGACCCGCGGACGAAGGGGAGCGGTTCGCCCCGCGTCGGCGCGTGGTAACCCGCCCGTGATGAAGCCCGGGCGCGCCCACCCTCTCCCCTCGGGGGAGAGGGTCGCGGCGAAGCACGCGGGGTGAGGGGGCGAACCCCGCACGACGAGGACCAACAACCCCGCACCCACACCCGGCACCCGACGACATCGGCAACGCCCGTACGTTAACGCGTATGGGGCAACGCCCCGGGACGGGTACGGATCAACCGAGTTTGGTATGAGCGGGTGCCTTCCCTGCCGGGCGTTCGGGCCGGCGGCAGAACCGGAGCTTGTCGAGGTAGATGTAGTAGACCGGGGTGAAGTACAGCGTCAGCACCTGCGACAGCAGCAGGCCGCCGACCACCGCCAGCCCCAGCGGCTTCCGCGACTCGGCCCCCGCGCCCCACCCCAGGGCGATCGGCAGCGCCCCCAGCAGGGCGCACATCGTCGTCATCATGATCGGCCGGAACCGCACCAGCGACGCCTCGTAGATCGCCTCCGCCGGCGGCTTCCCCCCGACCCGCTCCGCGTCCAGCGCGAAGTCGATCATCATGATCGCGTTCTTCTTCACGATGCCGATCAGCATGATGAGCCCGACCATCGAGTACAGGTTCAACTCACTCCCGAACAGCGCCAGCGTCAGCAGCGCCCCCACGCCCGCCGACGGCAGCCCGGACAGGATGGTGATCGGGTGGATGAAGCTCTCGTACAGCATCCCCATCACCAGGTAGATGACCACGACCGCGGCGATGAGGAGGAGGCCGAGCCCGCGCGCCGACTTCTGGAACTCCTGGGCCGTGCCCTGGAAGCCGACCGTGAGCCCCGGCGGCAGGTCGCGCGCCGCTTCTTCCACGACGGCCATCCCCTGCCCGAGCGACACGCCGGGGGCCAGGTCGAACGACAGCGTCACCGCCGGCAGCTGCCCCGCGTGCGTGACGGTGAGCGGGCCGACGCCGCGGTCCACCGTCACGAGCGCGTCGATCGGCACGAGCGAGCCGGTGGTCGCGCGGACGTACAGCCGCGACAGCAGCGTCGGGTCGCGCTGGAACTCCGGCCGCGCCTCCAGCACCACGCGGTACTCGTTGGTCGGGGCGAACACGGTGGACACCTGCCGGGAGCCGTAGGCGTTCGCCAGCGCGTCCTCGATCTGACGGGCGCTCACCCCCAGGCTCGTCGCCTTGTCGCGGTCGATTTTCACGTTCAGCTGCGGGCTGCGGACCTGGAGGTCGCTGGTTACCTCGACCAGCTCCGGGGCGGCCCGCAGCCGCTCCTCCAGCTTCGGCACCTCGGCGAACAGCGCGGCCGTGTCCGGCCCCTGGACGGTGAGCTGGTACTGGCTCTTGGTCGCCCGCCCGCCGATGCGGATGGCCGGCGGGTTCTGGAAGTACACCTTGATCCCCGGCACCGCGGCCGCCTCGCGGCGGAGCCCGGCGATCACCTCGTCGGCCGACTGCGCCCGGTCGTGCCGCGGGGTGAGGCGGATGAACATCCGCCCGGCGTTGCTCGCCGTGGCGCCGCCCCCGCCGCCGGACGACCCGACGGTACTGCTCACCGCCGCGACGTTCTCGTTCCGGCGGACGATCTCCGCCACCCGCTGCTGGGCGTCGAGCATCCCCTCGAACGACACGTCCTCCGGCCCCTCGGTGGCGGCGGAAATGTCGCCGGTGTCCTCGCTCGGGAGGAACCCCTTCGGCAACACGACGAGGTAGTACGCGGTGCCGGCAATGAACAGGAACGAGAACAGCAGCATCGCCAGCCGCACGCGCAGCGCCAGCCGCAGGGTGGCGGCGTAGGCGGCGAGGCCGAGGTCGAACACCTTCTCCGTCGCCCGGTAGAACCAGCCGCGCGACGCGCCGTGACCGCCCTTCAGGAACAGGGCGCAGAGCATCGGCGTGAGCGTGACCGACACCAGCCCCGAAACGACGATCGCCACCGAGATGGTGACGGCGAACTCGCGCAGCAGCCGGCCGACGACGCCCTCCAGGAACAGCACCGGGATGAACACCGCCACCAGCGACACGGTCATCGACACGATCGTGAACCCGACCTCGGCCGACCCGTCGAGCGCCGCCCGCAGCGGCTCCTTCCCCATGTCCAGGTGGCGGACGACGTTCTCCAGCATCACGATGGCGTCGTCCACGACGAACCCGACGGCGAGGGTGAGGGCCAGCAGCGACAGGTTGTTCAGCGTGTAGCCGAGGAGGTGCATCACCCCGAACGTGGCGACCACCGACACCGGCAGGGCCAGGCTCGGGATGAGCGTCGCCCGGACGCTGCGGAGGAACAGGAAGATGACGAGCACGACCAGCACGAAGGCGACGACCAGCGTGACCTGCACGTCCTCGATCGACTCGCGGATCGGCGTCGCCCGGTCGGACTGCACGGCGATCGTGATGGCGGGCGGCAGCTGCGCCTGCAGCTCCGGCAGCAGCGCCTTCACCGCCTCGGCCACCTCGACGGTGTTCGCCCCCGGCTGGCGCTGCACCCCGAGCACGACCGCGCGCGGGAACTCGCCGGGCGACCCGTCGGGGTTCCGCTCGGTGAACCACGCGGCGAGCTTGTCGTTCTCCACGCCGTCCGTCACGACGCCGAGCTCGCCGAGGCGGACGGGCTTCCCCCCGCGGTAGGCGACGATGACCGGCCGGTACTCGCGGGCGCTCAGCAGCTGCCCGCTCGACTGGATGTTGAACGCCCGCCGGGCGCCCTGGAAGGTGCCGGTCGGCAGGCTGACGTTCGCCTCCTTGATGGCCGCCGACACCTCGTCGATGCCGATGTGCCGGGCGGCCATCACGTCCGGGTCCACCTGCACCCGCACGGCCCGCTTCTGCTCGCCGAAGATGACCACCTGGGCGACGCCCTGCACCATCGACAGCCGCTGCCCGAGGAGCGTGTCGGCGTACTCGTTCACGACGTACAGCGGGAGCGTGTCCGACCGCAGGGACAGCACCAGGATCGAGAAGTCGGCGGGGTTCACCTTGCGGAACGACGGCGGCGCCGGCATGTCGGCCGGGAGCGACCGCGACGCCTTCGAGATGGCCGACTGCACGTCCAGCGCGGCGGCGTCGATGTTGCGGCCGAGCGCGAACTCGAGCGTGACCGACGTGCTGCCGAGGGCACTGGTGGAGCTGATCTTCTCCAGCCCGGGGATGGCGGTGAACTGCTTCTCGAGCGGCGTGGCGACGGACGCCGCCATCGTCTCCGGGCTCGCCCCGGGGAGGGTGGCGCTCACCTGGATGGTGGGGAAGTCCACCCGCGGCAGCGCGTCCACGGCCAGCGACGTGTAGCCGAGCGCCCCGGCGAGCACGACGCCGACCGTCAGGAGGGTGGTCATCACGGGGCGGGCGATGAACGGGGCCGAGACGTTCAACGCTTCGTCCCCCGGGTGGTCGCGGCGGTGCCGCCCTTCGGCGCCATCTTCACACCGGGCGCGAGCCGCAGCTGCCCCTCGACCACAACCGTCTCGCCGCCCGCCAGCCCGGCCTCGATCACGGCCTCGCCGTCGGCCTCGAACGCCACCGTCACCGGCCGCAGCTCGGCCTTCTGGTCGGGGCCGACGAGGTAGACGTACTGCCCCTTCTGCCCCGACTGGATCGCCGCCGCCGGGACGACGACGCTGTCCTTCCGCTCGCCGAGGGTCAGCACGACCTCGACGTACAGGCCGGGCCAGAGCTTGTCGTCGTCGTTGGCGAACGTGGCCTTGAACTGGACGGTGCCGGTGAGCGGGTCGGCGGCGTTGTCCACGAACGCCAGCTCGCCGGCGGCCAGCGCCGCACCGCCGCGCAGGTCGGCCTGGACCCGCAGCGGCCCCGCCTTCCGCGCCGCGACGACCGCCGACAGCTGCTGCTCGGGGAGGGTGAACGTGACCGAGATCGGCCGGACCTGGTTGATGACGACGAGCGACGCGGCGCCGTTGGCGTCCACGAGGTTGCCGGGGGTGACGAGGATCTCGCCGGCCCGGCCGTCGATCGGGGCGGCGATGGTGGCGTAGGTGGCCTGGACCTTCGCGGCGTCGACGGCGGCCTGGTCGGCGGCGATGGCGGCCTTCGCGCCCTCGACGGCGGTGAACGCGGCGTCGTACTCGGTCGGCGACCCGGCCCCGGCCTGCTTGGCGAGGTCGGCCCGCTTCAGCTCGACCACGGCCCCGGCCAGGAGGGCGACGCTCTTCGCCCGGTTGGCCTGGGCCAGCGTCACCGCCGCCTCGTAGGGGCGGGGGTCGATGGTGAACAGCTTCTTCCCCTTCGTGACGACGTCGCCCTCGCCGAAGAACACGCCGGTGAGCTCGCCGCCGACCCGCGGCCGAACGGCGACGGACGCCAGCGCCTTCACCGACCCGATGGTGCGGAGGCGGACGGGGACCGTCTTCTGGACGGCGACGGCGACGACCACCGGCGCGGGCGGGGCGGCCGGCCGCGCCGGCGGCTGGCGGGAACACGCGGCCAGCGGAAGGAGGACGGGAAGTAGGATCAGCCAGCCGAGACGCCGCATCAGGACTGCCCCCGGGTCGAACCCCCTCACCGATCGGGCGCGCCGGGCCGCCGCCGGCGCCTACCTCCCGTTACCTACCGGCCGCGGAACGTGAAGGCCACCCGGAACCCACCCCGGGGCTCGGTCGGCCGGGCCGGGTCGCGGGCCGCGGAGCGAACGCCGCCCGCCCCACTCCGGACGTGGCCGCCGCGCAGCACGCCCCCGCCGTCGGCCGCGGCGGCCCACTCCTCCAGGTTGCCGTGCGTGTCGAAGAGGCCGAACCGGTTCGGCGCCTTGAGGCCGACCCGGCGGAAGCGGCCGTCGGCGGCGTCCACCGTGCCGGCGTACCACGCCAGCGGCCCGAGGCCGGCCGCGTCCGACCCGCACGCCCACAGGCCCGGCTCGCCGGCCCGGCAGGCGTACTCCCATTCGACCTCCGTCGGCAGCCGGCAGGTGAATCGCCCGCCGAGTTCCCGCGTCAGCCACCGGCAGAAGTCGGCGCCGTCGTCGCGGCCGAGGTTCCCCACGGGGTGCTCGTCGGTCAGCGGCTGCTCCCCGGCCTGCTGCCAGTTCGGGCCGCGTTCCACCACCCAGCTGCCGTCCGGCCGGAGGCGGTAGCCGACGCCCCCGGCGCGCTCGGCCCTCGTCAGGTACGGCGGGTCGTGGGCCGTCACGAACCGGCGGAACAGGGCGATCGTCGTCTCCGTCGTCGCGAGGTAGAACGGGTCCGCCACCTCCGCCGGCCTCGCCGCCTCGCCGCCGAGGCGTTCGCGGACCGTCTCGTTCGGCTCCGTCGCGATCCACCTTTCGAGCGGGTCGGCCGGCGTCCCCATGAGGAACCGGCCCGGCGGGATCAGCCGCGCCTTCAGGCCGGGGAACGGTTCGATCTCGACCGGCACGCCGAGCGCGTCCGCCCACTCGGCCTGGTACGCGGCGGCGTCGAACGGAAGCTCCCGCAGCGCCGGCAGCGGTCGCGGGGGTACGGGGGGAGCCTCCGCGCCGCGCGGGAAGAACACGACCCCGAGCCCGCCGGCGACGACGAGGAGGCCGACCGGCGCGAGCCAGCGGCGCCGCGGACGTGCGAGCGCGTCCAGCGCGGCGGACACGTCGGCCATCGACGCGGGGCGGTCGGCCGGGTCCGGCGCCGTCATCCGGCGGCACAGCGCGGCGAGCGCCGGCGGCACGTCCGGGCGGGCCGTGCGGAGTGACAGGGCGGTGTCATTGTCGGCGGGCGTGCGGCCGGTGAGGAGGTAGAAGAGGGTTCGGCCGAGGGCGTACACGTCGGCCCGCGCGTCGACCGCGGCCGGGTCGGCGGCCTGCTCCGGGGCCATGTAGCCGGGCGTGCCGACGACGAGCGAGAGGTCGTCCGCCGACCCCTCGCGGTGGGCGACGCGGGCCAGTCCCACGTCGAGCACGCGCACGCCGCCGGCCGGGGTGCGGATCAGGTTCGACGGCTTCACGTCGCGGTGAATGACGCCGCACCCGTGGGCGTAGGCCAGCCCCGCGGCGGCGTCGCGGACCGCCCTCACGGCCTCGGGCACGGCGAGCGGGCCGCGGTCCATCACCCACCGGCGCAGGTCCGTGCCGTCCACGAACTCGGTCGCCAGGTAGGCGACGCCGCGCGCCTCGCCGGCGTCGTAGGCGGTGACGACGTTCGGGTGGGCGAGCCGGCCGGCGGCTTCGGCCTCGCGCCGGAACCACCGCCCCCGCTCCGCCTCGCCGCCGCGCCCGTCGGCCACGACCTTCAGCGCCACCGCCCGCTTCATCCGCCGGTGGACGGCGCGGAACACCGTCCCCATCCCGCCGGCCGCGACGCGGTCGAGGATCAGGTAGTCGTCCAGCGCCAGCGGGTGCGGCCGGGCCGCGCGGAGGACGCCGGCCTGGTACGCGGTGAGCACGCCGGTGGAGACGAGATGTTCCGCCAGCGCCGCGGTCGTCGAGAAGTGGCCGAGCCCGTCGGGGAGCAGCCCCTCGGCGGCGAGACGGCGGAGGAATTCGTCCGGCGTCGGCTCGTAGTACTCGGCCGCGACTTCGGCGAGGTGGACGAGCAGGGTGTCGCGCTCGGCGCCGGTCGCGTCGCCGAGGAACTCGTCGGCCGGCGGCCGCCGGCCGGACCGCAGCGCCGCCTCGAAGGCGTCGCAGCGGGCGTTCACGCGCAGCACGGCGTCGAGCGGCAGGCCGGCGAACCCGGAGTCGTCGGCCGCGGTCACGGCTCGTCCTCCCGGTCCCACACCAGCTCGACGACCGCCAGCTTCCGCTCGACCGTCCGCCGCGAGCAGCCGAGGCGCTCGGCGATGTCGTCGGTCGATTCGCCCTCCAGCTTCCACACCGCGATGCGGCGCAGGGCCGGGTCGCCGGTGCGGTCGAGGCGGTCGAGCAGCGCCACGAGCCGCTCGTTCACCTCGGCCAGCAGTTCGGGCGTCGGCTCGCGCGACGTGACGAGGTCGAGGTCGGCGGCGACGTTCCCGGCCGGGCCGCCGCGCTTCAGGCGGGTGGCGTGGCGCACCTGGTCGACGCACTTGTGGGCGGTGAGCGCGAGGAGGAGCGGCCAGAGGTTGCCGCGGTCGGTGAGCTGCGGGAAGCGGCCGGCCTTCGCCCCGAGGCAGAAGCTCTTGAACGCGCTGAGGGCCGCGTCCTCGTCGTCGGCGGCGCGGCCGGCGGCGGTCAGCTTGCGGCCGGCGACGGCGACCATCCGGGCGAAGTACGCGGCCCACAGCTCGCCGGCGGCCGCGTCGTCGCCGCGGCGCAGGTCGTTGATCCAGCGGGTGATGCTCCCGTCGGCGGACATGGCGGGATTTTACGGACCCGCAGGTGATCCGGTGTGGGTGCGTGGGTTCTGGTTTCCGTCGCAGGTGGTTCGCCCCCTCACCCCGCGTGCTTCGCCGCGACCCTCTCCCCCGAGGGGAGAGGGTGGGCCTTGCCGACCTTCTCCACGGGCGGGCATCGACCCGTAGACGCAGGGTCGTGCTTCATGCGTCGGCGCGTGGTTGCCCGCCCGTGACGGCGGTCGGCCACCTCCCACCCTCTCCCCTCGGGGGAGAGGGTCGCGGCGAAGCACGCGGGGTGAGGGGGCGAACCACCTGCGATGACAACCAGAACCCACGCACGCACACCGGATGGTCAAGGGGCAGAACCCGCGCCCGAGCCGATTTCTCGCGTCACTTCCACATTCTTGTCGTACTCACGCACCCGACGGCGAGCCAGTGGTAGCAACGCCCAACCACTACCTCGCCCGAGGACGACTGACATGACCCGTTCCACCCGCCCGCTCCGCGTCGAAGACCTGGAGGCCCGCGACGTGCCCGCCGCCGTCGGGGCGCTCGACCCGTCGTTCGGCACCGCCGGCATCGTCCGCACCACGTTCGGCGGCGTCGACGCCGGCGCCGCGGTGGCGGTCCAGCCCGACGGCAAGATCGTCGTCGCCGGCTCCACCGCCGTCGGCAACGACTTCGCCGTCGCCCGCTACAACCCGGACGGCAGCCCCGACCTCACCTTCGCCGGCGACGGCACCACGACCATCGACTTCGGCTTCGTCGCCGACGACGAGCAGGCCACCGCCCTGGCCGTCCAGGACGACGGCAAGATCGTCGTCGTCGGCACCGCGACGTTCGCCGGCGACCAGGACTTCGTCGTCGCCCGGCTCATGCCCGACGGCACCCTCGACCCGTCGTTCTCCACCGACGGCCTGGCGCGGTTCGACTTCGCCGGCGGCGGCACCGACAACGACCAGGCTTACGGCGTCGCCGTCCAGGGCACCGGCCCCGGCCGGTCGATCGTCGTCGTGGGAACGACCGACCAGACGGGCGCCCTCCTGTTCAGCAACATCGGCGTCGTCCGCTTCACGGACGCCGGCACCGTCGCCACCTCGGCCGACTTCTCGCTCGGCGGCACCGAGGAGGCGCGGGCCGTGGCGATCGACGGCGCCGGGCGGATCGTCGTCGTCGGCCACACCGACGCCGGCGGCGGCATCATCCCCGGCAACCTCGGCGTCATCCGCGTGCTGCCGGACGGCGTCACCCTCGACACCGACTTCGACGGCGACGGCCGGCTCGTCGTGGACATCGGCGGCGGCAACGACGAGGCCGCCGGCGTGGCGATCGACGCCGACGGCCGCATCGTCGTCGCCGGGACGGTGGTCGGCGCCGGCTCGAACTTCGTGCTCACCCGGCGGAACGCGGACGGCTCGCCCGACCTGTCGTTCAGCGGCGACGGCGAGGCCCTGTTCAACTTCGGCGGCGTGGACACCGCCCGCGGTGTCGCGGTGGACGGCAACGGGCGGATCGTCGTCGTCGGGACCACGGACACCGGCGCGACGCTCGACGACTTCGTGGTGCTGCGGCTGAGCGCGGACGGCACCCCGGACGCCAGCTTCAGCACCGACGGCCGGGTGGTCATCGACCTCGGCGGCGACAACGAGGCGGCCGGCGTGGCGATCGACCGCAACGGCCGGGTCGTCGTCGCCGGGCGGACCAGCGTCCTCAACGACTTCGCCGTGGCCCGGCTGATCGGCGGCGTCGAGAAGGGGGAGCTGGTCGCGGTCGGCGGGGCGGCCGGCGGGTCGGCGGCGGTGTTCGAGCCGGACGGCGCCGGGGCGCTGCCGGCGGCGCCGTCGGCGGCGGTCGCGGCGTTCGGGGCGACCACCGCGGCCGTCCGCACCGCGGTCGGCGACGTGGACGGCGACGGGTTCGGCGACACCATCCTGGCGACCGGCCCCGGGGTGCCGCTGCGGGTCGCGGTGGTCAGCGGCGCGGACGACGCCACGCTCCTGGTCGCCCCGTTCGCGCCGTTCGCCGGCAGCGAGGACTTCGCCGGCGGCGGGTTCGTCTCGGCCGGCGACTTCGACGGCGACGGCCGGGCCGAGTTCGTCGTGACGCCGGACACCAGCGGCGGCACGCGCGTGACGGTGTTCAGCCGGAACGGGGACGGCTCGCTCGCCACCCGGGCGAACTTCTTCGGCATCGACGACCCGAACTTCCGCGGCGGCGCCCGCACCGCCGTCGGCGACGTGAACGGCGACGGCGTCCCCGACCTGACGGTGGCGGCCGGGTTCGGCGGCGGCCCGCGGGTGGCGCTGTACGACGGGGCGACGGTCCTCGGCGGCGCGCCGGCGCGGCTGGTGAACGACTTCTTCGCGTTCCCCGGCGCGGACGCGGTGAACCTCCGCAACGGGGCGTTCGTGGCGGCCGGCGACGTGGACGGCGACGGGTTCGCCGAGCTGGTGTTCGGCGGCGGGCCGGGCGGCGCCCCGCGGGTGTTCGCGCTCGGCGGGGCGCTGCTGAGCGCCGGGAACGTGGCGGGGGCGCAGGCGGCGCCGGTGGCGAACTTCTTCGTCGCCGGGAACGACGCCGACCGCGGCGGGGTGCGCGTCGCCGTCGCCGACCTGGACGGCGACCACCGGGCGGACGTGCTCGCCGGCAGCGGCGAGAACCGCGCCGCCGGGCTGCGGGCGTACCGGGGGTCGAACGTGACCGGCGCCGGCGAGCCGGCGACGTTCCAGGACGTGAGCCTGTTCGGCGGGCTGGCCCTGACCGGCGGGGTGTTCGTCGGCTGACCCCGCGCGACCCGACTTACGGCGCCGCGAGCGCGGCCCACGCCGGCGCCACGTCCCACAGCAGGACCGCCCCGTCCGCGTGGCCCGTCGCCAGCGCCCGCCCGTCCGGCGCGAACGCCACGCACTCGGCGAACGCCCGGCCCGTCCAGTTCGCCACCCGCCCGCGGGCCGGCAGGTGCAGCACCCGCCGCCCGGTCGCCGCGTCCCACACGTGCAGTGCGTCCGGGCCGGGCGCGGCTGCCAGCCGGCCGTCCGGGCTGAACGCCGCCGCCGTGAACCACGCCCCCTCGCTCCCCGCCGCGCGGGCGAGCCGCTTCCCCGTCCGCGCCTCGTAGACGAGCACACCGACGCCGTCCTTCGACGGGGGCGACAGGTCCGCGGGCTCGGCCAGGGCCACCCGTTCCCCGTCGGGGCTGAACGCCAGCGGCCGCGCCGCGCCGGCGTCGGCGAGCGGCTGCCGCTTCCCGGTGCGGATGTCGCGCACCGCCGGGCTGTCTTCCCCGGACGGCGCGAGTGCGACGAACCGCCCGGACGGCGACAGGAGCGCGTGCGACCACGGCGAGCACGCGACGCTCGCCTCCTCGACCAGTTCGCCGCTCTCCAGGTTCCACGCGCGGACCGGTTCGGGACGGGTGGTCTGGACGA
>Ga0105046_10003915_pt1 | contig 23677 bp, 20 predicted proteins | sample MAT03_FD_78385 | JGI IMG/M metagenome (GOLD analysis project Ga0105046, IMG submission 78385) | Freshwater microbial communities from Lake Fryxell liftoff mats and glacier meltwater in Antarctica - MAT-03 (megahit assembly) | ecosystem: Environmental > Aquatic > Freshwater > Ice > Liftoff...
CGCCTGCAGGTGACCGGCGCCGGACGTCCGTTCAAGGACAAACCGGAAGAGGTGATGGCGGACGATCAGGATTAGACGACTGACAATTTTTCGCGATAAAATGATACGCCGCCGTTCCGGATTGCTCCGGAGCGGCGGCGTTTTTTGTGCGCCCGGCCCGAGTGCTAACTTGGCGGTGCGAGTCCGGTACACGCTTGACAACGAGGACTTTGATAACGACAGAAGGGATTGGTAATAAATTTAGCGAAAAAGTTGTTCTACGATTTACCATTCATCAAGCACTGGACAATGACATACTCAGAACGTGTAGTTAGAAACAACATCATATTGAATCTATCAAAAGATGGATTCGGCCAAGGGATTATATCGGGCCTTGTTAATCTGTCTCAACAAATGGTCAGCGAGGTCCTTAAAAAGGCAGCCTTTGGCTTGCCCATGAGTACAAAATGCAAAGGTGTAGCCTGCCGTTTAAGTGATGAGGATTTAAAAAAGTTGCCTGCTTTTTTAGCAAAAGGGCCAGGGTGTTATGGTTTTGAAGGGGCCTATTGGACCCATGCGCGGGTAGGATATGTCATTAAAAAAGAGTTTGGGGTGGATTATGAAAACAAACAAGTCGGGCGGATACTCCGGCTCATCAAATGGACGCGGCAAAAACCCCAAAACAAAGATGCCAAACAATCATTGGAGAAGGTGGAAAAGTGGAAAGTAGAAACCTTGCCTGCTTTAAAAAAAGCGATAGAGGAGGATTATGAACGCTTTTTTGAGGATGAATGCACCAATCAACTGTGCGGGAACATTGTTGCGACATACAGTCCAATCGGGAAAACCCCAGAATTGCCGTTACAGGACACCAAGGGCTACCAATACGTGTGTGTTGCCAGCGCAATCAGTGAACTGGGCAGGATGTTTTATCAAGTAAGAGACGAGTCGTTCAAAGGGGATGGTATCATTGAATTTTTGAAAGGCTTGCTCGCTTTCAGCAGTAGAAAAGTGCTGCTAATCTGGGGCAATGCGACCTGGCATAAATCCCAAAACGTCAAAGACTTCTTGAACACCGCACTCGGGCAAAGGCTTTGGATTGCCAATACCCCTCCTTACTCCCCGGAGTTCAACCCTGACGAACTTGTTTGGGCCAACCTAAAGAGGGTGCAAATCCCCAACAGGTTCGCCAAAAATGTCAAGGAACTAAAAACTATCGTCCACAATGGCATGCTTAAAATACAAGGTTCCGTGGAGTTGGTTAAATCCTTTTTCAATTTACACTCTCATAAGTGTTGCAAACTTAATTTCGGCTGAATTGATTTTCAATGTGCAGTTGTTTTTTTCACCTTCACTTTTGTAACTATCCAATATATTAAAGTTGTCAATAATGATACAACCATTAAACCGTTGAACACCATTTTGCCTTGTGTAAACAAACTTGCAAGCTGAATAATGGAAGCGGATGAATTAGGATAAGTATAAAACCCTATTGTTAAGAACAAGTTTTCTGCATAGTCAAACAGTGCAGTGCAAAGCGGAATAAGGAATAAATATTTTAAAAAATTGGTTTTGCTGCGGAACACAAGCCAAATGAGTGAAGCGAAAAATACTCCGTATATGAATGGAAAAAAAATATCGAGCAGCATAAAATTTTTGTAAATGGCTCGTCCATTTTCGCCTAATAAATTCAGGTCGTTGGTGAATGATTGCAGGTTGTATCCTTTTGCTTGCAAGTCAAATGGATTAAAGGTTGGAGATATTTTTTGCATGGATGGTGTGCTTGTGGGCAAACCTGGGGTGTTCATCAAAATATTAAAAACCATAAGTATTGCTAACCAGAAAAAAATGGTTGGCTTTTTTGCCCTTCGGCTAATAAATGTTGTTATCTTGTTCATGTTGTATTGTTTTAAATTCCTTAAATTATTTTGCTTGTAATTGTTTCATAAGCCCTAAAGCATCCCAACTTCCCTTGCTCATTCCATCCACTACTCTTTTATTTTCTATTGTCCAAAACCATGAACCTTTCCAAGTGGCTTTTTTTCCTGTTGGCAGAATACCTAAGAATGTTCCTTGATGTGTGCCTGAAGCTGTCCAACGGATTGCAATGTGGTTACCTTCCTCAATTTATTCTTCAATTTTTATGACGAGGTCGGGAAATGCTTTGCGGATTAACAGCATAAATTCTTTTTCTTCCTTTGCAAAGTCGGGTGCAAAATATTTGTCGGCAATAGCGGTATCGCCTTTGTTGAATAATTCATCGATTATAAAAATCGTTAGTGTTTTGTTTTCTGAAAGTATTGTTTCATTTGTTGTGGCTTTTTTTGTGCGATACATGCACTTATTGAAAAAACGATCAGTAATAAGTATGTTATTATTTTCATTTTTGTTTATTATTTATTTGGTTAAACAATGATTGTGGATGCAACTATTTTGATAATTTTTTTAAGCGGTTAGGTTTTGAGTAATTTTTTTAAGAACTTTTAATGTTGTTTGTAAATCCTTTTCAGAAATATCAACCAATGCTTGTTCAAAATTTTTCAAGGCAACTTTTACAATTTTAGTTTGAAGTGCCTTCCCGTTTTTAGTAAGATGAATCCGATACGCTCTGCGGTCTGTTTCGTGTTCTCTGCGTTCTAAAAGGTCATTTTGTGTCATCGTATCAATAATCCTTGTTACACTTGAATTATCGCGGTTTAGGTTTTTAGCAAGCTCTGATTGTGAAATGCCTTCTTTCCCCCATAGATTAACTAAAACAATAAACTGTTCAGGGGTTACGGATATTCCTTCGTTCTTGAACATAGTTTTCAAATTACGGCTCAAGACTGAAGCTGCTTGATTTGTCCAGTTACCGATTGAATTTTCTATGTCGTAAGTCATAATTGCTTATGCAATAGTTGCAGGTGCAAATATATAGGGTTATTTTTAATCTGCAAGTATTTAATGAAAAATATGGGCTTTTTTTAAAAATTTATTTTCTGCGTTGGCGGTTAGGAACAGTGTCAAAATAAGTTTCCAATTTCAGGCCAATTATTTTGGCGTCAGCCAACCATCTTTTGAGGCGAATAGCCGCGCTATTTAACGAAAAAGATGGGACAGATGACGGCAAAAGAATGGCATCAAATTGGGAAGTTATTTTGACACCGTTCCTAAAGACAAAGTTGGTGATCAATTTTTATCTGAGCAATGCGAGTGCCTTGTCAGTGCGGCAAAGAACCAAAACCGGGGGTAGGTGTCATGCTGAGCCTGCGAAGCATCTGGATACTTGCTCTGATTACTATTGTAGTTTGCGTTTCAAACTTTGTGCAGCCTTTACTGAATAACACATAGCTCGTTTTCAAAACACATAGGCACAATAGGACACATAGGCGTAGCGTACTCATAAAACATATAATTTTTGTGTCCTCTACGCCTATGTGCCCTAATGTGCCTATGTGTTTAAAAAAAAATTGCAACGCCATTTATTGGAGTAGCATACGGACGCCCACAGCAAAACGCAGCGTAGATTTGCGTAAAATCACTTTCCAGCCATACCCGGCGCGAAGCTCCCTAACCATCTAAATCTCTTCATCCTCCGAAGCGCACAGCGCGTAGGAGGAATAAACCCGCTAAACATAGTTCAAAAAATGAAGATCATCTCCTGGAACTGCAACATGGCCTTCCGCAAAAAAGCCGGGTTTATCCTCGCGCATCAACCGGATATCCTGATCGTGCCGGAATGCGAGCACCCGGACAAACTGATTTTCAGCGCCAGCACGCGGGAGCCGAGTGATCTTTTGTGGTGATTTTTAAACCCTATCCGATAGCCTTTTAGCGTTTCCTCTTTACTTTTACCACCTCAATTTTCGCTCTATGAAAAAATCCTCCGCTCTCGCGTTCCTTTTCTTTTCCTGCACCATCCTGTTTGCCCAATCCTTTCCCGAAAGTCAAACCGACGGAAAATACTACACCGTGAGCGGTGCAAAACTCTGGACCGTCAGTTTCGGCAAGGGCGACCCCATCTTTTTTATCGCCGGCGGGCCGGGCGGCACGCATTACGGCTTGAGAAATTTTGATTCGCTGTCTACCACCAACACCCTCGTTTATTACGATGGTTTCGGTCGCGGAAAATCCGACACCGCGCGTACGGTGCAGGAATATTCTCTGGCCCGCGACATCGAAGACCTGGAGGGTTTGCGCAAAACTATGGGTTACGAGACCATCAACGTGCTGGGGCATTCCTATGGCGGCGTTGTGGCGCAGGGCTATGCGGTGAAATACCCCGAACGCGTCAAACATCTGATCCTGGCCAACAGCTTTCACAGTTACTTGATGTGGCAGGAAAACGACGATAATTCCAACCATGAGATTCGGACGAATTACCCCGAAGTTTGGGACACTTTGATGAAAATCAGGGAACGCGGCGCAATTTCCAGCGATGTGGCGCACCAGGAAATTTACGGGCGTGTGCCTTATGGTTTTTTATACGCCTACAATCCGGATAAATTTGTCCCCCGGGGCCGGAAACCATATCCGAATCCGTTCAACTCCGCCCTCTATTATCAATTGGTGGGAAAAGACGGTGATTTTATCGTCGGGAACGACATCGGGAATTTCGATTTCCGCAAACAACTGAAATCTTTAAAAATGCCCATTCTGATCATCGGCGGGCGTTACGACCGGGTGGCGGTGCCCTGGATGATGGTTAAGTATAAAACGTATTGCCCGCAGGCACAGTTTGTCATGTTCGAGCGCAGCGGCCATAATCCGCAGGTGGAGGAACCGGCGAAAGAATTTGCGCTGATTAGGGCGTTTTTGGATAAATAAAGTCGGGAAACTAAAGGCTGCCAACCAACTTAAGTGTATGAGCGATTTTACCCCGTTCCCATACCTCGCCACCGAGCGACTGGCCCTGCGGCCGCTGGAACTCCAGGATGAAAACGAAATATTCTTCCTGCGCTCCGACGAACGGGTATTGCGGTTTCTGCAAATACCCAAAGCGGAAACGATCCAGCATGCCCGGAATTACATCGATATGATAAATACCGCCACCCGCAACGACGAATCGATTTTGTGGGGCATCAACCTGAAAAATGACCCTATCCTGATCGGAACCATTTGTCTCTGGAACATCGCCGAAGATCGCCTGAGCGCCGAGATCGGCTACGTCCTGCACCCCGATTTCCAGGGGCTCGGCATCATGCAGGAGGCCCTCGTCGAAGTGGTGAACTATGGCTTTAACACCATGAAGTTGCACTCGATTGAAGCCGGGGCGCGTCATGATAATGTCCCGTCGATCAAACTATTGGAAAAAAACGGCTTTGCTTTTAACAGGACGGATGACGATTATTTCGTTTACGTCCGCAAGGCGCTTTAAGCGCTTACATTTGCAGCCATCCATATCCGAACCTGTTATGGCAAAATGGCTTTCTGCCCTGCTCTTCCTGTTGTATACCATGGCTGTTTTCGGGCAAAATACGCCCACGGTATTTTACGTCGCGCCAAATGGCAAAGCCGGTAATCCCGGCACCAAAGAACGCCCTTTTGCCACCCCGCAACAGGCCCGGGATACCGTGCGGAAAGCCAAAAGCAAGGCGCCTGGACAAACGTATGCCGTCTATTTCCGGGGAGGCGACTACCCCTTCGCCGAATCGTTCGAACTGCTGGCACAGGACAGCGGCGCCCTGGATCACCCTGTCGTGTATGCGGGTGTGGAAGGTGAAAATGTGGTTTTTTATGGCGGAAAATACCTGCACCCCGGCGATTTTCAGGCCGTTTCCGATCCGGCTGTTCTGGAGCGCTTACTGCCCGAAGCGCGGGGTAAAGTCCTGGAAATCGATTTAAAAAAGGCAGGAATCACCCAATTCGGCGTCCTGAAACAACATGGATTCGGCGTCATCCCGGAGCCCGCGCCGCTGGAATTGTTTATCAACGGAGCACGGCAAACACCGGCGCGTTTTCCGAACGAGGGCAAGGTGCAGGTCGGAAAAGTGTTCGACCTGGGTTCCATACCGCGGAACGGCGATTATTCGAACCGCGGCGCCACTTTCGGCTACGAATACGAACGCCCGAAGCGCTGGATGCAGGCCCGCGACATCTGGCTGCACGGCAAATTTTCCTATGGCTACAACGACGATAACCTGCGCATAGCCGAAATCGATACCGTTCAAAAATCTTTTACAATGGCCCAGGCGCACATTTACGGCGTAAAATCGGGCATTTACGTGGATACCAGCAACTGGCACGATATGGCCGGGCTGTCGACGCGCGGCTATTACGCCTACAATTTGCTGGAAGAAATCGATCAACCCGGCGAGTGGTTTCTGGACCGGGAAACCGGTATCCTTTATTGCCTGCCGCCGGAGGGATTCGCCGATGCCAGGCTTGAAATTTCGATGTTGGAGGCGCCCATGGTTCGCATGGTCCATACCGCCCATATTCACTTTGAAAACATCGCGTTTTCGACGTCCAGGGGTATGGGGGTTTACCTGGAAAATGCCCATTACATTGATATTGAACGTTGTACGTTCAGGCAGCTCGGTACGGTAGCCCTCAGCGCCGGACAGCCCCTGCAACAAAACATCCAGCGCTACGCACCCGACGGCTCCGGGGTGGATTACTGGCTGTCGCAGGATTTTCACCATATCAGGATCCGAAATTGCCGCGTTTACCGAACCGGTGCAGGCGGGATCATCCTTTCCGGCGGCGACCGCAAGCGGCTTGTCCCGGCTGAAAACGAGGTCGAATACTGCGCGTTTTTCCAGACAGACCAGATAAACGCCACGTATTCCCCTGCCATCAAATTAGCGGGGGTAGGAACGACCGTCAGCCATTGCCATTTTCACGACCAGAAACACATGGTCATCTGGCTCTTTGGGAACGAACACCGCATTGAAAATTGCCTGTTCGAACGGGTATGTACCGATGCCGACGACATGGGCGCCATTTATACGGGCCGCGACCCGTCTGCACGCGGCGCCATCATTCGGGGCAATCACTTCCGGGATATTCTTCCTCCGGACGCCGATTCTCAGGTGGGGGCGGTGTTTCTGGACGACGGTATTAGTGGTTTTGAGATCGACCATAATTTCTTCGAGCGGACGGGTGGACGCGGCGACCAGGAAATGTTCGGTTGTATTGCCATAAACGGCGGGCACGACAACTCGATCCACCACAACGTGTTTCTGGATTGCGAAGTAGCGATCGGCAATAAATACTGGACAGACGAAATTTGGAAAAAATACCTGGAAAGCGCCGTCATCCTGGAAAGGCTGCAAACTATTGTGGATATTAGCGGCCCGGTTTATCAACAACGCTACCCGGCGCTAAAAAACTATTTCACCGATTACGGACACCGGCTCAACAAGCTGTATGAAAACATCCTGATCAACAGCAATATGGCCCTGCAGGGGAAACTCGAACTCGACCACAACCATATTTACGGGCGGGAAAAATGGAAAAAGGCTTTGGAAAAAATCGGTTTTAAAGAAGTGGAAGTGGGTCTTGAATCGGGTCGTTAGCTGCTCTATAGTTCTCTTTGATCAACTGATTGCATTTTTCTAATTTAGGTGTAAAGTAAAGCAGATGGGGTTGTTTTAGATGGAGCCCTGCTTGTCCTCCCCCCATCCCCCTCCAAAGGGGGAGAGGCTTCGAGTCTGGTTTTGAGATCATTTTTAGTAAAGATTTTGAATAAGCAAGGAACGAGCGCGCCTTGGTTACAAAGCATTGATTAAATGTCTGTTCAACCCGAGCGCGGAGCCTCTCCCCCTTTGGAGGGGGATGGGGGGAGGACCACGCAGGGCACGATGTACGAAATCAGTTGACCAAAGCACTATAAACTTTTTCAAACACCGTATTCATGAAAAAATCAGCCATCCTCCCGCTTCTATTTTGCCTGTACTCCTTGAACGCCCAAACCGGCGTAGGCGTCAAAGCACCCAAAGGCGCCGATGTATATTTCGACGGTTCCCGCGCCATGCTCGATGAAAAATGGACCTATTGGGCCGGGCCGCGATTGGCGGCAACGTTGCCGATTAAATGGAAAATCGTTCCCGACCCGGTCGATGCTGGCACGGCTGTAAGCAGCAACGACCCAGCCTCGGCTGGCGGGCAGTACGGCGCCGCAGACATGGTAACCAAGCAAACGTTCCGAGATTTCCGCCTGCACATAGAGTTTCTGATTACCAAAAAAGGCGGCAACAGCGGCGTATACCTGCAAAACCGCTACGAGATTCAGGTGCTCGACGGCGACTCCACCACGCACGGCATGGCGGCCATCATCAATGAAATTGCCGCGCCATATTACCCGTATAAAGGCCTGGGCCAATGGAATGCCTACGACATCGTGTTCCGGGCCGCGCGGTTTAAAAAAGGCAGGTTGAGGTCGAACGCTCGAACGACCATTTATTTTAACGGCCTGAAAGTGCATAAAAACCAACCGATCAACCAGGTTTGGGGCGGCCCGAATTCCGGTATCGACGGCGGAAACGACGGCGGCATTGGCATTACCGACCAACCCGGCGGCCTGAAATTACAGGCCGAAGGTCACGAGGTGTTGTACCGCAACATCTGGATCAAAGAACTAAACTTAAAAAAAGGCACAACGGATTTTTGACCCTTCCACGCTTCCTACTTTCTCCCTAACTTGCGACCCCATGCGCGAAACAAAATTTATTGAGCAAAACCAGGAAAAATGGGCCGACTTCGAGCAAATGCTCAAAGAAAGCCGCCACGATCCGGAGAAACTGAACGATTTATTCATTCAGATCACCGACGACCTGTCGTATGCCCGCACCTATTACCCCAATCGCTCGGTGCGGATGTTCCTCAACAGCCTGGCCCAGCGGATCTTTCACAACGTATACCGGGGTAAACGTTTTCCAGTCGGGCGTCTGCGCCGGTTCTGGACGGACGAGCTGCCCCGCCTGTTTTGGGAGGAACGCCGCTCCCTGCTGCTCTCCTTTTGCATTTTTGCCTTAGCCTTTGGAATCGGCCTTGTCTCCAGTATCATCGACCCCGATTTTGCCCGGGTCATTCTGGGCGACGGTTATGTGGACATGACCCTCCAGAATATCCAGAACGGCGATCCGATGGCGGTGTACAAGGAGAGCAAGCCGATGGGCATGACCTTGGGCATTGCGTTCAACAACCTGCGGGTAGCCCTTTTTACGGCCATCTTCGGGGTGCTGGCCTCCCTGGGTACCGTGTTCATTTTATTGTACAATGGTGTCATGGTCGGCGCTTTTCAGTACTTTTTTATCGAAAAAGGCTTGTTTTGGGAATCATTTTTGAGCATTTGGATTCACGGTACCCTGGAAATCAGCACCATCATTATTGCTGGCGCAGCGGGTCTGGTCGCCGGTTCGGGCCTGCTTTTCCCGGGGACCTACCGACGCTCGCAGGCGTTTCAGTTGTCGATGCGGCGCGCATTGAAAATTTTCCTGGGCATCGCCCCATTGGTGATCCTGGCCGCTATTTTTGAAGGTTTTTTCACCCGATACACTGCTACGCCGGATATTGTGCGGGGTCTGTTCATCCTCAGCTCCCTGGCATTCGTATTGTGGTATTTTGTCTGGTTGCCCTGGCATAGGGCTAAGTCGGGTAGTTTCAACACCCCCGTACAGGAAAAAGAATTGCCGCCCGATGTGGTTCAAGCCATTGATTTTGGCGCCATTAAAACCTCGGGTGAAATTTTGGCGGATGCCTTCGCTGCCCTGCTTCGGCGTGCCCGCTCGCTGATGTTGTGGGGGATTGTGAGTGCCAGCGGTTTATTTTTGGCCTTGGTCTTCTGGCTCTCTCCTCAAAAGCTGGCCGATACGTTTAATTTTTCTTCCGATATTCTGGGTGTATTCAAGGTTAGCGTCGATTTTTTCCGCAACGAACCGGTTCCTTACCTGTTTTATCTGCAATTATTGATACTGGCCGCTTTGGGCCTAATGGCTTTGATCGCGTTGCGGGAAGAAATGCCGGAAAACGAAAAACCCGCTGTTTCCGTGCTTCAATTGATGTGGTCGGCCCTGGCCATGACCCTGCCGGCCGCCGGTTTTATCTGTTTTCTGCGCATAGAGCCGGGATTTTTCGGCTGGTTTTTTGCAATGGCAGCGTATCCATTTTTGAGTTTGTGGTGTGCCGTTTTGTTCTTTGAAACCAGTAATCCTTTTACATCCCTCGGCCGTGCCTTCAACCTGATGCCCTGGTTGCCAGGCATCGTCACAGGGATCCTCACGGTCAACCTGAACCTGCTTCTGTTTTGGTTTCTCGATTCTCCGGTTTGGGAAATGATCCTGCAATTATTCAGTTGGCTGGTGCCGCCCGGGGCAGACAATATGCGTACATTCCATGCGATCGTCAACATCGTTGTAGCAAGTATGTTGTTGTATTTCAATTATTTGCTCAATATTATTTGTGGCGGCCTGCTGTATTTTTCCAGCCGGGAAATCAAGGATGCCGTTACTTTGCGCGAAGGGATTGAAACGGTGGGAATGAGCCGGCAGATCAGGGGACTGGCGCGGGAATGAGGGAAAGGATAAAGCGCCGCAGCATGCTAAACATGAAAAGATTTCTATCATACATCCTACCCTTTTTACTCTTCCCCCTGCTCCTTAGCGCGCAGGGAGCAGACGACGCCACTCCGCCCCCGGCGGCTGTACGCTCCATTAGCCAAAAACAATGGGAGGATGCCTCGAAAGGCCTGGATTACAGCAAAGATGTGCCGAAGCCGCCCAAAGCAGCAAGGCAGCCGAGACAACCGTCCGGCAGCGGTATCGACTGGACCGGCTGGACGCAGGGCTGGGGCATTATTTTGCAAACACTGGCCGTCATCCTGGCCGTAGCGGGCATCGGATACGGTATTTACCGGATGCTTCAGGAGCCGCGCGACCGGACGATCGCGCGCGATGGCATTGAAATCACTGCCGCCAACCTTGATGCCTACATCCATGAGACCGATCTCGATCGTTTTCTCCGCGATGCCCTGGCCGAAGGCAATTATACGCTGGCCATTCGCCTGTATTATCTGCAGATTATCAAGACTTTATCCGAGCGGCAAGTGATCCAGTGGGCCCGCGACAATACCAACCGCGACTACCTCAATCAAACGCGCCAGCACCGCCTGCATCCCGCTTTTCGCGCCGTTACCCGCACCTATGAACAGGTGTGGTACGGTAATCAAACCCTCGATGCGACGACCTTTGCTGCCCTGGAACCGGATTTTAAAAACTTTTTAGCGGCTGTTTAAGCCTTATTATGTCCGGCATTTACCTTCATATTCCTTTTTGCAAACAGGCTTGTCACTATTGCAATTTTCATTTTTCAACCTCCCTTAAGGCCAAGCCGGCCATGGTGGAGGCGCTGCTGCTCGAACTGGAGTTGCAACGCGATTACCTGGGCGGGGCGCCCCTGCAATCCATTTATTTCGGCGGGGGTACGCCTTCCTTGTTATCCGGCCCCGAACTCGAACGCATTTTCAACAAAATCAATCAATTACACCGTATTTTGCCGGATGCTGAAATTACGCTGGAGGCCAATCCAGACGACCTGACGCCTGAAAAATTACAGGAATTACGCGGGTACAGTCCGGTGAACCGCCTCAGCATCGGCATACAATCGTTCAGCGATGAAGACCTGCGTTGGATGAACCGCGCCCACAATGCTGCCCATGCCCACTCAAGCCTGGAACACGCATTGGCGGCCGGTTTCCAGGACCTGACCATCGACCTGATGTACGGCAGTCCCACCACTTCCGATCTGCAATGGCAGGAGAATCTTCGTATTGCCCTCGAAATGGGCATTCCGCACCTCTCCTGTTATTGCCTGACGGTGGAAGAGGGCACCGCGCTTGGAACCTTCGTCCGCCGCGGACAGGCGCCTAAAGTGGATGAGGAAAAAGCCGCCCGGCAATTCGAATACCTCATGGACGCCACCGCTTTGGCCGGCTATGACCATTATGAAATCTCCAATTTTGCCCTGCCCGGGCGCCATGCCCGCCACAACAGCAACTATTGGCGTGGTGCGCATTACCTCGGCCTGGGTCCCTCGGCGCATTCCTTCAACGGCGTATCCCGGCAGTGGAATCTGGCCAACAATGCGGGGTATTTAAGCGCCTTGCAAGCCGGCACAGTACCCTTCGAGGTAGAAATATTGAGCCCGGCACAACGCTATAACGAATACGTGATGACCTCCCTGCGCACGATGTGGGGCAGCGATCTACAGCATATAAAAGCGCTCGGCGAATCTTTTGCCGATCATTTCGAGCGGGCGGTACAGCCTTTTCTGGCGGCCGGAACCGTGGAGCAACAGGAGGGTGCATACCGGCTCAGCCGAGCTGGGAAACTGCTGGCGGATCGCATTGCCATGGAGCTGTTTAATCCGTGAAAATTTTTCAACAAAACCTTTACTTATTAAAAGCGCTTATCTAATTTTACCGCAGCAAACCAATCATCAATCAAAACGAAAAAGTATGATTTCAGAACTAAAGGCATTTCTGCTGCGCGGAGATGTCATAACACTCGCCGTAGCGTTCATCATCGGCGTGGCGTTCAATAAAATCGTAGAGTCCCTGGTTGGCGACGTTATAATGCCCATTATCGGTTTGATTTTCGGCGAACCCGATTTTTCGAAGATCACGATTGCGGGGAGCATCATGATTGGCAAATTCATCAATACAGTAGTTAATTTCCTGATCGTCGGGATAACCTTGTTTTTTCTGATCAAGGCGGCCGGGAAAAAAGGAGAAGAAGTAAAATAAATTTAGATATAGACCTGTACACATTAAAGTATCTAAAACCCGGGCGTCCGTTTCTGAAACGGGCGTCTTTTTAATTTAACAAGCACGTTTACTTTTCCTGCAATGAAAAAACGCCTACGACGGCGAAGGCTTCAAATTCGCACATCCGACGCTCGACAACCGGAAAGAAAACCGCTTTTCATTTATGGCGCGTTTGGGGTTCACAGTGGGCTCGCAGGCGGGGAAGAATAACCGGAAGAAGGGATGACTCATGTTTGTGACCTTCGTGGTTCATTCATAAAAAATCCAAAAACACCTGCTTCTACACCTTGCCACCCCGTATTTATTATATTTAAAAAATTAAATTTTAAAAATAGTTAACAATTTAGCCATTTTCCAACTATAATTTTGTTTCATGAAATATACTTACTTTTGCGGCGTTTATTTTACACATCAAATTTTTTTTAAACATCATGGAATTGAAACAACTCGTAGAAGCGCTCGACGCTCAAATTTTACAAGGCGATATCGTGGGTGCATTTGAAAAGTTCGCCGCCGACAATTGCACCACGTATAGCAGCCCCGCCGACGTCACCAATAGCAAAGCCCAGAAACTCGAAGCCTTGCGCTGGTTCTTCAATAACGTCGCTACCACCAACCGCATCGAACTGATTGCCGGCAAAATCGGCAAAAATACCACGGATTCGCAATTCTTGTTCGACTTCAGCGACCGCTACGGCAACCCGATGGTTTACAGCGAAGTGATCCGCCGGACCTGGAAAAACGGTAAGCTGGTGGAAGAACAATACCTCATCGGCCACTCCATCGACCTCAACGAAGGCGCCCCGAGCGAAGCGAAAGCACCAGTCGCCAAACCGGCTAAACCGGTTGCAAAAACTGCCAAGACCGCCGAAAAAGCGCCGGAAGCCGCCAAAACAATCGTAGCCGCCGAAAAAGCGCCGAAAGCCGCTAAAACCCTTACTCCACCGGCTAAAACCGACGATCTCGTCCTCATCGAAGGCATCGGTCCGAAAATCGCCGAACTGCTGCACAAAGCTGGCATCATCAGCTTTGCACAATTGGCCGACACCAAACCCGCAGCCATCAAAGCCATCCTGGAAGCGGCCGGCAAACGTTACCTGATGCACGACCCGACCACCTGGCCGAAACAAGCCGGCCTGGCCCGCGACGGCAAAACAGCCGAACTGCAAAAACTGCAGGACAAACTGAAAGCCGGCAAGTAAGCCATGCTCATACTGGTCACCGGGCTGCCCGGATCCGGCAAAACCGCCCTCGCCCGCGCCTAAGCGCAAGCCCGCGGCGCCCTGCACCTGAACAGCGACCTGCTGCGCAGTGAACTGGGATTAATGGGACACTACCGGCCCGAGGACAAACAACAGGTTTATGAAACTTTATACGAACGCGCCCGGACAGCACTCCTGTCCGGGCGTTCCGTTATAGTGGACAGTACTTTTTACCTCGCCTCCATCCGCCGGCCATTTATCGATCTGGCCCGTGACTGCTCAAGCGCCTTGCGCTGGGTGGAAGTGAAAGCCGGCGAAGAAACCATCCGAAAACGGGTGAGCCTTCCACGCCCCGACAGCGAAGCTGATTTTGCCGTGTATGAACGCATCCGCGATCAATATGAGCCGCTTACCGAGGAACATTTGGTGCTTTGGTCTGATAAAATGCCCCTGGAAGGTATGGTAACCGCGCTGCGGCATTATATTAGCGGCGATGAACACTGAACAGGTACAGGCAATTTTAGACGCTGGCGCATTCCCGGGCAAAAAAAACGGCACAGCGCTCGTGGAAACCCATATTTCCTGGGTGATCCTGACGCCGGATTACGCGTTCAAAATCAAAAAACCGCTGGAACTGCATTTTCTGGACTTCAGCACCTTGGAAAAAAGACATTTCTACTGCCTGGAAGAAGTTAAACTAAACCGCCGGCTTAAAGTGACGCTGCTTGGATATCAACAACACGCCGAACCTGTTTTGGCTGAAACGGCCCGGCGATATTGGGATTTGATGATGAGGTTGGTTTAGAGGGTTAGCCCATCCCCTCAAACTAACCCTTCCCGCAACAAATCGTGCAAATGTACGATCCCCACATAACGCCCCTCGTCCAGCACCAGCAACTGCGTGATCGAATGCCGGCGCAGCAGCGCCAGGGCATCCACGGCGAGCGCATCGGAGGGGATGGTTTTGGGATGGGCCGACAGTATATCACGGGCGGCGACGGTGGAAAAATCGCCGCCACGGGCCAGCATCCGCCGCAGGTCACCGTCGGTTACCACCCCGAGCAGACAACCGTCTGCCCCGAGCACAGCGGTGGCGCCCAGGCGTTTGGAAGAGATTTCGAGGATGACGTCCTGCAAAGTGGCTTCGGGGCCAACCTGCGGCCGTTCATTGTGTATGGAAAGATCGCGTACCCGCAGGTACAATTGTTTGCCCAAGGCGCCGCCGGGGTGAAACTTGGCGAAGTCCTCCGGGGTAAAACCTTTTAAAGAAAGCAGCGTGATGGCCAGAGCGTCGCCGAGCGCCATTTGGGCCGTGGTGCTGCTGGTCGGTGCAAGGTTGTTTGGGTCAGCTTCCTGGCCAACGGGCGTCCATAACACGAAATCTGCCTGGCGGGCCAGGAAGGATGCGCGGTTGGCCGTCATGGCAATGAGCGGGTTGCCGAAGCTTTTAACCAGGGGCGCCAGGACTTTCACCTCTGCAGATTCGCCGCTTTTGGAAATACACAGGACCATATCGGCCGGTTGTACCATGCCAAGGTCGCCGTGAATGGCATCGGCGGCATGCAGAAAAAGCGCTGGCGTACCCGTAGAATTCAGGGTGGCCACAATTTTTTGGGCCACAATTGCGCTTTTACCGATCCCAGTCAGCACCAAACGCCCGGCAGAAGCCGCAATCGCCTCCACACAAGCCTGAAAATCGGTGGTGTCATCCAAACTATCGGCCAAAGCGATCAAAGTCTCCGCTTCGATACGAATGGTCCGGCGGGCGGTATCCAGTAGTGTATTATCGTGTCTCAAGATCAAGTATGACCAAATTTTATGCTGAAAATTAAAAGCGTTTTTGCCTTCCGCCGAATTATTGCCGGAACATTAGGATTTTGTTTGGAAAAAATCGGCGAAAATTTGCTGGTTTGTCCGTATTTTTTTTTCTATCTTTGACGCCTTTTTGAAAAAGCCCCCAAAGGTCAGTTTTTTTACAATAACCGTCTCCCGAAAATCAGGCTGTAAAGCTTCCCGGGTCGGAAAAGCGCTTCGCACTTATTTTTTGTCCAAAAATTATAAAAAGACTTGCTCAATTGCTGCAATCTTGCTTAATTTGATCGGCCTGAATAAGACAGCCGTAAAAAACAGAATCGACGCTCCGGACCAAGCTATTAAGAACTTTGAAATAAGATAAAGAAAATGAGTGCTATTACCATTGAACGTGACACGCTGTTAGAAAACCTGCAAAAATATTTTGGCTTCGACGCCTTTAAAGGCGACCAACGGGCCATAATCCAAAGCCTGCTCGACAAGCAACACACTTTTGTTATTATGCCCACAGGCGGTGGAAAAAGTCTTTGTTACCAATTGCCCGCTCTGATGCTCCCCGGTACCGCTATCGTGATCAGTCCGCTGATCGCTCTGATGAAAAATCAGGTAGACAGCATCCGCAGCTACTCCGATTCGGATGATGTGGCCCACTTTTTAAACTCTTCGCTCACTAAGGTGCAGATGAAAAAAGTGAAACAGGACATCACCGACGGCAAAACAAAATTGCTGTTCGTGGCGCCGGAAACGCTTACCAAGGAGGAAAACATCGAATTTTTCCAAAACAGCGATATTTCTTTCGTCGCCGTTGACGAAGCCCACTGTATCTCCGAATGGGGCCACGATTTCCGCCCGGAATACCGCCGCATCCGCATGATGCTCGACGCCATCGCCCGCGACGTGCCCATTATGGCCCTTACGGCTACCGCTACGCCGAAAGTACAGCAGGATATCCTGAAAAACCTCGACATGATGGCCGATCGCACCTTCATCTCCTCCTTTAACCGCGATAACCTGTTTTACGAAATCCGGCCTAAAATCAAAAAAGACCAGACGATCAAACAGATCATTCAGGTCATCAAGGAGGAATTCCGCGGTCAATCCGGCATTATCTACGTCCAAAACCGCAAAACCGCCGAGGATATTGCCGAAATGCTACAGGTGAACGACATCAAAGCCGCGCCCTACCATGCCGGCCTCGATCCCAAACTCCGCTCCAAAACACAGGACGATTTCCTGATGGAACGCATCGACGTCATCTGCGCCACCATCGCCTTCGGGATGGGCATCGATAAACCCGACGTGCGCTTCGTCATGCACTACGATATGCCGAAGTCCATCGAAAACTACTACCAGGAAACCGGCCGGGCCGGGCGCGACGGCATGGCCGGCAAGTGTATCGCCTTTTACAATTATGCCGACATCCTGCGCCTCGAAAAATTCCTGCGCGACAAACCCGTTGCCGAACGGGAAATGGGCGCCCAGCTGATGCAGGAAGTTGTGGCTTATGCCGAAACCGCCTCCTGCCGCCGACGCTTCCTGCTCCACTATTTCGGCGAAGATTACGAAGACGACCGCTGCGGCAAAATGTGCGATAACTGCCGCAATCCCAAGGAAAAAGTAGAAGTACAACAGGATTTTGTCAGCGTGATCCAAAGTATCCTCGACCTCAACGAAAATTACCTGATGAAAACGGTCGTAGAGTTCATCATGGGCCGGGAGACCAAGGAAATGAAGGACTTCGGGTTTTCCGACATGGATAACTTCGGCGTAGGGGAGAATCGCGACGAAAACTACTGGAATTCGATTTTCCGCCATGCCATGATCAACAACCTGATCTACAAAGAGGTCGAACAATTCGGCCTGTTGAAAGTCTCGGGGGAAGGACGGGCCTATTTGAAAAACCCACATCCCATTGGGATTACGATTAACCACAATTACGACGAGGGCGGCGATTATGATTTCGACGACGACAAAGGCGGCACGGCGGTTCTGGATGAAGTGCTGATGAGCATCCTCAAAGACCTGCGCCGGAGCGTTGCTAAAAAACATAACCTTCCGCCTTACATCATTTTCCAAGACCCCTCGCTGGAAGAAATGGCTTCCCAGTACCCGCTTTCTATGGACGATATGTCCAAAATCGTGGGGGTTTCGCTGGGCAAAGCGCAGAAATACGGTCAGCCGTTTATTGACGCGATCAACCAATACGTCCTTATCAACGAGATCGAGCGCCCGATGGACATCACCATCAAAACGGTGGCGAACAAATCCAAAACAAAGGTCAACATCATCTATTCCATCGACCGCAAGCTGCCGCTCGAAGACATCGCCAAATCGAACGACCTGACCATGCCGGAATTGTTGATCGAATTAGACATGATCGTGCAATCGGGTACCAAAATCAAATTAGACTATTACCTGAACAACTACATTGACGAGTACGTACGCGAAACCGTGATCGAATACTTCAAAGAGGCTACCTCAGACAGTGTCGACGAGGCCTATAAAGAACTGAAAGACGACGAGATCAACTGGGAGGAAATTCAGTTGATGCGACTTAAGTTTTTGAGCGATTTCGCGAACTAAATGCCGTCGTAAGACAAGTAAATCAGGCCGTCCGGTCGCTGTGAAAGCGGCCGGACGGTTTTTTTATGGCCAATTGAAGGGATATATAACGCGGGGCGCTCCGTCCGACAGCTTTTTCGCCCTATGGTTTGTACACAACCAGGGTAATAAAGAACTAAAGCGCCTGCTTTAACCTGAAAATTTAAAACAGCAACGGGATCCGTTTATACCACATCCGGCAGATCCAGGCCAGTATGCCAATTTGCACGATCGGATAATCCGGCAACATGCGCCATAACAGTGCGCTTACAAGAAAAATAGTGGCCCAATGCCCGGCAAAATCGAGTTTTTTAGCCGTAAAAAATGCAATGGCCAGAGCCGTTCCCTGCAGCATGAACAAGCAGGCTAACAAAGCGGGAGGCGTTGCTATGGGCCGGAACAACATGGCCGTTCCAAAAAATGCCAACCCGATATAGAGGAAACGATAAAACAAATTGACATCCGGCGCGCAGTCGAACCCTGCAGCCGGGGCCTTGCTGCCAGCGATGACGCGGCGGTTGTACGTGATGATTTGATAGAGTTGATACAGGGCGGCCCTGAAAACCCGGTTGCGGAACAGCGGCCGGAACACCGGGAAACGCTCGCCTAAGATGAGGAACAGGGCATCGAGCCCGTACAGCGTTTGGCCGGTTTGTTGGTCATACAGCGGAATCTCGTGGCGGGCGCGGTTGAGGTCGATGCGCTCCAGCATTTCCGGCGAGGCCGAAGCAAAGCCGGTACGGTTTTGGAGCAAGCCGAAGTGCAGGAAACAAGCCGTATAGCCCTTGCACATCGGGCAGACATCGTCGTAGATAATGACTTTATTTTCAAGCGTTTGCATGATCTGGAAATTTAATCGGTTTCACAGCACAAAAGAAAACATATTTTCTGAATTTTTAAAATTTATTGAAAGATAAATTTTAAACATAGGCAAACACCTTTGCATAATTATATTTTTAAGTTACAATTACCTTGTGTGGCGTTGTGCCCTTTGTCGTGATTCATGTAAACCATGCTTACCTTTGCCCTGCCCTCCGCATTACAAACGGATCGTGAGCAAACTACCATGGCTACAGCACTTCACAACCGCGTCAACCGGCGCCTGTTGAAACAGCGCATTCACGAAAGCGCCGAACAACGAATCACCCTCTCTTATTACAAATACGTTCAACTGGCCGACCCGCAGCAGTTCCGCGACGAGCTGTACCGCATGTACCAGGAGTTGGGCGTGCTTGGGCGCATTTACGTGGCCCGGGAAGGCGTCAATGCGCAACTTTCCGTACCGGGCGCCAACTTTGAGGCCTTCAAGGAGGCTATGGACCGCTACGGTTTTTTTCGCGGCATGCGCCTGAACATCGCTGTGGAAGACGACGGCAAGTCGTTTTTTGCCCTCATCATTAAAGTGCGCGACAAAATCGTGGCCGACGGCATCGACGACGCCGCCTTCGATTCATCCCAAACCGGCATCCACCTGAACGCGGAGGACTGGAACCGCCTGAGCGACGAGCCCGGCACGATTGTGGTGGACATGCGTAACCATTACGAAAGCGAGGTGGGGCATTTTCAACAGGCCATCACACCCGACGTGGCCACGTTCCGCGAAGAACTGCCCTTGGTGGCCGATCTTCTGGACGATAAAAAAGATCAAAAGATCCTGATGTACTGCACCGGCGGTATCCGCTGCGAAAAAGCCAGCGCTTATTTGAAATACCGGGGTTTTGAGAACGTATTTCAATTAGAAGGCGGCATTATTGAATACGCCCGCCAGGTGGAGCGCAAGGGCCTGGACAACAAGTTTACCGGTAAAAATTTCGTGTTCGACGAGCGGCTGGGCGAGCGTATTAGCCCCGACGTGATCGCGCAGTGCCACCAATGCGGGGCGACCTGCGATACGCACATCAATTGCCGGAACGAGCATTGCCATATCCTGTTCATCCAGTGCGCGGATTGCAGCGCCCGGTTCGAGGCCTGCTGTTCGGATACCTGCCGCGATTTTATGGTATTTTCGGTGGAGGAGCGCAAGGAAATGGCCAAAACGAGGGTGTTCAACGGCTCCAAATTCGGGAAGGGCGTGTACAAGGCGTTTCGCAGATCGGCGCATACGTTGTGAGTGGGCATTTAATCAAGTTTGCACACCGTTCGACGGCATGTACACAAGTATTTAAACTATAAATTCCACATAAATTACCATGAGTTATACCTCGCACCGCCATGTTTTGTGCATCGCGAAAAGTGAGAAATACGTTTACTAAACTTTCAAAGTTTAGTAAACGTGGCCTCTCTCCAAGCACAAAACATGGCGGTTCGAGGTAGATCCCGAATTTTGAAATCACCGTTTTTCTATGATAAAACCTGATGCGGTGTCATTCCGTAGCGTAGCGAAGGAACCTACACAAGCCAAATTACCCGAAGTATCTTTGCTTAAAAGATTTCGAATAGCGGGGCTGAGAGTAAACCGTAACACACTTGTGTACAAACCATTGGGCGAAAAGCCGTCCGACGGGGTGCCCTGCGTTATTTACCCGTTTCATGGCTTGACCTGCCAGCGTCACAGCCGTGGCAGTGTCAAATTTCGGGAAGGCTAAACTTTCTAAACCGCCAAACCAATTTTTTTCGTTTTTTCGCCCTGCATAAGCAAAGCATCCTCGCATCCATCATGGCCAAAGCACCGCGTAAACCTATTGCACCGACCAAAACCGCCGTCCGTAAACCAGCCGCAGCGACGGCCCCGCAAACCCTGACGCTGCCGCCGTTCTTCCACAACGTGCGCCTGCAAAGCCTGGTGTTGTTCGCCTTTGCGGTGTTGCTGTACGCCAATACCCTGGGCCACGGGTTCACCTTAGACGATGACATCGTCATCAAGCAGAACATGTTTACCCAAAAAGGCGTCGAAGGCATTCCAGGCATCCTGAGCAAGGACACTTTTTTCGGTTATTTCAAGGTAGAGGGCAAGGATAACTTAGTCTCAGGCGGCCGTTATCGCCCCCTGACGCTGGTGATGTTCGCGTTCGTGTTTCAACTGTTCGGCGACAAATCTTTTATGTTTCACCTGCTGACGGTGTTGTTGTTCGCAGCTTCCTGCGTGGTGTTGTACCGCACCCTGCTGCTCCTGTTCCGGCCAAGGGGCGATTCGTACGCAGCCTTGCTGGCGTTTATGGCCACGGCGCTCTTTGCTGCGCATCCGATCCATACGGAGGTGGTTGCCAACATCAAAGGCTGTGATGAAATCGTAACCTTGCTGGGCAGTCTCGGGGCTTTGTGGCTGACGGTCAAGGCTTTCGATACGGGTAAGGGTATGTATGGCATTGCTGCGGGTGTTGTGTTTTTCCTGGCTTGTTTGTCCAAAGAGAATGCGGCTACTTTCGTGGTCGTCGTGCCGCTTGCGCTGTGGTTTTTCCGTTCGGCATCGGCCGGGCAAATCATTAAACACACGACGCCCATCGTGGCCGCTTTCCTGGTTTTCTTCATGATCCGGACCAGTATTCTAGGTTTGGGCTTCGGCGGCACGCCGATGGAACTGATGAACAATCCGTTCCTGAAGATTTCCGGCAACCAATGGGTTCCTTTTAGTGCGGCGGAAAGATTAGCCACTATTTTTTATACCCTGGGTAAATACGTCTGGCTGCTCTTTTTTCCGTTTTCCCTGACGCACGACTACTACCCGCGCCATATCGACCTTATGACATTCGGCAGCCCGACGGTGCTGCTCAGCCTGGCCTTGTACGGCTTTTTGACCTGGTATGCCTTGTCGGGCATTGGCAAAAGAGACCCGCTGCGTTTCGGCATCCTGTTTTACCTGCTGACCCTGAGCATCGTATCCAATTTTGTATTTCCGGTAGGTACGAACATGGGAGAGCGTTTCGCTTTTATGCCCTCGGTGGGTTTTTGCGTCGCAGTGGCCGCCTTGTTGATGCGTTTGTGGAAGGGAGCAAACGGAACCAATGCGCTGGCCATACTGGGCGTGGCGGTCGCCTTGTTTTCTTTAAAAACCCTCACCCGCAATCCGGTCTGGGTGAGCAACGAAAGCCTGTTTCTGACCGACGTGGCCGTGTCTGGCAACAGCGCCAAGATCCGCAATGCCTGCGGGGGCGTTTTGCTCGACAAAGCCACCCAGGAGAAAGACCCGAATGAGGTGGAAAAACTCTGCAAAGAAGGGGTGACACACTTGAACAAGGCCATTGAAATTTACCCGAATTACAAGGACGCTTACGTTAGCCGGGCGGGGTGCCAATTTCTGTTGAAAAACTACGATGCCTCCATCGCCGATTACCGTATGTCCCTGCAATTGGCCGGTACGGATGAGCCCAAGTTTAAAAACCTGCTGGCCATGGCACTGCGGGAAGGCGGCAAGTTCCAGGGCGAGCAGAAGCACGACCTGGCGGCTGCCATGCGCTACCTCAACGAATCCTGGCAGCTCAATCCGAAAGATGGCGATACCGCGCGTTTGCTGGGCGTGGCCAACGGCGTGCAAAACAAACAGGCCGAGGCGCTGGGCTGGTTTCAAAAAGCGGTGGACCTGGCGCCGGACAATGCGTCTTACATGTTCGACCTCGGTACGGCGTACTATTTGGCGGGCGATCCGGTGAAGGGGGAGGAATGGCGGCAACAGGCGATAAAGAAGGATCCGGAGGTGGCGAATAAGCAGGGGCAGGGCGCGCCGGTGAAATAGTGAATACCTAGAATTCATCGCCAGTGGCTTTCAGCCCTTTGTAATATCGGACAATCTGTATACGATCGCCAATCAATGCTCGCTTTTGGGCGGTGTTCGATAGTTTGTTGGGCGACTTTCACGGCGCACCGTGTAGCCCACTTAGCAGAAGTTTATTTTCGTTTATAAACTGAATAAAGTACTTCCCGGCCATTATCATTTGAATTATACAGATTGGGCCTCGTCAGGTGTTCCTTTCCATCTTACCCATCCCAAAGGCAGCGCCGCGTCTTTTTCGACCTGACGCTAACGTACCCCACTGTTTTTCTTATATACCCATTTTACCGCTGCAATCTACGCCATCCCAAGTTTCAAAAAACATCTTTGTACCAGTTTGCTGCGAAAGAGGGGACAAAGCCTCAGGGATGGTATAGTCGGTTTAGAGTGGTTTAGAAGGGTTTAGATGGTTTAGAATGTTGATTGTGAATATGTTGCAATGCCGTTAACTTAAAGCCTCGGAGAGGCCTAACGTTTGTAGCAAAAGGCGAACGCATTAAAATCACGCATGGCCTCGGAGAGGCCTAAGGTTAAATAACATGCAGGTTGCAAACAAATATTTGGCCTCTCCGAGGCCTGGAAATAATGGCTGCCAATGATTTCTACAAACGTTTGGCCTCTCCGAGGCCTTAA
>Ga0105046_10003916_pt1 | contig 23673 bp, 26 predicted proteins | sample MAT03_FD_78385 | JGI IMG/M metagenome (GOLD analysis project Ga0105046, IMG submission 78385) | Freshwater microbial communities from Lake Fryxell liftoff mats and glacier meltwater in Antarctica - MAT-03 (megahit assembly) | ecosystem: Environmental > Aquatic > Freshwater > Ice > Liftoff...
CGACGGCCACAAGGGCATCACGCTGGGGCCGAAGGGCGAGACGATCAAGGCGGTGGGCAAGGCCGCGCGCGAAGAGATCAAGGCCTTTCTCGGCCGCGAGGTGCATCTGTTCCTGACGGTGAAGGTCCGGCCGAACTGGCTCGAAGAGGCCGAGCGCTACGGCGAGATGGGGCTGGAGTTCCCCGAGGGCGCCTGAATGGAGCCGCGGCTGACGGCCGGATTCTGGGTGCAGGCGTATCTGACGCGGCTGCGGCTGGCGGAAATCCCGGCGTTCGTCACGGCGCGGGGGGACGGGACCGCCGGCGCGGTGATCGTCAAGGTCAACACGCTGGACGGGGCGGCGCGAGCGTGGCAGCGGTCGTTCAATCCCTCCGGCGCGCGGGTTTGGATGGTGCTAGCCGAAGGGCCGGAGGGTGATGTCGACGGGGCGCTGGCCCGGCAGCGGCGCTACGATCCGGACCTCTGGCTGATCGAGGTCGAGGACCGGGCGGGGCGATCGCTGCTCGACGAGCCGGGGTTGTCAGGGTAGCGTTCGACGCAGCGCTCGCCGGGGGCAGGGGCCAGTTCGGGACCCCCGGCCGGCAGAAAGGGTCTGTGTCTTGCACAAGCGCGGCGGATGTCGGGCAACTCTGTCGGGTGGGCGCGGCGGTCGTCGCCGCAGGGTTGGACGCGCTGGCACGCGCGGCGTCGTTTCGCTGGTGTGGGCCGGTCGGCGCGCGCCAACAGCTATCGGGTCGACAAACTTGCTTGAAGGTTTTGGGTGGAGCTGGCGCGGGCCGGCCACGACAGGGACGCCGCCAGCCCGGCGCGGGTGGGGTCTGGGGATGCGCGATGGACTGGCGCGACGAGGGCATTCTGATTTCCGCGCGGCGGCACGGCGAAAGCTCGGCCATCGTCGAGATTTTCACGGCCGAGCATGGCCGCTACGCGGGCTTGGTGCGGGGCGGAGCGTCGCGGCGGTGGACGCCGGTGCTGCAGCCCGGCGCGCGGTTGAGCGTGGAATGGTCGGCGCGGCTGGAGGCGCATATGGGGGCGTTCCGCGTCGATCCCATCGAGACGCCGCTGGCGGCGGTGATGGCGGACCGTGCCGCGCTCGCGGCGCTGGGCGGCGTCACGGCGCTGATCGCCGTGTCGCTGCCCGAACGCGCGTCGCATCCGGCGCTGTTCGCCGCAAGCCGCGATCTCTTGGCGCGGCTGGGGCGCGACGCGGACTGGCCGGCGCAGTATGCGCTGTGGGAGTTGCTGCTGCTGGGCGAACTGGGCTTCGGGCTCGACCTCGAGGTTTGCGCGGCGACGGGGACGCGCGCGGATCTGATCTGGGTGTCGCCGAGGTCGGGCCGGGCGGTCAGCCGTGCGGGCGGCGCTGCCTGGGCCGATCGGTTGATGCCGTTGCCGGCGTTCCTGCGTGCGGGGCGGCCCGTCGATGTCCCGCGCGACGCGCTGGGCGCCGCGCTGGCGCTGACCGGGCATTTCCTCGAAACCCGGCTCGCGCCGACGCTGCCTCGCGAGGCTTTGCCGCTGGCCCGGGGACGCGCGGCGGCGGCGATCCTGCGGCGATGAGCGGACCGGAGATAGAGCGGACCCGAATGCCGGAACGACGATGCGGATCAGCCCAAGACCGGAGCCGGGCTGGGATGTGCGCATGAGCCATGAACTGGCGCTGGTGCTTGGCGGCGCGCGATCCGGCAAGAGCCGGTACGCCGAAACGGCGATCACGTCGCTGCCGGGCCCGTGGACATACGTCGCGACGGCGCAGGCGCTCGACGCCGAAATGCGGGCGCGGATCGCCGAACATCGGGCGCGGCGGGCGGCGGGCTGGCGGACGGTCGAGGCCCCGCTCGATCTGGCGGGCGCGCTCGCGTCCACGCCGGCGGGCGTGCCGGTTCTGGTCGACTGCCTGACGTTGTGGCTCACCAACGTCCTCCTCGCGGGACGCGACGTCGACGCCGAGGGCGCGGCGCTGGCGGCGGGCCTCGACGCGCGGCGGGGGCCGGTCTGGCTAGTGTCGGGCGAGGTCGGCCTCGGGATCGTGCCCGAGAACGCGCTGGCGCGGCGGTTTCGCGATGCGGCGGGCGCGTTGAACCAGCGGATGGCCGGGCGCGCCGACCGGGTGATCTTCGTCGCGGCGGGGCTGCCGCTGGTGCTCAAGGGCTGATCAGAAGCTGGCGGCGATGACGAGGGCCGCGACGACTGCGATCAGCAGCGCGTCGGCGACCCGGTAGAGCCGGAGCGCGCGCCGGATGTCGGCGGCGGTCAGTTCGCGCCGGCCGCCGCGGTTCATTTCGGCGTCCTGCACCAGCACGCCGTGATAGTGCCGCGGTCCGGCAAGGCCGATCCCGAGCGCGCCGGCCATCGCCGCCTCCGGCCAGCCGGCATTTGGCGATTTGTGGCGGGCCGCGTCGCGACAGATCGCGCGCCACGCGGCGGGAGCGGAGGCGCTGGGCGTGAGCGCTGCCGCCGCGACGATCAGCCCGGCGGAAAACCGCGATGCGGGCAGGTTCACCAGGTCGTCGAGGCGGGCGGCAGCGCGCCCGAACGCCTCGTGGCGCGGCGTGCGATGGCCGATCATGCTGTCGGCGGTGTTTATGGCCTTGTAGGCGACGGCGCCGGGAAGGCCGGCCAGCACGAGCCAGAAGGCCGGCGCGACGACGCCGTCGGAGAAATTCTCGGCGAGGCTCTCGACCGCCGCGCGGCAGACGCCGGCCGCGTCGAGCCGGTCTGGGTCGCGCCCGACGATTTGCGCAACCGCCTGCCGCCCGGCGGCGAGGCCGTCGCGCTCCAGGGCCAGCGCCACGTCCGAGACATGCGCCGCGAGGCTGCGTTGGGCGAGAAGGCTGCTCGCTATCATCGCCGCGAGCAGTAGCCCGGCGGTTCCGGACGCCGCGAGGAACTGAAGCGGCAGGCCCACGACGAGCGATGCGCCCAGCAGGACGGCGACCGCCGCGAGGCCCGCACGACGCCGCGCCGCAACCGAGCGCGCCGCGTCGTTCCAGCGGCGGTCAAGCGCCGCTATCAGCGCTCCGATCCAGGTGACGGGATGGCCGACGCGCGCGAACAGCGCCTGAGGATAGCCGAACGCGAGCTCGGCGAGCAGCGCGCCGAGCGCCAGCAGCGGCGTCATCGCGCGTCGGCCCAGAAGCATTGCGGTCCGTGCGCGAGGAGGCGGTCCGCAAGGGCGACCGTGGCGTCGGTGAAAACCGGGCCGCCGAGCGCCTGCGCCGGGTCGCTGTCGGCATGCGAGGCGATCCAGGCGGTGAGGAGGAGCCGCCGGAGCATGACCATGACGGGCAGGATCGCCCGATCCTCGGGTGCGAGCGGCAGGATTCGGGCGTAGCCTTCGGTCCAGGCCCGTGCAAGCTCGGGGAGGCGCGGGTCGTCTTCGATGAAGCTGAAGGCCGCGGCGAAATCGTACATCCACCAGCCGAAGCCGCAATCGTCGAAGTCGATCGGCCAGATCCGGTCTGCGTCAACTAGTAGGTTCGCGAGCCGCAGGTCAGCGTGAATGAGGCCGAAGTGCGCCGGGCCGCATCCGTACTCGGCAAGGCGCAGCGTCAGGTCCGCGGCGAGGCGTTCGAGCGTGGCGCGTCCCGGCGCGTGAAGGCCCGGCGCCGCGCGCCAGTCGCCCCAATGCGGCATCGGACCGAGGATGGCGGCGGAGTCCAAGCGTTTGCGCGTGAAGCCCGGCGGCGGCGTCCAGCCGCGCGTGTGACGCTGGAGACACCCGGCGATCGCGCCGAGATCCGCGAAGATCGTGGTCAGGTCGTTCCCGGGGTCCGGTTCGCGACCGTTGATCGCGGTGAAGGCGACAAGCCGATGCTGGACGCCGTCGAGGCGCACTGTCTGCAGCGCGTCCCCGTTGGCGCCGGCGATCGGCGTCACGGTGGGCGTGACCCGGGCCGCCGCCAACGCTTCGAGCCAGGCGGGTCCGGCGCGGATCTCCCGCTCGGTGTGGTAGCCGACGCGGTGCAGCCGCAGGACGAGCGCGTGGCCGGCGTGTTCGGCGCGAAAGGTGGCGTTCTCTGAGAAGTGGATCAGGCGCAGCGCCGGATCCTCGGGCAGACCCCAGCCTGGCAGGGCGGGGCGCAACGCGTCGGGCGTCATCGCGGCGACGTTCGTCGCAGCAGGTAGACGTCCATGATCCAGCCATGCCGCGCGCGGGCGGCGGCGCGCAGCGCGACGATCTCGGCTCCCGTCTCGGCCAGCGCGCCAGCGCGCAGGATCTGTTGCGGCATGCCGAGATAGGCGCCCCACCAGATCGTCAGGTCGTCGGGCGGAAGGCCCTGAAACGCGCAGGCGCCGTCGAGCATCACCGCGACGCTGTCCACCCCCGCCGGCCAGCCATCGGCGGCCAGCCGGCGCCCGGTCGTGACGAGGAACGGCGCGCCAAGCCTGTTGAGCGGGATCGCATGCGCAGCGGCGAGCAACTGGAGGCTGGTGATCCCCGGCACGACCGTCACGCTCAGGTCCATGCCGCCCGCCCGCAGCCGTCCGGCGATCCGCAGGCTGCTGTCATAAAGCGACGGATCGCCCCAGATCATCAGCGCCACCCGACCCCCGCCCGGCAGATGCCGCACTATCGCCTCCCGCCAGGCGCCGGCGACCGCGTCGTGCCAGTCGTTGACGCCGTCGAGATAGGCGCAAGCGTCGTCGGCGCGGTGGGGGAGATCGAATTCGACCACGCGGCCGTCGCCGGCGGCATCAGCGAGGATCTTGCGCCGAATGTCGGCGAGGTCGGCTTTTTCGGGGCCTTTCAACGGGACCAGGATCAGGTCGGCGTCGCGCAGTGCGCCGATGGCCCGAGGCGAAAGGAGACCGGGATCGCCTGCGCCGATCCCGACGAGCGTGAGCGCGAGCATCGAATGGAAATCCTCTCGTCCGGCGGCGGGCGCGTCCCGCGAAGCGAGGCGACTGGCGTCAGATGCCCTGCCTGCTCCAGAAGCGGCCGGCGAGGAACCCGAGCGTCGCCCAGCCGATAAGCCCGACGGCCAGCGCCCGCGCCGCGAACGTCGCCGCCAGTTCGGGCGGCGCGACGCCGATGAAGCCGTCGAGCGCGGGTGCGCCGATCAGGTGAGGCGATACAAGAAGCAAGATCGCCGCCCCATGAACGAGCCGGACCCGGCCGTATGCGATCAGCGCCAGGGCCGTCGCGGTCGCCGCCGCCGTGCCGAGCCACCATGCCTGGCGCAACCCGACGTCGGGCGCCAGCGTGCCGGGCAGCTCGGGCGCGAGGCCGATCGCGGGCAACAGCTGGACCGTCACAAAGCCAGCCAAGCCCCAGAACAGTCCGTCGCGCGCGCGCACCTCGTGGCCGAAATGCTCGGCGACGGCGAAGCCCGCGACCATGATCATGCCGTATCCGGCATGGACCAGCGCGGCGAAAAGCACGGTCAAGGCGTTGCGGCCCAACGCGCCTCCGCCCGGTTGAACCGGCGCGGTCGCTGCGCCATGATCGTGGTCGAGTCCATCGGGCACGCGCGACCCATGATCATCCGTCCGCGCGGCCGCCGCATCGACGCCGGCATAGTGCACGGCCTGACCGCTCTCGTAGGTCTCCCCCAGAAGCACGTATTTCTGGATAAAGGCGAAATGCAGCAAAGCCGCGAGCAGCCCCGCCGCGAAGCCTGCGAACAACGCGCTGGTCAACATCCGATGGAACATCGTCCCTGCCTCAGGTCGGCGTCAGTGGCACGGAAAGCCGGTGGCGTGACGCACGTCATGCGCCGCGGCGTGGAGGGTTTCTGACTGCGCGAAGCCCGAGAGGAAGATCACGCCGGCGCCGATCAGCGCGACGATGAGGGGCTGAACAAGCGCTGCGCCGGAGCGCGTCGCGGCGGTCTGGGTCGATTTCGTCATGTCGTTCTCCTTGCCGTCACACCCGACGGCGTTGTCGGTTTCCGTTGCATGGCCGGTCTCCTGGCTCGCGGGTCTCAGCGCATCCTCCGCCTTCCCGGCCCGGTCGGGCCAGTGGCGACGTGGAGGGGCGCTCGCCGCATACAGTCGCGGGGGCGGTCGGGGTTCGCGGCGCAAGGCCGCTTCCCGTTCCCGTTTAAGTCCGACCGTCCTGCGACGTCCGGACACCATACCGTTTCCTTGTGATCCCCGCTGGGCTAGCTGGTCAAGGGCTTTGTCACTCCGGAATGCGGGCGATCGCCTTCTGCCGCAAAGCTCCGAGCGCGCGGGCGTCCGGGAAGTCGCCATCGGCCGAGGCCGCGTAGAGGCGAAGGAAGCTCAGCAGGTCCGGCAGATCGGCTGCAGTCAGTTCGCCGAACAGATAGGCGGTCTTGCCGGCGCACCGGACCGCCAGCGTCGATGGCCGCGCGCAGCCCGACATGCAGTCCGCAGAGCCGATCGCGATGCGCGGTCCGTCTGCGGGCAGGGCGGCCCGAAGCGTTTCCGCGAAATCCTCCGCCCCTAGCGGACAGGAGCGGCAAAGCGTCACCCGCATGCCAGCGGTCCGTAGACGATCAGCGCCGGAGCCCCCGAGCGGCCCGCCGCGAGCGCCGCCGCCAGCGCGCCCACGGTCGTCCGGATCAGGCGCTCGCCGGCGAGGCTCACGTCTTCGGCCAGCAGCGCCGGCGTGTCGGGCGACAGGCCTTCGGCCACCAGGCGCGCCGCGAGCGCGGGAAAGCTGCGCTTGGGCATGAACACCACCGTCGTCGCCGCCGGATCGGCGAGGGCCGCGAAGTTCAGGTCGTCGGGCAGCGCGCCGGCGGTGTCGTGGCCGGTGACGAACTGCAAACGGCGCGCGGTCAGCCGCCGGGTCAGCGGGATCGACGCGGCGGCGGCTGCTGCGGAAGCGGAGCTGACGCCCGGCACGATCTCGAACGCGATCCCCGCGGCCCGGAGCGCGACGATCTCCTCCTCCAGCCGACCGAAGATCGTCGGGTCGCCCGATTTCAGCCGCACGACCCGCGCCCCGGCGGCGGCGTAGTCGACTAGCAGGCGGCTGACGTGGGCCTGCTTCGGCGACGGCCGCCCGGCGCGCTTGCCGACCGCCACCAGATCGGCGCCCGGCCTCGCGTGGGCGAGGATCGGCCCCGACGACAGGTCGTCGTAGAGCACTGCGTCCGCCGTCTTGAGCCGCCCCACCGCCCGCACCGTCAGCAGTTCGGGATCGCCCGGGCCAGCGCCGACGAAGCTGACGAAGCCGCTCATTCGGCGGCCGCGATCAGATGAAGGAACGTCCCCGTCACGCCGTCTCGTCGCGAGCCCGTTTCCGCGACCACCGCGCCTTCCGCGTCGCGCACCTCGGCGAGCGGCGCGTCGGGCTGCGAAAGGATGGTCGAATAATGGAACTCGTGGCCACGAAGCCGCGCGCCCGCGTCATGTCCGGGCATGGGCGCGAGCAGCGTCGCGACGCGGTAGCCGAGATGCATCCGCCGGGTCTCGAAGCTCGTCTCGAGGCCCAGCAGGCCCGCCATGCGGTGGCGTGCGCCGTCCGCGTCGACCAGACCCGCGCCCATCGCCATGTACCCGCCGCATTCGCCGTGGACGGGCCGCGTTTGCGCGAACCGGGCGAGGCCGTCGCGAAAGCGCTCGGCCGCCGCGAGGGTGCCTGCGTGCAGCTCGGGATAGCCGCCGGGTAGCCACGCGAGATCGGCCGAAGCGTCCGGCGCCGCGTCCGCTAGCGGCGCGAAGGGCAGGATCTCGGCGCCGGCGGCGCGCCAGCCCGCGAGCACATGCGGATAGGCGAACGAGAACGCCGCGTCCTGCGCCAGTGCGATGCGCTGCGCCGGCGGGCGGGGCAGGGGGCCGGTGCGGGGCGCCGGTCCGCTGCGCGCCGCGGCGTGGAGGGCCGCGAGATCGACATGGGCGCGCAGGAACGCAGCATAGGCCGCGATGGCGGCCTCCAGATCGGGGTGTTCGACGGCCTGCACCAGCCCCAGATGCCGCTCGGGCAGCGCAAGGTCGCCCCGCCGGGGCAGCGCGCCGAGCACCGGCACGCCCGCGCGCTCCATCCCGAGGCGCGCCAGCCGTTCGTGCCGCGCGCTCGCCACACGGTTGAGAATGACCCCGGCGAACGGCAGTTCGGGGCAATAGGCCGCGAAGCCCAGCGCCACTGCGGCCGCCGACTGCGCCTGGCCGCCGACGTCGAGCACCAGAACGACGGGCCAGCCGAACCGCGCCGCGATCTCGGCGGATGCGCCGGCGCCGCAGGCGCCGATCGTCGCGACGCCGTCGTAGAGACCCATCGAACCCTCGGCCAGCACGATGTCGGCCCCCGCCGCCTGGCCCGCGATGGCGTCGAGCAACGACGGCCCCATCGCCCAGGTGTCGAGATTGAACGAGGCACGGCCCGCTGCGGCGCGGTGAAACGCCGGATCGATGTAGTCCGGCCCGCTCTTGAACGGCTGGACCAAGGCGCCGTCCTCGCGAAGCGCGCGCAGCAGCCCGAGCATCACCGTCGTCTTGCCGCTGCCCGACGACGGCGCCGAGATCATCAGGCCGGGCGGCAAGTCAGTCATCGGAGGGCGCCACGCCAGATCGGAAGCGCCGGTCATAATCGGCGGCGTAAAGGCGGCTGTCGTCAAAGGCCGTCGCCGCCAGCGCCCAGCCGACAAGAATCAGCGCCGTCCGCTCGACCGGCTCGGCCGCCATTGTGGCCTTGATCGTGCCGAGCGTGGCGCGGATCACCCGCTCGTCGGGCCAGGTCGCGCGGTAGACCACCGCAACCGGGCAATCGGTGCCCAGCGCGGGGGTAAGGTCGGCGACGACCGCCCCGAGGTTCTGGATCGACAGATGGATGGCGAGCGTCGCCCCGGTCGCCGCGAATACGGACAGCCGCTCGCCCTCGGGCATGGCGGATGCGCGGCCCGGCGTGCGGGTCAGCACCACCGATTGTGCGACGCCGGGCAGCGTCAGTTCCACGCCCAGCGCCGCCGCCGCCGCTGCGAACGACGGCACGCCGGGAGTGACGGTGGTGGGGATGCCCGCCGCCCGCAGCCGGCGGAGCTGCTCGCCCATCGCCGACCAGACCGACGGATCGCCCGAGTGCAGCCGCGCAACGTCGAGGCCGGCCTCGTGCGCCGCGCGGCATTCGGCGATGATGGCGTCGAGATCGAGCGGCGCGGTGTTCACGATCCGCGCGCCGGGCGGGCAATGCGCGAGCACGCCCCCGGGCACCAGCGAGCCGGCATAGAGGCAGACCGGGCAGTGCGCGATCAGGTCGCGGCCGCGCAGCGTGAGCAGGTCGGGGGCGCCGGGACCCGCGCCGATGAAATGCACGCTCATCGCGTCTTTCACGTGACGACGGCGAGGGGCGCCGTGCCGTCGGTCGCGACGGCGCAGGTCGCCGTCCTGTCCGCCGACACTGCACGCGGCCCGATCAGCCGCGCGCCGGGGCCCGCCGCGACCAGCGCCGCCGCTTCGGCGACCGATCCCGCGCCCCGCGCCGCGATCACGCGGGCCGAGCGGGTGAGCGTGCGCGCCGCGCGCAGGTCGTGCGCCGGGACGCCGCGCACCGGCACGCGCAGCGCCTCGGCCAGCGCAATCAGACAGGGTGCCGCCGCCTTGTCCTCGGGGGCCGCGAGCGCCGTCACGCGACGGTCCCCCGCGGCCTGCGCCAGCGCGTCGCGAAGCGACGCCAGCGTCGCCGCCGCGCGAAAGCCGAACCCGGCGATCATCGCGCGACGCTCCACTGCACGACCGGATACGCCGATTTCCAGCCGCGCCTGGGGCCGATCGACCCCGCTTCGGCGATCTCGATCCGCATCAGCGCGCCGCCCGTTCGCGCGTGCCAACCCGCGAGCAGCGCCTCGCTTTCGAGCGTGACCGCATTGGCGACGAGCCGCGCACCTTCGGGCATCCGCTCCCAGAGGGCCAGCAGCAGCCGCTCGGAGAGCCCGCCGCCGACGAAGACCGCCTGCGGGGGCGGCAGTCCTTCGAGCGCCTCGGGCGCCGCGCCTTCGACCAGCAGCAAGCGGTCGCAACCCAGCGCATCGGCGTTCGCGCGCAACCGCGCCGCCCGGTCGGGCCGCGCCTCGACGGCGATGGCTCGCGTCGCGGGATGCGCGAGCAGCCATTCGATGCCGACCGATCCCGATCCCGCGCCGACGTCCCACAGCAGCTCGCCCGGCCGCGGTGCGAGCGCCGAGAGCGTCAGCGCGCGCACCGGGCGCTTGGTGATCTGACCGTCGTGCGCGAAGACCCCATCGGGGAGGCCCACGGCCCACGGCAGCGTCGCGCCCGTCCCCGCGACCTCGACCGCCGCCGCCACCGGATGCGAAACGTCCGAAAGGTCCATCGCGCCCGCCGTGCCGCTCCGCACCCGTTCGCGCGGACCGCCGAGCGCCTCCAGCGCGTGGAGGCGCGACGCCCCGAACCCGAGACCGGTCAGCCAGCGCGCCAGATCGCCGACCGCCGCGCCGTCGCGCAACAGGACGATCGCCCGCACGCCGGGCGCGAGGTGCCGCCGGAGCCGGGCCAGCGGCGCCGCATGCAGCCCGAGGCATACGCAAGTCTCGACCGCCCAGCCGAGACGCGCGGCCGCGAGGCCGAACGTCGAGGGGGCCGGCAGCGCGCGCCACTCGCCGGGGCCCAGCGCCCGCGTCACCGTCGTCCCCGCCCCGAACCAGAACGGATCGCCCGACGCGAGCATCGCCACCGCGCGCCCGCGCAACGCGAGCAACCGCGGCAGGCCGTCCGCGAAGGGGACCGGCCATTCCATCCGCTCCGCCGCGCAACCTCGCAGCAGCGCCAGGTGCCGCGCCGCGCCGGCGATCACCTCGGCGCGCGCCAATGCGTGGAGGCTTGCGGGCGGCAGGCCCTCCGGGCCATCCTCGCCGAGACCCACGATGGTCAGCCACGGACTCTCACCCATGTCGCAAAACCTGCTGATCCTCGGCGGCACGACCGAGGCGAGCGCGCTCGCCCGGGCGCTCGCCGACCGCGGCGTTCGCGCGACCCTGTCCTATGCGGGGCGAGTGGCCGCACCGCGCGCCCAGCCCGTCGCGACCCGGACCGGCGGCTTTGGCGGCGCGGAGGGCCTCGCCGCGTATCTGCGCGTCGAGCGGATCAGTCATCTGATCGACGCCACGCACCCGTTCGCCGCGCGCATCAGCGCGAACGCCGTCGCGGCGGCGCGCATCGCCGGCACGCCGCTTGTCGCCCTCGTGCGGCCGCCATGGACGCCGGGGCCCGGCGACCGCTGGACGAGCGCGCCCGACGTGGCGGCCGCCGCCATGGCCCTTGCCGGGCCGCCGGTGCGGGTATTCCTCGCGCTCGGACGGCTGCATCTCGCGGCGTTCGCGAGCCAGCCGCAGCATCACTATCTGCTGCGCCTCGTCGATCCGCCCGAGGCGCCGCCGCTGCCGAACGTGACAGTGATCGTGGCGCGCGGCCCGTTCAACGCAGCCGCCGACACGGCGTTGCTGCACGCGCACGCCATCGAGCGCGTCGTCGCGAAGAACGCCGGCGGCGCGGGCGCGCAAGCCAAGCTCGAAGCCGCCCGCGCCCTTGGCCTGCCGGTCATGCTGATCGACCGCCCCCGGGCGCTTGTGCGCGCTGAGGTCGCGACGGTCGCCGACGTACTTGGCTGGCTCGGTCATGCGCAGGCCGACCGCGGCGTGTAGACGAACCGCCCCACCATCCGCGTAGCACTCGATCCTACGATCACCACGGTGAGCATATCGGCCATGCCGGCCTCGGCCTCGGACAGCGGGACGACGCGCAACGCCTCGTCCGGCGTCGAGACCGCCCGTGCGAAGATGACGGGGCGCGCGTCGCCGCAAGCCCCGCGCAGGATCTCGAGCGCCCGCCCGAAACCTTCTGGCCGCGCGATCGACCGCGGGTTGTAGAACGCCACCGCGAAATCGGCCTCGACCGCAAGCCGTATCCGCCGTTCGATCCCCGCCCACGGCTTGAGGTTGTCCGACAGATTGATCGCGCAGAAATCGTGCCCGAGCGGCGCGCCCGCCCGCGCCGCCGCCGCAAGCATCGCCGTGATCCCCGGCAACACCCGTATGTCGAGATCGCGCCAGCCCGCCGGTCCTCCCTCGACCGCCTCGAAGACCGCGGAGGCCATCGCGAACACGCCGGGATCGCCTGAGGACACGACCGCGACCCGGCGACCCGCCGCCGCCAGCTCCAACGCATTGCGCGCCCGCGCCAGCTCGACCCGATTGTCGCTCGCATGGAGCGCCAGTCCCGCCCGCGTCGCAACGCGCGCGACATAGGGGCCATAGCCGACCACATCGGTCGCATCGGCCAATGCGCTGGTGACCTCGGGCGTCACCAGCGCCTCCGCGCCCGGTCCGAGCCCCGCGACGGCGAGCCAGCCGCTCATGGCCGCCGCCCCCGCCCATGCACCAGCACGATCGAGAAGTACGGCGCCGCGCGGTCGCCGGCCTCGCTCAACCGCATCCGCGTCTCGCCGGGCATCGTCGCGCATTCGACCAGCCACGCGTCCGCCAGCCGCCCGGCCGCCGCCAGCGCCCGGCGGACCTTGTCGAGATTGCGCCCCAGCTTCATCACCACCAACGCATCGGTGTCGGCCATTCGGCGCGCCAGCTCCGCCTCCGGCAGCGTGCCTGCCAGCACGGTCAGCACGTCGTCGCCCCAAGTGATCGGCAGATCGGTCGCGGTCCAGGCCGCCGACATGCCGGTGATCGCCGGCACGACCCGGATCGGCGCCAGACCCAGCAGGCGCGAATGCAGATGCATGAACGACCCGTAGAAAAACGGATCGCCCTCGCACAGGACCACCACGTCCGATCCGCCCCCCGCAAGGTCACGCAGATGGGCGACGCAGTCGGCATAAAAACCCGCGAGCGCCGTGTTGTAGCGCGGATCGTCGAGCGCGATCTCGGTCGTCACCGGATACTCCATCGCGAATTCGACCGCCTCGGGGTGCAGCATCCCCTCGACGATCGCGCGCGCCTGACCCTTTCGCCCCGCCTTGCGGAAGTACGCCACGTGCCGCGCCGCGCGGATCAGCCGGTCCGCCCGCAGGCTCATCAGGTCGGGATCGCCCGGCCCCAGGCCCACACCCCAGACGGTCCCGGTCATTCCGCGCGGCTCGCCAGCGCGTTGACGGCGGCGACCGCGATCGCGCTGCCGCCGAGCCGGCCTTCCACGATGCAGCACGGCGTCGGCGTCGCCATCCACAGCGCCGCCTTAGATTCCGCCGCTCCGACGAACCCCACCGGACAGCCGACGATCGCCGCGGGCCGTGGACAAGCCGGATCTTCAAGCATGTTCAGCAGGCGAAACAGCGCCGTCGGGGCGTTGCCGATCGCCACGACCGCACCCGCGAGGTGGGGCCGCCACAGCTCCAGCGCCGCCGCGCTGCGCGTGTCGCCCATCGCCATCGCGAGCTCGGGCACGCCCGGTTCCCGGAGGGTGCAGATCACCGCGTTCGCGGCGGGCAAACGGGTCCGGGTGATCCCCTCGCTGACCATGCGCGCATCGCACAGGATCGGCGCGCCCGCCGCAAGCGCGCCGCGCGCGGCCCGCACGAACCCCCGCGAGAACCGTAGGCTGGCCGCCAACTCCACCATGCCCGCCGCATGGATCATCCGCACCGCGACTGGCTCCTCGTCGGGATCGAAGGCGCCCAAGGCCGCCTCGGCCCGGATCATGGCGAAGGACCGCCGATAGATCACCGCGCCGTCGGTCTCATAGATGTAGCGCATCGTCGCTCCGAACCCGGGCGAAAACCTCCTCCGGCCTCAACCCCGTCTCGCGCGGCTCATCCGACGGATCGCCGCCCAGCACAAGGTCATAACGGCCGTCGCGCCCGACCAGCGTCACCGCCGCCGCCCCGCTCCGCGCGCAGCCCTTGGCGCAGCCCGACACGTGCAGGCTCCCCGCGACATGCGGCGCCAGCGCCCGCGCCAGGTTTCGCGTCTCGACGCTCGCGGCGGAACAGAACGGCGCGCCGACGCAGGCGTCCGCCCGCATCACTGCGTCGCCCGCATCGGTCACGAAGCCCGGCGCCTTTACGGCGCGACCGCCTTCGAGCACGATCGACCGCCACGGCGTCAGCCGCAGCGCACGTGCGGCGCTGTCGCGCACCAGCCGCGCCAGCGTCGCCGCCTCCATCTGACCGAACGTCGCCCCGAGCAGCGGACCGAGCGGCGAGCCGCGCAAGTCGGGCCGGGGCGTCGCGGGGGCGGGCGCCTCGACGCCTTGCGGCCCGCCGAGCCGCGCCATCCGCCCGGCCCGCGCGCCGCCGTTCGCCGCGAACCATCGCGCCAGTGCGATCGCGGCGCCCGCCGCGGCGTCGCGCGTCACCGGCCGGCCCGCCGCCGCCCCGTCGGCGCGCACGATCAACCCGCCCGAGGCGCCCCGCTCGATCCGCACGTCCGCCGCCGCGCCGCCAAGGACCGGCGCGGGCCCCGCGTCGACCGAGAAGCCGAACTTCGCCGGCAGTTCGGGCAGGTCGCGCGACCGCGCGAGCAGGATCGCCGCGATCTGCTGCGTCGCATCCCCGTCCGCCCAGAACGGAGCGACGAGGACGCCGGTCCTCGCCTCGCGCGCAGGGTCGGGGTCGACAAGCCCAAGCTCGACAAGCGTCGCCAGCAGCGGAGCCGATCCCGTCTCCGTCACGCCGCGGATCTGCAGGTTCGCCCGGCGCGTCAGCTCGACGACGCCGCTGCCGAACGCCTCGGCCGCCGCGCAGAGCCCCAGCGCCTGCGCCGCCGTCAGCCGGCCGAGGTCGGGCCTGACGCGGACGATCAGCCCGTCGCCCGACGCCATCGGCCGGTGCGCGCCGGGGCACCATCCCCTGGGCGCCTCCCGGTTCATCCGGGCCCCGTGAGAATCGAATCGCGCCGCGTCGTGCCGCGCCCCGGCGCCCCCGTAAGTCGGCCCAGGTCAGGCCGTACGCGGACGATCAACCGGTCGCCCGACGCCATCGGCGGGTGCGCGCCAGGGCGCCGGCCAGTGGGCGCAACCCCGTTCACGCCAGCCCCGCGAGGATCGAGTTGCGCCGCGTCGCCCAGAGCCCGGCGCGGTGCAGCGCGATGAGCCGGTCCCGCATCGCCGCCAGCGCGCCGGGGTTCTCGCGTGCGAGGAAGGCGCGCACGTCGTCGCGCCCCAGCGTTGCATCGTGATAGAGGTCGATCAGATGCGGCTCCACCACGCCCGCCAGATGCGCGAACGCCGCGAGATGATCGAGCGTCGCCGCGATCTCCGCCGCCCCGCGAAACCCGTGCCGCATCATCCCCGCCACCCAGTCGGGGTTTGCCGCGCGCCCGCGCACCACCCGCGCGATCTCCTCGCGCAGGGTGCGCGCCCGAGGGCGGCCGGGATCGGTCGCATCGAGATGCCAGAGCGCCGCGCGCCCGCCGGTCACGCCCTGCGCCGCCGCGAAGCCCGCCTCGTGCACGGCGTAGTCGGCGGCGAGCAGCAGGTCGGTCTCGGGCAGGTCCTGCAAATGCACGAACGCGTCCGCGCCCGCCACCCTCGCCGCAATCCCGGACGGGTCGGGCGTCGCGGCCTCGCCGTCGAGCGCCCAGCCGCTGGCGCGCAGCCACGCCGCGCCGGCCCGGCTGCGCGCCTCGTCGCCGTACTCCTCCGCTGCATCCCCCATGCCGATCCCGTAGGACCCCGGCGCCGGGCCATAGACCCGCGCGCCCGCTGGCAGGCCAACGTAGGGGTTCCACGACGGGGCCTCGTCGCGCGCGGCCAGCGCCCGGACGGCCGTCCCGAACAGCGCCGACAGCGTTGGGAAGACGTCGCGAAACAGTCCCGACACCCGCAGGGTCACGTCGATCCGCGGTCGGTCGATCAGCGCCAGTGCGACGATCTCGACACCCGACACCCGGTCCGAGCCGTCGTCCCAGACCGGCTTCGCGCCAAGCAGGTGGAGCGCCATAGCGAATTCCTCGCCCGCAGTGCGCATCGTCGCCGAGCCCCAGAGATCGACCACCAGCCCGCGCGGATACTCGCCATGGTCCTGCAGATGCCGCCGCAGCAGCTCTTCGGCGAGCTTCACCCCCTGCGCATGGGCCGCGCGCGACGGCACGGCCCGCGGATCGGTCGCGAAGAGGTTTCGCCCGGTGGGCAGCACATCCGTCCGTCCGCGCCAGGGCGAGCCCGAAGGCCCCGCCGCCACCCGCCGCCCGGCCAGCGCGTCGCGCAGGCCCGCCCGCTCCGCCGCCGCAGTCGCCTCGGCCCCCGGAAGGCCGCCGGGCGCCGCCGTGACGCGGCCGAACACGTGCAATCCATCGCCGAACTGGCTCTCCTTCACATCGCAGACGAAGCGATCTATCCGCACGATGGCCTCCGCCGCGCTGGCGCCTTCAAGCGCCAGATCGGCCTCCACGCCCACGGCCCGCGCCTCGTCCCTTACATCGGCGACCAGCCGGTCCCGCCGCCCCGGGTCCAGCCCGTCGGCATTGGAGAACTCGTCGAGCAATCCCTCGAGCCGCGCCAGCCGCTCTGACCGACCGCCCGCGCGCAAGGGCGGCGGCACATGCCCGATCGTCACCGCCCCGATCCGGCGCTTGGCCTGCGCCGCCTCGCCGGGATCGTTCACGATGAACGGATAGATCACCGGCATCGGCCCGACCAGCGCTTCGGGCCAGCACGCGCCCGACAGCGCCACCGCCTTGCCCGGCAGCCATTCCAGTGTTCCATGCGCGCCGACATGGACCAGCGCGTCGATACCGAGCGCCCGGAGCCACAGATAGAACGCGACATAGCCATGCCGGGGAACCCGCGCGAGGTCGTGATATTCGGCATCGCGGTTCGCGGGCGTACCCCTCTCGGGCTGTAACGCAACCAGCGCCGTCCCTCGCCAACCGGCGGCGAAGCGAAACGCGCCGTCTCGACAGGCCGGATCGTTCTCCGGCGCACCCCAAGCGTCTTTGATCTCCACTTGCAAGGTCGCGGGCAACATATCGAGCGCGCTTCGGTAATCCGATAGCGGCCACGTGAGAACCTCTGTTCCCGGCGCCGCGCCGGGCGCCACTGCGTAGCCGTCCCTCGCCAGGTCTTCGAGGATCGCCTCGACCGAGGCGAGCGCGTCAAGCCCTACGGCATGGGCCATCTGATGCGCCTTGCCCGGATAAGTCGACAGCACCAGCGCCACGCGTTTGCGCACCGCCGGAACGGCGCCGAGCCGCACCCACCTCGCCACCCGGTCCGCGACGGCGTCGATCCGCGCCGCATCCGCCCGGTGCGCGAACCGCGAGAACTCCAGCGCCGCGTCCCGCGCCCCCGCCTCCTTGAACGATATTACCCCCGCGAACACCCGCCCGTCCACCTCCGGCAGCACCACGTGCATCGCGAGATCGGCAGGCGACAGCCCGCGCGGCGCGCACTCCCAAGCCGCCCGCGCGGCCGTGGCGAGCGCCACCTGGAACACGGGTGCTTCCGCCGCATCGAGCGGTGACGCCCCGTCCGCCCCCCGCGCCGAAAACGCCGTCGCGTTGACGATCGCCGCCGGCGCCAGCGCCGCCACCCAGCGCCGCAGCCATCCCGCAGCCTCCGGCGCCTTCAGCGACGGCGCGAACAGCCCAAGAACGTCAAAGCCCCGCGTCCGCAGGGCGCGCGTCAAGGCCTCCATCGGATCGAGATCCGCCGCCGTCAGATAGGCCCGATAGAACACCACGAGCACCCGCGGACGCCTCGCCGCCAACGCGAACGCGAACGCCGCCGGACAACAAACGCCGTCCTCCGGCGTCCATCCGCCCACCTCCGCCAGCGCCTTCACCCCGCGCACCGGCCCCGCATAGAGCCCCGCCGCCAGCGCCATCTGGGCGAGCGCCGCCTGCGCCGCGACCGCCCCACCGGCGTCGCAAAGCGCGGCCAGCCGGTGCAGCGTCGAGACGGGCACGGTCGAGACCGCTTCCAGCGCCGGATCCCGCCGCCCGTCCGCGGGCAGAACCGCCAGCGCGATCCCCCGCGCGCGCGCCAACGCCTGCACGTGCCGCAAGCCGTAGGCCCAGTAGGCTTCGCCCCCGATCAGCCGGATCAGGACGCCCTTCGCGCCGGACAGCGTCCGCTCGACGTAGGTGTCGACCGACAACGGATGCGCCAGCGCCGCGAGATTCGCGAGCCGCAGCGACGGCAGCGCGCCGTCGGCCCGCCGCCAGCCCGCCGCGAACGCCCCGAGATCGCTGTCGGAGAACGACAAAACCACCAGATCGCCCGGGCTCTGCCCGAGGTCGACCGGCGCGCCCGGCGCTTCCAGCCCGTGGGTCTCGCGAAAGACGACGTGCATCGCGCGCCCTCAGGCGGCCAGCGCCGCGCGGATCGCGTCCGCGTCGATGTCGCCCCGCTCGGCGATCACCACCAGCCGCGATCGGCGGTCCTCGCCGGCGCGCCATGGCCGGTCGTACTGCAGCCGCACGCGCGCGCCGACCGCCTGCACCAGCATCCGCATGGGCTTGCCCGCGACGGCGGCATAGCCCTTGACCCGCAGGATGCGCCGCGCCCCGGCCAGGGTCGCGATCCGCGCCGCCAGCGCCTCCGGATCGGCCTGCTCGGGCAACTCGATCACGACGCTGTCGAAATCGTCGTGGTCGTGTGCGTCATCGCCGTCGTGGTGCGAAGGTCGCGCCGCCAGATCGTCCTCCGCCGCCGCACCGAGCCCCAGCAGAACCCGTGGATCGATGACCCCCTCCACGACCTCGATCACCGGCAGAGCCCGCGGCGCCTCCTCGGCGATCACCGCGCGCGCCGCCGCGACGCCCGCCGCCCCGGCCAGATCGCCCTTGGTGAGCAGCACGATGTCCGCGCAGCCGATCTGGTCCTCGAACACCTCCGACAGCGGCGTCTCGTGATCCACCGAGCCGTCGGCCGCCCGCTGCGCCGCGACGCGCGCGAGATCGGGCGCGAACCGGCCCGCGGCAACCGCTTCGGCGTCGGCCACCGCGATCACCCCGTCCACGGTGATCCGCGAGCGGATCGCCGGCCAGTCGAACGCCTTGAGCAGCGGCTTTGGCAGCGCCAGCCCCGACGTCTCGATCAGGATGTGTTCGGGCCGGGGGTCCAGCGCCATCAGCGCCTCGATGGTCGGAATGAAATCATCGGCCACCGTGCAGCAGATGCAGCCGTTCGCCAGCTCGACGATCCGCTCGGCGGGACAGGCGAGATCGGCGCACCCCTTCAGGATTTCGCCGTCGACGCCGACGTCGCCAAACTCGTTGACCACTACGGCAAGCCGCAGACCCCGTGGATTGCGCAGCAGATGCGCGATCAGTGTGGTTTTCCCGGCCCCGAGAAAACCGGTGACGACGGTGACGGGGATCTTGGTCAGGTCGGTCATTCAAGCCTCCAGCGGTGGAATGCGGGCGATGCAATGCTTGCGGAAATGCTCGGGCCGCTCGCGCCAGGGCACCAGTCCGTCGGCGGCGGCGGCATAGCGCGCGGCGCCGTCCAGCACGACCGCCGGATGTCCGGCCGGGTCGAGGTCGCCGTAGACATAGGTCCACCGCCCTGCGCCGCGCAACGCCACCGTGCAGCCGCGCCCGCAGTTGGACAGGCACTCGACGCCCCTTACCGTCACGCCCGCGGGCCATGCAGCGCGCGCAAGACGGTCGAGCAGCAGCGCGCCGGCGCGCGGTCCGTCGGGCTCGACATTGTCGCCATGCCGGCACGTGGTGCAGACGAGCAGGTCCACGGCGCCCGGGGCTGTGGCCCCACCGCCAGCGTCCGACACGTCCCGCGATTTCGAGTCCGGTCCTGTCGCCGCGGTTTCTGTCACCGCGCGTTCTGTCGCCGCGTCGTCATACGAACTCAAAGCAAGTCGCCCCTCGAAGCCAGGGGACAAGGGCAAGATGGCGGACCCGCGAACGCGCCGACCCGTCACCGGAACACCCCGTCCGGTTGCGTCACATGCGCTGGCAGGTCTCCCGGCTTGCGGATGTCGGGACCCGAAGGGGATCCCGGCGGCGGCCCCGCCTTCCCAGCCTTGCGGCCAGTGGCGTTGGGGCGCCTCTCCGGTCACGGTCGCGGGGGCGGCTGCGCTTGGGGCTCTTGCCCTGTCGCATTCCCTCTTCGCCTGTCATAGACAGGAACCAGCCTGTTCCTCTTGCGGCCAAGCCCGGGGCCGAGTCAAGCCGGTGGAGGCGCCCGATGGATGATGAAAACGCCCGCCACGCCGCGAAGATGGCGAAGATCAAGGCCGCTCGCGACCGGATGATGGCGAGCCGGACCGGCGAGAAGGGCCTGATCATCGTCCACACGGGCGCCGGCAAGGGCAAGTCGAGTGCTGCGTTCGGGATGATCCTGCGCTGCATCGCCGCGGGGATGCCCTGCGCCGTCGTCCAGTTCATCAAGGGCGCGATGGCCACCGGCGAGCGGACGCTGATTGAGACGCATTTCCCGCATATCTGCCAGTTCCACACGATGGGCGAGGGCTTCACCTGGGAGACGCAGGACAAGGCCCGCGACATCGCCGCCGCAAGCGCCGCCTGGACGAAGGCGCAAGGCCTGATCCGCGACGAGACGATACGCATGGTTCTGCTGGACGAGATCAACATCGCGCTGCGCTATGACTATCTCGACGTCGCGGAAGTGACCATGTTTCTGCGAGATGAGAAACCGCCGATGACCCACGTCGTGCTTACCGGCCGCAATGTCAAACCCGAACTGCTGGAACTCGCCGATCTCGCGACCGAAATGACCGTGCTCAAGCACCCGTTCCGTTCCGGCGTGAAGGCCCAGACCGGCGTGGAGTTCTGATCGGATGACGCCGACCCTCGGATGCGCCAAGAGCAGCGCATGCGACACGGGTTTCGCGATGATCGAGGTGATCACGCGCAGGTCGCCCGGGGGCAACCGATCAAGTCCTCGACGCGCGGCCGCCGCGTGGGCTTTACTCCCGACCCCGGCTCCGCCACCATCGCGCGATGTGCGGACGCGTCACGCTCAAGACCGACACTGCCGGCCTGATGCGGGCGTTCGCCGACGTGACCCGCGCCGGAGGCGACGGTCTCGACGCCTTGACCCCGCGCCGGAACGGCGCCCCCCGGCAGCAGTGCCCGCTCATCATCCGCGAGCCGGACCTGCCCGGCCCGGTGTTCATGATCGCCCGGTGGGGGCTGATCCCGCGCTGGATCAAGGACGAAGGCGGTGGTCGCCAGCCGATCAACTCCCGTAGCGAAGGGAGCGCGAGCAACGGCAAGTTCCGCGCCGCCCATCGCTCGCGGCGGCCGCTCACGCCGGTCGACGGGTTCTTTGAAAGGAAGGCGTTCCTCGGGTCCAAGGTCAAGCAGCCCTTCGCCATCGCGACGAAATCGGGACGGCCGTTCGCGCTGGCCGCGATCTGGGAGGCCTGTGGCTCGATCCCCGCATCGGCGCGGCCCTCTGGACGTTCGCCGTGATCACCTGCGAGGCCAACGCGATGATGCAGGACAATCACGACCGCAAGCCGGTGATCCTCCACGCTGGCGACTACGCGGCGGCTGGGCGATGACGCGGATCCCCGCGAGCTGATGCCGCCCTAAAGGTCCGATCTGATGACGATGTGGCCTATCTCGACCAGGATCGGTTCGCCGAAGAACGATACGCCCGAATTTCTTGACCCGATCGACCTGTAAGCCCGGCACGCGCCGTCGCTCGGGTTCGCGCCGCACGACTACCCCGCCCAACGGCGCCGCCCGACTGCGCCGCCCGTCCGGAGGACCGGTCGTCCCGCCTTCGCGCCCCGAATAGGCGGGTGTGCCCGAAGCGCCGCAAGCGCCACGGGCCGTTTCACGGCGTGCGTTCCCGTAGATGTGTTCCGGCCGCGCCAAGTCGCGCGTGCGTCGGCTGGACAACGTGCGCGGCTGGATCGTAAAGGTAGCCGACACCGCGACGAGGCGCCCGATGGCCCTTGCCGACGCGAGCGGGTTCGCCGACGCCCGCGCCTTTCTCGACGGACGCCGGCGCACGGCCGACCGGCGCCGCGGGCGAGGAAACTGAATTGCCCGATATCGAGCAGACCCACCTCCCCGTCGCGCCCTGGATGGCGGCGCACATGATGCGGCTCCCCGGCACGGCACCGATAGCGCCGGCCGACTGGCTGCAGAGCGACGAGGTCTACGCCTCGCAGATGGCGTTGCGTGACCGGCTCATCGCCGAGCGCGAGGCCGACGTGCACGCGCTGCTGCCCGGCGCCGAAGCTGCGGCCCGGGAGCTGCTGGCGACTGTCCTCGCCCATCTCGACGGTGCGCATGGGTACGCGCGCGTCGATGGTGCCGTCCGCCGGCCCGACGGCGTGACGGTTCCCCTCGAAGGCCCCCCGCTGATCGTCGCGGGCCGGCTCGTCCAGGAAGATCTCTGCCTGCTGGAGAAAGCCGACGGCGCGCACGAGCACGTGCTGACCGGCGCCATCCTGTGTTTTCCGTCGAACTGGACGCTCTCCGAGAAGCTCGGCCGCAGCCTCGCCCGCATCCATCTGCCCGTCGATCGCTACGACGAGACCGTTGCGCGGCGCGTCCAGCGCTTGTTCGACCTGCTGCGGCCCGAGGCGCCGCTGATACGCGCGAACCTGCTGCTTTATTCCAAGACCGACCTTTACAACCCCCGCCACGAATTTGATCGCCATCGCCCGGACCCCGGCACGGCCAGCCACGTCCGCGTCGAGCGGCAGACGATCCTGCGCTTGCCCGTCACCCGCGCGGTGGTGTTCTCGATCCACACGTACATGGTCGCCGCCTCGGCCCTGAACGCCGAGCAGACGGCGAAACTGGCCGAGCTGCGGCCCGGCGCTTTCGCCTCCGCCTGATGCGGGTCTTCGTGCTCACCGGCGCCGGCGTCTCGGCCGAAAGCGGCCTCGGCACGTTCCGCGACGCCGACGGGATATGGGCGCGGTTCGACCCGATGAAGCTCGCCACGCCGGAGGCCTTTGCGACGGATCCGGCCATGGTCCACGCGTTCTACAACCTGCGCCGGCGCAACGTGATCGACGCGTCGCCGAACGAAGCACATGCGGCGATCGCGAAGCTCGCGCGCCATGGCGACCTCTTCCTTTGCACGCAGAACATCGACGACCTGCACGAACGCGCGGGCTCGCCGTCCGTCCACCACATGCACGGCGAACTGCTGATTTCGCGCTGCGCCTTCTGCGGCGCGCGGACGGAGCAGTTCGGCGATCTGACGACCGACGATCCCTGTGCGGCCTGCGGTCGCCTCGGCGCGCTGCGCCCCGACGTGGTCTGGTTCGGCGAGACGCCCTTCGATCTCGCCGCGATCGAGGCCGCCGCGGTGCAGGCCGACCTGTTCGTCTCGATCGGCACGTCGGGCGGGGTCTACCCTGCCGCGGGGCTGGTGCGCCTCGCACGTCACCACGGCGTGCGGACCGCGGAGATCAACCTCGAGCCGTCGCAAATCGCCGGCGCTTTCGATAAGCGCCGGTATGGTCCGGCAAGCATCGAAGTCGCGCGCTTCGTCGCCGGCCTGATCGGCTGAGGCCTCGCGTCGGTCGCAGTTGTTCGACCAAACCGGCGCGGAGTCGTTCCTGGCCGCGTCATGCCCGGTTCGGCTGCCGATCAGATGCGTGCGGTGTCAGGTATTCGCTTGAATTCACCGGCCCTAGGGCTGTCGCAATTCGTCATAAAGCTTGATTTGTTACAGTTTGGTGAAGGCCGTATATCAAGCTTAATAGTGCGACCAGGTTCGGCGACGCGCGAACTAGCGGATGAGCGGGGGTCACATGCTGACCACAGTGAAACAGGATATCGCCTTCGTCGGCACCGGGCTGCACAGCGGCAGACCCGTGCGGATGATCGTGCGCCCGGC
>Ga0105046_10003920_pt1 | contig 23661 bp, 18 predicted proteins | sample MAT03_FD_78385 | JGI IMG/M metagenome (GOLD analysis project Ga0105046, IMG submission 78385) | Freshwater microbial communities from Lake Fryxell liftoff mats and glacier meltwater in Antarctica - MAT-03 (megahit assembly) | ecosystem: Environmental > Aquatic > Freshwater > Ice > Liftoff...
CCGAAGGTGCAGTTCGTCGCCGACCTGGGGCACAGCATCCACCCCCCCGGATTCGACGTTGCTGACATGCACCTTCGGCCAGGCCGCGATGACCCGCGCCTTCCAGGCTGCGAGATCGCGGGCCGGCTGGTACCCGTTGGCCGAGATGACTTTCTGTGCGGCGGCCGCGGGGATATAAAGGCGCTGAACGTACTCCATCACCATCCGGTTGGCCGAGAGCGCGGGCGACAGGGTCGCGAGCGTGTGGCGGATCGAGTCGACCCACCGAGCGGGAACGCCCTCGGCTCCGCGGTCGTAGAAGCGCGGCGCAATCTGGTACTCGATGAGGTCGTACATGCTGTCGGCTTCGAGCTTGTCGCGCTCCGCACCGTCGCCTGCCGAGTCGGCCGACGGGATCGCCCACCCGTTCTCTTCGTCGTAGAACTCCGCCCACCAGCCGTCGAGAATAGACAGGTTCAGTGACCCGTTGAGGGCCGCTTTCATGCCCGATGTTCCGCACGCTTCGAGGGGGCGCAGGGGGTTATTGAGCCACACATCGGTGCCCGGGTAGAGCAGTTTGGCCATGCCGATGTCGTAGTTCGGCAAGAACACGATGCGCTTGCGCACCTCCGGCTCCATGCTGAACTCGACGAGTTTCTGAATCAGGCGCTTGCCCTCATCGTCGGCCGGATGCGACTTTCCCGCGATCACGATCTGAATGGGTCGCTCGGGGTGCAGCAGCAGGGCCCGAAGCCGATCGGGGTTGTGCAACATCAGCGTGAGACGCTTGTAGGTGGGAACGCGGCGCGCGAAACCGATGGTGAGCACGTTCGGGTCCAACAGCTCGCCAAACCAGGCGGGGTCGCCCACGCCGGGGTTCTGTTCCTGCCAGGCGGCGCTGACTCGGGCGCGGGCATCCTGAACCAGCTGCTCGCGCATTCGGCCCCGAACCGACCAGAGTTCGGCGTCGCTCACGATGGGAGACGCCCAGTCGACAGCGGTCGTGTCGACGGAGTTGAACTTCTTGTGTGCCAGTTCGAGCAGCATCGGGTCGGTCCAGGTGGGCGCGTGCACGCCGTTGGTAACGGACGTGATCGGCACGTCTGCCGAGTCAAAGCCCGGCCAGAGTGCGCCGAACATTCCGCGCGAGACCTCGCCGTGAAGCTTGGATACCCCGTTGGCCCGCTGCGCCAGACGCAGGCCCATCACTGCCATGTTGAAGAATGCCGGGTCGCCGCCCGCGTAGCTCTCCTCGCCCAGCGCGACGACATCCGTCGCTTCAACACCGGGCAGCAGGTCGGTGTCGAAGTACTTCTCGATCATCTCGACCTCGAAGCGGTCGATTCCGGCCGGAACGGGCGTGTGAGTGGTGAACACGGTACCCGCTCGCACCACCTGTAACGCGTCGGCGAAGCTCAGTCCCTCCCCGATCAGATCGCTGATGCGCTCGAGTCCCAAGAATCCCGCGTGACCCTCGTTGGTGTGAAACACTTCGGGGAACGGCGACGACGTGAGATCGGTGTACGCCTTGATCGCACGCACCCCGCCGATGCCGAGCAGCAGCTCTTGCAGCAGGCGGTGCTCGCCACCGCCGCCGTACAGTCGGTCGGTGACGCCGCGCAGCGTGTCTTCGTTTTCGGGGATGTCGGTGTCGAGCAGCAACAGCTTGATGCGCCCCACAGAGACCTGCCACACCCTCGCGTACAGGGCTCGGCCGTCGGGCAGGCTCAGCACGATCTGCGCGGCCGTGCCGTCGGGGTGGCGCAGAACGGTCAGGGGCAGGCCGTCAGGATCGAGCACTGGGTAGCTCTCCTGCTGCCAGCCATCGCGCGAGATCGCCTGGCGAAAGTACCCCGCACGATAGAACAGGCCAACACCAATGATCGGAACGCCCAGGTCACTCGCACTTTTGAGGTGGTCGCCGGCGAGGATGCCCAAGCCACCGGAGTACTGCGGCAGCGCCGCGGCGATCCCAAACTCGGGCGAGAAGTAGCCAATCGCGCTGGGTGCGTTGGTCAGACCCTGGTACCAGCGCGGCTTCTGCAGGTAGTCATGCAGGTCGCACAGAAGCTCGGCGGCGTGGGCGACGAAGGTGCGGTCGCCCGCAAGTTCGGCCAGACGACTCGGTTCGACGGCACCCAACAGCGCGATCGGATCGTGACCGGTCGCGGCCCACAGCTGCGGGTCGATACTGGTAAAGAGTTGGCGGGTGGGCTCGTGCCACGACCACCGAAGGTTCGTGGAGAGTTCGTCGAGCGCCGCCAGCGACTCGGGAAGCACGGTGCGTACGGTAAACCTGCGGATAGCCTTCACGCGAACCACCCTAAGCCCGGCACGTTACGCCGAGGTAAAGCGCTTGCATTCCTCACAAAAGGGGTACGGTCGAAAGGTGGCTATCGAGTACGAACCAAAGTTGGGTCGCATCCCGATCCGGTTTCTTTCACCCCAGGTGCCCGAAGGCCGCTGGTCGTCCAAGGCCTATCGCGGCGAGGTAATCCCCTTTCGGGCGACCGTGTTTCGCGAAGGCCACGACCAACTGGGCGTGCAACTGCTGCTGACCGACCCGGCTGGTGTCGAAACGGTGCACGAGATGCGGGCGATTGCACCGGGAACCGATCAGTGGCAAGCGGATGCCGCGGTGCGTCACGAGGGCACCTACACGTGGCGCGTGCGGGCGTACTCCGACGACTGGACAACCTGGCATCACAACGCCGAGATCAAGATTCCCGCGGGAATTGACGTTGCCCTGATGCTGACCATGGCATCCGAATTGTTGCAGCGGGCGCCGAAGCGTGCCGTCGTGAAGCAGGCCAGGGTGGCGCTCGACTCCGACCTCAGCCCTGCAGAAAAGTGGGCAATTCTTGATGACCCGAAGCTCGCCGGTGCCATCGCTACACGACCCATCGCGAGCCTGACGACCGAAAGCGAGATCGTGTCGCTGCGAGTCGAGCGTGAGCGAGCGGGCGTCGGCAGCTGGTACGAGTTCTTCCCGCGAAGTGAGGGGGCAAAGCTCGGCACAGACGGCACCTGGACCAGCGGCACATTCCGCACGGCGGCCAAGCGGCTTCCCGCCGTCGCCGCCATGGGTTTCGACGTGCTCTACCTTCCCCCGATCCACCCCATCGGCGTCACCGGTCGCAAGGGCCCCAACAACACGTTGACGGTCGGTCCGCAGGATCCCGGCTCGCCGTGGGCGATCGGGTCGAGCGCCGGGGGGCACGACAGCGTGCATCCAGACCTTGGCGACCTCAGCGATTTCAGCTACTTCGTGAACGCCGCCAAGAAGCTCGGCATCGAGGTGGCGATCGACTTCGCCCTGCAGGCCTCTCCCGATCATCCGTGGGTCACCGAGCATCCGGAGTGGTTCACGACCCTGCCCGATGGCACCATCGCCTACGCCGAGAACCCGCCCAAGAAGTACCAAGACATCTACCCCATCAACTTCGATAACGATCCCGACGGGATACGTGCCGAGGTGCTGCGCCTGCTGCGCCACTGGATCGGCCTCGGGGTGCGCATATTCCGGGTGGACAACCCGCACACCAAACCCCTGCAGTTCTGGGAGGTTGTGCTGCGCGAGATCAACACCGAGTTTGCGGATGTCGTCTTCTTCGCCGAGGCATTCACGCGCCCCGCGATGCTGCAGTCCCTCGCGCAGGTGGGGTATCAGCAGTCGTACACGTACTTCACCTGGCGAAACACGAAAGCCGAGCTCGCGGAGTTCTTTGAGTCGCTGTCACACGAGACCGCCGCCTTCCTGCGGCCCAACCTCTTCGTCAACACCCCCGACATCCTCACCGAGTACCTGCAGTTCGGCGGCGCGCCCGCGTACCGCATTCGGGCGGCGCTCGCGGCAACCGCGAGCCCGTCATGGGGCGTCTACTCGGGCTTTGAACTCTATGAGAATGTCGCGCGATCGGGCAGCGAAGAGAACATCGATAACGAAAAGTACGAGTACAAACAGCGCGACTGGGTCGGCGCCGACAAGGCCGGGGCCACGCTCGCGCCCTACCTGCAACGCCTGAACCTCATCCGCGCCTCCCACCCGGCCCTGCGGCAGTTGCGCAATCTCGACGTGCACTGGAGCGATGACGATTCGATCCTCGTGTATTCCAAGTTTCTCGCTGCTGAGTTCGCTGGCGGCACGGCCGATGCACTCATCATTGTTGCCAATGTCGACCCGCACTCCGTGCGCGAGACGCTGGTGCACCTCGACCTCACCAAACTCGGCCTGGACGCAGACGCGCGTTTCGTGGCGCACGACCTGATCACCGGGGCGAGATTCGAGTGGGGCCGCGACAACTACGTTCGACTGGACGCCTTCGGCGAACCGGTGCACATCCTGCACGTGCAGTATCCCGGAGGACACTGATGGCTGCCAAGAAGCCCACGACAGCCCCGACGCCACTGCCCGAGTTGCACCCTGACCTCGTGGCATCCCTGGTCGCGGGATCGCACCCACAACCGCACGCGACTCTCGGTCAGCATGCCGTCGGCGATGGGTTCGTGATCCGGGTAGTTCGACCGCTCGCCGCAGCCGTCACTGCGGTGCACGCCGACGGCACCCGGGTCGCTCTCACTCACCTCGCCGACGGGCTCTGGCAAGGATTTTCCGGCGGACCCGGTCAGGCCTACGAGGTCGAGACCGAGTACGACAACGGACCAACCTGGACCGCCGATGACCCGTTTCGCTTCGTCCCCTCGGTGGGCGAGATCGACCTGTACCTGTGGGGCGAGGGTCGCCACGAGCAGATCTGGCACGTGCTTGGAGCACACTACCGCCCGCACGAGTCCGTCGACGGAACGTCGTTCTCGGTGTGGGCTCCCCACGCTCTGGCAGCCCGCGTCGTCGGCGACTTCAACGGCTGGAACGGCGTCGGCCACTCCATGCGCCGACTCGACGACAACGGCGTGTGGGAGATCTTCGTGCCAGGCCTGACCCCCGGAACCGCCTACAAGTTCGAGATGCTGTCGCAGTCGCGCGAGTGGGTTACCCGCGCAGACCCCATGGCCCGCTACACCGAGGTGCCGCCTGCAACGGCATCCAAAATCGGCCAGTCGCTCTACGAGTGGGGCGACGGCGAATGGATGACGCGGCGCGCGCAAACCGACCCGCACAACTCCCCCATGTCGGTGTACGAGCTACACGTCGCGTCGTGGCGCCCGGGTCTCGACTACCGCTCGCTCGCCGATGAACTCATCAACTACATCCAGGAGCTAGGGTTCACCCACGTGGAGTTCATGCCCCTCGCCGAGCACCCGTTCGGTGGCTCGTGGGGCTACCAGGTGACCGGATACTACGCCCCGACCAGCAGGTTCGGGCATCCCGACGACCTCAAGTACCTCATCGACCGCCTGCACAACGCGGGAATCGGCGTGCTCGTCGACTGGGTACCCGGCCACTTTCCCAAAGACGAGTGGGCGTTGGCCAAGTTCGACGGCGAAGCGCTCTACGAACACTCCGACCCCAGGCGCGGCGAACAGCTGGACTGGGGCACCCTGATCTTCAACTTCGGGCAGTCGCAGGTGCGCAACTTCCTGGTAGCCAACGCGCTCTACTGGTTCGAGGAGTTTCACATCGACGGGCTGCGCGTCGACGCTGTGGCGTCGATGCTGTACCTCGACTACTCGCGCGAAGAAGGGCAATGGCTACCCAACAAGTACGGCGGACGTGAAAACCTCGAAGCGATCAGCTTCTTGCAGGAGGTCAACGCGACCGCCTACCGGCGCAATCCGGGCATCGTGATGATCGCCGAAGAGTCGACAAGCTGGCCGGGCGTCACCAAGCCGACCGCGGAATCCGGACTCGGCTTCGGCCTCAAATGGAACATGGGGTGGATGCACGACTCCCTGCAGTACATGCAGGAAGACCCGATGTACCGCTCGTACCACCACAACGACATCACGTTCTCGTTCTTCTACGCGTTCAGCGAGAACTTCATGCTGCCCATCAGCCACGACGAAGTCGTGCACGGCAAGGGCTCGCTGCTGCACAAAATGCCCGGCGACCAGTGGCAGAAGCTCGCTAACGTGCGCGCCTACCTGGCGTTCATGTGGGCGCACCCGGGCAAGCAGCTTCTGTTCATGGGCAGCGAGTTCGGACAGCCGTCCGAGTGGAGCGAGGAACGCGGACTCGACTGGTGGATTCTCGACCAGCCGGTGCACCGCGGCCTGCAGAAGCTCGTCTCGTCGCTGAATGCGGTATACACCTCGACGCCCGCGCTGTGGGAGCAAGACAATGACCCGAGTGGGTTTGAGTGGTTGGATGGCGGTAATTCTGCGCAAAACGTGGTCGCGTTCATTCGGTGGTCGAAGTCGGGCGGGCCGCTGGTTGGACTGTTCAACTTCAGCGGCAACCCGATCGGGCCGTACCGCATCGGACTGCCCTCTGCCGGGGTGTGGGATGAAGTGATCAACACGGATGCCACAGAATTCGGCGGGTCGGGTGTCGGTAACTACGGGTCGGTTACCGCCTCCGATGAGCCGTTCCAGGGGCGTCCCGCGTCTGTGGAGCTGACACTCCCGCCGCTCGCGGGCCTGTGGCTGGCCCCGCGCCCCTAGCGCACATCCCGCCGCTCGAGCCGCACCCGTTGATCGAGCCGCACCCGTTGATCGAGCGTGTCGAGATCTCACCCCCGCACAACCCGCACCTACCCGCCTTTCTCCTCGCCCTCATCCGCGAGCCGCTTGGCGACGATCGTTCCCGGCTTCACACGAAACAGCCCCGCGACGAGCGACCGTCGGCCGGGGTTATCGGGCACCACCTCTGAGGCCCGCAGCAGTTCGAGGGTGCTCGCGTCGCGTAGCTCAAAGTCGGCGACATCAAGCAGGGTCGAGTACCCAGCCTCCATCTCGAGACGCATCACGCGGGTTGCTCGCTGGCCGACGATCAGAGACAGCACGAAGAACGCGACGAACACCACGACGAGTAGCGCCGCGACGGCAGCGCCCGCAAGGTTCAACGGACGCAGCGCGAACCAGCCGATCACGGGCACGGCAATCGATGCGACGTTCAGCAACCGGCGGTAGACGTCCAGTCGACCCGCGGTAACACCGGGCACCAGCTCCGTGCCGCCGAGCCTCGCAAGGTTGGGCATCGTCAGTACAGCAGGCCGGTGAGTCGTCGGCGCGCCGCGACGACTCGGGGGTCGTCGGCTCCCGCGATTTCGAAGTACTCGAGCAGGCGAGTGCGCACGAGGTTCTTGTCGGCGGCGTCCAGCGTGGGAAAGAGATCGAGAAGGCGCCCGAATGCGTCGTCAAGGTGGCCCTCGGAGACGTCGAGGTCGGCGACGGCCAGTTGGGCCGCCGCGTCATCCGGTGCGGATGCCGCCGACTGACGCATCTCGTCGGCCGTGAGGCCATCGAGCCGAGCCAACAACGACACCTGCGCCAGGCCCGCGACGGCCAGTTGGTCACGCGGGTTTTGCGCGATCGCGAGCTGGTATTCCTTAACGGCTGTCCCGAAATCGCCTGCGGTGATGGCGTCGTACGCCTCTTGGTGGTGCGGCGGCAGCGGTTCTTCCGCGGGCTCGGCGCCTTCGGCTGCGGGTTCACCGGCGGGCAGGATGCCCGTGACGCCGTTCTGGGCGGCAAGCTGCAGTAGCTGCTCGAGTAGGTCCCGCGGTTCTGGCTCGGCAAGCAGCTTTGCTTTTTGTCGGATCCGACGACCCCCGAGAACACCAGCCACCGTCGGCACCTGCTGCACCTGGAACGCCTGGACAAGTTGCGGGCTTGTCGTCGCGTCGACTGTTACCAACGCAATGCGACCGCCGTATTGCTCGATGAGAGCGCCGAGGGTCGGCTCGGATCCCTGACCGTAGAACTCAACGATGACGGGAACACTTGCCGACAGGTCGAGAACCTCGGTGAATGACGCGTCGTTCGCCGAGCGCACTATCGGCCCTGAGGCCGCGGGCGCACCCGCCGCACCCGGCGCACCCGCCGCACCGGGCGCACTTGGCGCACGTGCGGCGCCCGGTGCTCCGGGAGGCGCTGGCGGGCGCACGAGCGACGACAGGTCGACGGCTCCCCTCAGGTTGGCTCCGCTGAGTGGTGCGTTGGTCATCCGATCTCCGATGCCTTGACGAGTCCCTGGCTGTATCCCAGCAGAACAATCTTGGCATTGCTTCCGGCGGGCGGAACGTAGAACAGCAACTGGTCACCGTACGTTGCGATAACACCCTTGGTGCTGATCGCCACTCCCGAGAGGGCCTTCACCGAGCCGGAGGGGTTCACAGCGGCACCTGCCTCGATGGGTGCGACGGTGGTCATCTCGTCGAGGTTGACGGCGACGATGGCTCCCGCATCATTGGTGGCAAGGGCGATCGGCGTGCCCACTCCAATCGAGTGGGTGAAGTTGACGCTTGCCGTGGTGGGCAGCGCCGCCTTGATCGCGTTCTTCGCGGCCAAGCCGACAGCGGTACGCAGACTGTCGCCTTCCGCTTCAAAATCGAGGAAGGCGTCGCTGTCGACATCTTGCTCCAGAATGTCTCCGTAGGCGAGAGCCACTTCTTTGGGCGTGAACTTGAGAACGCCGCTGTCGGGGTCCAGACGCGACGTTCCGACACTGGCGGGAGCAACATCCGGAAGCACTGCCGAGGGTTCGAGGGTGATCGAGTAGGCCACCTTGTAGTCGGAGCGGGGATCGGACTGAACAAGGAACAACGCGACCGGGGGGATCGTTGCATCCTTATCGTCAGGCACAACGACCATCGCGGTACGAGGCCAGGTATCGGTCTGCTGCGGCAGGATGTAGCTGGGCTTGCCGTCGGGGATAGTCGCAGGAACTTCGGCGATCGACGGATCATTGGTGCGAATCGTGTAGTTCGCGAGTCGCAGTTCGAGAGCCGGGCCGTCGAAACGGGTAGCGATAAGAGCCGCGTCTTTGGTTTCGTCGGCCGTTGTGGCGACCTGGCTGATTTGAGCGATGATGCGCTCCACCTGACGCACCGTGACGGCGGGGGGGTCAAGTTGCGCACCCTCTGGCACTGCGGATGAGCTTGGCGTCGGGACTGCGCCCGCGCCCGAACCGGACGGCCAGAAGTCGGGACTGCAGCCGCTGAGGGCGAGAGCGCCGACCAGAACCACCGGCACGGCGATCATGACGCGCTTGGCCGATTCCACGGGCTTGCGACCGCCGCTGCGAATCGAACGCTTGCGCGGAACTCTGGGCATCTTCTGCGGCTTACGACGAGGACCGCGCGAGCTTCGCATGTGGTTGGTCGCCCACAGCAGGAATCCGAGTCCAAGAAGCAGCATAACGGCGCCACCAACGATGAGCGGTCCGGCCCACGGAGTCGAGTTGTCGATGGGCCACGCGACGGTGATCTCCGCGGGCGAAGGCTCGATGCCGTCGGAGGCAATGATGAACGACACATCTTCGGGCACGTTGACCGTAAGAGCAAGGCTGTCGTCTTTGACGTAGTCGTCGAGCCACAGGTCGGACCCGTTCGGGTCGGGAACCTCTGACTCGGCGCCGGCAACCAACTCAGAGGTGAAGACACCCTGCTCCGGGTCGATCGTCACGAGGTTGTAGTCGGTGTCACCGATCCACGCGAGCACGTCGGAGGTTCGTCCGTAGGCGGCGAAAACCTGGCCGGACCCCTCAACGCTGAGCGTCTGGCTACCCGGGAACGCATTGAGAGTGTTTCCCTCGATCACGGTCACCGGGGCATCCGTTGCCACCGTGGTCGACAAAGCGATCTCGTCGGGTGCAGCGAGGATGGTGCGCTGCGCGATGCCGAAGCCGATCATGAGGGCCGCGACGACGAAGCTGACAATTGCGAGAACAAACCGCACGAATTACTCCTTTCGTGCTGCCCCGCCGACTTCACTACCCGCGTGAGTCTCGGCACCCTCCGCCGCACCGTTGCTTTACTTCACGGGCGGGCGCTCGCACTAGGGACGAGAGGAGGAGCTCCCGAAATATTCGGAAGCGGCAACATCAAAGACGTTCAAGAATACCGGATGTCGTGCTCGCGACCCTAACTAAAGCACTGGGAAAGGGCTGGGAGATTATGCGTAAACTCGTAGAATTCCCCCCAACTCGCCAAGGAGAAATCATGGCCGCTGACGACACCGATTTCGGCACCGAAATGCGCGGCTACCGCAAAGAGGAGGTCGACAAGGCCATCCACGAGATGCGTCGCGACCTGATCAAGGCCAACGCCGATCGCACAGAATCGGCAAAAGAAGTCAAGCGTCTGCTCGCGGTCAACGAAGACCTCCAGGCGGAGCTCGACGAGACCGGCAGTCCCACCTATAGCGGGTTAGGAACCAAACTCGAGAACACCCTTCGCGTGGCCGAAGAACAGTCAACTCGCCTGATCAGCCAGGCCGACATCGACGCCGAAAAGCTGCGCGCTGGGGTACGGGCCGAGGTCGATAAGCAGCGCTCCGACGCGGCAGCCGACGGCCAGAAGATTCTGGATGACGCGACCGCGCGTACCTCGAAGCAACTTGCCGACGCCGCCGAAGAGGCCGCAGGGCTCACGTCACGCGCTCGCGCCGAGGCCGAGGTGCTCACGAAGGACGCGGGGCGCGAGGCCGCGGCGATCCGCGGCTCCGTTGCAACCGAGGCCGCCGAAGCCCGCTCGACGGCCAAGCGCGAGGCGGCCGCAGTTCGTGCGGAGGCCGAGCGCGAGGCGGCCGAGCTTCGCGTCACCGCCAACCGCGAAGCAGCGGAAGCCCGCGAGGCCGCGGCTGCACTTGCCCGCGACTCCGAGCTGGGGCGTGCAAACTACGAGAACGAGAACGCCACATTGCGTGCCGATCTGGCGCGCGACCTCGAGGAGGGTCGCACAGATCTTGGTCGCGAGCTGGGGACCGGCCGCGCCGAACTGGCCGCCGAAGTCGCCACCGCGCGGGAGGAGCTCGCGAACGAAAAGAAGGCGTGGCGCGAGAAGTTCGCGGCAGACACCGCGGCGGCGGCCGAGAAACTGGCCAACGAGACCCAGTCGGCGCGCGCCAAGCAGCAGGCCGAGACCGAAGCCGCGCAGGCCGCCCTCACCGCCGAGACGGAATCGACGCGAGCCCAGCTAGAAGCAGAAACCACGAAGGCGCGCGCTGACCTCGAGAACGAGGTCAAATCCGGTCGTGCGGCGCTCGCCGCCGAGATCGCGTCCGAGCGCCACACGCTCGAAACGGAGAGCGCTGCGCAGAGGCAGTCGCTCGAGACCGACATCGCCACGGCGCGAGCCGCGCTGGAATCTGACACCGCGACGGCACGTAACGAACTCGAGGCAGACACGGCCAGCATCCGAAACCAGTTGGAAGCGGACACGGGAGCTGCCCGCAACCAGCTCGAATCGGAAATGGCCGAGGCGCAGTCTGCACTCGACGCCGACATGGCGCAGAAACGTGCGACCCTCAACGCGGAGATCACGCAGAAGCGCGCGGCGCTGCAGGCCGAGATCAGCCAGGCGCGAGCATCCCTTGCCCACGACATCGAGCAGCAGACCACCGATCTGGCGCGCGACATCGAACGCCAGCGTGCAGAACTTGCCAGCGAGACCGAAACCACGCGGGCGGCGCTGCAGCATGAGACCGACGAGACGCGCACTACCCTCGCGCGAGATGCCGAACAGGCCCGCAACGATCTGGAGCTCGCGATCGCGGCTCGCCAGGACGAAGCCGAGAAGGGCTTCCTCGCCCGTCACCAGGATGCCACCGGCCAGACCCAGAAATACCTCGACGAGGCGCAGGCACAGTTGGCCGACGCCGTGCGTCAGGCCGATGAGAAGCGCAAGGAGGCCGCGCACCTCGAGTCCGCGTCGCAGGCCGAAGCGAAGCGGGTGCGCGAGTCCGCCGAGCACAAGGCCAAGGATCTTCTCGACAACGCCGAGGCGCGCTCGAAGGCCATCACGGAAGAAGCGGAGAAGCACAGCGCGGCGCTCGTGTCAGAAGCCGAGGAGCGGCTGGCCAAGATTAGGATTGAACGCGAAACGGTGGCGGGATACTTCGAAAACCTGCGGGGCGTGCTCCAGCATGCTGAGAAGGTCACCTCAGAGCAGTAGTACGCGGCAGCAGTAGAAGTACGCAGCACAAGCGCCATAGCGGCGCCGACCAGAAGGAACGTCATGAAGATCCAGAACGCGTTCCGGGTGGGGCTGCTCGGCGGCCTCGGTGTGCTCGTGGCGGTGGCCATTGGTGGCACCGTCGTGTCGCTGGCCTCCATCCTGACCTACGTCGGGGCGGCACTGTTTCTGGCGCTCGGCCTCGACCCGGTCGTGACGTGGCTCGAGACCCACAAGTTTCCGCGGTGGCTTGCGATCGTCACGGTCTTAGTCGGTGTGCTTGCGGTGTTCGCGAGCCTCGTGTTGGCGATCGTTCCGGTGATCGTCGAGCAGGTGCAGCGAGCCATCAAGGCCGTACCTGGGCTGATCAGCGGGTTCAACGACGGCTCCCTGCGCGACGGGGTGCTAACGATCTTCCCGTGGCTGAATGTCGACGAACTGCTGACAGGAGTCACCGACTGGGTCAAGACCCTCGACTACACGAGCATTGGCGGGGGCATCCTGACGGTCGCCGGGGGAATCGCCACCGGCGTCACGGGCGCAATCGTCGTGCTGATTCTGACCCTGTACTTCGTTGCCTCGTTGACGAGCCTCAAGCGTGGTCTCTACAAGCTCATTCCGGCGTCGAAGCGCCCCACCTTCATCGACCTCGCGGAGCAGATCTCCAAGCAGGTCGGCCGCTACGTGATCGGACAGGGTGGCCTCGCCCTCGTCAATGGTGTGCTGTCATTTATCGTGCTGACCCTGATCTTCCCGGCGTTCGGCCTCCCGGTCACCTACTCGGCACTGTTCGCATTCATCGCGTTCCTGGCGTCGCTGATTCCGCTGATCGGAACGGTCTCGGGTGCGACCGTCATTACCCTGCTCGTTCTGCTGTTCGACGGACCGCCCAGCGCCATCGCGGTGGGTATCTACTACCTCGTCTACATGCAGCTCGAGGCCTACTTCCTCAGCCCCAAGATCATGTCATCCGCGGTCAAGATCCCGGGCGCGGTCGTTGTCATCGCGGCCCTCGCCGGCGGCACGCTGCTGGGCATCCTCGGCGCGCTCATCGCCATTCCTGTGGCCGCTGCGATCCTGCTGATCATCAACCAGGTGTTCGTGCCGCGGCAGAACGAGCTGTAACGCGGGCTATCCCCAGGTGCGCGGCAGCGGAAGCGCGGCGGGGTTCAGACGCTGAACGATTTCGGTAAGCACGCGGTAGGTCTGATCCTCCCCTACCCACAGGTGCTTGCCACCCTCCACCGCGACGAGCTCGATCTCGGGCACCGACCCGAACCGCTGGGCGGCTTCGGCGGGACGCAAGTAGTCATCGAGCTCGGGAATGACAGCGACCAACCGCTTGCCACTTCCCGCCCACGCGGCAATCTCCTCGACAGTGGCGCGGTGCACCGGCGGGGACAGCAAAATCGCACCGTCGATCGGATGCTGCAGACCGTACTTCAGCGTAACCTCGGTGCCGAACGACCACCCCACCAGCCACGGATGCGGCAGGCCGCGCTGGAGCACGAAGTCCACCGCGGCGGCGAGGTCGTTTTCTTCGTCAACCCCGTGCCCAAACACTCCGTCAGACGTGCCCCGAGGCGAGCTGACCCCGCGGAAGTTGAAGCGGAGCACCGCGACATCCGCGAGCGCGGGCAACCGCGCCGCGGCCTTGCGGATGATGTGGGAGTCCATAAACCCACCAGCGGTGGGCAGCGGATGCAAGGCGATGATGGTCGCGACGGGAGCAACCGACTCGGGCAGCGCAAGCTCACCGACCAGGGTCAGCCCGTCGCGGGTGTGCAGCTCGATGTTCTCGCGGCGGGCGGGTAGCTCGACGCCGGCCCTGATCTCGATGGTCACGGTCGTATCCTCCAGCAGTGAACGTGCCAGTGCCTGCGCCCGGCCAGATCGTCGATCTCCCCCATGATGCCGTCGGCTCGCCACGCGACAGTGTGCGCCACCCCCGACGCTATCTCGAGCCCACACCCGGGGCAGGTGTACACCTTGGTGGCGCTGGCTGCGGAGAGCGGCTGCACGTTCCACCGCCCGTCGCGTCGGGTCTCGGTGTGCATGCGGCCGATAAGCGCCCGGTTCAGGTCGAGCTGCTCCCCCTCATCGCCAAGTCCGCGGCGTGCGCGGGGACGATTCGAACGAGGCATGGTTTTAGTTTAGGTTCGACCGGCGTAGCTTGAGCCGCCGCTCTCCATCTGCTCCAGGCGGGTTTCCTCCGTATCGAGCATCGATTGCGCAGGACGCAGGATGCGCGACGAGTAGACCCCTCCGGATCGCGCCTCGAGCGGTGCGGCCCGTTCCGCCTGCAGCACCTCGCGCCGCAGGGCGCGATACTGGCGCTGCGGCGAGTGCACGAGGCCATCCACGCCAGCGCCGTGCTCGACGGGTTCCCACGCGGACTCTGCGGCTGAATCCCCCACCAAACAGCGCGACGTCCGTGACCCCGAAGGTCAGCGAGCCGGGGGTGGGTTCATGCACCGAGCCTATTGGCTAGTACCAGCCGACTTCTTCTGAGTGCGCCCACGCCCCGCAGGGGTCGCCGTAGCGGCTCTGGATGTAGCCGATGCCCCAGGCGACCTGAGTGGCCGGGTTGGTCGCCCAGTCGGCGCCGGCCGACGCCATCTTCTCGCCGGGCAGCGCCTGCGGGATGCCGTAGGCGCCGCTGGAAGAGTTGCTTGCGTACACGTTCCAGTGTGACTCGCGATTCCACAGTGCCACGAGACACCCGTACTGGTCGTCGCCAAGGCCCATCGACGCCAGCATCGAGTAGGCGATGGCCTGCGCGGTTCCGGGATCCGGCGTTCCGACAGCAGGAGCGGCGGAAACCTTCGGCTTCTCGGTGACGGTGAACCCGTCGCGGGCGACCCCGTTGGTGTAGTCACCGGCCACGGCGAAGGACTGGGCATCCGTCTGGCCGGGGGCGACTACCGCCATCGCGGGCGACGTGCCGGTGGGCGGAACGATAGTCACGAGAAGAAAGGCGAAAGTAACAAACGTCGCGAAAAGGGGCAAAGACCACGGAGCACGACTGTGGCGCCCCGAAACGTCCCCGCCCTGGCTCTTCAGCTGCGCACGAAGTGCAGCGGCCCGCGAATAGTTACCCACAGTCTCAAGATTTTAGCCCATAAGGGCTGGGAAGCGGGTAAGAGTTAGCGAACCGCGAGCATCACGTCGATGACCGAGTCGAGCAGCAGGTCGACCTGCGACTCGTTGTATCCACCCTTTTTGCGTCGGAACACGATCGTGCGAACCTGGTCGACACTCATCGGCTTGCCGCTCTGGAAGTAGCCCATCAGGCGATCGGCGAAGACGTCGACGTCTTTGGGGTCGTAGCCGGTGGTCAGGAAACCAACGCGGCTGAAGCGGCGACCCTTGTCACGCGCGAGTCGATCGAGAATTGCCTGTGCAGCGGTGCGTGCCTTGGCGAACCACGCGGCATCACCGGCGTCGGCGACAGCCCGCTCACGCTCCCGCGAAGCGAAGGCGTCTTCGAGGCGCTCGAGGGCGGCATCCACGTGGTTGGTGGAGTAGCCACCCTTCTGCATCGCGAAGGCCATCTGACGGATCGCCTCGGAATTAACGACCGTGAGAACGCCGCGGTCGGCGGTGTACGCGCGACGGGCTTCTTCGAGAAAGTCTTCGACCTGGTCGACGTTATAGCCGAGACGCGACTTGCGACTCCGCGGAAAAGTAGTGCTCACGTGTCTATTGTGCCCTAGGTGAAGATGAGGAAGAGCGCATAGGCCGCTGAGCCCGAAAGCAGGGATGAGTCCAGTCGGTCAAGGAATCCACCGTGGCCGGGGAGGAAAGTCGAAATATCTTTGATTCCCAGGTCGCGTTTGATCAGAGATTCAGCAAGATCGCCCATGGTTGCGGTGACCACCATGGTAAGCCCGAGCACAATTCCGACCCACCAGGGCTGTTGCAGCATGAAGATGGCTAGCAGGATGCCCGCGAGCACCGCTGCCACGACCGACCCCGCAAAACCTTCCCAGGTCTTCTTGGGGCTGATGTTGGGCGCCATCGGATGTTTGCCGAAGGCAAGGCCGGATGCGTAAGCACCGGTGTCGACGCACACCACGACGATAAGAAATGCCAGAGTCCACCACTGTCCACCCGGCTGGGCGGTCAACAGCACGGTGAAGCCGGCCATAAAGGCGATGTAGACCATCACGAACGCGCCGGCCAACAGGTCGAGGATGACCGTGCGAGCGGATGCCCGGGCGGTCGGCCGCACGAGTTCCACGAGTCTCCACAGGCTGATGAACCCGATGCCGGCCAGCGTTATCCACCAGTGCCCCGGTGCCAGCCAAAAGAACGCGGCCGGAACCACGGCAAGGGCGGCGATGATCGTGGGAATGCGAGGCACTCGGCGCCCGGCGCCGCGGATCGCGGTCGCCAGCTCCCACGTGGTGAAAAAGATCAGGGCGCCCGCGAAGACCATGAACAGCGCCTTGATGAACACCAGACTCACGATCAGCGCAGCGCCGAGAGCAATCCCCACGATGAGGGCGAACCCGAGGGGTCGACCGGTACGCGCGTTGATCTTGTCGTTTGTCGCGCGAACCTGCGCTTCGAAGTCGGAGACCATCAGACCTCGAGTAGCTCGGCTTCCTTGCGCTTAAGGGCGTCGTCAATGGCGTCGACGTGTTGCTTGGTTGCCGCCTCGAGGTCTTTCTCGGCGCGGGCGATCTCGTCTTCGCCCACCTCTTTGAGTGCGTCGAGGTCGTCTTTCGCCTTGCGACGGATGTTGCGCAGCGACACACGAGCCTGCTCGGCCTTATCGCGCACGATCTTGACGAACTCGCGACGACGTTCCTCGTTGAGTTCCGGAAGCGTGGCACGGATGACGGCACCATCGTTACCGACGCTGGCGCCGAGGTTCGATGCGCCGACGATGGCCTTCTCAATGTCTTTGAGCGCCGTCTTGTCGTACGGCGTGATGAGCAGGGTGCGAGCCTCCTGGTTGACCATGGAGGCGAGCTGCGCAAGGGGCGTGGGCGTTCCGTAGTAGTCCACGAGCACCTTCTGGAACAGTGCTGGGTTTGCGCGGCCGGTGCGAACGGTGCCGAAATCATCCTTGGCGGCCTCGACAGCCTTCTGCATTTTTTCCTTGGCTTCGGCCAAAACGTCGCTAATCACGGCAACTCCTTTGCGTCTCGCGTCAGTTTACTGGTCAGGGCCCGGGTCAGGGCACCGCAAGCAGCGCGACTCCCACGAGAACTACCCCGGCCCCGATCAGACGCTGCACGGGATTGGGCTCCCTAAAGAGCAGCCAGCCGGCGAGCCCAACGAGCACGACACTGACTTCGCGGGCCGGGGCGATCACCGAAACCGGGGCGAGCTGGATCGCCATGAGAATCAGGATGTACGCGAGCGGTGAAAGGATACCGAACAGCAGCACCGCGATCCAGTGCGTTCGAGCGGTGCGCAGGGTCTGAGGCCAACGACGGAGTGCGGCGGTGGAGAGCAGGAGCAACTGGAACACGATGCTTCCCCAATACAGGCCCACTGGTGGCATCCCGTGCACCGTGACGGCGGCGGCATCCCACAGCGTGTAGACGGCGATCAGCACCCCGACGATCAGGCCGTACAGGATGCCCGCCCGGTTGTCTCGCGCACGCGCGCGCCCCCCGGCGAACCCGATCACCACGACGCCAGCGATCACGACGGCGGCCCCGAGCAGCGCCACCCATCCCGGCCGCTCCCCCAGCAGCACGACCGCGAGGATCACCGCGAGCAACGGGCCGGTCCCCCGCGCCAGTGGATACACCACCGAGACGTCGCCCACCCGGTACCCTCGCTGCAGCACAAGAAAGTACACGACCTGCAGCGCACCGCTCACCGCCGCCAGCGGAAGCCAGCGCAGCAGGTCGGTTGCCTCCGAGACGAGTGAGGCGATCCCGAACGGCGCGAAAACGATCGCGCCGACGACGATGCCCGACCAGATGAAGCTCGGGCCGCTGGCGCCCGCGCGCTTTACTGCGATGTTCCACGTTGCGTGGGCCAGCGCCGCCCCGGCAACCAGCAGTGCTACCAGCACCTCGTCAGCGGTCGATCAGGCGTGCACGAGGGTGCCGATACGGTCGCCGCGGATGGCTTTGGTCACGTTGCCGGCCGGCTCCATACCGAAGACGACCATCGGCATCCCGTTATCCATGCACAGGCTGAAGGCGGTGGAATCGACGACCTTGAGGCCCTGCACAAGCGCCTCCTGGTAGGTGATGCTGTCGAGTTTGGATGCCGAGGAATTCGTACGCGGATCATCGTCGTAGACGCCGTCGACACCGTTCTTCGCCACGAGCACCACATCGGCGCTGATCTCGAGCGCACGCTGGGCCGCGACGGTGTCGGTGGAGAAGTAGGGAAGGCCTGCGCCTGCACCGAAGATCACGATGCGCCCCTTCTCGAGGTGACGCTCGGCGCGTCGCGGAATGTATGGCTCGGCGACCTGCGTCATCGAAATCGCCGACTGCACGCGGGTAGCAGCGCCCGCCTGCTCGAGAAAGTCCTGCAGGGCGAGAGCGTTCATGACCGTTCCGAGCATGCCCATGTAGTCGGCGCGCCCCCGGTCCATGCCGCGCTGGCTGAGCTCGGCCCCGCGAAAGAAGTTGCCGCCGCCGACGACAATCGCCACCTCGACATCTTGAGCGGCCGCAGCGATCTCTTTCGCGAGAGAACTAACGACGTCGGGATTGACGCCAAGGGAGCCACCACCAAAGGCCTCTCCGGAGAGTTTGAGCAGGACCCTGCGCTTGCGTTCCGTCATGATGTCCTTCTGCTGGGGTGCTCACTACAGACTAAATGAAAGAGGCCCGAGACATTTCTGTCTCGGGCCTGACAACATGGGTGATACTTTACGCGCCGACCTTGAAACGAGCGAAGCCCGTCACCGTGAGTCCGGCATCCGCGAGAACCTTGCTCACCGACAGCTTGTTGTCTTTCGCGTAGTCCTGCTCGAGCAGGGCAACCTGCTTGAAGTAGGCACCGACACGACCCTCGACGATCTTGGGCAGGGCGGCGTCGGGCTTGCCCTCGCCGCGGCTGATCTCCTCGACGATGCGACGCTCGTTCTCCACCAGGTCGGCGGGAACGTCATCTTTCGAGAGGTACTGCGGGTCAGCGAACGAGATGTGCTGGGCGACCGACCGCACCGTCTCCGCGTCATCACCGTTATAGGCCACGACAACTCCAACCTGCGGGGGCAGGTCTTTGCTGGTGCGGTGCAGGTAGATCGAGAAGTTCTCGCCCGGGATGCGGGCGATACGACGCAGCTCGATCTTCTCGCCAAGGATTGCGGCCTCGTCGGAGATGACCGACTCGACGGTACCGGAACCGGCAGGAGCGGCGAGAGCCATCTCGACGGTCTCTGCGCCGGAGTCGGCGAGCGCCTGCAGAACCACGTTGCCGAGGGCGATGAACTTCTCGCTCTTGGCAACGAAATCGGTCTCGCACGCGAGCTCGATCAGGGTCGTTGCGGTCGCGCTCTCGACAGCGCCAACCAGTCCCTCACTCGTGGAACGGTCGGAACGCTTCGCGTTGCTCTTGGCACCCTTGAGGCGCAGGATCTCTGTCGCCTTCTCCAGGTCACCGCCGGCTTCGACAAGCGCGTTCTTGCTGTCGACCATGCCGGTGCCGAGGCGCTCACGCAGGGTCTTCAAGTCTTCGAGGCTGAAATCTGCCATCGTTCTGATCCTTACTTGCTAGCGGGCTTCTTGGGGGCTGCCTTGGCAGCGGGCTTCTTCTCGTCTGCGGTAGCCTCGGCCTCGATCTTGGCCTCGGTTTCTGCATCCGACTCGACGTGGTGCTCGGGAACGATGGTCGCGTCCGCGGCGGCCTCATGCTCGGCGACAAGGGCGTCAGCGTCGTTCTCTTCAACGGGAACCTCGGCTGCGATGACCTCGGCCACAGCCGCGGCGTCGCGTGCTCCGGCGACTTCACCGTCAACGGCCTCGATCTTCTCGGCCTCCGTCGCGGGGGTCTCCGATGCGGCAAGCAGTTCAGCTTCCCACGCGGCCAGGGGTTCGACCTCGCTACCCTCTTCGGGCTTCTGGTGACGCTGGATGAGGCCCTCGGCAGCGGCATCCGCAATGATGCGGGTGAGCAGGCCAACGGAACGGATCGCGTCGTCGTTTCCCGGGATCGGGTACTGAACGTCGTCGGGGTCGCAGTTGGTGTCGAGGATCGCGATAATCGGGATGCCCAGCTTGTGAGCCTCATCGATCGCCAGGTGCTCTTTCTTGGTGTCGACAACCCAGATGGCCGACGGCGTCTTCGTAAGGTTGCGGATACCGCCAAGGCTCTTCTGCAGCTTGATGAGCTCGCGCTTCTGGATGAGGAGTTCTTTCTTCGTGTAGCCGCTCTTGGCGGTGTCGTCGAAGTCGACCTCTTCGAGCTCCTTCATGCGCGCGAGGCGCTTGGAGACCGTCTGGAAGTTAGTGAGCAGTCCACCAAGCCAGCGCTGGTTGACGTAGGGCTGGCCGACGCGAAGCGCCTGCTCAGCGATCGAACCCTGTGCCTGCTTCTTGGTACCGACGAAGAGGATCGTGCCGCCGTGGGCGACAGTCTCCTTGACGTAGTCGTAGGTCGCGTCGATGTGCTTGAGCGACTGCTGCAGGTCGATGATGTGGCTGCCCGAACGCTCGGTCAGGATGAATCGCTTCATCTTCGGGTTCCAGCGACGGGTCTGGTGTCCAAAGTGAACGCCGCTGTCGAGCAGCTGGCGAATGGTGACAACGGCCATGGCCGTGCTCCTTCTCGGCACACTTAAGCGGGTGCCTATTCTCAGTTTTTCTCCAGCCGGTTGGCGGAGACCTGGTGCCAGGGCGCACCCCCGGCCCAGGTTTCCCTGAGACTGAGTGGAGGATGGTTGCCCAAAAGTGGCACGCGTAGTCACCCGGATTGCTCCGAGTGCTTCGAAAATGATAGCACCGCTCCCCCTCCGACAGCGCGCGCGCTATTTTTCCACCGTTCGTGAAGTGCTGCCCGCGCCCCCCTGACACATCGACGACGATTGCCACATGCCCGCCCGCTCGCTCATCGCCCTGATTCTGTCGCTCGTGCTCGCGTGCTCCGCCGCCAGCACCCCCGCCGCAGGCGTGGGTTCGTGGCGCTGGCCTGTGAGTGCGCCCCATCAGGTGCTGCGTCCCTACCTCGCCCCCGCCACCCCGTACTCCGCAGGCCACCGTGGAGTGGACCTCGCCGCCCCCGGCGGACTGGTCTACGCCCCGGCCGACGGGATCGTGCACTTCGCGGGCACCGTTGTCGACCGCCCGGTGCTATCTATCCAGCACCCCGGCGACCTGCTGTCCAGCTACGAACCCGTCGTCGCGGTGGTCTCGCGAGGGGACTACGTGAGTCGTGGTGAGGTGATCGGATCCGTGGTGGCGGGGCACTGTGCATCCGAATGCCTGCATTTTGGCGTGCGCCTACACGGGGAGTATGTGTCGCCGCTGACGCTGCTTGGCGATGTGCCCAGGTCGATCTTGCTGCCCACCCGTGACCTCAGCGGCGGTGCTGTCTCAGGGTCGGCCCGGCCACCAGAACTTCTCGCCGATGATGAAGGCGAGCGCCGGCACGATTACCGTGCGCACGAGCAGGGTATCGAGCAGCACGCCGATGCAGACGATGATTCCTATCTGCGTCAGCGTGATGAGTGGCAGCACACCGAGCACGGCGAAGACCGCGGCGAGCAGAATGCCGGCACTCGTGATTACACCACCGGTTGACGAGAGGGCGCGGATCATGCCCACTCGCGTTCCTCGAGTGACGGCCTCTTCCCTCGCCCTCGTGACAAGGAAGATGTTGTAGTCGACACCCAGCGCCACCAGGAACAGGAAGCTGAACAGGATCACGTTGGTGTCGATTGCTGGGAAGCCAAACACGGACTGGAACAGCAGCCAGCTCGCCCCGAGGCTCGCGAAGTAGCTTGCAACAACAGTCGCGAGCAAGAGCACGGGGGCGACCACCGCACGCAGCAAGAGCACGAGCACCAGAAGCACCAGGGCCAGGATTAGCGGGATCACCAGATCCTGGTCGGCCGTCTGTGCGCGGTTGACATCGAGGGTCTGCGCGTCAATCCCGCCGACTAGCGCGTCGGCCCCGTCGATCGCGTGCAACTTCTCGCGAAGCGCATCGACGGCCGCGAACGACTCAGGGGTCTCGGCTGCCGCCTCGAGCACCACGTTGACCTGGGTGATGTCACCGTTCGTCTCGCCAACCGAGGCGGACTGGACGCCCGTGACATCCTCGGATGCCGTGATGACGCGGTCGGCGTAGTCGGCATTGGTGATCACGATGGCGGGCGAACCGCTGCCGGCAGAGAAGGCGTCCGCGATGATCTGCTGGCCAAGCACGGCCTCGGGCACGGCGGTGAACCTCTCGGTTTGAGCCAGCCCCACCTTGATGTTCGGAACGCCACCGAGGGCGAGACCGCCCAAGATTGCCGTACCGATGATCGCGACGACGACCGGCTTGCGCGACACGAGAGTTCCAAGCTTGTGCCACACCCCCCTGTCGGCGCTGCCCTCGCTGCCGAACTTCGGCGCATAGGGCCAGAACAGACCGCGACCGAAGAGCACGAGCGTGGCAGGCAGCACGAACAGGGCGAATAGCATGGCAATGACGACGCCCGCCGCGCAGGCAATACCGAGAGCGCGGTTTCCTTCCAGCTGGGCGAACACGAGAGTCAGCAGGGCCAGCACCACTGTGCTGCCACTGGCGATGATTGCTGGCCCCGCCCCACGAAGGGCCTGCGCCATCGCGGCGCGGCGGTCTTCGGTAGTGCGCAGTTCGTCTCGATAGCGAGCGATTAGCAAGAGGGCATAGTTAGTTCCCGCACCGAAGACGAGCACCGAGAGAATGCCGGTCACGGAGGCATCGATAGCGATTCCGGCCAGCGCCGCAACCCTCGTCGCCACGATGCCGGCCAGACCATCGGCGGTGCCAACTACCACGAGCGGCACAAGCCACAGCCACGGGCTGCGATAGGTGATCAGCAGCAGCACGGCGACAACGATCACCGTGGTCAGCAGCAGCGTGAAGTCGGCACCCTCGAAGACGGCGGCTACGTCCACGGCGAAACCCTCGGGTCCGGTGAGCTTGGCCGTCAGGCCAGAAGGGAGGTCGGTGTTCGCTAGCGACCGAAGCTCGGTGGCGCGGTCGGCTTGCGCCGTGACATCCGAGAGCTCATCCAGCGGCACGACGACCAATGCGGCCGTGCCGTTGTCAGAGACGCTGGGCGGTGGCACGAAGTCGGAGGAAGACAGGTCGACCAGCGTGGAGGTCGTGGCGGTGATCGCCTGGATGTCGTCGTCGGTGAGCTTGTCACCGTCGCGACTGAACACAAACAATGCACTCGTGCCGTCGGCCCCCGGAAGATCTTGCTGCGCTGCCGCAGCCCGAGCGGACTCAGCGGATGCCGGCAGGCCGACTCCGGGCGAGGACTCACCATCTGCTCCCGATCCCGACGCGAAGAGAGCGCCCGCGGCGAGAGCCGCTGTGACGAGCACGATCCAGGAGGTACGGCGGGCCGTGATGAAGGTGGTCAGTCGTCGCATGAGGGTCCAGTCTGTGTTTCGACATTCTTATTACTAACTAATCGAGAAACATAGCTCTAAACTTGATGCCATGCCAACCGATCGGCCTCCGGCCTCACCGCAGGGCCGAGCGC
>Ga0105046_10003923_pt1 | contig 23655 bp, 34 predicted proteins | sample MAT03_FD_78385 | JGI IMG/M metagenome (GOLD analysis project Ga0105046, IMG submission 78385) | Freshwater microbial communities from Lake Fryxell liftoff mats and glacier meltwater in Antarctica - MAT-03 (megahit assembly) | ecosystem: Environmental > Aquatic > Freshwater > Ice > Liftoff...
CAGTATGTCTTCAAAATTGATTCCACAGCCACAAAGGCTGAGGTGAAGAGCGCTGTCGAAGCGATGTTCAAAGTCAAGGTTGATGCAGTGCAAGTCGCGAACATCAAAGGTAAGGCGAAAGCTTTCCGCAGTCGGCAAGGGCATCGCCAAGGCTATCGTAAAGCTTATGTGACGCTCAGCGAAGGTCAAAGCATCGACTTTGGCTTGAAGGCATAGGGGAAAAATCATGTCATTAATGAAAATGAATCCAACGTCGCCGGGACGTCGAGGTATGGTTCGCGTAGTTACGCCGAACCTGCATAAAGGCGCACCTGTCAAAGCGTTGTTGGACAGTCAGTCCAATACGGGCGGACGCAACTGCTACGGTCGAATTACGACCCGCCATCGTGGCGGCGGTTCGCGCCAGCACTATCGTTTAATCGACTTTAAGCGTACGAAAGATGGTGTTCCAGGCACGGTAGAGCGTTTGGAGTATGATCCAAATCGTACCGCGCATATTGCACTCATTTGTTATGCCGACGGCGAGCGCCGTTATATTATCGCGCCTAAGGGTTTGCAGGCCGGTGATGTCATTCTTTCGGGCCGCGAAGCGGGTGTCAAAACGGGTAACTGCATGCCGCTTTCGAACATGCCAATCGGTAGCGTCATTCACTGCATCGAATTGAAGCCGGGCGCTGGTGCGCAGATGGCTCGTAGCGCCGGCGCATCTGTGTCGTTGATCGCTAGAGATGCGGGTTATGCAACCTTACGATTACGCTCGGGCGAAATGCGAAAAGTGCCGTCAGATTGCCGCGCAGTGATCGGCGAAGTTGGCCACGGCGAACATAATCTTGAGCATATCGGCAAAGCTGGCGCTAAGCGCTGGCGCGGTATTCGCCCAACCGTTCGCGGCGTGGTCATGAATCCGGTCGACCACCCGCACGGTGGTGGTGAAGGTAAGAGCGGGCAGGGTAATCCCCATCCGGTTTCACCTTGGGGCCAGCCGTCGAAGGGCTACAAGACACGTAAAAACAAGCGCACGGATAGCATGATCGTTCGCCGCCGCAGCCGCAAAGGTTAATGGAGTAACTAAATTATGGCGCGTTCGCTAAAAAAAGGTCCGTTCATCGATGATCACCTCCAGAAGAAGGTGGCCGCTGCGGCAGCAAGTAATAGTAAGAAGCCAATTAAGACTTGGTCAAGACGATCAATGATCAGCCCAGATATGGTTGGGATGACTTTCGCGATCCACAATGGGCGGGCGCACGTGCCTGTCGCAATTAATGAGAACATGGTTGGTCATAAGCTCGGAGAGTTCGCGTTGACGCGTACTTTCAAGAGCCACGCGGGCGACAAGAAAGCATCGGGGGGCAAATAACATGGAAGCGAAAGCAATTTTACGCATGGTGCGTCTCTCACCACAAAAAGGTCGCTTAGTTGCTGATCAGGTGCGCGGTCTAGCCGTCGGTAGCGCAGCAAACTTGTTGCAATTTAGCAATAAGCGTGGTGCAGCAATCATCCGCAAGGTACTGCTGTCAGCAGTGTCTAACGCGGAAAATAACCTCGGCGCAGACATCGATACTCTCTCTGTAACGCAAATTTTTATTGACGAGGGCCCGCGTTTAAAGCGTATGCAGCCTCGCGCTAAAGGTCGCGGAGCTGGCATCGTGAAGCGTACTAGTCACGTCACCGTCGTCGTCGGCGACAAGCGATAAGGAAGGATTGCTATGGGTCACAAAGTTCATCCAATAGGTTTCCGTCTCGGCATTTCGCGTGACTGGAACTCAAAGTGGTACGCAACAAAGAAGGATTTCGCCAGCTACTTGATAGCGGACATTAAAACGCGCGACATGCTGCGCGCGAAATTAGTGCAGGCTGGCATAAGCCGGATTCAGATTGAGCGGCCGGCAAAGACTGCCCGCATTACGATACACACAGCGCGCCCCGGTGTCGTGATCGGCAAGAAGGGCGAAGACATTGAAAAGCTTCGTAAGGAAGTATCGGATTTGATGGGTGTTCCAACGCATATCAACGTCGTTGAAATTCGCAAGCCAGAAACCGACGCACAACTGGTCGCAGAAAGTATTGCGCAGCAACTTGAGCGTCGGATAATGTTCCGACGCGCCATGAAGCGTGCGGTGCAAAACGCGATGCGCTTAGGGGCGCTCGGCATCAAGGTTAACGTTGCTGGTCGTTTGAACGGCGCTGAAATTGCACGCACTGAATGGTATCGCGAAGGCCGCGTGCCATTACACACTCTGCGCGCTGATATTGACTATGGCTTTGCCGAAGCGAAAACCACCTACGGCATCATTGGTGTCAAGACGTGGATTTACAAAGGCGAAGTATTTGACCTTCATGCGCCCATGAGCGAAGCGAAAGCTGAGCCTCGCATGTCTTCGAAAGAAGGACGTTAACCATGTTGCAACCAAGTCGTACTAAATACCGTAAACAACACAAGGGCCGTAACCGTGGCCTGGCGTGGTGTGGCAATGAAGTGAGTTTCGGTGAATTTGGCCTGAAGGCTGTAGAGAGTGGGCGTCTAACGGCGCGCCAAATCGAAGCGGCACGCCGTACAATCACCCGCTACGTGAAGCGTGGTGGCAAACAGTGGATTCGTGTATTCCCTGACAAGCCGATCACTAAGAAGCCTATTGAAGTCCGGATGGGTAACGGTAAAGGTAGCGTTGAGTACTGGGTACAAGAAATTCACCCAGGACGTGTGCTTTTCGAGGTAGAGGGAATTAGTGAGGCAATTGCTCGTGAGGCTTTCTCGCTCGCAGCTGCCAAATTGAGCGTCAAAACAACGTTCGTAACGCGTGCGGTGGTCTAATGGAAATTAAGGATCTGCGGCAGAAATCTGCTGCTCAGTTGAAGGATCAACTGATTGATCTGCGTCAAGAGCAGTTCAATCTTCGTATGCAGCGTTCGCAAGGGCAGCTTACTCAATCGCATCAGTTTCGCATCGCTCGTCGTGATGTTGCGCGAATTAAGATGGTGCTGGGCGAAGCGTCGAAAAAGGCAAGTAAGTCATGAGCGAGTTAGAAAAGGTGCAGCACAGCCTAGAAGGGCGTGTTGTAAGCGATAAAATGAACAAGACAATTACGGTTCTAATTGAACGTAAGGTCAAGCATTCTCTCTACGGCAAATACGTGAAGCGCTCTACGAAGCTTCACGTGCATGACGAGAGTGAAACCGCCGGTATCGGCGATACCGTGCGAATTGTACCCTGCCGTCCCCTTGCCAAAACAAAGGCCTGGGCGTTGGCAGAAGTACTGAGCAAAGCTGCGCAGTAACTAGGAGAGTTTCCATGATTCAAATGCAAACCACTCTCGCTGCTGCGGACAACAGCGGGGCTCGTGAACTGATGTGTATTAAGGTGCTTGGCGGGTCCAAGCGTCGTTATGCGCATATCGGCGATGTCATCAAAGTCAGCGTACGCGAAGCAATTCCGCGCGGTAAAGTGAAGAAAGGCGAGGTTTATGACGCCGTCGTGGTGCGAACCGCGTTCGGTGTACGTCGTCCTGACGGTTCACTCATCCGCTTTGAAGGAAATGCAGCTGTATTGCTCAACAACAAGTTGGAGCCAATCGGAACCCGTATTTTCGGGCCTGTGACGCGCGAACTTCGCGGGGAGCGATTCATGAAAATCGTGTCGCTGGCACCTGAAGTGCTCTGAGGATCTAATGAATCGATTAAAGAAGGGCGATCGCGTAGTCGTGATTGCTGGCAAAAACAAAGGGACGCAGGGCAATGTTCTGCGTCTTGACGAAGATCGTGTCTTCGTAGAAAACGTGAATATGGTTAAGCGCCACACGAAAGCCAATCCAGGGGCGAATCAACCTGGCGGGATTATAGAGCGCGAAGCTGGAATTCATCAGTCAAACGTTATGTTGTTTAACCCATCCACCAAAGCGGGTGATCGCGTTGGCTTCAAAGTTCTAGGTGACGGCAAGAAAGTGCGCGTCTTCCGAAGTAACGGCGAAGTGGTGGAAGGCTAAGGAGCTAGACAATGTCACGTTTACAAAATTTTTACCGCGAAAGCGTTGTGGCAGCCCTTACCAAAGAGTTTGCTTACAGTAATCCTATGATGGTTCCGCGGCTTAGCAAAATCACACTCAATATGGGCGTGGGTGAAGCCGTTGGCGATAAGAAAAAACTAGAAGGCGCAGTGGGCGACATGGCTAAAATTGCCGGTCAGAAGCCTATAACTACGCTCGCTAAGAACTCAATTGCGACGTTTAAGATCCGCGAGGGTTGGCCGATCGGTTGTAAGGTGACCTTGCGGCGCCATCAGATGTTCGAGTTTTTGGATCGGCTGATTAACGTTTCTTTGCCACGCGTCCGCGATTTTCGCGGCCTGTCTGGTCGAGCGTTCGACGGTCGTGGGAACTACAACTTCGGTATTAAAGAGCAAATCATTTTCCCAGAAATTGATTTCGATCAGGTCGATGCACTGCGTGGTATGGACATCGCGGTAACGACTACGGCGAAGTCAGATAAAGAAGCGAAGGCGCTGCTGGCGGCTTTCGGTTTTCCTTTCCGTAATTAATCTCAAGAGTACATAAATCATGGCAAAGACAAGCATGGTCAATCGCGAGATTAAACGCGCGAAATTAGAGACCAAGTTCCGCGCTAAGCGCGCTGAGCTGAAGAAAGTTATTAGTAGTGTTACTGCTTCTTATGAAGACAAAGAGCTTGCAGTCGCAGCATTAAGTAAGTTACCGCGTGACTCCAGTCCTTGCCGTGGCAGGAATCGATGCCAGTTAACGGGGCGTTCGCGTGGGGTTTACGCTAAGTTTGGCTTAGGCCGCACCAAGTTACGCGAGGCCACGATGCGTGGTGACGTGCCCGGCTTGCGCAAAGCTAGCTGGTAAGGAAAGAGAAATCATATGAATCTTACTTGTCCTATCGCCGACATGCTCACCCGCATTCGCAATGCGCAAATGGTGAACAAGGTGTCGGTTCAAATCCCGGCCTCGAGGCTGAAAATGTCTATTGCTGAAGTGCTTAAGGCAGAAGGCTTTATTACTGATGTAGCGGAAGTTGCGCTCAGTGAGCACCGCAAGGTTATCGAGGTAACTTTGAAATATTATCGTGGTAAGCCGGTTATTGAGCGCTTGCAGCGCGTCAGCCGTCCTGGCTTGCGCGCTTACCGTAATAAAGACGCGCTTCCTCGAGTCCAAAATGGCTTGGGTGCGGCAATTATATCCACCAGCAAAGGCATGATGACCGACGCTAAGGCCAGGGAACTGGGTTTGGGTGGCGAAGTTATCTGCATCGTTGCTTAAGGGGATAAGAAATGTCACGCGTCGCAAAAAAATTAATCACGGTGCCGAAAGGTGTCGAAGTGTCAGTCAACGGTGGTCTGATTTCGATCAAAGGTCCAAAGGGCATCTTGACAGTTGCAAAGCCAAGCCACATCGATCTAATTGTTGATGGTAGTGAGCTCAAAGTGGATGTCAAAAACGGCGATACAGCGATGGGCGGAACGATTCGCGCGTTGGTGCAAAATTGCATTATTGGCGTCGACAAGGGCTACGAACGTAAGCTCGAGCTTGTTGGCGTTGGTTTTCGTGTAGCCATGGCTGGGAAAGATCTCAATCTAACGATTGGATTTTCACATCCTGTTGTTTTTAAGGCGGTAGAGGGTATTAGCTTAGAAACGCCTACACAGACCGAAATCATGATCAAAGGCGCCGACAAGCAAAGTGTGGGGCAAGTCGCTGCTAAAATTCGCGCATTCCGTCCACCCGAACCGTACAAGGGTAAGGGAATACGCTACGGTGGTGAGAAGATCACCTTGAAAGAAGTCAAGAAAGCATAAGGCGAGCTAGGAGATTCTTATGGAAAAGAAAGTTGCACGAATTCGCCGAGCGAAAGCCACGCGTTGCCACATCCGTAAACTCGGTGCGACACGTCTAACGGTTCATCGCACTTGCCAGCATCTTTACGCGCAAGTGATCAGTGCTGAAGGGAAAGTGCTCGCCACGGCGTCAACCGTACAGAAGGTGATCGCCGATACGTTAAAAGCGACGAAGAACAAAGATGCTGCTTCTGCGGTTGGTAAAGCCATTGCTGAGAGTGCAAAGGCGGCTGGGGTTTCGGCTGTCGCGTTTGATCGTTCCGGGTTTAAATATCACGGCCGCATTAAAGCTCTCGCTGAGGCCGCTCGCGAAGCTGGCCTGCAGTTCTAACGGCCGCACAGGCGCACAAGGATAGGCAAATGTCGAATAATGAACGAGAAGTAAGCGACGGCATGCTCGAAAAGCTCGTCGCGGTAAACCGAGTTGCAAAAGTTGTGAAAGGTGGGCGTATTTTTAGTTTCACCGCGCTGACGGTGGTTGGTGATGGCCAGGGTCGGGTCGGTTTTGGCTACGGTAAGGCACGCGAGGTGCCAGCGGCTATCGCAAAGGCAATGGAGCGGGCGCGACGGGCGATGGTTCGCGTGAGTTTGCAAAATGGAACGCTTTGGTATGCCGTCAAAAGTAATCACGGCGCTGCAAAAGTGTTTATGCAACCAGCCAGTAGCGGTACTGGTGTAATTGCTGGTGGTGCGATGCGTGCGGTGTTTGAAGTTGTGGGTGTACAAAACGTTTTGGCTAAGGCCTATGGTTCGCGAAACCCAATTAACTTGGTGCGCGCCACAATCCGAGGCTTGCAAATGGTTTCGTCTCCGCAGGATATTGCGCACAAGCGCGGAAAGTCATTGAAAGAATTAATGGGTGAGGAAGATGGTCAAGCAGCCTGAAGGAGCGACCGTAACGGTCAAGCTAGTTCGCAGTGTTAATTCGACACCAGGGCGGCATCGCTTATGTGTTAAGGCGCTTGGTTTAGGCAAGCTCAACAGCCAACGTACTCTCAAGGATAGTCCACAAGTTCGTGGGCTTATCCAAAAAGTGCGCTATATGGTAGACGTCGTCTAACTGCACCGGAGAATGTTATGACTATGGAATTAAATACAATTCAACCAGCGGTCGGCGCGCGCACCAAAAGTTTTCGCGTTGGGCGCGGTATCGGTTCCGGACTCGGCAAAACTTGTGGTCGTGGCCACAAAGGGTCTTATGCTCGTACCGGCAAGGGAAAAATCAAGGCAGGCTTTGAGGGCGGTCAGATGCCTATGCAGCGTAGGTTGCCGAAAGTTGGTTTCCGTTCGAAGATGAAAGCGTCACGTGGTGAAGTTTATTTGTATCAGTTAGACCATTTAACGGCTGACGTTATTGACTTGGTTGTTTTGCGAGCGGCTGGTTTGATTAGCTCTGAAGTAACCAAGGTCAAGGTTGTTTCGCGCGGTGAACTAAATCGTGTGGTAACGCTCAGGGGTCTGGTTCTTACGGCTGGGGCTGCGATAGCAGTTGCCGCAGCTGGCGGCAAGGTGGAGTAAGAATTGGCTGCGAATACTTCGACGTCGCCGTCTCTCGCATCAATCGGGCGGCTAACCGAATTACGCCAGCGCATTTTTTTCCTACTAGGTGCGCTGGTAATTTTTCGGTTTGGTTCTTTCATCCCGTTGCCTGGTGTTGATCCAGCCCGGATGCTGCAAATCATGGAAAGCCAGAAGGGCACAATCCTTGATTTATTCAATATGTTCTCTGGCGGCGCTCTCGGGCGGTTCTCGTTGTTCGCTATCGGCGTGGTTCCATATATATCCGCTTCGATCGTTGTTCAGCTTTTAGCCACTGCAGTCCCCAGCCTTCAAGCGTTGCGCAAGGAGGGTGAGTCCGGGAGGCGAAAACTCAATCAATACACGCGGTACGGTACCGTGGCGTTGGCGTTGTTTCAGTCGTTTGGTGTTGCGATGGCCGCACAAAACTCTGGCGGTGTTATTAATCCGGGTGCGAGTTTCGTTTTCACTACGGTGGTTGGTCTTACCGCAGGAACGATGTTTCTGATGTGGTTGGGTGAGCAGATCACGGAGCGCGGCATCGGCAATGGCATTTCAATGCTTATTTTTGCGGGGATCGTGGCAGGACTGCCAGCGGCGGTTGCAGGTACGTTTGAGTTGGCAGCACAGGATCAACTGAATTGGTTGGCAGTGATTTTTGTCGGGGCGCTAGCGGTTGCGGTCACGGGTTTCGTGGTCTTTATGGAGCGCGGGCAACGGAGAATTACCGTTAATTATGCTGGGCGTAGCGGTGGGCGTCAGGGCTATGTTAATCAGGCCCAGCATCTGCCGCTAAAGATCAATATGGCTGGTGTTATTCCCGCCATTTTCGCTTCTAGTTTGATACTTCTTCCAGCTTCTGCAGCACAGTGGTTTAGCAATATACCGTCGATGGCTTGGTTGGGTAGCGTCGCGAACGTGTTGTCTCCGGGTGAGCCGCTATATTTAGTTCTTGACGGTGTGCTGATTATGGGATTCGCTTTTTTCTACACGGCGATGATGTTTAACTCGACCGAAACAGCAGAAAACCTGAAGAAGGGTGGTGCTTTAATTCCCGGTATTCGTCCTGGTAAGGCAACAGCGCAGTATATTGATGGTGTGCTGACACGGCTTACGTTGATAGGGAGTCTTTACCTAGTTGCCGTGTGTACGCTTCCAAATCTAATTAATAAGTATTTCAATGTGCCGTTTCATCTTGGCGGTACTTCTTTGTTGATCGTAGTCGTCGTCGTAATGGACTTCATGGCTCAGGTGCAAACGCATCTCATGTCGCATCAGTACGAAAGCGTCTTACGAAAAGCGAATTTCAAAGGCATCGGACGCACTTCCGGAGCGCGTTAGACTCATAGCTGAACAGATTTTTGCGCTCTCTGAGCAGGGCGCAGCAATGATGTTATAGTAGAGAGCTAATAGCGGCCGTCAATATGGAGATTGAACAATGGCACGTATCGCGGGCGTAAACCTCCCCGTCAACAAACACGCTTGGATTGGCTTGACCAGTATCTATGGTATCGGCCGCACGCGTTCGCGCAAGGTTTGCCAATCGGCAAACGTTGATCCAGCAACAAAAGTTCGCGACTTGACTGAAGTCCAGGTGGAAAAAATCCGCTCGGAAGTGGTCAAGTTCGTTGTCGAGGGCGATCTGCGTCGGGAAGTTGCGATCAGCGTCAAGCGACTAATCGACCTAGGCTGCTACCGCGGTTTGCGCCATCGCCGCGGGCTTCCACTGCGCGGTCAGCGAACAAAGACAAATGCGCGTACTCGCAAGGGTCCACGCAAGGCGATTAAGAAATAATTTCGACTATGGCCGCCTATGGCGGCTGTAGGTTTTAAATACGCTGCTGCTTTTATAATAACAATAAATTTAGTTTAACGAAGCAGCTTAAGACAGACAGACAAAGTACAGACTCAAAGGATTTGAGCAATGAACAAGCCTGCCGCAGCGAAGGTCAAGAAAAAGATCAAGCGCGTTGTAACTGATGCCGTTTGCCATGTGCAAGCGTCTTTTAATAACACCATTATCACGATGACGGACCGTCAGGGTAACGCGCTTTCTTGGGCGACTTCCGGTGGAGCTGGTTTTCGCGGTTCCCGTAAAAGTACGCCGTTCGCAGCACAGGTTGCAGCCGACAAAGCGGGCCGTGCAGCGTTGGATTATGGTGTTAAGAATGTTGAAGTCCGGATTAAGGGCCCCGGCCCCGGTCGAGAAAGTGCGGTTCGGTCGCTCAACGCGATTGGTTACAAGGTGATTAACATCATCGATGTCACGCCCATTCCGCACAATGGCTGCCGCCCGCCTAAGAAGCGTCGCGTTTAAACTGGGAGAAATCATACATGGCACGTTATATTGGTCCTAAGTGCAAGCTCGCTCGTCGCGAAGGCACGGATTTGTTTTTGAAGAGTCCGGCGCGTGCGCTGGATAGTAAATGTAAGCTCGAGCAGAAGCCTGGGCAGCACGGCGCTGCGAAAAAGGCGAAAAGCTCTGATTACGCGACCCAGTTGCGAGAGAAGCAAAAAGTACGCCGAATTTACGGCATGCTTGAACATCAGTTTCGGCTTTATTATCAGAAAGCAGCTGCCCAGAAGGGTGCTACCGGTGAGAACCTGCTGAAGTTGCTAGAATGCCGACTTGATAACGTCGTTTACCGTATGGGCTTCGCGGTTACCCGCGCCCAGGCGAGGCAGCTTGTTTCACACGGTGCGGTTGTAGTCAACGGTAAGCGGGTTGATTTGGCGTCGTTCCAAGTCAAGGCCGACGACATTGTAGCAATCGCAGAAAAAGCGAAGGAGCAGCTGCGTATTAAGGAAGCTACAACGCTTGCGCAGCAGATGGATTCAATTCCTAGCTGGTGTGACGTTGATCTCGCGAAGCTAACCGGTACGTTTAAAAGCGCCCCGATCCGCAGTGATCTGTCTAGTGACATCAATGAAAATTTGATCGTCGAGCTTTACTCGAAGTAATCGGAACCCTTCATGGCATCTAATTCGCTTTTACGCCCCAGTAACATCTCAGTTGAGAGTGTTTCTGGTACGCGCTCCCGCGTTGTACTTGAACCGTTAGAACGCGGCTTCGGACACACGCTTGGGAACGCTTTGCGTCGAGTTTTGTTGTCCTCCATTCCTGGCGCTGCTATCACTGAAGTCGAAATTGACGGTGTGGTGCACGAGTTCAGTCCTGTGGAAGGCATGCAAGAAGACGTACTCGACGTTTTATTAAATTTGAAAGAAGTTGCGATCCGTCTGCATCAGGGGACTGGTACGACCCTAACGCTCACAAAAAAGGGCAAGGGGCCGGTAACAGCAGGTGATATAACGGTCGATCACAACGTTGAAATTGTGAATCGTGATCATGTAATTTGCAATTTGACTAAAGATGTGACGTTGACAATGCGCTTAAAAGTGCAAAAAGGTGTTGGCTATGAGCCGGCAACCAGCCGACGTTTGCCAGATGACGAAGCGCGACCGATTGGCCGTTTGCAGCTGGATGCCTCGTATTCACCGATTTTGCGCGTGGCTTATTCGGTTGAGGCAGCCCGTGTGGAGCAGCGTACAGATCTGGACAAACTGATTCTCGATATTGAAACTAACAACACGGTTGATCCAGTTGAGGCGGTAAAACGTGCTGCGAATATCTTGGTTGATCAGATGGCGGTTTTTGTTGACGTCAAGCGGGTTGAAACGCAGGCACCAACGCCAAGCCGACAAGAGTTCGATCCGATGCTATTGCGTCCGATTGATGATCTTGAGCTAACAGTGCGGTCGGCGAATTGTCTGAAGGCGGAGAGTATTTATTACATCGGTGACTTGATTCAGCGCACCGAGGTGGAACTGCTTAAAACGCCAAACTTGGGCAAAAAATCGCTTACAGAAATTAAGGACGTGCTTGCGCAAAAAGGATTGTCGCTGGGCATGAAACTAGAGAATTGGCCACCGGTGGGGCTCGCTAGTGCGGGCTTCGGCGGCTAAGAGGGAGCAAGGGAAATGCGTCACCAAAATTCTGGTCGTAAACTAAATCGAACCAGTGCGCACCGTAAAGCGCTATTTAAAAACCTTTCGTTGGCATTGTTCCGCGAAGAGCTCATCAAAACGACTTTGCCTAAGGCGAAGGAGTTGCGTCGTTTTGCTGAACCGTTGATCACGCTTGCCAAGACAGACGGTGTAGCTAATCGTCGTGTTGCGTTCAGTCGTCTACGCGACAAGCAAGTGGTCGGAAAGTTGTTCGTAGAGCTTGGGCCGCGCTATCGCGCGCGTCCGGGTGGCTATCTGCGTATTCTTAAGTGCGGTTTCCGCGCTGGAGATAATGCGCCTATGGCGTATGTTGAGCTTGTAGACCGACCGGCGGCGTCTGCTGACGTCACGGTTTAAGTTTGTGCTTTTAGTGTAGTTTGCCAAGCCCCCGTTAAGCGGGGGCTTTGCATTTGTGGTTTTTCGCTTTTGCCACTTTGGAATGCTGGTTGTTTGACGTCCATGCGGTAAGAGTGTTAGCGTTGCCGAACTAGGCGCTAGATGTTTATGCGCCCTGCCTGTTTTCGCGGCCAATTTGCCCAGGTTATTTCGCTTGTCGATGCCTAGAGCGGTTTAGTGGGCAGACTGCAGCGCTCCTTACGCAGTCATTCAATCGTTTAACAAATCAGAACAGTGTCGTGCTGCGGCAATACACCCAATATCAAATTTCAATTCGCTCTCTGCCTTGAGAGCTGCCCACGGTGCCTAAACCGTTCCTTTTAATTGCTGATTCCGCATGACTCTGACTGAACTGAAGCTCAAACCTATACATGAATTGATGCAGTTGGCGGAAGAGCTGCAGATTGAAAATATCGGTCGCAGTAGGAAGCAGGACGTGGTTTTCCAAGTGCTTAAAGCGCTTGCTAAACGTGATGACTCCATTGATGTGGAGGGCGTGTTGGAAATGATGCCTGACGGCTTCGGGTTTTTACGTGGCGCAGACGCTTCATATTTGGCGGGGCCGGACGATGTTTATATTTCACCTGCACAAATACGGCGTTTCAATTTACGCACCGGTGATTATGTGCGGGGAAATGTTCGGGCGCCCAAAGACGGCGAACGCTATTTCTCATTGCAAAAAGTTACCGATATCAACGGAGATAACCCGGAAAGCAAGAAGAATCAGGTCTTGTTTGAAAACCTGACGCCTTATTTCCCAACTGAGCGCTTTACTTTAGAGCGCGGCAACGGATCATCCGAAGATATTACCGGGCGTATTATTGATTTGGTCGCTCCGATCGGTAAGGGTCAGCGCGGATTAATCGTGAGTCCACCGAAAGCCGGTAAGACGGTCATGCTGCAAAATATTGCGCAGGCGATCGCTGCGAACCACCCGGATGTACACCTGATCGTGTTGTTAATTGATGAGCGACCGGAAGAGGTTACGGACATGCAGCGCACAGTGCGCGGCGAAGTTATTTCCTCAACCTTTGATGAGCCGCCGGGTCGCCACGTTCAAGTTGCGGAAATGGTTATTGAGCGAGCCAAGCGATTGGTTGAACATAAAAAAGATGTTGTAATTTTGCTTGATTCCATTACGCGGCTTGCGCGGGCCTATAATTCCGTGGTGCCAAGTTCCGGAAAGGTTTTAACGGGCGGGGTTGATGCCAATGCCTTGCAACGGCCAAAGCGTTTTTTTGGGGCTGCGCGTAAGGCAGAAGAAGGTGGAAGCTTGACCATCTTGGCTACCGCTCTCGTCGATACGGGTTCGATGATGGATGTGGTCATCTATGAAGAGTTCAAAGGCACCGGCAATATGGAAGTGCACTTGGATCGAAAGATCACCGAGAAGCGCGTTTATCCAGCGATTAACATTAACCGTTCTGGCACGCGTCGTGAAGAACTACTGATCGACCCAGAAAAGCTTCAGAAGATTTGGATATTGCGCAAATTGTTGCATCCAATGGATGAGTTAGCTGCGATCGAATTTCTTTTGGAAAAGATGAAAACAACTAAGTCGAACGACGAATTTTTCAATTTTATGAAGCGCTAAGCGCCTAGCGCGCACATTGGCTCCGCTACACTGCCACGCATGAGTGAATTCATTTTATTGCGCCTTGATGGCGAGTTCCATGCGACGACTTGGCTGCGATGTGATTCAACGCGCGGCCCGCTTGGGTTTAGTCAAGCCGCATCAGAGCCTTTGCCTGCTGGCTTGAAAGTGATCGCTGTGTGCGCGAGTCCTTCATTAGCGCTAAGGTTTGTTAATGCGCCTAAGCAAGGGCGGGAGCGATTTAGGCAAGCCATTGGCTTCGCGCTTGAGGACTTTATTGCGAGCGACGTAGACGAGCTCAGTTTTGTTCTGCCACTAAGTTTAGATGAAGGTTTACAGGCGGTCGCGGTAATTAATAAGGCGCGTCTGCTGCTAGCGCTAGACGATTTGCGATCAGCTGGTTTTCAGTTAGAGGCGCTGGTTCCCTTGCCTTGGCTTTTGGGCCTGGATACGGTTTGGGTAGAAAGAGCGCTGACCAGTTTTCGTTTTGGCGGTCCAGATGCTGGGCGCTCGGATACCTCAAGTGCGGAAGCTGGGACTATTGACAGTGAGTCCTTAAGCGCACTTTTAAAGATAAAGCAAAGCGGTGATGGCGCGCTTCCGCTGCATTTACTCCTAAATGACGGGATTAACTTTCCAAAGTTGCCGTCACATTTTTCTGCCGAGGCCATTGCGGAGCCGAACCACTATCTAGCCGCCCGACTGCTGCAGACGCCGCAAATGTTGAGTTTAACCACTCCCAAAAAGCGCGCAGTCGGTGCGTTCAAGGTTGCTAAGGCGTGGCGATTGACCGCCACTTTGGCTGCGATGGCCTTGTTCGCGCAAGGTGTGCGTGTTGGGGTCGATTTTTATCAGTTGTCACATTCCTTAGGCGCGCAAGAACAGGAAATTGAAGGGTTTTATCAACAGGTTTTCCCAAGCGGCCCAATTTCGTTAGATCCGGTGGCAATGTTGCGGAGCAAGCTAAAGTCGGATCAAACTGCAGCCACTGCAGGTGCGCGCGGTGGCGCGCTGGCACTGTTTAGGCGTATTGCGCCGGTGCTTTACAGCGAAACTCGGCTTGCATTGATTAATGCGGACTATCGCAATGGTGAGTTGGAACTCAGTTTTCGTTCGCCCGACTTAGCCACAATTGACGCTCTGCGCGCACGGCTTGCGACGCTTTCTGGGCTTGAAGTAAATTTAGGCAACAACAATATTGACCCCAACGGCCAGATGCTGACAGGTCGCATTCGGATTAAAGAATTGGATTTAGCAGCCACGGGGGTTCCGGGGGCGTTTGTTTTGCCAATGCAAAACAATCTAACCAAGCGTGTTTTGCCAATGCAAAACAATCTAACCAAGCGTGTTTTGCCAATGCAAAACAATTCAAAAGGGTTTGCTTTGCTCGTGCAGGACATTCCATTCGAATGTCTAATTCCGATGATGGATCAAGCTTGAGCTCGGTGCGAACTAAATCTGCCAATAAGCTCGCTAATTTTTGGCTGCTTCGCAGCGCTTCTGAGAAGCGAACGTTGGGCGTAAGTTTCGTTTTACTTATTTTATTCGTGGGCTTTTTTGGCGTATATGAGCCTTTACGCAAAGCCCATGCGCGCATGGTTTTGCAAGTGCAGACGCAAGCTATTGCATTGAAAGAAATTTCGGCATTAATTACCGCGCGCGCCGCACGCCCGGGTCAAACGGCGTTTAGCCAAACATCTCAAGGCGCATTTGGTGCGGATCTAGCGTTGGCTAGCCAAAGCGCCAGTTCATTGACCGCGATCGTCGATCAAAGTATTCGCGGCAAGAACTTGCAGGGCGGATTAAAAAACATCACAACCGTTCCGCCGAATAAAGTGCGGCTTGAATTAGGCGGGGTCAATTTTGATGTGTTGATGACGATGCTTGAGCAGTTAGAACATGATAACCAAGTACAAGTTTTGGAACTGTCGATTGATACGCTAGGAACATCAACGGTCAATGCTAAAGTGACGTTGAGTCGATGATACGCAAACTGGTCATAGCCGCTTCAATTGCCTTGCTAGTAACGCTTTTTGCCCTGTACACACTGCCTGCGCGTATCGCTTGGCAATTGGTGCGGCACAAAATGCCCTATGTAGAACTTGTGGGTTTGCATGGCACGTTGTGGGATGGCAATGCCGACAGGGTAATCGTCGCAAACCAGTTCCTGGGCAAACTAGCATGGCAAATTCCGCGCAATACTGCGCTGCGATTCGCGCCAAAGATCCAGATCAGGCTCGACGGTTCCACGGTCCAACTTGACGGTTTTGCGCAGCAATTTGGCTCAAACTGGGTGCTTTCGGCTTTGACGGCGTCTGCTGATGCTGGCTGGTTAGCCCCAGCTTTGGGCATCCCTGCGGTGATACCGACCGGCAAACTTGCCGTAAATTTTTCCGAGCTACGCCTAGATGAGCGTGGTTTTCCCATACGCGCCGAGGGAAATCTGCAGTGGCTGAATGCCGGCGTGACCGGTTTGGCTCAGGCCGATTTTGGCAGTTTCGATATCAGTATAAAAAATGATTTGAGCGGCGCAATTAAGGGCTCAATAAGCGCCATTGGTAGCGCAGCACTTGATATTTCCGGTGGGTTTGCTTTGCAAGGCGACAGCTACAATGCTGAAATCACGTTGCGCCAAAAAGTGAGCAATCCAAACATGGAGCGAGCGCTGAGCTTAATCGGTGAGCCTATCCCGGGTAGTTCGGATGAGGGTTTTGCTGGTGCACGCCTACTTAAAATTAGCGGCACTTTGGTAGCGCCTAAGTGAGCGAAAACCAAGTTGAGACATTGATGAAAGAACCAGCTCTAGATTTAAATTTAGCCCTGCGCGCCGCTAAAGAGGCGGCCAGTGCAGCCGCCATCGTTATCAAACACTACTATCGCAATCGCGCAGCGGTAACGATTAAGGTAGATCAGACCCCAGTCACACAAGCGGACGTCGAATCTGAGCTCGAGATTAAGCGTGTTTTGAAGGGCTACTTTCCCGAACACGGCTATTACGGCGAAGAAAGCGCGATTGAACGTCCAGATGCGGACTTCCTTTGGCTGATCGACCCTATTGATGGTACCAAAAGCTTTGTCAGAAACTATCCGATATTTTCAACTCAAATCGCCTTGATGCATCGTGGTGAATTGGTTTTAGGGGTTAGTTCCGCCTCTGAATTTGGTGAACTAGCGAGTGCTGTCCACGGCGCTGGCGCTGAACTTAATAGCGTGGCGCTCAAAGTTGCCGACACTGACCAATTATCGCAAGCCATTGTTTCTACAGGGAATATTAAGACGCTATCGCGCGGCCCGCGCTGGGCGGTACTTGCGCAATTGCTGCAGGGAGCGAATCGCACGCGTGGCTATGGTGACTTTTATCACTATCATCTTTTAGCGCAAGGCAGTTTAGATTTGGTGATTGAAAGTGATGTAAATATTCTGGATATTGCCGCCTTGAGCGTTATTGTGCGCGAAGCGGGGGGTGTGATTACCGATTTGAACGGTGCCGCGATAGCGCTTGAAACAACATCGGTACTCGCTGGTACACCTGCGATGCACGCGCTTGCGCTCAGAATGCTCAGCTTATGAGAGATGACAAACAAATTTCGTTTATACCTGCGCAATTGCCGGTAAAAAGGCTACCGCTAATCGACGCGCGCGAATGCTTCGTGCGTGAATCGCCAATGGAAAAGCTGAGCCTAACCTTTAGTAACGGCGCGCAGCGCCAGTTTTACCGAGTGGTTCCTAACTCGAACCATGCGGTGATGATCGTTGCGATGCTCGATTGCGATACCGTGTTAATCACGCGCGAATATGGCTGTGGCTTCCATCGTTACGAGTTGGGGTTGCCGCGAGGGCGCATTGACGAAGGCGAAGATATTTTAGTCGCGGCGAACCGAGAACTGCAGGAAGAAGCGGGTTTTTCCGCTAGCCGTTTGGATTATTTGCGCACGCTGTCTTTGGCACCGACCTACATGGCTCACGAAATTCATGTTGTGCTCGCACGTGGTTTGACTGCGAGCCAGCTCGAAGGTGACGAGCCTGAACCGATTGATGTCATTCCATGGAAATTAGCGGAGATTGAAGCCTTGGCATTACACCCCGAATTTAGCGAAGGGCGAGCGCTGGGAGCTTTGTTGTTGGCGCGCGCATGGCTTGCAGCTGAGGCGACTGTTGCGCAGGTCATAAAGCCGTGAGCGAGCATCAACTATCTAACTCTGATTTAGCTTCGCTGTTGACGGGTGCGCGCGCACTGGCAGATCAGGCTGCGCAAGCCATTATGGCGGTTTATTCGCGGCCTTTTGAGGTCACAAAAAAGGCCGATTTGTCGCCGCTAACACAAGCAGATATGGCCTCGCACCATTTGTTAGATGCTGGCTTGAAATCGCTGGAGCCCCGATTCCCAGTGTTGAGTGAGGAATCAGGCGCACGTATTTTTATCGACCGCACGCGCTGGAAGCGCTATTGGCTAGTCGATCCGCTGGATGGCACGCGCGAATTTGTGGCGCGCAACGGTGAATTCGCGATCAATATTGCGTTGATTGAAAACGGCGCGCCAGTGCTTGGCATCGTACTTGCGCCAGCGCGCGGCGATGTCTGTTTTGCTACGCGCGGTGCCGGTGCTTGGCGTAGTGCTTGGACGCAAACAAATAACGCTGTGCCGCAAGCATTGCATACCTGCAAGGCGGCATCACCCGTGCGCGTTGCCGTTAGCCGTAGCCATCATCCAGCCGAGCTTTCTGGCTTGCTGAGTGCAATGGGCGAGCATGCGCTTTGTGCGCTCGGAAGTAGTCTAAAATTTTCAGGGATCGCCGCTGGCGAACAGGATATTTATCCGCGTCTGAGTTCATCTTCGTGCGAATGGGACATTGCGGCTGGTCAGTGCATTATTGAGCAAGCAGGCGGTGCTGTGCTTGACCGTGCGGGCAAGCCCTTGCGCTATAACCAGGGTGCCGAACTGTTGGTGCCGGCCTTTATTGCCTTTGGTGACAGGAGCGTGGACTGGTTAGCACGTCTTAATTGGCGCAGTGACTCATGACTGCCGCCGCTCTAGGGCCAATTCGGGCACTTTCTGCTATCCCTGACAGCGCGCCGCGTTTAATTCAGAATGCAGAGCAGTTAGACGCCGATCCGATGCTGGGTTTGCGCAAGATTATGCAGCGTTTGCGTCAACCCCAGGGCGGCTGCCCTTGGGATGTCAAACAAACCTTTGAGTCCGTAGCCCCCTATACGTTGGAAGAAGCATATGAAGTAGCCGATGCGATTGCGCGCAAAAATCCCACGGATTTGAAAGAAGAGCTGGGTGATTTATTGCTGCAAGTCGTATTTCACGCGCAAATGGCGGCCGAGCAAGGCTTATTTGATTTTGATGATGTTGCACGCGGCATCAATGGAAAAATGCTGCGCCGCCACCCGCATGTATTTGCAGGTGCAAGTGTTGCGGATGCAGAGCAACAAACTCGACGCTGGGACGAGCTAAAAAAAGAGGAAAAAGCGGCGCGTGCGGATAGTCTAGATGCGCCGATGCCGTCCTTGTTAGACACAATTTCACGTGGTTTACCGGAATGGCAGCGGGCGATCAAGTTGCAAAAACGTGCGGCAGAATTTGGCTTTGATTGGCCCGACATTGCGCCCGTGTTCGATAAATTGCGCGAAGAAGTGGCCGAGTTAGACGAGGCCGCGCACACACAGAACGCAGCGCATCAGCTTGAAGAATTGGGCGATGTACTATTCGTCGCTGTCAATGTCGCCCGGCATCTGAAGCTTGACCCCGCAAGTGCGCTGCGCGGCTGTAATCTCAAGTTTGAATCGCGCTTTCGCCAGATGGAACAATTGGCCATGATAAAGGGTCTTGATTTGGCTGCGCTTAATTTGGCTGAGCAAGATGCGCTGTGGGATGAGGCGAAACAAATTGAAAAGACCGCTAGGTTAGAATCGCGTAAGGCTGACTAACTAACGCAGTAATTCCGCGTCGCGGGTAGATTGCGAAGGTGAAACGAAACTCTTCAAAGATTGAGCAAAATATGACATCAAATAACTTTGTTTGCCGTCTCACCCGGTCGGCAAGATCTCCAATTCATGCCCGTGCTCGCGGTTTTACGCTATTAGAAGTGATGGTGGTATTAGCAATCATCGCGATTATGGCGGTCATGGTTTTACCGCGTGTTATGGGCGCACTAAATGATGCGCAGAAAAAGGCAGTACAAGCGGATTTGGCCTCATTATCCGGCGCGCTTAATATGTATAAGCTGGATAATTTTAGCTATCCAAGCAGCGAACAAGGTTTGGCAGCCCTAGTTAATAAGCCAGGTGGCCAGCCCGAGGCACCCAATTGGCGCACCGGCGGATACATTGAAAAGGCAGCGAATGATCCTTGGAAGCGTCCCTACCAATACTTGCGCCCCGGCCAACACGGTGAGTTTGATCTTTACTCACTCGGTGCGGACGGCAAACCCGGTGGTGAGGGTGACGATGCCGATATTGGCAATTGGGATGCGAAGTAAGTTGGGATGCTGAGTAGTCTGTGACGCTAAGTTAAGTCCATAGCAGTGCTGGGTGCGATTCAAAGTGATGGTTAAATTATGAGTAAAAGAACCGTTCGTGCTGAGCCCGTCGAAGCATGTAGCCGCTCACTGCGTGATGCAAAAAGTGCTATGGCAGCGTCAGTATTTGTGCGGCTCTGCCCTTCGACAGGCTCGGGGCGAACGGGTTTCTCTCAGCGTCACGCCAGGATTAGAACAGGGTTTGAAACCTGTCTTCAAAGCTATCCCGAAAACATCACTTTGAATCGCACCCGCTGCGCCGCTTTCACTTTGCTTGAGGTAATGGTAGTGCTGGCAGTGATTGCAATTATCACCGCTGTCGCACTGCCCGTAATTGCGCGATCTTCGCCTGAGCGCAAAGTTACGCAGCAAGCCGAGCGCATCAAGCAAGTTATTGATTTGATGTGTGAAAATGCTGAGATTGACGGCCGCGAATTAGGCTTTGCGGTATCTAAAAATAGTTATCAAGTGCTGATTCCGCCAAGCGCCAACATCGAACCGTCAGCTGCTGGTGACTCAGTTGAACCGTGGCAGACATTTAAAGGCCGCGAAGTTTTTGCAAAATTCAGCTTAGGTGACGGCATGCAGCTTGCTCTAAGTTTGGGCAATAACGCAGAGATTATTGAGCTTGGCGATGAATTGCCGGCGATGCCGCAACTTCCTTGTTTAGCGGCGGGCGAATTGCCGGAGTTTCGTTTAACTGTCTCTATCGGAATTGCGCCTGATAAAATTAGCCGGACAATCGTAGCGCAGCCGCCGAGCGTCGAAAAACTCGCGAACTGGGCGGCAATGATTGAAGCGAACTCGCAGTAGCACCAGCACGTCTAGAAGCCATAGCGCGAAAAGCCACCGTCTACAGCAATGCATTCGCCGGTAATGTAGCTGGCGCAGGGCAAAGCTAAAAACGCGACTGCAGCAGCGACCTCCTCAGGTTCACCAATACGCCCGATAGGCGTCCGGCTAAGCACTTCTTCCAAATACTCCGAATCGGTCAAGGCCGCTTCAGAACGCTGCGTTCGGATGTACCAAGGCGCGACGCAATTGACGCGAATCCCATCTGATGCCCATTCGCATGCCAAATTTTTTGTCATTTGCACAATCGCCGCTTTGCTCATGCCGTAAGCGGCACCTGTGCGCACGTGGGTCAGGCCGGATACTGAAGCAATATTGATTATGCTGGCGCTGCCATGCTGTTTGAGCAGGGAATAGCTCAAGCGGCTCATTTCGAAGGCGCTGGCAACATTGGTCTGGAAGATGAAGTTTAAATCTTGATCGGAATATTCCAACACGCTGCGTCGAATATTGTTGCCCACATTATTGACCAAGATGTGGAGTTCGCAATTCAACTCGCTCAAGCCATCAAAGATCGCAGCGCGGCCTTCGCCGTCGCTGACATCGGCGCTGATCACGTCAATACGAATGCGATCCCGGTTACCTGCGATCTCCCGTTCGATAAGTGTACTTTCTGCGATTTCGCTCGCGATGGCGTCGAGAGCGTCTTCGTCGCGCCCAACTAAAACCAAGTTAGCGCCAAGCGCCGCAAATTCCATGGCGCACGCTCGCCCGATCCCACGACTAGCGCCGGTGATCATGGCCGTTTGCCCGTTTAAACGCCAACGCCGCATGAGGTTTACTGCACGCGCTTGACGGGAAAGGAAAGATTATTGTCGAGAAATTGGAGCCGCCAGCGGCCCAGAATACCCGGCTTTATCCTTACTCTTTGGTCACGCAGCTTTCGATCAAATACCGCGCGATCAGTTTGTTGCCAGATTTGTCCATTGGCCAGCATTATTTTGGTTGCGCCGAATAAACCCTTAAAAGACTCTGTGACCTCACTGTCAATAGTCGTGCGTTCTGATTCTGCGGGTGCAGGGCGCCAGTCCGGCGAATTCTCCGTTGCGGCTAAAGCGGGCTTTGCCGTCATTGGTGCCGCAGTAGGGGCCGGTTGCGATAGCGATGGCGTGGCATCAATAAGACGCTGCAGTTCATCAAGTTCAGCATTTTCGAGTTTGGACAGTCCAGCTGCTTTAAACTGTGCATCCGTTAAATCTTTACGCAAATCAATCGCTTGCGCTGAGCCCAAAACTAGACACAGTGCGCAAGCAGCGCTGGCTATCTGTACGAATCTTCTCGACACATTCTGAACCACCATCTTAATGCTCCTTAATTTTGGGGTCATCTAGCCCCGACTTAACACCCCGTGCAGCTTAGCGCACCTATAATTTTCCGTCAGCATTTCGTTAAGGCATTGAAATCAGTGACTTGCAGCTAAAATCAATTTATTTGCTGTGCAAGTATTCACAACTGCTCTTCGCTAGTGTAGGCTTCACCCAAGTTGGCTGGTGCCTGTCATAAGTTAGCTCGGTCATTTTGCCCGGCAAAATGATCAAACAAATAAAGTGTTTTGCTTGGTAAAACAAGAAAACAAATAGACAAAACGTGTTTTGCTTTGGCAAAACGAATGAACAGAAACCTTCTTTGCTAAGCAGGTGCCCCATGAACCTTCGTCCAATGAGCCCAATTCAAATGAGTCCAATTCAAATGAGTCCAATTCAAATGAACCCAAGCATCAAGTCGATTCCCGTTCTGCGAAACTGCTTAATCGGTGCCGCAATCATGCTTTCCGTATCTGCGCAGGCGCAAAATCGCCCGGTACGCTTAAGTATTAATAATTCGTCAACCGTAGCGTTTCAGGGTAACAGTGCCGGAACGAACGGCCTTTCGATGGCATACTTTGCCGGTGATGTGGTTGGCCAATCGAATCGTCGGCTCATGCAGCTGCGAGTTGCCGATCCGGTGCTGTGTGCAGATTTCAATACTATCCAATCGGATTCAAATGTTCGGCTCAGGTTGGTAGACGCCAACCAGATGTTTATCGACGGTGGTGATGGTCGCGGTTTTCGCGGTTTGTTGCCGTTAGTCAGTGAAACGGGTGGCATTCGACTGAATATGGATCCCGCTGATTCAAACAAGCGAATTTTAAATGTTAATACGCAATCGACGTTAAAATGTTCGGTGTTTCCAGGCGGCATCTTGCCCGCGATACAACCCGCCACACTATCCAAGCGTGCCCCCGAAGCAGCTGGCGATTTTATTTTTGCGAATGGCTTTGAAACTTCACTAACGCCTGGTACTGAGTTAGTAACAACGATTAACACACTTCCAAGTGCCCGCGCAGGCGATGCGGTGGTTTATACCGTTCGCGTAGAAAATCTTGGTGCCGGCACCGCAAGCAATGTGCAAGTGCGTGATTTTTTCACTAAGCCGGTCACAAGCAGCTCAATTCCTGGGCTGTTAGATGGAAGTTGGACCTGTAATGCAGAAGGTTCGGCAAGCTGCAGTCAGGCTAGCGGCACGGGCTATATTTTTCAATCAGGCGCAAATTTGCCGTCTGGAACTGCGATTACTTTCAATGTGTCGCGTGTGTTGAGTAACGCAACAGCTCCTACGACCGGCGCAACGTTTCGCGTGCAAGCCGCCGCTTTTTCGCAGCCGAGCGAAGGCGAAATAAATCAAGCTAACAATGCATTTGCATCCAACACGATTCTAGTAGTCACCAATATTGCGCCGGGAATAGGCGGATTGCTAACGCGTATTATTGATGAAGACTCCAGCACGGGCGATTTGCCGTTTACCGTCAGTGATCCTGACAATACCGGGCCGCTAAACGTCACGGCAAGTGTGCGCGGTGGTGTGAACCCATTGATCGGTCAATCTGGAATTTCACTTGGCTTTGTCGATCTCAACAATCGCACGATTCGTCTGACGCC
>Ga0105046_10003925_pt1 | contig 23644 bp, 19 predicted proteins | sample MAT03_FD_78385 | JGI IMG/M metagenome (GOLD analysis project Ga0105046, IMG submission 78385) | Freshwater microbial communities from Lake Fryxell liftoff mats and glacier meltwater in Antarctica - MAT-03 (megahit assembly) | ecosystem: Environmental > Aquatic > Freshwater > Ice > Liftoff...
CTCATCTCTCAAAATATGGAGATTACTGTCCAACAACTTAAAGAAAAACTCAATTCAGGCGATAAATTTCTGTTGCTCGATGTGCGCGAGCCCTGGGAATTTGAAGAATTTAACCTGGGTGGCCAGCTTATGCCAGTCGGTGACCTCATGAATAAAATGTGGGAACTTGAAGACCAAAAAGAAGCCGAAATCGTAGTGCATTGCCGCTCTGGCGCACGGTCGGCCATGGCGCAAGGCTTGCTGATGGCCAATGGCTTCAAAAACGTGCGCAACTTGAAAGGTGGCGTCATAGAATGGGAGGCCGTATTTGGAAAGGGTGTGAAACCCTGATCACTCCTGCCAATAAACCCGTTTCACCCGTTCCGCCACATTCGTAAACACCTCATACGGAATGGTTTGCAGGCAAGCCGCGAGTTCCTGCGCCGCAGGATTCTCTCCAAACACCAGCACCTCATCGCCCGCCTGGGCTGCGGGAATAAGCGTTATGTCTATCATGCACATATCCATGCAGATATTGCCGACAGTGGGCGCTTTTTGTCCGCGAACCAATATGCTGTACCGTCCATTGCCTGCCAGGCGGAGTAGTCCGTCAGCATAGCCAATGCTGATGGTTGCAATGCGCTTAGGCTGCTCCAGTATACCGCTGTTGCGGTTGTATCCTACCGAGTCGCCCACAGGAATATTTTTGATCTGGCTGATGGTCGCCTTTAGCACATTCACCGTGCGGAGCTGCTGTTGGATTTTTTCGCCGCCTATACCATATAGCCCAATGCCCAGGCGTACCATGTCGAAATGGTATTCCGGGAAATGTTCGATCCCACCAGTATTGCAGATATGCCGGATGGGCGCATAACCAAGCCCGGATTTCAGGGTCTCGTATATTTCAGTAAAAACTGCCGCTTGTTTGTGGGTAAAGGCGTTGTGCGCCGGATTGTCGCTGGCAGAAAGGTGGGAAAAAACGGATTGAACCCGCAAATTGGGATGGGCGTTCAGGTGCGCCAACAAGGCTGGAATATCAGCGTGCTCAAAACCCAGGCGGTGCATGCCGGTGTCAATTTTCAAGTGAATATCGAGCTGCTTCTCCTTTCCGCTGTATTCTATCAGCCCTGCCAGCATCGACAGGCTGTATATCTCTGGTTCCAGTCTGTAGCGATACAATGCGTCAAAACTCGCTCGTTCGGGGTTTAGAACCAAAATGGGCGATCGAAGCCCTGCCTGCCGCAGCTCAATGCCTTCGTCGGCATAAGCCACACCGAGGTAATCGACCCGGTGAAACTCCAGCAATTTGGCTACTTCTGCCGAGCCGGAGCCATAGCCTGCTGCCTTCACCATCGCCATCATTTTCGCGCCGGGGCGCAGTAGTTTGTTGTACACATTGAGGTTGTGCACCATGGCGGTAAGGTTCACCTCCAGTACAGTTTTGTGGGACTTCTGTTCCAGCCGCCGGGCAATGCGCTCAAACTCAAAAGGCCGTGCACCTTTCAGCAAGATGGTTTCGTCGTGAAAATCGGCGTTTTCAAGTTGCTGCAAAAAACTGCTTGTATCAGGGAAAAGCTCCAATGAAAAGCCTACGGGCAACAGCGTTTGAATGGCCGGAATTGCCGTGCCAATGCCAATGAGCCGCTGTACGCCCTGCGCTTGGATGGCTGCGGCCACTTCGCCCCAGAGGATTTTGGGCGGCATGCCGCTTTGCAAAATATCGGAAAGCACCAGGGTGAGTCGGCCATTGCGCGCTTGTTGCCGGGCGAATTGAAGCGCGATGCGCAGGCCCGCCAGGTCGTTGTTGTAAAAGTCGTTGACAAGGGTACAATCGCGGATGCCGGCTTTTAGCTCGAGCCGCATTTCCACAGGTTCCAAACGGCGTATGCGCTCGGCAATAGCTGTTTCGGCTACACCCAAGAGCTCCAAAACTGACTTGCAAAGCATCGCGCCTTGCGCCAGTCCACCAGCAGGTGCCGGGAATGGAAATTCCCAGTCCTTGGAAAATACCCACTTTGCACCCGGTACCTGAGTGCCCCAGGTGGGATGCTCGCCATCATTCGGTGGACTTGGTGGCGCTATCAGCCATTCCACGCCCTCAAAAAGCTTCATTTTTTCTTCCAACTTTTGCGCCTCGGAACTAAAGCCTTCCTGGTGCGCTGGCCCAAGATTGGTGAATACGCCGATGGTTGGTCTAATGATCTTGGCCAGCTTTTCCATTTCGCCCGGTTGGGAGATACCCGCCTCGAAAATGGCCAGGGTATGGTGTTCATTCATTTGCCAAACAGAGAGCGGCACGCCCACCTGGGAGTTGTAACTTTTGGGGCTGCGCACGATGTTGAAGTCGGGGGAAAGCAGTTGCCAAAGCCACTCTTTTATGACGGTTTTACCCGCGCTGCCCGTGATACCAATTACGGGAATATTGAAGCGGGAACGGTGGAAAGCTGCCAAAGCTTGCAAGGCATCGAGGGTGTCATCTACGCGCAACACATTGGCATCGGGCAGTTTTTTAAGGTCAATTTCCTGGCAAACGACAAACTGCCGCACCCCGCGTTCATACAAGTCGTCGAGAAAGCGATGGCCATTGTGGCGTTTTCCCGGCAGGGCAAAAAACAAGGATACCGTCGGTGCCACCACTTGCCTGCTGTCGATCAGCAGGTTTTCGATACGGGCATCAGCTTCCCGAGTTTGTAACCAGGTGGCAGAAAGGATTTGTTGGATACGGGATATAGAATAGGCCAAAGTTGTGATTTTTGGGCTCTTAGCAAGAGTCAGCCCTTATTTTTGTTAGCGAAAAAACAGCGAAGAATTCAGGCATTTGCGTATACTTATTGGTCGGACGATGAAAAATGGTCAGACCAAATCGCCCTCGTCCGACCACTTTTCGTGGTCTGACGAATAAGGATAAACGAATACAGCCTTTCTCCTAGTGCCTCCAGCTGAAAACACCAAGGTTTCACCAAAATTCGGGATGACTCAATTTTAGCCACAAAATTCAGCTTTTATTTCCTGAAAACGCAAAAACAGCAATAATTGCAAATCATCTTTCACGCGGATTACTTTTGCCAGATGAAATTTATGGTCAATTCTCCTGATGCGCTGCCCGGCCTAATGTCCCAGGTACTTGAAGCGCTCCAAGGGCGCCGAAAAGTGGCGCTATACGGCGAAATGGGCGCCGGCAAAACAACCTTCGTGCGGGCGTTCTGCCAATACCTCGGCGTAGAAGGCAATCCTTCCAGTCCGACGTATTCTCTGGTGAATGAATACGCCTACACAGCACAGGATGGCTCCACGGCATTGTTTCACCACCTAGACCTTTATCGGCTAAAGAACACCCGGGAAGCCCTGGATATCGGCATTGAGGAGTTGCTGGACGACCCCTGGTATTGTTTTATTGAGTGGCCGGAGTTGGTGGAGGAGCTGCTGGGGGAGGATGTGGTGCGAATGCGGTTGGAGATGGTCGGGGAGGAAGAGCGGGTGCTTTGGGTTGGGGGTTTGTATCAGGATTAATAGGATTTTTAGACTATTCAGGATTATTGGTGTCTGCTCCTAACCCGACCACGGGCTTCGTGAACATGTCAACATTACTCCCCCAAAGGAATCATTAATGTTTTTTAACGGTGGTAAATTGCTGCTGCGCCAGGGCGTAAGCGATGGGCAAAGTTTCTTTGATACGCAATTAACTATTTTCCTTCGGTGCTATTTTCTTAACAGCCCGCTTCTGAGCTTCAAAGCGCGCAAAATTCGACAAGCCCATTTCATCAATCACCCCAACCAGTCCGTTGTCGTCTACCACGCCGATGATGCCATGGCCCTGGTGCCGAATCAAATGGTTGACTTTCAGCAAAGAATCTGAGATGTGCACGACTTCCGGGCTGTGCATGAACTGGCCAATCTCCGTCGTTACGTTCGACTTTTGCATAGCCTTGATAATTTCGCCTTCGTCCAATACACCGACCAGCGTTTCCTGAAAATCAAACACCAGGAAATGTCGCTCCAGTCCGTGCCGCAGCAGCTCAATGGCAGAAAGCATCCAGTCGTTGTTGCGCAAGCGGGTGTATTGTCGGCGCACAAGATCCTTGGCGGTGTAGCGGCTCATAAAATCCTCTGTCTGCACCATGTCGTTCTCGCTGCGGGCAGCATAGATCACAAATATGCCCAAAATGGCGAGCATAAAAGCGTCGTTCATAAGCCCGTATGCAACCAGCCCAAGCGCGATGACCTGGCCTACCGTGGCAGCAATGCGGGTGGCCTTGGCCCTGCCGGTACGCATGGAAAGCAAGGCGCGAAACACCCGGCCACCGTCCATAGGGAAGGCAGGTATCATGTTGAACACCACCAAAGCAATATTCGTAGCTGTGAGGTTGACGGCAAATTGCAACAACTGCGGGATTTGCACATTGGCCTCTTCGATCATGTCTTCGCTGTTGTTTTCCAATATGACATTGCGCAGCATATCCAGGTGTACGGGATCAGCAAAAATGCCGATCAATACCATCAAAATGATGGCGATGGCCACATTGACCAAAGGCCCTGCGATGGCTACGATAAACTCCTGCATGGGTTTTTCAGGCATTCGTTCCAGTCGGGCAACGCCGCCGATGGGCATTAGCACAATGTCCCTGGTTTGTACCCCATAGCGCCGGGCCGACAGCGCGTGGCCGTATTCGTGCAGCAGCACGCACACGAAGAGCGCCATAAACAGCGCCGTGAGCCAAACGGTTTCATAGACGGAGAGGCCATTGGCTTGGGCATGCCATAGTATGTAGACGAAAATCAATCCAAATGTCCAGTGAAGGAAAACAGGGATGCCAAACCAGGTAAAAAGCTTTAGTGCGCCGCGCATGTATTTAATTTTCGGCCGCTGAGGCCTGTTTTTCAGGTTTTGACGCGATCACGATGTATTGAAAATCGAGTGCGTCCTTATCAATTTTTTCGATATTAAAGCCTGCTGCAAGCAGTTCCTTTTCTACCTGATTCAATGCTACTTTGTATTCATCTGGCGGTCCAACAGGTATGTTGTTCTTCTTGAAGTCGATGATGAGCAACCGGCCACCAGGGGAAATACCTTTAATAAGCGTTTTCAAATACTGTATGCGGTTTTCGATGTATCCGTAGGTGTTGACAATCACAACAGCATCTGCTTCGCCGGGGCGCAACAAGGGGTCGTTGGGTTTGGCGAGCCGTGCCTCAAATCTTGACCGATACGTCTCTGGCAAGCGCACTTTCATGCTATCCAAAAAGGAAATGAAACGTTCATCGATGTCAATACCGATCACTTTTTTTGCCTTGGGAACAATTCTAAACGTGAAATACCCCGTTCCGGCGCCAATGTCTGCTACCGTTTTGTCGTCCAGGTTGCCCAGCAGGGATATAACCATGTTGGGTTTTTGCCAGATTCCCCGATCCTTGTTTTCATAATCAGTGATCAGGTTTTCAAAGTTTCCCTGGCTGTTGGAAGGCTGCTGCATCTGTTCAGAGACGCTCGTGGCGGTAGATGGGTTTTCCCGGAAAAGCGATGGGGCATCCGAATTCGTATTCGATTCGTTGCGACAAGCAAAAAACAAGGACACTCCAAGGAGGAATAATGTAGTGGTGATGGCGCGTTTCATAATTTTGTTAGGAGGAGAACAACGCAAATGTAGGGAAGTTCGCCGATATGGGCTAGGAGTCTATCTTTGCCCTGGCATAGAGTTGCACTCACAAATAGTTTGACATTGAAAACGAAATTTTTAAAACCGATAAACACCCCGGAGGGACTAAGCTTTTGGAGCGCATGCCTACTGGTGGTCAGCATGGTGGTTTCGCCATTTTTGCTGTCGATCAGCATGTGGGGACTCGTAGCAGCAGCCCTTTGGAATGTGGCAGCAAAATTATGTCAGGAAACTCCAGGAGTGTTCCTAAATTCGACCAACACCTGGAAAAAGGCACTGCTGCGCTCCTTCGAAAATCTCTGGGCAAACAAAAGTTTGACCCTTATGTCGCTCCTGCTGCTGGTGCCGGCATTGAGCATTTTTTGGAGCGAAGACCTAAGTTATTGGCTTCGGGTAACGCAGGTGCGGCTCCCCTTTTTGGTGCTGCCCTGGGCATTTGCCAATCTGCCTGTATTGCAGGAACAAGACCACAAAAAGGTGCTATACCTATTGGTGTGGTTTATGGTATTGGTATGTACCGGCGTGGGCATTAACTTTTTATTGCACTACAACGAAATCATAGAAAAACTGGGGCATGGGCAGCCCATGCCCGTGCCAAGGCAGCATGTTCGTTTTAGCCTGGTGCTTGCTACTGCGATTATTGCTGGCGCCTGGCTATGGCGCACCCGCTTTTATGTGAAATTCCCTTGGGAACGGCAAGCCTTGGCGATTGCCGTAGCATTCCTTTTTCTATTTATCCATGTCCTTTCTGTGCGCGGGGGGCTTGCTGTTTTATATGCAGCGCTCCTGGTCTCCATTGCCTGGTACATTCAGCAAACCAAGCGTTGGGCCGTTGGCATCGTCGCCATAATATCCCTTTTCCTGTTGCTCTGGGCTGCTGTAGAAACCATACCAAGTCTTCGGCAGCGCGTTGCTTACATGCAATACGATTGGAAAAAATATAAAGCCGACGAAGGGGAGACTTATTCAGACGCAGAAAGGTGGATATCCCTAAAGGTCGGATTCAGTATATGGGAAAAAAGCCCCTTGCTTGGCACTGGCGCCGGCGATTTGGAGGATGAGGTGATCCGCACAACAGCAGAAAAATTTCCGGATTATGCTGAAACACCCAAACTGCCGCACAACCAATGGATACACATCATGGCCAGCACGGGATTGTTGGGTTTAGCCCTAAGTCTGGTCGGTTTTTTTGCGCCTGTTTTCTCCCAAAAAAATCGAAAGAAGTACCTGTTTGTCATCTTTCAGGTCATGGTCTTTACCACCTTTATTATTGAATGCACGCTGGAAAACGCCATTGGGGTTTCGTGGTATCTTTTTTATACGCTCTGGTTTTTGACTATTGACGGTAGACGGTAGACGGTGGACGGTTTGGACAGCGATTCGAGTTGCTTTTGGGATGCGTTTTTCAGCACTATTGGCCAGAAAGTGGACGCTGAACCAAACGTGCTGAAAACCGATACCAAACGTGAAAACCAACGTTGTGCAAACCGTCCACCGTCTACAGTCCACCGTTGAAAAACTAAATCCGCTCCCGGACATACGCCAATATCTCCCCTTCCATCTTTATCGCCTTTTCTAGTATCGCTTCGCTATCTTCCACCACCTTGGCTGCGTACACTTTATCGTCCAGGCCGCCCGTGTTGATTTTCACATTCAGGTAGGCACCGTACACGGCCACGCGGGCGCAAAGTGCCCCCACCGCAGCATCCGTGATGGAGTTGGGGTTACCCGTTTCTACCATTTGTTTGATTAGGGGGAAGCTTTCCATGCCCAGTTGCATCACCTTGAAAGGTACCTCGATGGCTGTTTTTGTTGCCGCCTGGATGGCCGCTTTGCGGGCCGCTTTCTCTGCATCGTTCGATTTGGGCAAGCCGAAAGCATTCATGATGAGGGTGAAGGCATCCGTATCTTCATCAACGGCGCGGAGCAGGGCATCCTTGAGTTTTTGGCCTTTTTCGGCGGCATCCGAGAATTCTTCCCAGCGCTCGTCCCAGCCGCGCTTGTGGCTGCTGAGGTTGGCCGACATGGCGGCCAGGGAAACACCCAGTGCGCCCACGTAGGCACTGATGGAGCCCCCGCCTGGCGCGGGGCTTTCGCTTGCGGTTTCGTCGGCAAAAGCTACCAGGTCTTTTTTGATCAACTTATTGGCCGCCGCCGCGTCGCCTTTTTCCAGGTTGTATTCGATGATTTTTTGCTGCGGATCAAAAGGGGCCAATTCGTCGAGGCCCATTGATTTTACGGCAATTTTTAGCAACTCTTGTTCCGAAACACCGACGCTGCGCTGTTGTTTTTTTAAAAAATAACGCCCTGCTTCCAGCATCACTTCCAGCGGCACCAATCCGACCAATTCCGAACCCGTGACGCGCATGCCGCGGCGATCGGCGCTTTCATGGCAAGCTTCAAAGGCCAAATGCAGGGGCGTGAGCCGGGTATCGGTGATGTTCATGGAAATTTGCGCCACGCCGTATTCCTCAATAAACCAGCCGATAGCCTTTACACCTTTCAACACGCCAGGTTGGCGCAAGGGTTCGCCATTGGCATCTTTCATGGGCTTTCCGGTGGCGGGGTCGTTCATCGCACGGCCTTTTTCCCGGATGTCGAAAGCCACGGAATTGGCGCGACGCACCGATGTGGTGTTCAAATTGACGTTGTAAGCAATCAGAAAATCACGGGCGCCAATAGCAGTCGCCCCGCTTTTGGCATTGAACGCAGCGGGACCAAAATCCGGTTTCCAATCCGGCTTTGTGAATTTATCAGCCAGCCCCTCGTACTCCCCGGCGCGTACGGTGGCCAGGTTCTTGCGTTCCGGGCGACTAGCGGCTGATTCATACAAATAAATAGGTAAATTCAAATCGCGGCCCACACGCGCGCCGAGCTTGCGCGCCCAGGCAGCCGTTTCTTCCATGGAAATATTGGCGATCGGGATGAGGGGGCAAACGTCAGTGGCACCCATGCGCGGGTGCTCGCCGGTGTGTTTGCTCATGTCAATAACCGCACAGGCAGTTTTTATCGCTTGAAATGCCGCCTCAAGCACAGCTTCCGGCTCGCCCACAAAAGTGACCACCGTTCGGTTGGTCGCTTTTCCGGGATCTACGTCGAGTAATTTCACGCCGTCAACGGCCTCAATAGCATCCGTGATTTGTTTTATAACGGCCATATCGCGCCCTTCTGAGAAGTTGGGGACGCATTCAATGAGTTGTTTCATAGATATTGATCGTAATTATTTTGAATAAGGAGCGGCAAAGGTACGCAATGCTTTTTTCGGTAGACGGTGGACGGTAGACGGCGGATGGTTTGCTCGGCTTTTGTGATGACTTAATCATTTGTTTTCCAGCACTTAAGTCAATATGTACTAATTATTTTTTTGATTTAAGTGCTGAAACTCAATGCTAATCAATAAAGCAGATGCTGTGCAGCCGTCTACCGTCCACCGTCTACCGTCCACCGTTTTTCAGAACCGTTACCACATGGTCTTCAATTTCAGTCCCCACCGGATGCAAATAACTACGGATCCCCAGCGCCGCTGCTGCGGCAATATTTTCCGGAACATCATCAAAAAATATAGACTCTTCGGGTAAAATCTCCGCATCGGCCAATACATACTCGTAAATGGCGGTATCGGGCTTCCGAAGCCGGATCAAATGAGAGAAGTACACCCCATCGAAAAAGCGGGATTCGTAGTCATTGATGCCGTGCGCACGGGGCATATAATCAGCGATCCAACGCTCGTGCAGGTCGTTTATATTGCTGAGCAAGAACACCTTGTATTGTTGACGGAGCCGCAGCAGCATATCGAAACGGTGGCGCGGCATGTCAATAAATATAGCGTTCCAGGCGGCGATAACATCTGATTCAGCGAGCGGAGGATAGGCTGCGGTACAAATGCTATCGACAAACTCTGCGGTGCTGATACCGCCCGTTTCATACATTTCAAAAAGCATGGCGCGGCGAAGCTTTTCTACCGCACTGTCATAATTATCGCCAAAAAACGGGCGGAGGTTGCGCTCAATGGCAGGCAGGTCGAGGTCGAACAGAACGTTCCCGAAATCGAAGATGATGTTTTTTGTTACAGGCATACGGGCATGTTTGGAATTCTAATGTGGCGCAAAGTTGCGGAAAACTGACTAAAATACACACGAAACTGCGAAGTGAAAACGTACCTTTGCGGCCTAAATACTCAACAATGGCTCGTGTAGAACTTGTGATGCCCAAAATGGGCGAAAGCATCATGGAGGCAACCATCCTCAAATGGCGTAAACAACCAGGCGACAGCATCGAACTCGATGAAGCGGTACTGGATATTGCTACCGACAAGGTAGACAGCGAAGTGCCCTCTCCCGTGGCTGGCACGCTGGTAGAAATTCTTTTTCAGGAAAATGAAGTGGTGGCGATCAACAAGGCCATCGCCATCATAGAAACAGAAGCGGGCAGCGCGCAGGCATCTGCAACCTCCGCTGTCGCCGAAAGTCCGGCAAAAGCTACGGCCCAAGCCTCAGCGTCGAACGGCAATCAAGAATCTGCCTCCGTGCCATTTGTGCCAACACCTGGCCAACAGGCAAGCAGCGGAAGCCTGCGTTTCTACTCGCCGTTGGTGCGCACCATCGCCAAAGAAGAAAACATCGCGCAAGCTGAATTGGATGCCCTGCCAGGCTCCGGTCAGGACGGTCGCGTGACGAAAAAAGATATACTGGCATACCTGGCCAACCGCAGTGCGGCACCGCAGGCAAAAGCCCAACCCACACCTGCCGCCGTAAGCGCGCCGCGAAGCATGCCCGCAACTGCCGGCAGCGGCAACGTTGAAATCGTGGAAATGGACCGCATGCGCCGCCTCATCGCCGACCACATGGTAATGAGCAAGCACACCAGTCCGCACGTCACCTCTTTTGTAGAAGTCGACGTGACCAACATGGTCAACTGGCGCAACAACATAAAAGGTGCCTTCAAAAAACAGCACGGGGAAAACATCACCTTTACCCCCCTGTTTATCGAGGCTGTGGCCCGGGCCATCAAAGATTATCCATTTATCAACTCCTCGATAGACGGTACCCGCATCCTAGTAAAAAAAGACATCAACATCGGCATGGCTGCGGCATTGCCCAGCGGCAACCTGATCGTTCCGGTCATCAAAAACGCCGATTACCTCAGTCTTACCGGACTCACCAAAGTGGTGAACGACCTCGCCAACCGCGCCCGCCTCAACCAACTCAAGCCTGATGAAATTCAGGGCGGCACCTTCACGCTCACCAACGTGGGCACTTTCGGCAACCTCATGGGTACGCCGATCATCAACCAACCACAAGTGGCCATCATGGCTTTGGGCGCGATTCGCAAAAAGCCTGCGGTACTGGAAACCGAATACGGTGATGTCATCGCGATCCGTCAAATGATGTTCCTATCGCTGTCATACGATCACCGCGTGGTGGATGGTATGCTCGGCGGTTCATTTTTGCGCCGGGTAGCCGATTATTTGGAGGCCTTTGACGGCGAACAAACGATTTGAAACACTATTGGATACTTCAGGGTAAACGGCTGGAAAGAAAGCTCACAGAAATTGGAATTAATCCAATTTTCGGCTACCTGCTGATGCTCCTCGGTTTTCTGTTCCTCTCCAAATACCTGTTTTACAAAACCGAATACGCTGCATGGATATACGGCGTACTGGCGCTCAGCTCCGTGCTGGGTTTGTGTGATGTCAAGCGCAATGACATGCTGCGCTCCATTTTCAGGAAAACAGCATTTTACAGTATCCGGGCTGTAGAAAACGTTGCGCTAGCCCTTCCATTTGCGCTTTATCTCTTGTATGAAGGTCGTTATGCAATGGCCCTGGGCTTGCTGCCCTTGGCGCTGCTGGCCGTTTTTGCCAATTTCCGGCAAGCCTTTTACGTCACTATTCCCACCCCTTTCCGTAAACTCCCTTTTGAGTTTATTGTTGGCTTCCGCAAATCGCTGCTTTTTTTGCTGCTGGCTGGCTTCCTGCTGTACAAAGGCCTTGAAATCTCCAATTTCAACCTGGCGATATTTTCCCTGGGACTGGTTTTTTTGATAAGTATGTCGTTTTACCTGGAGCCAGAAGCGCTGTATTTTGTCTGGATTTACAAGCTGAATGCAACTGGTTTTCTGCGCCAGAAAATGCTGCACGCCTTGATCTGTGTTTCCATTGTAAGCTTGCCGTTTTTGCTATTTTTAAGCGTTGGTTTTCCAGATAAAATCTGGATTGTGGCCATCACGCAACTTGTCGGTTATGGCATGTTGATAGCCGTGCTATTGGCCAAGTACTCCGCATTTCCCGATACGATGAGCTTGCCCCAAGGCATCTTTTTTGCCTTGAGCCTTTGGTTTCCGCCCATGTTGCTCCTCACCATCCCCATCTTTTATGTGCAATCCAAAAAACGATTAAAACCAATACTGGAATGGTGAGCATTAAGGAAGTTTCGAAGGCTTATGGCAGCAAACGGGTGCTTCAACAAGTAAATCTGGAGTTACAGTCAGGGCGGGTGTACGGCATTGCCGGTGAAAACGGCGCTGGCAAAACCACGCTTTTCCGGTGCATGGCAGGTTTTGAAAGCTACGAAGGCATTATCACTTCGGAATTCGATAACCTGAAAAACCACCTCGGCTTCCTGCCGACCAACCCGGTTTTTATGTCGCATATTACCGGATGGGAATACCTCAAACTTTTATGCCTTGCCCGGAACATCCAATCGGATGATTTTGAAAGCCAGAATATATTTGAATTGCCCTTGAAAGAATACGCGGAAAACTACTCCACGGGCATGAAAAAGAAATTGGCTTTAATGGGCATCCTGCTGCAACAAAACGAGGTTTTTATCCTCGACGAGCCTTTCAACGGCGTTGATATTCACAGCAATATGATTATTGTGGCCATCATTGAAAAGCTGAAGGCCCGGCATAAAACGGTGCTGATCTCCTCGCATATTTTTTCAACGTTGAGTGATACTTGCGATGAAATTCACCTGTTGAAAAACGGGGTGTTTGACAAGCGGGTGGAAAGGCAGGACTTTAAGGAATTGGATGCGGAGATGAAGGCGTTTTTTGTAGGGGATCGGGTGGAGAAATTGGGGTTGTGAATATCTGAAATTGGTTTACCCCCAAAGGATTCGCCCAGGATAATTTGTTTGTAAATCCCAAAAATGGGAAGCAACCCTAGTGGCGCGAATACCAATGAGCAATACCAGAGGTACCATTGGTTGAAGCGTTGGGTTTCTTTAAAATTGAGGATCATGTTAGTCTTTTAGCCGTTTTTAGCTCAAGTATTACCAGCAAAATTATAACAACTAATTCGAGTATAAAATAGCCCAGCCCCCAAACGCTGAGTTTTTGATGCCAATAAAAAACCAGCCCCATTGTAAGGCAACAATATAGCAGATTAGCAAAGGCGATAACCTTAAGATATGGCCGCCAGTTTTCCTTAATGCGCAAAAAGCATATAAAAGAGTAGATGGAAAAAACGCCGGCAATAAAAGCTAAAGGGTAAAGTACTTGCCGTGGCATTCCGAAACTGCTTTCAAATTGTACGAGGATCATGCCTAGTAGGAGCGCTGTTAGAATTGCTCCAAGGCTATCGAGCAAAAAGAGCTTCTTGGGAGGAATGTTGTTTAGAAATTGATTCAATAACACGTTTTAATTCTGTTTTTGTTTACATCTTGTTCGGGACTTATTGATTAACAACTGCGCCGAAAGATAAGCGCAAGTAGGGAAATTTATTGCAGCACCAAAAACGCTTCGTTTTATCTCCACCATCCTTCCCTCTTCCCAAACCCAACTTTCATTCGTAGTTTTGCCCAATATACACTAAGCTGCCATAAACAACCATGGACTTCCTTCGCATCTTCGACATTCTTCCCTACCAACAATCCCGCTTCCCGCAACGGGTGGCCATGGCTGGGCGCGAAAACGGCCAATGGCGTACCTGGAGCACGGAAGAATTGCTCTACGAACGGGATTGCATCAGCGCTGGCTTGATGGAACGAAACATTCACCACGGCGACTACATTGGCATATTGGCCCATGGCGGAAGCCCACAGTGGTGCATCGCCGATGCCGCCATGTTGCAGGTAGGTATTATTCCAGTGCCCATCCACGCCACCGCCCGACCTGATGAAATAGCGCATATCGTAAAGGATGCGGGCCTGAAGGCCTGCTTCGTGGGCAGTGCAGACATGATGGCCAAAATCACTGCTGCCGGATTAGCGCCTGAACACGTTTTTTCCTTCGAAAACAAAGCGGTAAAAGCGAATGATGCCGAGCAATATTCCGGCATTCCATGGGGTGAACTGGCCTGCGAACCCGACGAACACCTCAGCGGCCGCATCCTATATTTCCGCGACGGCGTCCGCCCTGAAGACCTGGCCACCATCCTGTACACCTCCGGCACCACAGGCCTGCCCAAAGGCGTCATGCTCAGCCACGCCAACATTGTGAGCAATGTAAAATCGGTACTGGCCATTGTGCCGGTAGGCCCGGAGACTACCACCGTCAGCTTCCTGCCACTCAGCCATATTTTAGAGCGCATGGTCACTTATACTTACCAGGCCGCGGGTGTTCCTATATGGTTTGCCGATAGCATAGATCGACTGCCCAAAACACTGCGGGAAGTGCGGCCCCACTTTTTTACGGCTGTGCCACGGGTGCTGGAGCGCACCTACGAACGCTTGCTCGAAGTACGCGACAAAAAGGGAAAGCTGAGTCGGAAAGTCATGAATTGGGCCATTGCCCTCGGGGAGCGTTTTCCCTACTCCGGCAACCAGGCCATGCCCTTCGATTACCGCCTAAAACGCTGGCTGGCCGATATATTGGTGTACCGACAATGGCGCAAACGCATGGGCGGCCGCATCCAGTACATCGCCGTGGGCGCAGCGGCCCTGCAACCGCGTCTGGGTAGGCTGTTTTCCGCCGCAGGCGTGGATGTGCGGGAAGGCTACGGCCTCACCGAAACCAGCCCCGTCATCGCCTTCAACCGATTCGAGCCGGGTGGCGTGCATTTTGGTACCGTGGGTATTCCCGCGCCAGGCGTGGAAGTGCGCATCGCCGCTGAACAGGACGCGGAGGGCAATGGCGAAATTGAAGTGCGCGGCAGCAATGTGATGATGGGCTACCTGCATTTGCCGGAAGAAACAGCGGAGCGTTTCACGCCCGATGGCTGGTTTAAAACGGGCGACATGGGCCGTTTTGAATTCAAGCGTTTTTTGAAAATAACGGGCCGGAAAAGCGAAATTTTTAAAACCACCACGGGCAAGTTTGTCGCCCCGGCATTTGTGGAGCAGCAATTAATCGGTTCGCCCTACGTCAGTCAGTGCATGGCCGTTGGGCTCAATCAACCCTATGTGGCGGCGCTTATAGTGCCCAATTTCAGCGCGCTGGAAACCTGGTGTCAGGACAACAAGGTGCATTGGACGGCGCCGCAATACATGATCTTGAACCCCAAAATTGAGAAATTCTACCGCCAGGAAATTGACCGCATCAATGCCGAAAAACTCGGCACTGTTGAAACCGTCCATACCTTTCAGTTGCTGCACGAAGATTGGACACCTGAAAACGGCTTGCTCACCCCAACCCTGAAAATCAGGCGGGACCGGGTCGCCGAGCGATTTTCGGAAGAGATTGGAAAGTTGTTCACGTAAAGGCATTGAAAGACATTTACGCCTGTTATAGCCATTGCGCGCCGCGCTGAAAAACGAAATGCCCACTAGCCATTCCAGAAAACCTTGCATCTTTGCCCCACTTTGAAACAAGTCCCGAGACATGGCAACGGCTTTTTGTCCGTTTTTTTACTCACCCTGGTATTGGCGCAGGGCATGGGCTGGTTTTTGGCGTGGCAAGGCGTACAGTGGCAAGCCAAAATTGCCGCGCATGCAGTGCTTTTTGAGGAAAATACTGCCGTTAGTTCCGTCACCTTAACCCAAAACCATTTTCAGAAAATAAAAGTTGGAAAACGAGAGGTGCGCCTGAATGGCTACCTTTACGACATCCGCAGCAGCGAAGTGCGGGGCGATTCTATCCTTTTGGTACTGTACCACGACAAACACGAACAAGCCCTTTATGCCTTGTTGGGCGTTCATTTTTCCCAACTCGACGGCACCACAGATGGCAAGCCCAAGCCTATTTCGGTTTTGATCGCGCAATGGCTCGGCGCGGCATTTTTGGCACCGTATGTTGTGGCCATGCCTGTGGCTGGGGCAGATCAAAGCACGGCTACTTTTTACTGGCGTTTCCCCGATACCTTGGGGATTCGGGTCTCGCCGTTTATGCCACCAAAGGAGCGGCGAAGCACCGCAATATTTGTAGCAATGTAACGACATTGACGTTAAACTTGAGCCATCCCTTATTTTTTCTGAGGGGATGAAAAAGGGAACAAAGCCAGTATTTGTTTATAGTTATTGGTCGGACCACGAAAAGTGGTCAGACCAAATGGCCCTTGTCCGACCACTTTTCGTGGTCCGACGAATAAGTTAGGACAAATTCAGCCTTACCTAGCCCGCCTGTTAACAACCTGGGCCAATCCTAGAAATTCGGGGTGACTCATGTTGTCTTTCGGGCCGACATCTCGATGCTACAAATATTACGGTGCTTCGCACCTTTTTAGCCTTTGACGAAGGCTTTTCGTTTCTCTTCGTACACGATGCTACATTCCATTCTCCGCCATTTGGATTTACCCCCAATGGCCCGTTTTGTATTTTCAAAACATGATTCTTTTCATGAAAAAAATATTTTCACTCAGCATATTGCTGCTGGCTGCCCTGTGGGCCGCTGCGCAAACCTCAAAAATTGACACTACCTTAAATGTGGTACCCCTCAACGAAGCCGTTATTTCTGTCAGCCGTGGCGTACAGGCAAAAAAGGGCGTGGCGCAACAAGTTAAAGTAATTCGACGCTCCGAAATTGAATTCGCCAATGCCCAATCAACGGCTGATTTGCTGTCGGGCACCGGGCAGGTGTTTGTCCAAAAAAGCCAGCAAGGCGGCGGAAGCCCGGTGCTGCGCGGCTTTGAAGCCAGTCGCGTACTGATCGTCGTGGATGGTGTGCGCATGAACAACGCCATTTACCGCTCCGGTCACTTGCAAAATGTGATCACGATGGACAATGCCGCGCTGGATCGGGCGGAGGTGTTGTTTGGGCCGGCCTCCACGGTGTATGGCTCGGATGCCTTGGGCGGCGCCATTTGTTTTTTTACCAAAAACCCAAATTTTGCGGCAGAAGGAGAACGCCTGAACCTGGGAGCCAACGCCTTTTTCCGTTACGGCACGGTGAACGAAGAAAAAACCGGACACCTTGATTTTAACATTGGCTGTAAAAAACTCGCTTCGTTTACGTCATTTACTGTAAGCGATTTCGGCGATTTGCGCATGGGCGAAAATGCGGGCTCGGAAGGTGTTTTTGGCCAACGCGATTTTTATGTGGAACGCATAAACGGGAAGGACTCACTGGTACGCAACAGCGATCGGTACTTGCAAAAGTTTAGCGGGTTTAAGCAATACGATTTCTTAGAAAAAATTGTGTTCAAACAAAATGCCCGTACAAGCCACACGTTGAATTTCCAATACAGCACTTCAACCAACATCCCCCGTTACGACCGCCTGACGGACAAAAGTGCCAGCGGCCTGGCTTCCGCAGAATGGTACTACGGCCCACAAGACCGAATGATGGCAGCATACACCCTAAACCTGAAAAATGTGGGCATGTTCAACAGCTTAAACATCACCGCCAGCTACCAGGATATTGAGGAAAGCCGCCACAACCGCAATTTTGGCAACAGTCGCCGTAACGATCGGGTAGAACAGGTAAAAGTGTATGGCCTGCTCGCTGAATTGGTGAAAGTATGGGAAACTCAAAGCCTGCGCATCGGCCTTGATGGGCAGTACAATGACGTTACTTCTACCGCCCAACGTGTCAACGTCAATACGGGAGAAGTGACAACTCAAAGCACCCGCTACCCCGATGGCGGTAGCGCCATGCTCAGTGCAGCAGTTTATGCTACCCATTTTTGGAAGCCGGGCAGCGACAGCAAGTGGTCGTTCAGCGAAGGACTGCGGGCTGGTTTTTCCAGCCTGAATGCCGCATTTTTGAGTCGGGAATTTTACCCCTTCTCCTTTGACAAGGTAGAACAAAGCTCCCCGACTTTCTCTGGAAACCTGGGTGCCGTTTGGAACAGCACGGAAGACTGGCGCGTGGCCATCAATGCCTCCACGGGTTTCCGGGTGCCGAATGTCGACGACCTGACCAAATTATTTGATTCCCAAAAGGGCAGCGTCGTGGTACCCAATACTGATTTGAAGCCAGAAAAAACGATGAACCTGGATTTAAGCCTGACGCACCCAATTTCTGACAATGTTCGCTGGGAAAATGTGGCCTGGATCACCGGATTCCGCGATGCCATCGTGACCGATGTATTCCAGTTTAACGGACAAGACAGCATCCTGTATGACGGTGAGTTGAGCAGGGTATTGGCCAGCCAGAACAAACGGAATGCCAATCTTTTTGGGTTCAGCAGCATCCTTGAGGCGGATGTGTACCCAAATTTGGCCATGTACGCTTCGTTGACTTATACCAAAGGGCGCATTAAAGACGATGCCCGCGGCGATACCCCCCTGGATCATATTCCGCCGATGTATGGCAAATTCGGCTCCCGTTGGCACAATACCCGTGGCTCTGTGGAAGCGTTCGTATTGTTCAACGGCAAAAAGAAATTGGAGGATTACAGCCTGGAAGGAGAAGACAACCTGCAATATGCGCCGGTGAATGGAACCGCAGCTTGGTACACCGCCAATATTCGTGGGGCCTTCAAATTCAATAAAAATCTGACCTTGCAAGCAGGCATCGACAATATTTTTGATACCAATTACCGCGCGTTTGCGTCTGGTATTAATGCGCCTGGGAGGAATTTCTGGGTGACGGTTCGGGCAGGGTTTTAGGTAACCATTCTGCATATTAGTTTCACACATTACGTTGTGCTTGCCGTCTCATTGTGTGAAATAATAGTGCCTTGAACCTACAAACCCGAATCTCTTAATAGAACTTTCCTACTTTTACGCCCTTCAAAACGACAAACCATCACCACCTAACACAATCCATTCATGTCCGACATCATTTTTTCCCTGATCGACAAAGAACTCGCGCGCCAGCGCCACGGCGCAGAACTCATTGCTTCTGAAAACTTTACAAGTCAGGCCGTACTGGATGCGATGGGTTCCTGCCTGACCAATAAATACGCGGAAGGGTATCCGGGCAAACGCTATTACGGCGGTTGTGCGGTGGTGGATGAAGTGGAAACAATAGCCATAGACCGGGCCAAGGAAATCTTTGGTGCTGCCTGGGCCAATGTGCAGCCGCACTCCGGCGCGCAAGCCAATGCGGCGGTTTTCCTAGCTTGCTTGCAACCGGGCGATACTATTCTAGGTTTTGACCTGGCGCATGGTGGCCACTTGTCGCACGGCTCACCGGTGAACTATTCGGGCAAGGTGTACAGCCCCGTTTTTTACGGCGTTGAAAAAGAAACTGGCCTTGTGGATATGGATAAAGTAGAAACCATCGCACTGGCAAGCAAACCAAAGTTGATCATTTGTGGCGCATCGGCCTACTCCCGTGATTGGGATTACGCGCGTTTCCGCCAAATTGCCGATACCGTAGGCGCGCTCCTGTTGGCAGATGTATCGCACCCGGCGGGCCTCATTGCGGCCAAATTATTGAATGACCCATTGCCACATTGCCATATCGTGACCACCACGACCCACAAAACACTCCGTGGACCAAGGGGCGGACTTATTATGATGGGCAAAGATTTTGACAATCCCTGGGGCCGCACCACGAAAAAAGGCAACACCATTCAAATGTCGAGCATCCTTGACAGCGGGGTGTTCCCTGGAATGCAAGGCGGGCCACTGGAGCACGTGATCGCTGCCAAGGCAGTCGCTTTTGGGGAAATCTTACTGCCTTCTTTCAGGGCTTACGGACAACAAGTCATAAAAAACGCGCAAGCAATGGCCGCCGAGTTTGTCTCCCGTGGCTACGACATTATCTCCGGCGGTACCGACAACCACATGATGCTGCTTGATTTGCAAAGCAAAAACATAACAGGCAAAGCCGCTGATCTGGCCCTGGGCCTGGCCGATATCACGGTGAATAAAAACATGATTCCTTTTGACCCCCAACCGCCCATGACTACTTCTGGTATCCGGGTAGGAACGGCAGCAGTAACCACCCGCGGATTCAAAGAAGAGGATTGCCGCCAACTCGCCGTGTGGATGGATGAAGTGATGAGCAGCCCGGATGATGCCAGTGTACAGGCCAAGGTGAAGGGTGCGGTGAATGACTATATGAAGGGGTTCCCTTTGTATGAAGGAACGGTGGACGGTGGACGGTAGACGGTTTGCACAGCATTCGTTTTTTTCTTGTATTGGTTGTTTCAGCACCTAAATTCAACATTTGTTGAGCTATTCTTGACTAAAGTGCTGAAAATCAATGCCAATGGTAAGAACAAAAATTGTGCAAACCGTCTATCGTCCACCGTCTACCGTTTTAAGCTTTCTCCGCCATTCCACATACCCCATCACGGCCAAAATCAGGAATACGATATACTGGAAACTGGTAAAAACATAGCCTTTGATGAAATACAGTGGGATTGAAGCCAGGTTCGTCACGATCCACCAAATCCAGTTTTCCAGTTTTTTGCGGGTCATCAGCCACATGCCCGTATAGGCGGAGGCAGCGGCAAAACCGTCGGCCAGGGGCACGGTACTGTCGGTATAACGGCTTAAAATATACCACAATACCAGCCAGCTTCCCGCAAAAAATAGCAAGGAATTGCGCCACTCCGATGCTGAAGAAGCCGTTATTTGCAGCCCCCCTGCCCCCTCCGTTTTTCTGGACCACATTACCCAGCCAATGACGCTCATCACGGTGTAGTAGGTGTTCACGCTGGCTTCGGCATAAAGTCCGGCAACGAGGCATAAGTAAATGTACAGGGAGGTATTGACGAGGCCCGTGGGGTACACCAGAATGTTTTCTGCGCGGGAGTACAACACGCTGACGATGCCAAAAATGACCGCGATAAACTCAAGCCAGGAGGTGGCAAAGAGGCCTTCAAGTAATTGGCGCCAAATTTCTGGGAAGGACATAAGGAGCGAGCGCGGATAAGCACATATTACGCGTGAAAAATTTTAAACACATAGACACATAGAAAACATAGACGCATAGAGACATAGAAAACATAGGTTTTGAGTGCGTAATGCTATGTTTTCTATGTCCCTATGTGTCTATGTGTTTTAAAAATATGTGCTTACAAATCCATCATTAACAGGATCGGATCTTCCAGCAACTCCTTCACCTTAACCAGGAAGGTCACAGAAGTGCTGCCATCAATAACCCGGTGGTCATAGCTGAGTGCCAGGTACATCATGGGGCGCACTTCCACTTTGCCATCCACTGCAATGGGGCGATCCTTGATGGCGTGCATGCCCAGTATGGCACTTTGTGGCTCGTTGATAATTGGTGTGCTCATCAAGCTGCCAAAAACGCCGCCGTTGGTGATGGTAAAGGTACCGCCCGACATTTCTTCGAGCGAGAGTTTCCCGTCGCGGGCTTTGATGGCAAGTTCCTTTATTTTTAGTTCAATATCACTGTAATGCAGGCTTTCCACGTTGCGGATGGGCGGCACCACCAATCCGGTCGGCGTGCTGATGGCAAAGCTGATGTCGGCGTAATCGTGGTACACAAAATCATCGCCATCGATCATCGCATTCACGTCGGGCATTTCGAGCAGCACCTTGGCACATGCCTTGGCGAAGAGCGACATAAAACCTAGTTTGACGCCGTATTTCTTGACAAAAGCCTCCTGGTATTTTTCCCGGAAGGCCATGATGGCGCTCATGTCCACCTCATTGAAAGTGGTAAGCATGGCGGTATTATTCTTGGCGCTCACGAGGCGTTTGGCGATGGTACGGCGCATGCGGCTCATGCGTTCGCGGCGATCGTTGCGGGAAAACGCAGCAACAGGCGCAGCTTGAATTGGCGGCTTGCTTGGCGCTGCAACAGGTGCAGGTGAAGCTGGAGTAGTTGCCGGTGGTGCAGCAACCGCTTTTTGCGCATCTTCTTTGGTGATGCGGCCATCGCGGCCGGTGCCGTTCACATCTTCTGGATTCACCCCTGCTTCCGTCAGCATTTTGGCTGCAGCGGGCGAGGGTGTACCTGTTGCGTAAGAAGTTGTTTTTTCAGCCACTTTTTCACTCGTTTGAGCCACAGCAGGCGCAGCAGCCTCCGCTTGTTTTGAACTGCCTGTTGCAGCCGGAGCGCTGGCATCGCTGTCGATTGTGGCAAAGAGCGCACCAATGGCAAGGTCTTCGCCTTCCTGCGCTACCCAGGTCAGTTTTCCGCTGGAGTCGGCAGATAATTCCTGATTGGCTTTTTCGGTTTCAATTTCACACAGCGGCTCGTCCATAGCAACGATGGAGCCATTGGGCTTGAGCCATTTAGAAAAGGTAACACTGGATATAGATTCACCCAAATTTGGGATTTTCAGTTCAACAACAGGCATTGATATTTTAATTTGATAATGTGATAATTAGATAATGTGATAATTGTCGGCATCTGTGACAGGCTTAATTAACGCAGGTTTTTGGGGTGTGAATTTGGGTAGGATGCGTAAAATTGAGTGCAAAGGTACGGATTCAGAATCCACAACGCGATATTTCAGCTTTGGTTCTATTTTTTGTGATAATCAAACTTCAATAACCTGCCATTGTCCTTTTTTCCTTCGCTGCTGATGTAGAGATTACCTTCGGAATCAAAAGCAATGCCTTCTGGTTGTGGGAACACACTTTTCTCAAGACGGGTAGCAAACCGAATTTTTCCGCTGCTTTTATCCAAGACTACCAGGCGTTTTAGTGCCGTTGAAATCACGTACACATTACCGTCAATGGGATGTATGGCTACTGCGGAGGGACTGAAAAAATCATGTTTTTCTGTGTCGAGATAAGGCACAAGGCGGTTTATTATTTTGGGATCGATGGCATACAGTGGCTTTTCATCCAGCATTTTGGTTTGCAGGTCAAAAGTATAAATATTTCGGAGGTAGGCACTGTCCGGATCGCCTTTGCAAGCCAATAGCAAGGCATGCCTTCCCGCGTCATAGCCCAAGCCTTCAACATCGTCCTTTTTTTTAAGGGGGGTGTCAAATTCCTTCACTTGAATCGGTTCGCTTTTCCATGGGCTGATTTCAAACAATGTGCCATCGCTTTTTAGGGCCCAAAGTGCGTCTCCGACCATTTCTGCGCCTTCAAAATCGCCTTTTTCCCGAAACAACACACGGCGCGTAATGGTACCAGTCCCAGCATCAATGAAAAAAAACTCTCCTTTTTCGTCAGAAATAGCAAGATAGATACCTTTTTCGTCGGTCGGACTCAAGGCTGAAATCTCCTTTAAATCTTCGTTGTCAAAGGTTATGATGGAGGCTGGGTGATCCAGGTCGTAATACAGTGGAGCGGGGACCTCGACAGCAACAGCTGCTGGCTTTTGGGCATGACAAAAACAAAAGCCCAGCGCCATAAACGCCAGAATAGCCTGAAAAAAAAGATTTCTGCTGGAAAACTGATGCATGATAGCAGGCGGTTTTATGCTTGGTTAAAATCACTCCGAAAAGACCTCAATTTCATGTTGGCGCGTCACCAAATCAGTGAATTTTCCCTTGAATTGGGTAGCACGTACGATATGGTTATCGATCCAATGGTAGTTGCCGCCACGAGGTTTGCCAAAAACAATGCCGTGGTACTTGAAACCGTGCTTATTAAGCCATGCTTCTGTGATAGGTCTATGCGCTTCTGTACGACTGGTAAAGAAGAAGATGATATGCCCTTCGTCGTACCAGCGGTTGAGTACCACCAATGCGTCGGGGTAAGGGGCCACGGTTCCCATACGTTCAGGCTCTTCGTTTGGCACATCGTCGCAAACAGTACCATCAATGTCGATCAGGTAGTTTTTGACGTGCGTCGGTAGTTTCGGGC
>Ga0105046_10003926_pt1 | contig 23643 bp, 22 predicted proteins | sample MAT03_FD_78385 | JGI IMG/M metagenome (GOLD analysis project Ga0105046, IMG submission 78385) | Freshwater microbial communities from Lake Fryxell liftoff mats and glacier meltwater in Antarctica - MAT-03 (megahit assembly) | ecosystem: Environmental > Aquatic > Freshwater > Ice > Liftoff...
TGCCCCGCTCCGTACATGCATCTGCGCAGATTCTACGGGATTTTCGCACCGAACCATGGGTTGCGCGCACACATCGCCCCGACTCCGCCCGACCGCGCGAGCACCACGGCACCCGTAGCTCCAGAACGGCCGAAGAGCATGCCCTGGGCGGACCTGCTCATGCCCACGAGGTGCGCCCCTGAGACCCGCTTCGTGGACGCCCTTCGCTGCCCCCACTGTGGAGGGCGCATGCGCGTGATCTGTGCGATCCGCAATCCTGCATCGGGTCGTGATCGATGGAGTCCTCGATGGCAGCGCGGCGACGCCGGGTGCGCCGGCCGATCTGCAGCGCGGCATCATCCTCCTGCATCGCCCGCCGCCGGTCGGCGAAGGCAGCCCCGCTGTGCGCCTGACAAACGCGGCGATCGACGACCTGGTGTTGCACGACGCGGTCCTGCCGGTGGGCTATGCGACGAACCGCGCGCGGCCGCGCCTGCCGCACGTGCGCTTCCTCGTCGAAAGCGGGCCGCTCCAGGATGAGACCTACCCGCTGGCGCCCTACCTGCTGCGCGCGGGCAACGCCGACGTGGTCGCGCCGGAGATCACCAGGAGGACGTGTGGTTGCACGTAGCTGGCGAGGGCTTTCCGGAAAGTCTTCTTGGCGATCGTCGGCGACTAGGCGAGACGGCGGGCCGTGAGCGCCGACCGCATCGGCATGGGCTGGGCGCCCTCGGCGAGCAGCGTGCGTGCGGCCAGCACGCCAGAGCCCGCGGCGCGCTCCATCAGCGCGGACGGGAATGGCAGTTGGACGAAGTCGCCGGCGAGCGCGAGCCCCGGCACAGTCGTGCGCACGGTCGGACGGCCGCGATAGGAGCCGGGTGGGAACGCCGGGCAGTCCTGACGTAGGAGCCACTCGTCATGCACCACGCGCGCCCCCGCGAGCTCGGGGTAGAGGCGGTCGAGTCCGGCGCGTAGCTCGGTCTTGAGCGCCGCCTCGCCGATGGGGTCGAGGCCGTAAGCGTGCAGCTCGACGACCGAATTGCCGGTGCGCTTTGCGTAGGCTCGCGACTCGCCCTCGATGCGCTCGTAGATCGAGATGTTGTCGAGGCGGCCGACCCCGGCCGTGCCCGCAAACGGGTCGCGATCGGCGTTCGGCTGGCGGTCGAGGAACAGGCGCCAGACCGCAAACGGCGCTGTGACCTGGAGGGCCAGGAGGCGCTCCGAGAGCGGGGTCTCGCCTGGAGCATGGGTCTGCAAAGCGCTGCTGGTGCGGGCGAGCGCATGCAGGCCCGGCACCTCGGTCGCGAGCACGACGAGGTCGGCGGGCAGCACCGCGTCCTTGGTCTCGACCGCGAAGCGACGCGCCCCGGTCGCGTCGTGTTGGATCGCCAGGGCAGGGCGCGCGGTGCAGAGCTCGACGCCGAGGCCCTCGAGATAGGTCTTCCAGGGCTCGATGAAGGCGGTCGCGAACGGATCGCGCAGCACGTCGAAGACGAGGCCTTCGGGGTTCGCGGTGAAGTAGAACCGGAACATCATGAGCAGCTCGGCGGCGCTCATCTCCTCTTCGGGGTTGAAGAAGCTGTGCGCGAAGACATCGAACATCATGCGCCGCGCCTCGGGCGGGAAGCGCAGGCCATCGAGGTAGTCGCGGGCCGTCTCGCCATCGAAGCGCGCGAGGTCCGTGCCCCAGACCATCGCGAGCGCGCGCTTGACGTCGACGCGCGGCAGGTCGGACAGGCCCATCCAGCGGCGACCACGCAGCGCGACCGCCGCCACATTCCAAGGTGTGCGCTTGGGCAGTCGGTCGAAGCGCATCAGCTCCCCGCTCGGCCCGAGGATCGGATAGTCCGCCAGCGGCACCAGGTTCTGCAGCGTCGGGTCCCAACGCCGCATCAGCCCACGCAGGTAGCTGTACTGCCGGAAGAAGGCGTGGAAGCCTCGCTCCATCAGGAGGCGCGAGCCATCAGGCAGGGTTATCGGCCAGGACGCGACCCGGCCGCCGAGCTGCGGCTCACGCTCCAGTACCGTCACCGCGACCCCGTGCTCGGCCAGCGTCGTCGCCGCCGCGAGCCCGGCGATGCCACCCCCGATGACGACCGCGCGTTGGCGCTTCAGCCCACTCATGCGCGCGGCCATCAGCGGCCGCCGTTGGCGATCTGGCGGGGCCGGCCGCCTGAGGCGATATGCAGCGGCCGGCCAACAGAGGCGATCTGCCTCGGCCTCCGCGCGACGAACGAGTGCACGATGCCGCGTTGCCAGCCGTTCATCGGCAGTGTCTCGATGTCGACGTAGCCGTGGCTCGCGAGGCGCTGCTCGAACGAGGTCACGCCATCGAAGTGGTTCACCGACTCGCGCAGGTAGTTCCACATGCGCACGTGGCCGGTCGCGAGCACCCCGAGCGGCGCGATGACCGACCTCGCGACGGTGTTCCAGACCGCCTTCGCGAAGGCCGAGTCGGCAACCGAATACTCGTGGAAGCAAACGGCCGCGCCCGGCTTCAAGAGGGCCAACACCGACGCGAGGCAGCGATCGGGGTCGGGCACGTTGCGGATCCCGTAGGCCATCAGGATCCCGTCGTAGACTCCGGCTTCGCCTGAACCCACGGCGCCGAGCGCGGCAGCGGGGTCGGTTGCGTCGCCAGTGACAAACGAGATCGTCGGCTTGGCAGCAGCGGCCGCCAAAGGCGATACGGCTGGTTTGTGACCGCGGGCCACGACGTGCTTCGCCGCATACGCGAGCATGCCGGCGCTCGCGTCGAGGCCGGTGATCGACTCGGCGTCCGGGTATGTCGCGAGCAACGCACGCGTCGAGAGCCCGGTGCCGCAGCACAGATCCAGGATGCGGGCGTTTGGCCCGAGGTGGAGCCGCTGCGCGCTCCACACGAGGTGTGAGACGTAGCCGGGATTGAGCCGGGTCAGGAGGTCGTAGCGGTTCGCGATCCCGTCGAAGTCGTCGATCACCAACTCACGACCGTCGGGACGCACGCTGGCGCTGGGTGCGCGCGGCGACGAGGAGGGAGTGCTCGAAGGCTGGCTGGCTCGGGTGGTTGTCGGGGACATCGGACCTCGATTGCGTATACAAAAGCCGAGCGGTCATAGCGGAATGAGCGATCAGCGTCGATCGTTTGCGTCCCCCGCCGCGTCCCCCGGCCGCGTCCCCCACGCGTCCCCCCAAGCACCTCAGCGACGTCCCGCGGCCCCGGCCACAAGAGACCCGATACGCATGCATCCGTCGCGGTACATCTCGAGCGTATTGACACTGCTCACGGTGCTCACGGTTCATGCTGGGCACGTCGCGGCACAGACCCTGCCGACCCTGCCGCCGCCGGCCGCACCGGCGTCATCGACGGTCACGCTCGCGAGCCAGCTCATCAAGACGCTGCTCGCTGCGCCGCCGCTCGGCGCTGGTCTCGTGGGCGGGGCGCGCGTGCAGATCGCGGTGACCCTGGTCGGCGACAACGGCAAGGGCCAGGGGCTGCAATCGTTTCTCGGCGACGCGCTCGAGGTGCAGCTCAATGGCCTACCGGGTTTCGGGCGCCGCGTGCCCGCTGTGGCGGGGAGGACCGAGGCGACCGAGCGCCTCGAAGTCGAGCTGCAGGTGAAGGACGGCCACCTGATGGCGACCGCGCGGCGGCGGGCGCTGGCGAAGAACCTCTGGGAAATGTTGGCCGGCGGTGACGGGCGGGTCGTCGCGACCGCCTATGCAAACGTTCCGATCGATCTCGAGCTGCGCACGTTGCTAGGGCTTGGCCGGCGCGAGGTGCGGCTCGATGATCTGCGCGTCGTGCCGGTCACCCGGAAGAGCCTCGCGCAGTTGCAGGGGGCGCGTCTGCTCGACTGCGCGGTGGCCGACCTCGATGGCGATCGGCGGCCCGAGCTGATCGTGCTGCAGACCGATGCGGTGCGCGCGCTGCACTGGGCCGATGGGGGCTTCTCGCAGGACCTCGGCTTCTATCCGCTGAAGGGCTTGGCGCCCGCCGAGGCGCCGCTGCGTGAGCCGCTCGGGCGGCTGGTCGCGGTCGTACGCGAGTCGGGCAGGGTGGTCATCGTCGCGGCCAGCTCCGATCGCTTGGAGCCACTCGTCATCGGGCTCGGCGCCGCCGGGGTCGAGCGCTTGCCGCTGACGTTCCAGAAGGGCTGGCCGCTCTACGCGAGCGGCGCCGATCGCTTCGTCGTGGCGGTCTGGCCACGCGGCATCGACAGCCTCGAGGGCGGGCTCACCGAGGTCCGCCTCGGCGCCGGTGGTGCGACCTGGATTGGCGGAGCCTCGCGCGTTCACGACGTGCGCGCGTACGTCGCCGACGGCCACGCGACGATCATCGCGGCGCTGGTCGGCGGAGGCATCCGTCTCCTGCCGGGCGGCGACAATTCAGGGGCCGGCATCGTCTCGGTGTTGGTCGACTTCGACGCCGACGGCGCCTCCGAGATCCTGACGACGTCCCAGGTGTTGACCGGCCCCGACCGCCTGGGTCTGTCGCGCCTGCCGGTCACGAACAACGCCGCCGGAGCTACCAGGCGCTGGACCGCGACGCCGATCTGGAGCGGGCTTGCGCCGGCACCGGTCACCGCGATGTGCGCCGGCGACGTCGACCGCGACGGCTATCAAGAGGTGATCGCGGGCACCTGGAACGGCACCGCGGCCGAGCTGGTCGTGGTCGTGCCGAGGTGAAGAACGCGCTGCCGGCAGGGCTCGTGATGCTCGCGCTCGTCGCAGTGGCCATCGCGCCCGAGACTGCCATTGGCGCCGGACGCAGACCGTACGGTGCCGCAATCGAGGTACCGGTGCGCGACTTCTCGGGGCTCGCCGATCCCCACGTCGTCGAGTCGCGCTCCGGACGGCTGGTCGCGAGCCTCGTGCATGGCCACCTCTTCCGGGCGGTCGACGGCGCGTTCGTGCCGGACCTCGCGGTCGGTCCCGGCGCCTGGGCGGGCGACGCATTGACCGTGACCCTCGCGGACACCGCACGCTTTCACGACGGGCGCGCGGTCGAGGCCGCCGACGTGGTCGCGAGCTGGAGGCGGCTCGCCGCGTTGGGCGACCAGAGCCCTATCGGCAAGCTCGCGCAGGCGATCCAGGTGAGCGACCTCGGTCCCCGTGTGGTCGTGTTCACGGCGCGCGGTGGCGTCGCCGAGGAGGTGCGGGCGCTGCTCGCACGGCCCGAGGCGGCGATCTTGGCGCGCGGCCAACCCGGCGTCGGTTGCGGCCCGTTCAAGCCTGAGGTCGTCGGCGGCGGCGAAGGCGAGCGACGGGTATTGGTCGCCTGGGAAGGCCACGCGCTCGGGCGCCCCTGGCTCCAGGAGGTCCGCCTGCGCCGCGTCAGCGCCGAGCGTGAGGAGGCGGCCTTTCGCTTCGGCGAGGTCGAGCTCGCGTTCGAGCCGCCGCGTATCACGCCGACCGGTGCCACCACCGTGCGTGGGGGCTGGACGAGCTGGCTCGTCGTGTTCCATCCGCGCTTTCGGGGCAGCGCGGGCGCGGCGTTTCGCGGCTGGGTCCACGCGGCGAGCCTCGACGCGCGCCTCGGTCGTTACGTCGATGGTCGCTCGCTGCCGGGCGATGTGCCCTGGCCCCCTCAAGGATGGCGGAGCCTGGACTCGGGGCCCGAGCCGCTGGCGCCAATCGAGCCGAAGTCGCTCGGGGCGCGCGCCGCGGTCGGCCGGGACCAGCTCGTCGTCGCGTTCACCGAAGGCGAGACCGACTCGGAGGAGCTCGCGCGCGCGCTGCGCGATGTCGTGCGGCCGGCCGCCCGCGTCGATGCACGTGCCCAGCCGGTGCGGGGGCTCGACCTCGCGCTCGCAAAGAGCGCATCGGATCCGACCTGGGACATCGCGATCGTGCGCTGGGAGTGGGCCTCGTTGACGCGCGCGCAGGCGGCGCACGAGCTGGCGCGGGCGCTCGGTATCAATGGCCCGCCCGCGGCCGACGTGATCGGTCGGCGCGTCAGCGACTGGGCGCGTGGCGTCGTGCACCGCACCGACGCGCTCGCCATCGTACACGCCGAGCGGCCAGCGATCCTGCACGCGAAGATCCGCGGCGTGGTCCCCTCGGGCCCGCTGCCAGACCTCGTGCAGGGTTGGTCGGGGGCCCGATGAGGCTTGTCACCAAGCTCACGTTCGCGTTCCTGCTGATCTCGGTGCCGATCGTCGGCGTTGGCGGCTGGCTCCTCGTCGACAACACCCAGAGCGCCTTCGAGAAGAGCTTCGAGGACCGCGTGTCCGGCATCGAGCGCGGCGTGCAGCAGCGCCTGAAGGGGGTCGCGGCCGAGCTCGAGCGCGCGCTCAATCGCATCGCCGACGACCCGATCATCACCCGCGAGCTGCTCGAACCGCTCGCACGCGGGCGCTTCTACGGGCAGACCGATGTCGATTACGAGCGTGCCATCGTGCGCGATGCGCGCCGCTTGATGACGTCGGCCGTGCTCGACACGCTGCGCATCGTCGACCTCGAGCGAAAGGGCCACGTCATCGCGCTCGGCCACCGCACCGGCCTCGAAGAGACCGATCCCGAGCTGCTCGAGCTCATCGAGAAGCACCCCGAGTCCGCCTTCTTCCGGCACGAGCGCACCGAGAACGACACGACCGGCGGCACCGACGCGGTGTGGACACTGCAGGTCGCCCATGTGATCGGCGGCGGGCCCGGGCTCGAGTCGGTGCGGGTCGCGCTGGTCGGGGGGCGCATCGTCGATCGACGGCTGGTCGACGACCTGCGGGTCGTGTCCGGCGAGGGCACGGCGCTGGTGCTGGACGACGTCGCCGGTCGCCGCGTGGCCGCCACGTTCGAGGGCAGCGAGCCACCCCCGGTCGCAGGCGGCTACGCCTCGCAGGAGCGCGCGATGCGGAACCCGACCAGCCCCGAGCCGGTCGCCAGCCTGCGCGTCTACGTGCCGCGCACGGAGCTCGTCGCGCGCCGCGAGGCGCTCTGGACGATGGCCGCGGCACTCGCCGGAAGTGTGGTCGCAGCCGCGTTGCTGATGGGGTTCATCGTCGCGCGCCGCCTGTCGAAGCCGCTCGAGGCGTTGGCGCGGGCGGCCGGCGACGTCGCGGTCGGTCGGCGCGATCGCGACGTACCAGTGCCGCGTGGCAACGACGAGGTGGCCCAGCTCACGCGCGCCTTCAACCAGATGACCCATGATCTGGAGCGCTCCGAGGAGCGCCTGCGCCAGAGCGAGCGCGTCGCCGCCTGGCGCGACATCGCGCGCCGCATCGCGCACGAGATAAAGAACCCGCTGTCGCCTATCCAGATGTCGATCGAGATGCTGAAGAAGGTCTGGGACCGGAAGCACCCCGACTTCGAGAAGATCTTCCTCGAGTCGACCGCTACGATCCTCGAAGAAGTGGGCCGCATGAAGCGCATCGTCAGCGAGTTCTCGGACTTCGCGCGCATGCCTGCCCCGCGTCTATTGGCGACCGACCTCGGCGAGCTCGCATCGCAGATCGTGTTGCTCGTGCGCGAGACGGCCCCGGGCATCGACGTGCAAGTGATCGCGGCCCCGGACATGGTCCTCCAGGTCGACCCCGACCAGCTCCGGCAGGCGCTTTTGAATCTCACGAAGAACGCCATCGAGGCGGTTCAGCTCGACCGCGCCAGCGCGCTCGGCAGAGCCGCAGTATCGCCTTCGGCTGCCTTGGCCGAGGCCCGTGAAAAAGGAAAGGTCGAGGTCCGGGTCGAGCCCGATGGCCCCCGCAGGGATAGCGAAGCCTCGACTGGAGGCACCCGCGGCGTACGCATCGTCGTGACCGACAACGGCCCCGGCATGACCGCCGAGACCAAGCAGAAGCTGTTCACGCCCTACTTCACGACCAAGGCGAGCGGCACCGGGCTTGGCCTGGCGATCGTGCACCGCATCGTCGAGGAGCACGAAGGCAGCATCCAGGTCGACTCCGAGCTCGGGGTCGGGACCCGCATCGTCGTGCGCCTACCGACCAGGGCCCTGTGAGGAACCCAGGAATTGAGGAAGCCATGAAGGCATATGGCGCCGTCGGGGACGCGCTTCGAGGCGCACCCTATCATCTCTGCATGGGCGCAGCATGACCTGGCGGGCCTGCGCTGTGGCGCCCTGGTCGGTGACCTGCTCGATGCCACGGCACAACGTCTCGAGCTGGGCAGCACTCGCCTCCTTGGCCGTATGTAGGAGGCCCTCGTTGCCGGGCGTCGCCATGCGGGTCATCGCGCGGACTTTCGAATAGCTGACCTCGGCGCGCGAGAATGCTGTGCTGATATGTGGCAATTCGGCGAGCGCCTTGGCGACCCGCACTTTCTCGCGCGTCGCCACCGGACCGAGCCCGACGCGCCACGACAGCCACGCCGCCAGCGACGGTGACCGTGGTCACTATGGCGCAGGCGGGTGTCGCAGGCGGTGCTCGGCGTCGTCGAGCTGGGCGGATAGGGTCGCGACCTCGGCTTCGAGAAAGCCGTTGGCCTGCCAGCAACGGCAGCCGAAGGCGATACGGCTGCCGAGCGTGCGTGGATCGATGCCGGACATGGCGTGAGAGTGCCATATCCATGTGTCAAATGCAAGGCGCCCTCAGGCGCGAGCGCGTTTCTCTTTTCCGGGGTGTCCCGCCGGGTCAGGGGTACTTCTTCCATGCGCTCGCGGCGCCAGCCGGCGAGGTCGGGCAGGTAGACGTCGGGCAGGATGCCCTCGATGTGCAGCTCGGGCTCGTCGATAATGAGCCATCCGCCAGGGCCGCCGACGTCCTTGCGTCTGCCGAAAGCGCCGCCAACGTCGACGCCCATCATGGAACTCGTGCGCGCCTGCCGCCCCGCGGGCCGTGGACTCAGGACGAGCGTGCCACCGACAATCTCGGCGACCAAGTTCGCTGGCGCCACGAGCAGGTCGGCGTAGGTGGCGGCGGGCTTGGCGACGATTGCAACCACGGCGGCAGCCTAGCGCAACCACCGCGCGCGCCCAAGCCTTGAACCGCGTGGCTCAGAACATCGAGAGCGTGCCGTCCTGAAGGTGCAGGCAGCGCCCGTTGGGCACCGCGGTCGCAGGGAACGTGCTCGGGTCGATGGTCACCTCGTAGAGGTCCGATCAGCGAGCGACGGGCCGCCTTTGGTCGGGATGCCGCGCCGACCTGGCGCTCGCCCGGATGCCCTTCAGGGGTTGGTCGCCGCTTCGTCGGCGAACAGCTTCGGGCACTTCTGTTCGACCACCGCGCACGACGCGGGCTTTTCGTCGACGGCCGCCAACTGGGACGCGCTCATGCTGCACGACACCGAGCTGGCGAGGCCCTTCAACTTCGTGGCGATGTCCGTGTAGCAGCCCTCGAGCTCGGCGACGGTCGCGGTACAGTCCGCCAGGCGCGTCGTGTCGCAGTCGACGTCGCTGTCGCTCGACACGCTCTCGGGGTCGGCGACGCACGCCTCGGCGGTCTCCCGGCACTGCCCGGCGTCGCCGCCGGTGAAGGCGATCGCCAGGAAGTAGCAGCCGACCTTGACCATGTCGGCGTCCGAGATCTCGCTCTGGTAGTAGGTGAGCAGCTCCTGGCAGAACGCGGTCTGGTCCGCCGGGGTCAGCACACTGGCGACCTGGTCGTCGGCCTCCTGGCTCTCGAACGGGGCGGCCGGGGTGCCGCTGCCACCGCCGCTGTCGTCGCCACAGGCAGCCCCGGTAAAGCAGGCGAAGAGCGTTGTCGCGGCAAGGAGTCTCGTGAGCGTGATCATGGGGGACCTCATATTTAGAAAGCAGCCTGACCGACCGCGCGCGGGAACGGTACCACGTCGCGGATATTGACCATGCCCGTGCAGAACATCACCGCGCGCTCGAAGCCGAGCCCGAAGCCGGCGTGCGGCACGGCGCCGTAGCGGTGCAGGTCGAGGTACCAGGTGTAGTCCTCTATCCGCATGCCGAGCTCGGTGATGCGCGCCTCGAGCCGCGGCAGCCGATGCTCGCGCTGTGAGCCGCCGATGATTTCCCCGATGCGCGGGACCAGCACGTCCATCGCCGCGACCGTCTTCTCGTCGGGGTTCTGGAACATGTAGAACGACTTGATCTCCTTCGGGTAGCCCGTGAGGATCACCGGCTGCTTGAAGTGTTCCTCGGTCAGGAAGCGCTCGTGCTCGGACTGCAGGTCGCCGCCCCAGGCGACCGGGAACTCGAACGTGCGGCCCGACTTCAGGAGGATCTCGACCGCCTCGGTGTAGGTAATCCGCACGAACGCCGAGTTGCGCGTGTTCTCGAGCGTCTTGACGAGCTCTTTGTCGACGAACTGCCCGAGGAACTCGAGGTCGTCGCCGCGCTCGGTGAAGACCGCGTCGACCAGCGCCTTCAAGTAGCCCTCGGCCAGATCCATGTCGTCGTTGATGTCGAAGAACGCCGCCTCCGGTTCGATCATCCAGAACTCGGCGAGGTGCCGGTTCGTGTTCGAGTTCTCGGCGCGGAACGTCGGCCCGAACGTGTAGACGCGGCCCAGGCCGTAGGCCAGCGCCTCGGCGTTCAACTGCCCCGACACGGTCAGCATCGCCGGCCGCCCAAAGAAGTGGTCCTTGGTGTTCGCCTTCACCTCGAACATCGCGCCCGCGCCCTCGCAGTCGGAGGCCGTGATGATCGGCGTGTGCACGTAGTTGAACCCGTGGGTCGCGAAGTAGCGGTGCGTCGCCTGCGCGAGCGTCGCGCGGATCCGGAAGACCGCCCCGAACACGTTCGAGCGCGAGCGCAGGTGCGCAATCGAACGCAGGAACTCCATCGAGTGCCCCTTCTTCTGAAGGGGGTAGGTCTCCTGGTCGGCCAGCCCCAGCACCTCGACCCGCGTCGCCTTCAGCTCGATCGCCTGCCCCTTGCCAAGCGACTGCACGAGCTCGCCTTCGATCGCCACTGACGCCCCGGTGCCGACGTCCGCGAGCGTGTCGTGCCCCGGGATCCCCGGATCGATCACGACCTGCAGCGTCTTGAGCGAGGACCCATCAGAGAGGGCGAGGAACGAGACCGCCTTCGAGTCCCGACGACTGCGGACCCAGCCCAGGGCCGTCACCGTCTGTCCAATTTGACCACGTTCGAGGATGTCGATGATTCGGGGCTTCGCCATGGCCCCTCATATCCCCTCCCAAACCCGCCGTGAATCGTAAAAGCAAAAGGCCGCGGAGGGTATCCGCGGCCCTTGCCAAGGCAGCCGAAGGTGATCCTCGGCCTTTCTTTCACATCAGCTCAGCTCGACTTCAGTTGAAGTTGCGGCGCATGCCGCCCAGGATCTTGAACTCGATGCGGCGGTTCTGCGCACGCCCGGCCGGCTTCTTGTTGTCGCCGGCCGGCATGGTCTCGCCGTAGCCCGTCGCATCAACGCGATCGGCCGCGATGCCCTTCTCGACGAGGTACGCTTTCACGGCCTCGGCCCGCTGGTGCGACAGCGTGTGGTTGGCCTCGTCCGGACCCTGGTCGTCGGTGTGGCCTTGCACTTCGACGCGCAGCTTCGGGTACTTCGCGAGCACCGCGACCGCCGCGTCCAGCGTCCTGTTCGACGTCTTCTTGATGGTGGCCTTGCCGTTGTCGAACGTGATGCCCTTGATCGAGCCCGAGAACTTCATGACCTCGGCCGGGAGGCAGCCCTGCTCGGCCTCGGTGCCCGCCTGGTCGGGGCACTTGTCCTCGAGGTCGCGGATGCCGTCGCCGTCCTTGTCCGGGCAGCCCTTCGTGTCCTCGGGGCCCTTGTCGTTCATGCAGGCGTCCTGCGAATCGATGACGCCGTCGCTGTCGGTGTCTGGCGGGGGGCAGCCCTTGTGCTCCTCGACACCCTTCACCTCGGCGCAGCGATCGACGTCGTCGGGGATCCCGTCGCTGTCGGTGTCGGGGCAGCCAGAGTACTGGACCGAGCCTGCGACGGCCGGGCAGCGATCATCAACGTCGACGACGCCATCGCCATCCTGGTCGGGCGGCGGGGCCTCGACCCTCGGCTCATCTTTGATGATCGGCTCGGGGCAGCATGCGCCCAAGCCGAGGGTCGAAGCGCATGCGAATGCGACGAAGGGAGTGAACAGGTGACGGATTCTCATGGGGCCCTCCTCGAACAAAGCCGCCTGGACATTTGCATGAGTCGCCAGGGCTGGCAAGCGAGCCCGGCGAGGTACCTCCATGAAATTGCCAGGCTACGGACGTCGCCCGGTCAAGGAACCTCGTTCACTTCGAGGAGGTAGGTTGTGCACTCCCCGCTGAAGTACGGCGCCCCCACGAAGTACACCGTCTCGCCCGCAGCGAGCGACACCTGGACCTGCTCGGGCCCATTCGAAGCGTCGTCCGCCGTGTCGAGACACTGGGTGAGAATGCCCTCGCTCGGGCACGCGCTCGCCGCGCTCAGCACGAGGTCGATGTCGTCGACATCGAGCGACACCATCGACCCCTGCACCGTGATGGCCCGCGTCGCCGTGTAGCGATAGACGACCTCGGCGCTGTTGTAGCCGTAGCAGAGCTCGTCATCGCCCTCGTAGTCCTGGGTGTAGTCGCAGGTCGTGCGCGTCGCGTCGCTGAACGGCAGCGTCACGATCGGTAGCGAACTGTCGCCGCAGGTATCCCCGGCCGGCGTCGGGCACAGGTCCGGCCGCCTTGTCCTGCAGTCCCTGTCCGCGCAGTCGGTGAGGTCGTCGGCGTCGTTGTCGACCCGGTCGTCGCACACCTCGTCGGCGACGAGCGATACCTCGAGCTTGGTCGTGCCGCAGCCGCTGCCGTACGCGTCGGCGATGATCCAGAAGCTCTCGCCCGCCGCGGCCACGAGCTTCAACGACTCGATCGGCGTCGAACTCGCCCCGTCATCGACGCCGCTGGCGCAGCTCGCGAGGCTCCCGCTCGGACACGCCCCGGCCTTCACCACGTTGATGACCGTGTCGAACGTGCTCGTGCCCGCGAGCCCGGTCGTATACGCCACCCGATAGGTACCCGCCGCGGGCGCCACGAACTGCACGACCACGTCCCCGCCCGCGCCCATCGTGCGACACTGCCCGCTCGACGACTGGGCGTAGTTGCTCGTGTAGGCGCACGTGCCGAACGTGTCAGACCAGGTCGTCGCCTCGATCCGCGGCGCGCCCGCGCACGTGTCGGCGACCCCGCCGTTGGGGCACGCGGCACTCGCGAGGCACGTCCCGTCGTGGCAGTCGGCAAGCCCATTGCCGTCGTTGTCGAGGCCGTCGCCGCACGCATTCGCCCCGTTCGCGAGCTCACTGCAGAACGGCGTCGCGACGCACTGCGTGTCCTTGCAGTCGGTCGCGCCATCGAGGTCGTTGTCCTTTCGGTCGTTGCAGACCTCGATGCACACCGGGAACGCCGCGCACTCGCTGTCCGCGCAGTCGAGCTTGCCGTCGGCGTCGTTGTCGACCCCGTCGTCGCAGACCTCGGGCCCGATGAGCGACACCGCCACCTGTGCCAGGCCACACCCGCTCGACCAGCCGCCGCCTATCACCCAGAACGTCTCGCCCGCGGCGGCCGAGACCGTCACCCCCTCGGGGTCGCCCTGGTCCGACCCGCCCGCGCACACGCGCAGCGGCGACGTCGGGCAGCTCGCGCCTTTGACCACGTTCAACAGCGCATCGAAGCTCGACCCGCCGCCAAAGCCCGGGTCAAACACGACCCGATAGTCGCCGGCGACCGGCGCCGTGTAGGCCACCACGACGTCCTTTGGCGTGGTTGTCGACGACGTCGACTGGCAGCCGCCGACCTCCTCGGCCTTGAAGTCGCCGGTGTAGTTGCAGGTGTTGACCGTGGTCGTCCACACCTCGCCGGTCGCCGCCAGCGCCCCCGCGCACGTGTCGCCGGGGATCCCGTTGGGGCACGCGGTGCCGCCCGCACAATCGACGTCGAAGCAGTCGATGAGCCGGTCGTTGTCGTTGTCGACCCCGTCGCTACAGCCCGTCGGGCCGCTCTGCAGCTCGTTGCAGTTCGGCGCCTCTGCGCAGTCCGGGTCGTCGCAGTCGAGCGCGTCGTCACGATCGTTGTCGAGCTCGTCGTCGCACACCTCAGGGTCGACCTCGAAGACTTTGATGCCCACCGTGCCGCACGCAGGCTCTTCGAACCAGTCGTCGCCGTACGCGCTCACGAGCAGCCACACCGTCTCGCCAGCGCTCAGCGAGAACGACACCTTCTGGAGCCCGAATGTGTCGTCGGCCGCATCGCAGGTCGTGACCGACGCGCCCGGGCACACCTGGGCGACGACCGCGTTGACGACCGAGTCCATGTCGTCCGACTCGACCTCGGCCAGGTACATGCCGTCGCTTGGCGCCATAAAGGCGACGACCCCGTCGGGCGACTCGAAGGTCGGGACCTTGCAACTGCCGGTGTCGGCGAACAGGAAGTCGACCCCGAAGTCGCACGTATCGATATTCGTGACCGCCTCGAGCCGGGTGATGACGACCGGCGTCGCGCAGTTGTCGCCGACTGGCGGCGGGCACGCGACGATGTCGCTACGACAGTCGAGGTCGTCGCAGTCGATGTCCTCGTCGCCGTCGTTGTCGACCGCGTCGCCGCAGTTGCCCGACTCGACACACGTATCGCGGTCGAACGCGCAGTCCGAGTCCGCGCAGTCGACGTCGCCATCGCCGTCGTTGTCGGCCTGGTCGTCGCAGATGAGCTCGACGGTGCTGCCGGTCGCCTTCCTCACGGTCAGGGTGAAGTCACCGCTGTTGGACGTGCTCGTGTTGGACCAGCCGTCGACGATGACGAACACGGCGACGCCCGCGTCGAGGTCGACCACCAGCCGCTCGCCGCCCGTGCCGCCGCGCTCGACGCCAAAGCAGGTCCCGCCCCCGAACGCGCAGTCGCTGGTCACGGTGAGCGCGTCGTCGAAGTCGCCGACCGTCTCGAACAGGTACTTGCCGGTTGTCGCCGGGGTAAACGTGAAGGCCGCGTCGGGCGCCGCCAGCCCGAAGCTGTTGCTGAAGCCGGCCGACACGTTGCAGCTCGCGGCCGTCGTGCCGTAGTCGGACAGGCGTCCGTTGGTCGTGCCCGGCGTCGGCACATCGAGGCTCAAGGCGATCGCCGTGGCACACGTCTCACCGAGCGTCAGGCACGCGATCGCGCGGCCGCAGTCGGCGTCCTCGCAGTCGACCTTGCCGTCGCCGTCGTCGTCGCTCGCGTTGTCGCAGCCGCCGTCGTAGGTCGCCTCGTCGCAGTTGGCGGCGGTGGCGCAGTCGGGGTCGGCGCAGTCGGTCCTGCCGTCGCCCTCGTCGTCGAGGTCGTTGTCGCAGCCGCCGGTCGCCTCGTTGCAGGCGAGCGTGCCGTCGCAGTCGGGGTCGGCGCAGTCGGTCTTGCCGTCGCCGTCGTCGTCGCTGTCATTGTCGCAGCCGCCATCGTAGCTCGCCTCGTCGCAGCGCGGGTCGCTGGCGCACTGGGTGTCGGCGCAGTCGACCAGCAGGTTATTGTCGTTGTCGCGGCCGTCGTCGCAGTCCTCGCCGATCGCAATCGACAAGGTGAAGCTGCCGCTGACGGCGGTGTCGTTGCTCCAGCCGTCGACCAGCAGGAAGTAGGTGCGCCCCTGCACGAGGTCGACGCGCACGAGCTCGGGCGTGCCCTCGCCCTGGTCCGAGACGCCGACGCAGCGGAGCCCTGCGAAGCCGTCTTCGCCGATCGGTGGGCAGGCGTCGGTCACCATCAGGCCGGGATCGAAGTCGCCGGTCGGGGTCACGGCGATCTGGTAGGTGGCGGAGATCGATGGCGTAAACGCGTAGACGAGGTCGGGCGATGCGTCGCCGAGGATGCCCTGGCCGGCGGCGCCACCGCAGGCGCTGCCGGTCGTATAGATGTAGTCGTCGCTGGCGCTGGCCGTGTCGCCATCGTCGCTGAACGGCAGGGCTGGTGCATCGAAGGGCGTGAGCGCGTTGCAGCGGTCGCCGCGGGCGATGGTCAAGGGGCCTGGCGGTCCGACCTCTTCCTCGCTGTCGGGGGCGGTGTCCGGGGTCGTCGTGTCTGGGGCGCTGTCCGGGGTGGTCTCCGGTGCGATGTCCGGGGTCGTGTCGGGTGCGCTGTCTGGGGTCGTGTCGGGCTCGACCTCGGTTGTGGCGTCGGTCGTCGCGTCTAGCGCGACGTCGCCGGGCTTGGTCGCGTCGCTGCCGCAGCCAAGAGTGCCTGCTGCGACGCCCGGGCCCATGAGTAGGAGCCCTGCCAGGTACCAGGTCGTCGATCGCATCGTGTTCTCCGTCGCGGCGCCGCGGCTGCCAACCTTGGCTTGGGTAGGCTGCCGCTTCGCGGGCGCGGGACCTTAGGAGATTCGTTTGGCGCGAGGCAAGGTTTAAGCGCCCGTAAAGACCGTCGTAGCCCTTGCGGCTGCCGTTGCCGAGGCCGTGCGCGCGCGCTCGATGAGGCGCTGGACGAGGTCTGGGAAGCTCACCCCGAAGGCGGCCGCGGACTTCGGCAGGAGGCTCTCGCGGGTGAGGCCCGGGAGGGTATTGACCTCGAGCAGCACGACGCGGCCCTCGGGCGTGACGATGCAATCGGTGCGGCTGTAGCCGCTGCAGCCGAGCGCGCGATGGGCGGCGACCCCGAGTGTGCGCAGGCGACTTTCGAGTGCCGGGTCGATGGGGGCGGGGCAGATCTCGTCGCTTGCACCGGGCGTGTACTTCGCCGCGTAGTCGAAGAAGGCGGCCGCCTTTGGGCGGATCTCGACGACCGGGAACGCCTCGGGCTCGCCGTCGGGGGTCTCGACCACGGGCAGGGTGAACTCGCGGCCGGCGACGAATTGTTCGACCAGAACCCGACCGGCTTCGTGTGCGAGCGCCGCGCCGCGGGTCGCGAGCGCTTCCGCCGTGCGCACGATCTCGACCCCGACCGAGGAGCCCGAGGCGGGCGTCTTCAGGACGAGCGGCAGGCCCAGCGCGTGCGCGAGTGCGGGCCAGTCGGTGTGGGCATGCGCATGGGCGATACGCTCGGCCGCGACCGGCAGCTCGTGTGCGCGCAGGATGGCCTTCGTGCGGATCTTGTCGAGGCCGATGGCGGACGCCTGGATCCCTGAACCTTGATAGGGGATCCCGAGCAGCTCGAGCGCGCCCTGGATGCGGCCGTCCTCGCCATCGGGTCCGTGCATCGCGATGAACGCGACGTCGGGGTGCCACGCTTCGATCGCGGCGAGGCCCTGGGCGGTGGTGCCGCCGCCACCGTCGTTCGTGACAGTGCCACCCGCTCGGAGGAACGTCAGCGCCAGCGCCGGGTGCCCAAGCGTCGCGAGCGCGTCCAGCACCGCGGCCCCGGAGCGCAACGACACGTCGTGCTCGCCGCTTCGCCCACCCATCAAGACCGCTACGCGCATGCTTGCCTCGCCATCATGTTCTTCGTCGCAGATCCCACGGCACGACGCGCGGCGCTAGGAGTCTCATGTCAAACGGGCCTCCGAAGTTCGGAAGACCGACTTTTCGACGGGGCAGTGCCGCAATTCGGACTTGCGATCGAATGGTGCCATCTCAGAAACAGGGGACTTGCGCGCCCTTCGACCCACGCGCCGCTTCGCGTCGCCCCCGCGCCGCCGGAGAGACTTGCGGATCGAAACACCTTCGTCGCGGCACTAGATTCTGCTTCCCGGTTGTGCGGTGTGTTCGTAGACAACGCGCATGGGTGAAACGCGCGAGACACAGGAACCGACTGAGCCGAACCCCGATGACGCGGCCCGCCGCCGCCACAAGAAGAAGCGCCTCTACGGCTTCATCGCGATGGCGGTCTTCGTCGCCGGCGGCTTCCTGCTGTTCGGGGGCAAGGTCCCCCAAGAGGTGCGCGTTCGCTTCGACCTGCCGCCGGTCTCGCGCAGCAACTTCGCGGAGATCCCACGCGCGCGGGTGGCGCTCGTGACGGCGACGATAGCGAGCCTCGAAGGGGGCCGCGTCGCGACGATCAACCTGCCGGTGCCCAACGGGCTCGAGGGTCCGCGCACGGGTCCGGTGGTGCTCAAGCTGCAGCCCGGCAAGTACGCGATCAACGCCAAGGTGCGCAGCTTCGAGACGACTGAGGTCCCGCTGCAGGGGCTCCTGGTGGTCGATGGGGACGAGGCGGTCGTCGAGCTGAAGTAGCGACCGCCAGGGTGGGGTGAGTCGCCGTCGGGGGTGGGGTGAGTCGCCGTCGGGGGTGGGGTGAGTCGCCCACCCGGATGCGGTGGACGACCATCCGGGTCCAGTTCGTGTTCGGACCGACTCAGAAGCGGCTGAGGCGCACCGTTTCACGCAGCGGCAGGCGGTCGGGGTACTCGATATTGCGGAAGATCACGCTGTCGGCAGGCGCGAGTGGTTCGAGCGCGCCGTCGAGCCCTTCGAGGAAAGTCTTCATCTCGTTGGCGGCGCCACCGAACTCACCAGGCGCGGTGCCCTGCGGGTAGAGCCTGAATTGGAACTGTCCGAACTTCTTTTCGACGTCGAGCTTATAGATGGCCATGGCGAAGAGGTACTCCACGTGCCGGTGCGCGGCAAGGTCCTGAGTGTCTGCGCAAGCCCGCGCTCGGGCCCCTCGGCCAGGCCTACGCGGCGCGCCCAGCCTTCTTGACAAGCTTCTCGACGGTCTTGGGGTCCACGGCAATGAGCGCAAGAAGCGTCTTGGCCGCGCCGTCGGGCGCACGACGACCCTGCTCCCACTGTCGGAGAGCGTCCAGGCCCAGACCGAAGCGCGCGGCGAACTCGGCTTGGGGGAGACCGAGCTGCTCGCGGAGGGCGGCGATTTCGGATGAGCCATGCACCGGGTTGTGGACACGGATCCCGCCTTCGCCGCGCTTCATCTTGCGAACGGCCCCAAGAGCGGCCGCACCGAGATTGGCGGGAAGGGGCTGGGGGGGCGACTAGGAGTGCTCATGGGCCAGCTCCTTGCAGACTACTTTGAAGGCGTTGATCTCGGCTCGGGATAGGTTCTCGCGCTCGCTCTCGAGATAGATGGACAACAGAAAGATTGGGCAGTGAGCACTCGAGCACCACCTGACTTGCCACGCCCGGACGTGCCCCAGCGAAACTTGCGAGCACCGCCGGCACCAGGGGTCAGGTCGCCCGCTGTTGGATTGAGCGACAAGAAGCTCACGATTTCGAACCGCTCATTGTCCGAGATCCGCCCTTTGGCGAGGTCAATGAACGATTCGAGCTCGACGACCGTGAGCACGCATGACCCCTGCTAAGTCAATGACGCGCAAGCAAGTCGAATCGCGAGGCGTTCATCTCGACCTCGAGATGCCGCGGCAGAGGGCCGGGCTCGGGGCCGCGATCGACCTCAGCCGGGCGCGCAGTGTCCATGTGTTACGGTGCAATGGGCTGGGCGCGGGCGTGGGCGCGGGGGCGGGCGAGGGAGTGGGCTCGACCCGGATCGACCACAATACCGTGCGCGACGGGATCGAGGGCGTGCGTGTGCCGACGGCGTTGCCCGCGCTCGGCGCGGCGGCCGGCCTGGTGATGAGCTATTGAAGCTCGCAGGCGTGGCGCTGCCGCTGGTCGGCGTGCTCACGCCCGAGGTCGCGCCGCGGCACCTGGCATCGGTGGCGGTTGGACCTCGCAGCCTGCGCGAGCTCGGTGGGCAGCCCGCGACCTCGGGCGAGCTGCATGCACTGTGGAAGTACGGGCTGGTGCGTCCGGTCGAGTGACCCACGCCCTCGCCCACGCCCACGCCCATCGGCATCGACTTCGCCGCGCCCGACCCGGCGACGGCGCCGTTTGTCGCCATCCGCCTCGCGCGCACACTCCTTGGGCTCGGCGTCGGCGCGGCGTTGGGCCTCGCCGGCGCGACCATGCAGGGCCTCTTCCGGAACCCGCTCGCCGACCCGGGCCTCATCGGCGTCTCGTCCGGTGCCCGGCTCGGGGCGACCGCGTTCATCGTGCTCGGTGGCGGCTCGATCGTCGCGTCATCTCCAACGGCCGCTCTGCTCCTGCTCCCCGCCGCCGCATTCGGCGGCGCGCTGCTCACGATGATGTTGGTGCGCCGCCTGGCCCTTCGTTCGGGCACAACGCACGTCACGGTGCTGCTCCTGGCGGGTCTGGCGGTGACCGTCTTCGAGGAGGCGATGGTCGGCCTCCTGATTGCCATCTCGAATGATGAGGCGTTGCGCTCGGCGACGCTCTGGCGTCTCGGCGCGCTTGGCGGGGCGAGCTTCCCGATAGCAGGGCTGGTGCTGACGGTGACCGGTCTCGCAGCCCTCTACCTCCTTCGCCTCGGCCGTCCGCTCGACGCGCTCCTGCTCGGCGAGTCCGAAGCCCAGCACCTCGGCATCGACGTCGAGCTGCTGAAGAAGCGCCTCGTGCGCGTGTCGGCGCTGGTCGTCGCAACCGCTACCGCTTTTGTCGGCATCGTCGGCTTCGTCGGGCTGGTCGTGCCGCACCTCGTGCGCCTCATCGCCGGTCCGTCGCACCGCGTGGTACTGCCTGCGAGCGCGCTCCTCGGTGCGCTGCTCGTGCTCAGCGCCGACCTCATCGCGCGCACGATCATCGCCCCGGCCGAGTTGCCGCTCGGCGTCGTCACCGCCTTCGTCGGCGCGCCGTTCTTCCTGTGGCTTGTGCTCGCGAAGGGCAGGACGCTATGAGCTCGTGCGCGAAGGCCTCTGCGAGGATCACGGCACTTAGCGCCGAGGCCGTGACCGTCACGGTCGGCCGCCGCGAGACGGCGAAGGACCTCGTGCGCGCCGTGTCGCTGGCGATACGCCCGGGCGAGGTGCTGGCGCTCGTCGGTCCCAATGGCGCTGGCAAGTCGACCCTGCTGGCGGTGCTCTCCGGCGGTCTCAAGCCGACCTCCGGCACGGTCACGATCGATGGCGCGCCGCTCTTCGATCTCGTCCTCGAGGATCCGCTCGCGCTCGCCCGTCGCCGCGCCGTGCTACCGCAGGCCGAGGCCCTCGGCTTCCCCCTGACGGTGCTCGAGGTCGTGCTGCTCGGCCGCCATCCGCATCTGCTCGGTGCGCTCGGCCGCGAGCGCCCGCAAGATCTCGCGATCGCGTGGCACGCGCTCCGCCGCGTCAATGCCGAGCACCTCGCGACCCGTGCTTTTCCGACCCTCTCCGGCGGCGAACGACAACGTGTTCGCATCGCCCGCGCCCTGGCGCAGATCGCGCCCACGCCCTCGCCCACACCTCCGTCGGCCCGCTATCTCCTCCTGGACGAGCCCGCGGCCGGCCTCGACCTCGCCCATGCTCGCGCCCTCCACGTCCTGCTCCGCGCCGAAGCGTCCAGCGCCGAAACCGGCATCGTCGTCGTCGAGCACGACCTCGCGCTCGCCGCGACCGCCGACCGTATCGCGGTGCTCGCCGACGGTCGCCTCGTCGCCCTCGGTCCACCGCGCGAGGTGCTCACCCCCGCGCTGCTCGCGCAGTTCTTCGGCCTCGCCGGTGGTCTCATCTGCCTCCCGTCGGGCGGCCTCGCACTCGATCTGCCACCGCTCGCGACCCTGACCCCAACCCCGATACCGACCTCTGGAGCCCCTCGATGACAAGCGTCACCTCGTCTCTATCCAGCCCGCTCGCGTCCACCACACCAGCAGCCGCCCCGCTCGCCCTACGCGACGCCTGGGAGAAGGCGCGCGCCGAACAAGCGATGGCCCGCCCGTTCGATGTCGCCGCCAACCTCGGCGTGTCCGAGCTCGAGCTGGTCGCCGCCCGCGCCGGCGACCCAAACGACGTCATCCGTCTGCGCCCCGACTGGGACTTGCTCCTGCCTGAGCTCGGTCGCCTCGGCGAGGTGATGGCGCTCACCCGCAACCCGCACGCCGTCATCGAGAAGAATGGACGCTGGACGCCCTACGAACGCACGGGGCCGGTCGCCATCGTGCACGACGACGGCATCGACCTGCGCCTGTTCATGAACACCTGGCAGCACGTCTACGCGGTCCTCACGACAACGCCCGACGGTCTTCGCCGGAGCCTCCAGTTCTTCGACGGCGCTGGCCTGGCGCTCCACAAGATCTTCGTCAAGGAAGGCGCCCCCGAGGCCTCGGCCACCGCCTTCGACGCGCTCGTCGCGCAGCTCCGCGACCCCGATCAGTCACCGGGTGTGACGGTCACCGCGACCGCTCCGCCGGCCGCCGAGAAGCTCGATGCCGACATCGACATCGCCAGCTTCCAGGCCGCCTGGCGCGGCCTCACCGACACCCACGAGTTCTTCGGCATGCTGCGCAAGTTCAACGTCCAGCGCCACCAGGCGATGCGCCTCGCCCCGCCTGAGCTCACCCGCGAGGTCGCGGTCTCGTCCGCCCGCACCGTGCTCGAACAAGCTGCCGAGTCGAGCCTCCCGATCATGGTCTTCGTCGGCAATCGTGGGTGCCTCGAGATCCACAGCGGCCGGATAAAGCGCGTCAAGGTCATGGGCCCCTGGCTCAACATCCTCGACAAGGGCTTCAATCTTCACCTGCGCGAAGACCGCATCGTGAGCGCCTGGGTCGTCACCAAGCCGACCAACGACGGCCCCGTCACCTCGCTCGAGCTCTACGACTCCGACCACCAGAACATCGCCATCTTCTTTGGCTCGCGGCAGCCCGGTCAGGCCGAAGAGCCTGCCTGGCAAGCGCTTGCCGCCTCGCTCGCGTAGCCCCCACGCCGACGCGCCCGCGCTAACATCTCACCCGTGTCGGCCACTCCGTCGCCGCAATCCGGGTCCTCGGTCTCCGCCGCGAGCACGCGCGCGGCCGAGCAGCCGTCGCCGCTTGTCATTGATACATCAGGACCGTGGCGCGCCGCGCGGCATAGGCGTCGAGGTCCTTCTGCCACGAGGCTTCAATCTTATCGGCGGACCGGCCCGCCTTGACCTGCTCCAACACACGGTCGGTGCCCCAGACGCGGGCGTGGTTGTCGCGGAACGTGGCCTGGTCCGGGTACAGCTTCTCGATAGCGACGAGCAGTGCCAGCGCCGTCTTGATAGGCCGAAACAGCGTCGGGTCGGTGACCGCGAGCTGCACGCCGTTGAGTACTTTTCCTTTGAAGGTGAACCAGTTCGGGCGAAAGGTCGTGGCCCGGATGCGCACCCCGGGCAGGTGCAGCTTGGCGAGCTCGTCCTCGAGCGCTGGTGCGGCGATCCACTCGGCGCCGACCTGCTCGAACGGGAGCGTTGTGCCGACGCCCTCGCTGACGTTGTCGGAGATCCCGCCGACCATGCCGGTCGCGGTGTAGAGCCAGGCATTCTCGACGTGCGGGATCCCGGGCGAGGTCGGCACCCACTGAAGGCCGGTCTCGGTCCAGTCCATGTCGCGCCGCCAGCCGCGCATCGGGATCACCTCGAGGTCGCAGGCGATGCCCTCGACCTCCTTATAGTAGCGTGCGACCTCGCCGATCGTTAGGCCATGCGTCACCGGAAACGTCGCCCAGCCGATGAAGCTGCGCTGGCTGCGCTTGAGCACCGGCCCTTCGAAGACGAGGCCGCCGTAGGGGTTCGGGCGGTCGAGCACGATGACCTTCTTGCCCGCGTCGGCGGCGGCTTGCATCGTCTCGCCAAGCGTCGACACGTAGGTATAGGTGCGCGAGCCGAGGTCCTGGAGATCGACCACGAGCACGTCAATACGCTTGAGCGAAGCAGGTGACGGCCGCCCTTTCTTGCCGAGCCCGAAGAGGTTCTCGACCGGCAGGTTGGTGTGCGGGTCGGCGCCGGCACCGGTCTTCTCGCCGGCCGACATGAAGCCGCGAATCCCGTGCTCGGGACCATAGAGTTGAACGACCTTGAAGCCACCCGCCTTGCCCGCCAAGACCAGCCGATCGATCGACGGCACCCAGTCGGCGTCGACCGCGGCGGGGTGGGTGAGCAGGCCGACCTTTTTCCCCTTGAGCA
>Ga0105046_10003927_pt1 | contig 23642 bp, 15 predicted proteins | sample MAT03_FD_78385 | JGI IMG/M metagenome (GOLD analysis project Ga0105046, IMG submission 78385) | Freshwater microbial communities from Lake Fryxell liftoff mats and glacier meltwater in Antarctica - MAT-03 (megahit assembly) | ecosystem: Environmental > Aquatic > Freshwater > Ice > Liftoff...
AGATCACTCTTTTTCAAAGAGTGCCTTCACGAAGGCATCCGGATCGAAGGGCTCGAGATCGTCGATCGTCTCACCGACACCGATGAACTTCACGGGCATTCCGAGCTTCTGCTTGATCGCGAAGACTGCCCCGCCCTTCGCGGTGCCATCGAGCTTGGAGAGCACGATTCCGGTGCATTTCACCGCCTTGCTGAACTGCTCGGCCTGAGTCAGAGCGTTCTGGCCGGTCGTGGCGTCGAGGACGAGCAGCACCTCGTGGGGTGCTCCGGGAATCTGCTTCGAGACGATGCGGTGAATCTTCTCGAGTTCTCGCATCAGGTGCGTCTGGGTGTGCAGTCGGCCGGCGGTATCGACGATGAGCACGTCGAAGTTGCGAGCCTTCGCCTTCTCGCAGGCATCATGAGCGACCGCGGCCGGATCGGAGCCTTGCTGTTGCTTGACGATCTCGCAGCCGATGCGGCCCGCCCAGATGGTGAGTTGTTCGACGGCAGCGGCGCGGAAGGTGTCGCAGGCCGCCACGCAGACTTTCTTGCCGCTATCCTGGAGGAGCTTGGCGAGCTTGGCGATTGAGGTCGTTTTCCCGGAGCCGTTCACGCCCGCGATCATCACCACCGTCGGGCCGCTGGGCGCATAGTTGAGGCCGTCGGATGTCGAAGCGAGCAGGTCTCGAAGTTGGTTGCGAACGAACAGCTCGATTTCCCCGCTGACTTCCTTGTCGCGAAAGGCCTGCCGCACGCGGTCGACGATCGTGGCGGTGGCCTGCCCACCGACGTCAGCGAGGTAAAGCCGTTTCTCGAGTTCGTCGAGGAACGCCTGATCGACACGGCCCTTGCCGCGCAGGAGGTCGAAGACTCCGGTAAAGACGCCGCGGGTCTTCGAGAGGCTCTTCTTGATGCCGGTGAAGATACGTCCAAACACAGTGCCGCTCCGTCGCCGTGGGTTCTGCTCGATCCTTAGCGAGCGATACAAAGAAACTCACCACAGAGTCACAGAAGACACAGACTATAGAGTGAGAGAAAGAAGGGATTGAGACAAAGGATCTGTCAGCGATTGGGCGCCATTCGATGGCGTTATCCATGTCGAAGACAGCAATCCTTTTTTGTCATCCTCCCTGCAATCACTGTGATCTCTGTGACACTGTGGTAAACCGCTTCCAGTGTGTCGCCTCACTTGATTGTATGGGCTCCCGCGGGGTTGCCGGGAATTCCAGTCCTGCGGTGGCCGGCGAAAGCGGAGGGCCCTTCTCTATCGGATGTCGTTCACTCGGATTCTCGCAATCGCCGATGCATGAAAGGACGGACTCCTGAGTTTCACCCTGAGAACACGATGCCACGTTCCCTTCGCTTCGCGGGCCGTCTTGGTCTCGCTTCCCTTCTCGTTTTGGCGTCGGTGCTTCTCACCCGGGCCGACACGCCAGGCTGCCTTTCGATGAAGGACTTGCAGCGGATGTCCGCCTGCGAACTGGCGGCGTTGTACGAACGCTCGGAGGTCGGCACTCCTTTTAGTGGCCGAATGGAAGGGAAGATTCTGAAGATGACGGATGCGAAGTTCCCGAAGCTCCGGGTCGCCGCCAGCAACTTCGCCTGGCGCGGCAAGACCGCCGAGCCGGACGGCCACTTTGTCAACCGCTGGGTGGGTGGTGTGGAGAAGATCGGTTCGCAGTACGTGGTCGGCCCCAGCTGGGCGGACGGCAAACCCGCGATCGTCGTCGAGTATCCTCGCGACACCAAGCTCCTCTGGAACATGAGGGACGAGGTTCGCGAAGTGGCCCCCGGCCTTTACATGGGGCCGATCTACGACCGCTGCCCCTGCCCGAAGTTCCGGGGCTATCTGGCACTCCAGGCCGCCTGCGGGTGTCGGTAAGCCATGTCGCGTGATACGCACTCCGCTCCGAACGCTCCGCGTCACGGCTGAACGGCAGGTGGGGAAACGTCGCGACGGGGCGAATCGCACTCCTTCGTCCCCCTGGTGTTAATTTTCGTCGGCCCTTTCCTACAACGTCTGGATGCCATCTGACGTCATCTTCGATGCCGAGACCTGGACTCTTCGCGTGCGGGAGACGCTCACGCGCTACTCCGAGCCACTGTTGCGAGATGTCGCGTCAAAGCTCATCAAGCCCCGCACCACGCAGCCGATCGACGAAGTCATCGACAAATTGGTAGCGGCTCTCGACAACCCGCCGGTGATCGATCGCCGCATCCGCGAACTGCCGACGGCATCCCGCAAACTGCTGGCGTTGATCGGGCTGAGCCGACAGCCGAGATGGCGTGTCGACCACCTGTTGACACTCTGCGCCATGATCGGCCACGCGGAAGGTTTCACGCCTGTCCTGGCCATGTTTGAGTCGGGTTTGCTCTATCCCGAAACAACTTACTCGATCCCGGACTTCACCTCGTGGCTTGGCCAGGTGGGCTCGAGTGAGGCGATGGCCTTTGCGCTGCCCATGGTCGCCGCACGGGCTCGCGGTGAGGCCCTGGAACTGCCCAATCTCACAAACGAGGATTCGCCCGGCCCCCAGCAGAAGTCCTCTCACAATTCCGATGGGCTCGACTGGCCGCTGCGACTCGCGGCCCTGTGGCAGCAGGTCCACTCGGGGCCGGTGCGGATCACGCAGTCCCAGGCCATCTTCAAACGCGATCTCACCCGGCTCGAGACGGACGACGTGATCAACAGCCCGGCCGCGGATCGCGTCGCGGCACTGCCGGACCAGGCCGCATTCTGTCTCTTCTGGGCTCGTGCCGCGGGGATGCTGGAGAAGTCTGCGGATGAACTCCGAGCCGAGGGATTCCCGCAAACCTGGGAAAATAGCCTTGCGGATGTCCTCACGGATCTGTTCGCCGCCCTCTCACGCGTGGAACCCTGGGACCCGTTGAAGGGCTGCGGCATCAGCGGCGACTCACTGGCAAGCTTTCCCACGGTGAGCCTGATGAGCGTGCTGCTCCTCACCGCGGCCCCTGCGGGCGTGGCGGTGGAACCCGAGGCCGTCGCGGCGTGGATGTGGGATCACCACCCCACCTGGGCGGCCACGCTGAATGTGGAGTATCACGAGAGCCGTGGCACGGCCTGGATGGAATCTTTCTTCCGGGGGCTTCTGCAACCGCTGCAAATCGTCGAGACCATTGGCACCGCCGTTCGGCTCGCTCCCTTCGGGCGATACCTTCTCGCCAGCGGGCCCGAACCTGCGGCGACTCCGGCCTTTCCGCAGACTCTTCTCGTGCAACCCAACGCGGAGGTTCTCGCTTATCGCCAGGGTCTCACGCCCTCGCTGATCTCCCGACTCACACGCTTCGCGAGGTGGAAAGGCGTCGGGCCCGCCTGCACGCTCGAACTCAACGCGGAGCAGACTTACCACGGCCTGGAGTCCGGCCTTACGCTGGCCCAGGTGGTGCAGACGCTCAACCAGCACGGCATGAAGCCGGTGCCGGCGAATGTCGCGGACCTGCTGCAACGCTGGGCGAACAAGCGGGAACGTGTGACCGCTTTCGCCTCCGCGGCCCTCGTGGAGTTCACCACCCCCGCGGACCTCGACACGGCCCTGGCACGAGGCATCGTGACGCTGAAGCTCACGGATCGCATCGGCATGACCGCCGATGGCAAGGAGCCGGCTTACACGAGTCTCCGCCTGATCGGCAATCGCGACTATGAAGCGAAGCCTTTGAAGTGCATCGCCGTGGCCGACGACGGCGTGACGTTGACGATCGATACCGCCATGGCGGACCTGCTTCTCGAAGCCGAGATCGGCAAACTCGCCGACCCCGTGACAGGCGATGCCCCCGGCCTGCGACGCTTCCGCCTGAATGTGGAGTCGATGCGCCGAGCCGCGAATCTCGGTTTCACGCTCACGGAGCTGGATTCATGGTTCCAGGAACGCGCCGGCCAGACGCTGTCACCCGCGGGTAGGCTGTTCCTGCTCGGCGCGAGCACCCCGCCTGCAATGGCTTCAACTCGACTCATTGTGGAAGTGAAGAACGCGGAGATCGCCGACGGCTTGATGCAATGGCCCACAACGAACCAACTGATTGAGGCAAGGCTCGGCCCGACGGCACTGGCGTTACCGCGGGAAGCGTTCGACAAGTTCAAGGAAGTGCTCGCAGAGATCGGCGTGCGAGTGGAGGGAGAGTGATCAGGGGAGCAGATTCATGAAACCTGTGCGTTCCCACCCGTCACTCCGCTCAGTGGGAGTTCGTAAATCTTCACGACGTGCCGACAGTCGACCTTCACATAGCTTTCGAACAGTGGCGATTTCGGGTTCGACGACATGCACACGATGATGTAACTTGTCCCGACGACACAGAATTCAGGGTTTACAACGTCGTGGTGGGAACCATCCGACACATCGATCCGAAATGCCTTGAACGGCTTCCGCCGGACTTCCTCAAGGATTGCACCTGGCGTCATGTCAAATTCTCCGAGAGATTCACGGGCTGCAAAACTATCTTACACTCTCCCCGACTTCTCCCTTCAACACCTTGAACTTTCCCCCGGAATCTGTGTCCTAGTGGAATCGCGGGCGATCCGCTTTTCCCCCTGGCTTCGAGGCTGGCCATGCCGTCGTCGAGTGAGATTCGCAACCAGTTCGTCGAGTTCTTCTGCAAGAAGCAGGGCCATACCAACATCGTCTCGTCGCCGGTGGTGCCGCTGGGCGATCCGACGCTGCTTTTCGCCAACGCCGGGATGAACCAGTTCAAGCCGTACTTCCTCGGCACCGAGAAGCCGCCACGCCCGCGAGTCGCCAATACGCAGAAGTGCATCCGCGCCGGCGGCAAACACAATGATCTCGACGACGTCGGCAAGGACACGTACCACCACACCTTCTTCGAGATGCTCGGCAACTGGAGCTTCGGCGATTACTTCAAGAAGGAAGCGATCGCCTGGGCGTGGGAGCTTCTCACCGAGGTCTGGAAACTTGACAAGTCCCGTTTACACGTTACGGTTTTCGAAGGGGACGCCGCCAACGGCATCCCGCGCGACGACGAAGCCGCCGGCTTCTGGCGTGCGGTCGGCGTGCCTGACGACCACATCCACCTTGGCAACAAGAAAGATAACTTCTGGGAGATGGGCAACACGGGCCCTTGCGGCCCTTGCACGGAGATCCATTACGACCACACGCCTGACCAGACCGGCGGCCCGCTGGTGAATGGCGGCACGGACAAGGTCATTGAAATCTGGAACCTCGTCTTCATCCAGTTCAACCGCAACGAGGATCAGTCGCTGACGCCGCTGCCGGCCCAGCACGTCGATACGGGCATGGGCTTCGAGCGCATCACGAAGGTGATCCAGGGGAAGAACAGCAATTACGACACCGACATCTTCATGCCGATCTTCGAGGCGATCCAGCGGATCACGAAGGCCGAGCCGTACACGGGCATCCTGGACAACCTGAAGGACACCGCGTACCGCGTGATCGCGGACCACATCCGCACGCTCACCTTCGCTCTCACGGACGGCGCCACCGTGGGCAACGTCGGCCGGGACTACGTGCTGAAGCGCATCCTCCGCCGGGCCGAACGCTACGGCGTGCAGGTGCTCGGCATGAACGAGCCGTTCCTGCACAAACTGGTGCCCGTGGTCGTCGAGACTTTTGGCGAGGCCTTCCCTGAACTCAAGCGCAACCCCGAGAAGGTTCGCGAGCAAATCTACGAGGAGGAGGAAGGCTTCCTGCGGATGCTGACGCGGGGCATCAAGCTCTTCAACGAGATCGCGGGCGAGATGCGGGAGGAGAACCGCACCGTCGTGTCCGGCCCCGAAGCGTTCAAACTGCACGACACCTACGGAGTGATCATCGACATCACCCAGCAGATGGCAGCGGAGCAAGGCTTCTCAGTTGAGGAAAAGGGCTTCGAGATCGAAATGGAGAAGGCCCGCGAAAAGGCTCGCGAGGGTGGCAAGCGGTTCACCATCGCTGCCGTGCAGGGCAACCTGCCGAAGACCGACGATTCCCCCAAGTACGGTGCTGCCCAGATCGAGGTGAAGGTGCTCGGCTGGGTGCGTGACAATGCCGTTGTCACCACCGGCACCATCAAGCCTGGCGATCGCGTCGCGATTCTGCTCGACCGCACGACGTTCTACGCCGAGCAGGGCGGCCAGGTCGGGGATGTGGGCATCCTCCGTGTGCTTAGCCGCGACGCGGAGTTCCAGGTGGACGACACGCAACGCCTCGGCGACACCGTCCTGCATGTTGGCGTGCTGCTTGAGGGCGAGATCAAGGTTGGCGACATCGTCGTCACGGAGCAGTCGACCTTCCGCCGCATCGACATCATGCGGAACCACACGGCCACGCACCTGCTGAACCTCGCCCTTCGCGAAGTGCTTGGCGGCGACTGCGATCAGAAGGGCTCGCTCGTCGACGAGGGCAAGACGCGATTCGACTTCAGCCACGATCGGCCGATCACGCCGGAGGAGATTCGACGCATCGAGGAACGCGTGAACCGGGCCATCATCCGCGATCATCCCGTCAGCGCGACGGAGATGTCGCTGGCGGAGGCGAAGGGACTGCCTGGCGTTCGGGCCGTCTTCGGTGAGAAGTATCCAGATCCGGTTCGCGTGGTGATCATCGGGGCCGAGACTCCCGAGAAGGCGATGGCGGATCAGTCGATCGAGTTCTGTGGCGGCACGCACGTTCCCCGCACGGGCAACATCGGCCTGTTCCGCATCCAGTCGCAGGAGGCGGTGGCGAAGGGCGTTCGCCGAATCACCTCCATCACGGGACGGGCCGCGATGGAGGAACATCAGAAGCGCAACGCCGTGCTTGAGGACCTCGCGGGCAAGTTCCAGTGCAAGCCGGAGGAACTGCCGACTCGCGTCGAGACGTTGCAGGAACAGGTGAAAACGCTCCAGGCCCAGGCGAAGAAGGCGGCTGCGGGCAACGTGGCCGATCTGCTCGCGAAGCTTGTCGCGGAAGCTCCCACGGTCAATGGTGCGAAGCTCGTCGTCAGCCAGCTAGCGACAGTGCCGGTGGATGTGCTCCGCGATCAGATCGACAAGCTTCGCAAGGCCATGGGCTCCGCGCTCCTGGTGCTCGGCCTTGTGGACGACGAGGGCAAGGTGGCGCTGCTCGCCGCGGCGTCCGCGGATCTCGTCAAGAAGGGCGTAAAGGCCGGCGACATCGTGAAAACGATCGCCGAGATCGTCGGCGGCAAGGGCGGCGGCAAGCCCGACCTCGCCCAGGCCGGCGGCAAGGACGCGAGCAAGTTGCCCGACGCCCTGAAGCGAGCGGCCGAGATCGGCACGGAGTTGTTGAACAAGTAACCATCGCTTAGCCGCGACGCGAAGAATGGAATCCCCATGGACTGGAACCGCGTCGTCAACGGCGATTGCCTCACGGAACTCGCGAAGCTTCCCGAGGGCTGCGTGCAACTCGCCTTCGCGGACCCGCCGTTCAACATCGGCTACGAATACGACGTCTACCACGACCGCCGACACGCCAACGATTACCTCGCCTGGACAGAACAATGGCTGGCGGCCGTGAAGCGTGTGCTCTCGCCGACCGGGTCGTTCTTCGTCGCCATCGGCGATGAGTTCGCAGCGGAACACAAGGTCCGGCTGGATGCCCTCGGCCTCAACTTCCGCAACTGGATCGTCTGGCATTACACCTTCGGCGTGAACTGCACCAAGAAGTTCAACCGCAGCCATGCCCACATCTTCTACTACGTCGCAGATCCGAAGCAATTCACCTTTAACGATCACACCATCCGCGTGCCCTCGGCCCGCATGACCACTTACGCGGATCGCCGGGCGAACCCCGTGGGCAAGCTACCGGATGACACCTGGGTGCTACGGCCGCAAGAGACGAGCGAGCATTTCCAGGCGGAGTCCGATACGTGGTCGATCTCGCGCGTCTGCGGCACCTTCAAGGAACGCACCGGCCACCCCTGCCAGATGCCCGCGGCCCTGCTCGAGCGCATCATCCGCGTCGCGAGCAACCCGGGCGATCTGGTGCTGGACCCCTTCGCGGGCAGCGGCACCACATTGGCCGCCGCCAAGAGGCTCGGCCGCAAGTACCTCGGCATCGAACTCTCCGAACATTACGCGGAGGGCGTTCGCACCCGGCTCCAGGCGATCGAAGAGGAAACACCCACAAGCGAACCCGCCATCGCACCTCTCAAGAAACCACGCCGGACGAAAACGCTTTTCGAGGATCGCGGAACCTGACGGGCCTCTTTGCTCCGGATTCGGGTTCGCCGGAGGTGACTGGTTGGGCCACCCCGTCGCTCTCGCCTTGGGTTCGCCTTGGGCTTCTTGCTCGGCTCACGGCCAGGGGTCGGCCCGTTCCATAGCATTCCCTTAGACAAAGGCCCTCTCCCCTGTCGTTGCACCTTTCACCACGAGGGCGATCGATGAAGCGTATTGCGATTCTCACGGCGGGAGGCGACACCCCTGCTCTGAATGCGACCATCTACGGGGCCGTGACCCGGGCCAGCGCCCAGAAGGTTGAAGTCATCGGCCTTATCAAAGGCTTCAGCAGTCTCTTCAATCCCCGCGTTCCGCACATTCATCTGAACCCCCTTTACACGCCGATCCCGGAACTGGATCCGACGCTGGGTGGGACTCTGATCGGGGCTTCCCGGGACTATGTAAACGCGGATGACAAGAACAGCATCGACCTCATCGCTGGCCGGCTGAAACGTCTGGGCGTTGAAGGCCTCATTTGCATCGGCGGCGACGGCACACTCAATGGCATGCAGGCCCTTTGCGACTCCATTCCCACGGTGCTCGCGCCGAAAACCATCGACAACGACCTCGGCCTGAACTACCGCAACGAATCCGATGAGTGGGTGCGGTTGGATTCGTCACCGCCCCCGCCCACCACAGGCACCGTGAAGCAGATGGGCGACCTCTGGTATAAGCGGATGGAATCGCGAACGCGGTTCAACCTGGAACAGATGGTGAACTATGTGACCCCCGGCTACGCGACGGCGGTGTTCGTGTCGGCCGGAGGCATCCAGCGGGTGCGAACGACCGCGGAGAGCCATCGACGCATTGCGATCGTGGAAGTGATGGGCCGTCACTCGGGGTATATCGCGCTGGGGGCATCGTACGGCCAGCCGGACCTGCTCATCGTGCCCGAGCACCGCCTGAATCTTGACTTGCTCGTCGAGCGGATCAAGGAGATCTACGAGCTTCAGAAGAACGTGGTTATCGTCTGTGGCGAGGGCATTGTGGACGAAAAGGGCGAGGAGCTTGGTGCCGAGCAAGCCTCAACGGACCCGGCTGGCAATGTCGCTCTCAGTGGGGCCGCGGAGACCTTGCGATCGGTGCTCATCCATCGAATGGGGGACTCGTACTTCACCAGCAAGCGCCGCAACGAGTCCGCGAAAGCCGCCATCTTTACTCGTAAACTGGGACATACACAACGGGGCGGCCGGCCGATTTACTTCGACCGCTTCTACGCGGCTCAGCTTGGCGGCCATGCCATCGATATGCTCCTGGAAGGGAAGATGAACGCCGTCTCGATTCTCCAGTACACCCATCAGCACGGCTTCCAGGTCAGCGATTCGTACGCGAACGCCTTCCGTGATCGCTGGGGCCTCATCCACGCTCGCTACATGCATGCGACCTTCTACGATCCCCAGTTAATGCGAGCCTCGCAGGTCGGCATCGATTATCTCTCACCTATCTTCAACAACGCGATCGGGAACGAAGACGTGGAGATCATGAAGACGGATCTCTTCAACTCCTCGCGCCTCAGTCGGCCTTATCACTCGGTGAATACCGATGTGAACAAACGCATCCGCTACCTGGAAGGATGAGGCGGGTCGCAGAGGAAAGAGAGCACCCGACGACACAGCCCCGTGTGCCATGAAGGGTTTACGCGGACCCTTCCGCAGGCAAGCCGGGCTGCTGTTTGAACCTCGACATCACTTCTTGGGCTTCGCCGCAGGTTTCTTCTCGACCTTGGGTGGCGGAGTGAAGCCGTAGAGATACGCTGTGCCGTTCGCGCCGGCGACGGCGAACTGGTCGCCCTGCGCTTTGACGGCGAGGTCGCGGGCCCCGATGGGCACCTTGACCTCGTGCAGGCTTGTTGCGTCGTCGCCCTTCCAGAAGAATACGCGACCGCCGCTGCCGCCCGCCGCGAGGATGATGTAGTCGTCCGGGTGGAAGGCCACGCCCCAACCGGTGCCCTGGAAGGCGTCTTTGAGCTTGAGTAGCGTCGGCTTGCCATCGACCCAGTCGAAGAGGATGACGAGCGGATTGCCGACACCTGCGAAGGCATTCGAGACGTTCGTGATCCCGCAGGCGGCGAGTCGAACCTTGCCGGCCCGCGTGTCGAAGGCGATCCCACGCGCGCCGCCGATGTCCGCGTAGAAGCGTGGATCGAAGCTGTGCAACGCCTTCGCCTCAAGATCGCGAACGCACTTGCCCGCCTGCCAGTCCCAGTCTTTCAGAATGCCCTTATGGTCGATCGAGACGAGATGCCTGCCGTCCGGATGAAAGGCGACGTTGTAAACGTGGCTCGCATGCCCTTCGAGCGTGCGGATCGGCGCACCTGCTGCGGTCCAGAGCTTCACGAGGTGATCGTTGCCGCAGGTCGCGATGGTGCTGCCATCCGGGCTGACGGCGACGGCACGAACCCAGCCTTCGTGCGCGTCGAGAGTGCGCGTCGGTTTCGTGGCGTCCGCGCTGCTCCACCAGAAGAGCTTGCCGTGATAATCCGCGGAGAGCAGCGTATGGGAAGATGACGTCGAGCCCGGCAGGAACGCGAGGCCACGGGCCCAGCTTTTGTGGCCGACGAGGCTGAGTTTCTCGTCGGACGTTGTGTCGAAGCGGACGATCGTCTCATCCTGGGCCGTGGCGTAAAGGTAGCGGCCCGAGGGATCGAAGCGGCAGCCTATGAGGGGGCTGGTGTGCTTCAACTCGCGTTCGACACGGGCGAGAGTCGGGTCGATGGCCATGTGGATCTTCCTCGATCAGGCCAGGATCTCGTCGATCGCGGCGGCCGCGGGGTCGGCGATGGGTACCGGGCGATCGTTGGGGTAGAAGTTCTTCTTCGGATCAAGGCCCACGGCCCGGAGATACGTGTGGAACAGGTGCCCGCCGTTCACTTCGCGGTCAGTGACGGCGGTGCCGTTGGCGTTCGTCTTGCCGACGACGGCTCCGCCCTTGATGCCGCAACCGGCGAGGGCGACGGACCATGCCGTGCCCCAGTGATCGCGGCCGTAACGGTCGTTGATCTTCGGCGTTCGGCCGAACTCCGCCATCACCACCACCAGCGTGCTTTCCAGCATGCCCCGGTCTTGCAGATCGTCCAGGAATGCGGTGAAGGGGCGGTCGAATTCTCCCATCTGTTCGAGGTGGAAGTCGAAGTTCTCGTGGTGGGTGTCGTAGTTCGAGTGGCTGACCTTCACGTAGGTCACGCCGGCTTCGAGCAATCGACGAGCGAGGAGCAGGTGGCGTGCGAAGTCGTGCTTGCCGTAGCGGTCGCTGGTCTTCGCGGGTTCCTTGGCCACGTCGAAGAGATCCGCCTGGCGGAAGATCTGATCGGCCTGATCGAACGATTCCGAGTACGCCTCGGTGGCCGCGCTGCGGCGGGATCGGGCGAAGCGGTCGGTAAGCTTCTTGCGAAGCGCTTCACGCTGAAGGTCGGCCTCTTCGGTGAGCGTTTTCGGACGTAAGAGGTTCGCCGGAGGCTTGCCGTCGCCGAGCAGGATGGCAGCGAACTTCGGGCCGAGGAAAGCGGCATCGGACTTATTCGATGCACCCTCGGCGTTAGGCAGGATGCTGATGTGGCCGGGCAGAGTGTCGCTTTCGCTGCCGAGGAGTTTCGCCGAGACGGCACCGAGATGCGGGTATTGAATCGCGGGATCGGGCCGGCGGCCGGTGAGCATGATGGTGCGGCCGGGGGAGTGGCTGTTCTCCTTTGTGTTCACACCACGGACGATCGCGAGTCGGTGGGCTTGCTTCGCCGAGAGCGGCAGAAGCTCGGAGATGTGCGTGCCAGGCACGCTGGTGGGGATGGATCGGAAGGGGCCGCCGTTATCGGTGTTGGGCTTCGGATCCCACGTTTCAAGCTGGCTCGCACCGCCGCTGAGATAGATCACGCAGACACGCTTCTGCGACTTCTGTAGCGTCTTCGCCGCGGCCGCGGAGGCGAAGCCCAGCGGCGTGAGGGCCGCAGCAGCCCCTAGCGACGTGCCCAGGAACGCTCGGCGATTCACGGAGTGGGCCGCGGTATTGCAGAAGTAAGGGGCTCGCATGGTTCGCTCCGGATATCGTTGATCGTCGGTAAGTGTCGCCGATGAGCCATCAGCGTTCAGAGTGTTGGCCACTTCTAGTGATTGAAACGGAACTCGCCGGAGGCCATGAGCGACCAGACCAGTTCGCGGTGAATCGCTTCGGGGTCGCCCTTTGCCTTCAAAGCGTCGGCGACATCCGTGATTTCCTCGGCGCTGGGCTTTCGTGTGAGCACGCTGAGGAAGAGTTCCTCGGCCACGGCCCTCGCGTCCTTCTGCTTGCTGAGTCGATCCACGAGCGAGTTCGGCCGCTTGGCGAGCATGTCGCGCATCACGGGGCCGAACTTCAGGAACAGCGTCTGATCGAGCGTCGCGGTGGAGCTATCCTCGGGTTCGCCCGCGGGGCCTGCGAACACAGCAGAGATCGGCAGCGTCTTTCGTATCGTCAGGCCTTCCGCCTTGGCCCCCGCCTCCGTGCGATCCGCATCCGCCTGGCCGCTCGCCTGCACGATCGCGTACGCCATCTGCTCGGGCGACAACGGCTTCAGAGCCGCCACCAGATAACGATCCTCGGGGACCGTTTCCAGGCCCGTGGGGACGACGCTGGAACGCTGATAGGTTTCCGTCAGCGCGAGTTCACGGATCAGCCACTTCACGTCGTACTTGTGGGCGATGAACTCGTCCGTCAAGATGTCGAGCAACTCGGGGTGCGAGGGCGGGTTCTCACCATGATCGAGATCGAGCGGATGGATGAGGCCCCGGCCCATCATGAAGGCCCAGAAGCGATTCACCGAGGCGCGAGCGAAGTTGCGATCGGCCGTCAGGGTCATCGCCAACAGAGCGCGACGGCTGAACGCCGGCACCGGCCGCACCGTCGGCTTGGTGGGGGCGATCGTGTATTCCTTCCCCTTCTCGGCCTTCGGTTCCGCGATCGGCTTGCCGCCGGGCATCTTGGGGGTCGTCGTCTTTTTAGTCTTAGTCTTGTCGAACACGCTCATGAAGTTCGTGTCACCGTCGGCCTTCTCCGCCAGCACCGCGGTCGGCAGGTTCGCCTTCGGGAACAGGAATGTTCGGCTCAGGAACGCATAGATGCCGAAGTAGTGCTCCTGCTTGTAGTCCGTGATCGTGGGATGATCGTGGCACTGGGCGCACTGGAGATTGCGGCCCAGAAAGAGCCTGGCGATGTCTCGTGTCACGATGTTCGCCTCGAAGTCGCGATCGAGGAAGAACTTCGCGGGGGCACGCTTCTCGTTGTCGACGCCATCCGCGGAGAGGATCTCGCGAACGAACAGGTCGAACGGGCGGTTGGCGGTAAACGAGTGCGTGAGGTACTTCTCCCAGTCGGCTCGCAGCACCTTCACGTCCTTGCGTCGCTCGTTGAGGAGGACATCGAAATGGTGCGTCATTCGCCTGGCATATTCGGGGGCTGCCAGGAGCGAATCGATGAGCTTCTCACGCTTGTCGCTGGCGGGGTCCGCGAGGAACGCTCGCGTTTCCCGTGCGGTGGGGATGCTGCCGCGAAGATCGAGGCACGCCCGGCGAAGGAACTCCGAATCGTCCGCGAGCGGGGCCGCTTGCTTCGCGAAGTTCGGATGGCCCGCCGCGATGAGACCATCGATACGATCGTGGAGCGAGTCGCCCGCGTGGGACGAGGAGATGGAGCCGAACGCGCACAGGGCCGCGAGGAGGTAGCGAGGCATGCGTGCAATCCTGGACCGGAGTACAAGGCAGGATGTCGGCGGGCTGAGGCAGGGCTCAACAGGCAGGATCAACAATACAAGAATCGTCTGATCTGGGGGTGAAGTCAAGCGGAATTCGGAATCCGATCGTGACATTTCCCAAAGGCGTAGGATTCGCCGCGGTCCATCCCGAGGTGAATCCTACGTGTAGCCGCCGTCACTTCTTCGCGACCTCGTTGAGCAATTCGAGGACCACCTTCGTGATGGTGTCGGAGGCGGTCGTTTCGAGATAGCTCGATCGGGCTCGCCAGGTCTCGTAGCCGCCGAGGGCGTGCTGGGCCGGCGTCGGCAGGTAGCCATTGTAGCCGTTGGCCAGCGAGATGTTGAAGGTGCCCTTCAGGGGCGTCTGCTTCTTGATCGCGAGGCCTATGTCCGTGAAGACTTCGCAGGGGATCGCGGTGATGCCGAGATCGCCGATGCGAAGAGCGAGGAGTTTCAATTTCACCGTGTCCGGATACTTCGCGAGCAGCACTGTTTCGCGAGCGTAGATCTCCTCCCGCGATTTGAGTTCGCGGCCCTTCGCGGCGGCGAGGATCTTCTCGGCTCGCTCAATGTCCGACGCGCTGGGCTTGCGGACCTTCAGTTCGACCTCGCGTTCCGCGGCGGCGAGCGTGATGTCCGAGGAGTGCTTCGTCCCTGCGACGGCCTTGCCCGCCACCTGGGCGACGGCTTCCGCGACGTGGCGAAGTTGCTCGCCGGGCTGCGTTCGCGGGGAAGGTGTGCCCTGGAAGACGACGTTGTTGACGTCGCCACTGGTGCCGTTGGAGAGGGCGGGCATGAACTTCGCATCCGCGCGGATGATACCGCCGACGCGGTCGCAGAAGACGCCGAAGTAATCCGCGGAGAGAGCGGGCAGGCCGCCGACATAGTGGAGGGAATAGTTCGCGTGCAGGGCCAGCGGCTTGCCGTCGCTGGTCTGCACGGACAGCACGCTCAGGTCCGGATCGATCGGCCCCGCGGTTTCCACGAGCTCCGGGACGTTCCGAGGCGGGTTCATCCGCACCTTGTCCTTCTCACCGAAGGGGTTCGTCAGGTCAAACGTCGGCTTCATGACCCAGCGGCGGTTGTGGAGGTGGGCTGGCTCCGGGATGACATTCCACCCGGCCTTCGCGGGAACGCGGTTGGCGTGGGCCTTCTCGATCCCCTCGGCGATCTTGTCCGCGAGGTAAGGAACATAGTCCTCGTCGGGATCGCTTTGGAAGACGCCGGCAACCGTCGGGGCCGAGTGCGTGTGCGTCGCGGAGATGAGAATGTTCGAGCCTGGGATGCCCGTCGCCTTCTCGGCCTTCGCCTTGGCATCGTCGATGAGTTCCCGCGGAATCATGCAGCTATCGACGGTGACGATCGCGACTTTTGTCTTACCGTCGTCGAGCACCAGGCAGCGTGCGTGGATCGGATCGTGAGCTGAGCTCACCTTTCGATCGGACATGCCGCCGTTGACGGAAACAGGATACTTCCGCGGCGTGACGTCGATGGCGAAGGCGCCGGCCTTCAACTCCGCGGCCGGGGCAAGCGACGGAACGAACAGCGTCAACAGGAGAAACCAGCGTGTCATCTGAATGCTCCGTGGTGGAAAGAAAGATCGTCGGCAAGTCACTGAGTTCGCAGGTAAGCGAACAGGTCGGCGATTTCCGCATCGGTCAGTTTATCCAGCAATCCCGCAGGCATGATGGAGGTTTCCAGAATGCGCTTGGACTCGATCGAGGGGCCGGGCACGCGGACGGTGGAGTCCGCCGCGGTGGCCAGGATCACGCCATCGGTTGCGTCGTAGATCACCATGCCGGTGTACGTCTTGCCCTCGGCGGTCAACACCTGCGTGGGCCGATAGCGGGGCGAGACATCGCGGTTCGGCTCCAGCACTGTCGTCAGCAGGTCGTCCTTGCTGAAACGCTTGGCGACGCCCTGCAGCGACGGCCCAAGTGCCCGCGGCCCGTTGTGGCAGGCGACGCACGAGGCGCGAACGAAGACCTTCGCTCCGTTCGCACCGTCGCCAGCATTCCAGTCGATGCTGGCGATTCGCTTCTTCCACGCGGCCGCGTCGTAGCCCTCGGAGACGTTCAACTTCGCCGCGATCTCGGGCTGCGCCAGCGCGACCCAGGCTTCCCAGGCCTTGATGTCGTCGGTCATCTTCTGGCCCGTTCTCGCTTGCAGTCTTGCCACGATTGCCTGCCTGGCAAACACCTCGGCCTTCTCGTTCGGCAGGCGCCGCAAGGCCCGAAGCAACGCTACCAGATCGGCATTGTCTTCCGGCGGAGCCAGCTTGCCGAGAGCCTCGGCTGCGGTCTTCACCACATTCGGGTCGAACGACTTCAGCCCCGCCACGAACTTCGGCCGATCTTCCACGCTCGGGTTTCGAGCCAACTGGGTAAGGATCGAATCGTGGAGTTGCGGACGATCCCAGAGCTTTCGCAACGTGGGGTGCGTCTCCGACTCGGGCAGCTTGCCGAGAACTGCGACGAGCCCGGGTGACCAACCGAACTCCGCCTCACGACTGGCGGCTTGCAGGAACGTTCTCGCAGCGCTCGGCGAATCGACCCCAGGCAGCGACGCGAACAAAACATGCTCCGGCCTGCCGAAATCCATGGACGCCAGCAATGCCACGGGAAGGCGTGCATCCCATCGGACCAGTTCGCCCGCGGCCTCGCCGATTCGCAGTGGCCAGTAGGAATCACGAGTCAGCTTCGAGGCCTCGTATTTGCGATCGAGGGCGAGAAGCGCCGCTGCGATTCGAATCGTGTCCGCCTCGCTTCGCGAACCGCTGAGTCGTGAGAGCGCCGCGAGGTAATGCACGTCGTCGATGGGGTCGGACGTCTCCGTGAGCAGGCTCGCCACTTTCGCAACGGCGTCCGCTGTGGCGTCCTCCAGGGCCGCGAGCATGCGGGCCCGCTCGAGATTCACCAGGCGATCCTTGGTGGGGAAGTTCGCCCTGAAGACTGCACACCACGGGTCGCCGGAGGCCCGAGTCACGTTCTTCGCAAAGGCATACCCTTCCCTCACGGTGCCGCGAGCCGTGGGCGAGGTGAGCCCACCGACGGCTAACTGGAGGGCGCGAATGTTCAAGAGTTGCTGTTCGGTCGTCCCCGTCTGAATCGCGGTGCCATCGATCGCCGGCAGCGCCTGCCCCGCGACGAGACGTTCTGGATACGGGTTCTCGTAGTTCGCCGGGCGTGTGATGGCCAGCGGCTTCGGGTCGGCTTCACCGGCTTCATGGCGGATGCGATAGACCGCTCCCCGCGTGCCCCGCCCGCCGATGCTGACGTAGAGTTCGCCCGACTTCGGATGCACCGCCATCGCCGTCGGCGCGAAGCCGTTATCGCCCGTCGCTTCCAGGAAGATTTCGGGCTTCGCCGTGTACCGCGAGCCGACCTTCTCCCGTTTCACGAAGTGAATCCGCCCGAAGGTCCAATCCGCGAGGAAGAACTCGCCTTGGTAGGTCGCCGGGAATTGCTGATGGCGATAGCAGACGCAAGCCGTCGGCGACCCACGGCCCAGCGTGCATACGGGAGGGATCACGTCCAGGAAGTAAGGCGGCTTGCGCCAGAAGTTCCCACTCTGCGGCGCCGTCCACCCATAGTTGCCACCGGGCACGATGTGATAGAACCGACAGGGCTCGTACCACGGCAGGCTCATGCATCGTTCGTTGTCCGAGTCGTACGTGAAGGCTTCCCCCTTGAGATCGAAGTCGAAATCGTAGGCGTTGCGGAACCCGTCCGCGACCACGCCCACCTGCTTCGTGTCGGGCTCAACGCGAAGCAGCACCCCCGCGACCGGATCCTTCACCGGCGAGGCCAGGCTCATGATTGCGGACTTGGTGATCCCGGCGAAGTTGCCGCACATCAGGTATAACGCGCCATCCGGCCCGAGGCGGATCGCGTGAGCATCGTGCTCGTTGGACGTTCGCACGGGGAGAAGCGTCGTCGGTGGCTGCGTCAGTTTCCCCTGGCCCGTGTATCCCGTGTACTTTTGCAAGCCGCCGTCGGTCACCACATACAGCACCCCATCGAGGGCCAGAACGCCCATCGGGCTGTCCTTGAGGTTCTCAAGCACTTCGATCGCCCGATCAGCCCGGCCATCGCCGTTGTCGTCCGCGAGGATGCGAACGTACCCACGGCCGGAGACGATCACACGCCCGGCGGGGTCGATTGTCAGGTGGGTGATGTCGTTCGCCAGCGTCTGGTCCGCGAATTCTTCGACCACGAAGCCCGCCGGCACCTTCAGCCCAGGAGCGGGGCGACCCCCGGCCAAAGCGACGGAACAGGCCGCGAAAACCAGTGCAGAGGAGCTGACCCAGCGCGTCATGCGCGATCTCCGGCGGGAGGGATTTGGCAAGATGCTCTCAGCATAGCGTTTCTAACGTCATGCCTCCCGGGAAAAGATTCCGATATTGATGCACGAAACCGGAGCGAGGTTCCCCCTAATAAGGTGAGCCTCGCTCTGCCTTGATGTTCGGAATGTCCGGAGTGCCTCCCATGGCCATGCGTCTGACTCTGCGAACGTTGCTTGCGTACCTGGACGACACGCTCGAACCCCACGAGGCCCGTGACCTTGGGCTGCGCGTTTCCCAGAGCGATTATGCGAAGGAACTGGTCGAGCGAATCAAGAAGGCGGCGCGTCGCCGTGGGCTGTCGACTCCCAACTTCGCCACGGATGGGGATGTCTCGGATCCGAACACCGTGGCGGAATATCTGAGCGATGCGCTCTCCCCGGAGCAGGTGGAGCGTGTCGAGGAGAACTGCCTGACCTCCGACTCTCACCTCGCGGAGATCGCGGCGTGCCATCAGATCCTGACGCTGGTGCTGACGGAGCCGGTGCGTGTGCCGCCGACGGCGAATCGAAGGATGTACAAGCTGGTTCGCAGGCCCGCATCGTTACCGGATCGCGCGCCCGGCCGCTCGCTGCCGATCGGGCAACCGCTGCCCACGGAGGAACCGCCCGAGGCCCAGGAGGAGGACGCCGCCCTGCTCCTGGGCATGCGTCGTTACACACCGGGTGGCCCCCTCGGAGGCCGGCTGTTCCAGGCGGCGCTCGTGGGCGGGCTCATGCTCTGCCTCATCATTGCGATCGTGATGGCGATGCCGGAGCGTTCGTCACGCGGCCCGCTGATCGGTTCGGGAATCGTCCTGGCCACGGCGCCGGCGCCCAAGCCGGTCGTAACCCCCGCAGTCCTCGCGACGCCGCCACTTGAGACCGCGAAGGAGAAGCCGCCGGCGCCGCCAGTCGTGCTGGCCGTCGATCCAAAACTTGCCCCGCCGCCGCGCCTGATGGATGGCGCCGCAATGGCGAAGCCGCAACCTCCGGCCCCGCCGCCGCTGCCGCCTCGGGAGGTTCGCAAAGCGCTGGGCCGGCTTGAAGCCCCGGAACAGGTCGTCGTGGTTGCGAAATCGCCTCAGGGAGTCCTGTTCGAGCGTCTCACGGCGGCCGAGCCGAGCGTGATGAGCAGCGATTCGATCGTGGCGCTCCCGGGCTACAAAGCGAAGGTCCGCCTGAATAGCGGAGTCGTCGTGGACCTCTGGGCGAACACGCCCGAGCAGTTTCCCAATAGCGTCTTCGAGACGCGCGTCCGCTTTCACGAGCCGCCCGAAGCCGTGGATGCCGACCTCACCCTGATCAGCGGCCGCATCTTCCTCACCACCACGAAGGCGGGCAGTGCGAAGGTTCGGCTGCGAATCGCGTCGGAAGTGTGGGATGTCTCCCTTGCGGACGATCGCTCGGAGGCCCTCGTTGAGGTGGTGTCAACGCTCGATGCGGGAGTGCCCTTCATCAAGGACGCGAAGGATTCGCCTCGAGTCTCCGCCGCGTTCGCCATCACCAAGGGCACCGTGGGGCTCAACATGCAAGGGTTCAAGGATTTCGGCACCGTCGCCGGTCCACGGTTTTACATCTGGGACAACAAGGCCAACGGCATCGAGGAGAGCAACGACCGCAATCGACTCGATTATTTCACTCGCTTTCCGCTTCTTCCGCCGGACCCAACAGGTGTCCAGCAATCACGGGCGAGTGCGATGCAGAAGACGCTCTCGGAACTTGCCTCCACGCTCATTGCACGTGATGGCCTCAAGACACGCATGGCCGAGATCCTCTCGGATGAGGCGGACTTCACCCCGTTGAATCGCGAGATCGCCGCCCGCCACGCGGTGTACGCCGCCGCTGCCGTCGACGCACCGGTGTACCTCGTGGATGCCCTGAATTCCGGCCTCAAGCCCTTCCTTCGCTCCGCGGCGACCTTCGCCCTGGAACGCTGGCTGCCCCTGAGTGGCGACAACTCCGCGCTCCTTCATCAGCAATTACTCTCCAAGCAGATCAAGGAAGAATCGGCTCAGGAGATCCTCAGGCTCCTTCGGCATCTCACGCCGGCCGATCTGAGGCGCCCTGCTGTCCTTGATGGCCTCGTGAGCTTGATGGAAAGTGGCGAGATCCCTGCCGTCCGCGAACTGGCGTTTTGGACACTCGTGACGGCCGTCGATCCTGCCTCACTCGAGAATCCCCGTCTCAGCCGCTTTGATGCCGCGGGCAGCCAGGCCGAGCGTGATCTCGTCGTCGGCGTGTGGAAGCAGCGGCTCGTCGAACTCAAGAAGCGACTCGCGGACGAGAAGAATTAAGGTCTGGACATCGGCGGAGCAGTCTCATGAAGCGAATCCTGATTCTTGGTGGCGGATTCGCCGGGCTCTGGAGCGCTGTCGGAGCCGCTCGAAAACGCGACGAACTCGGCCTCGCTGCCGACGACATTGAGATCACGCTCGTCAATCGCGATACCCATCACGCCATCCGCGTTCGCAACTACGAACCGGATCTTTCGCCGCTTCGCGTCCCTCTCGACGACGTTCTCGAGCCGATCCGCGTACGAAGAGTCGAAGGCGATGTCGCAAACCTCGACTTCCCCAATCAATTTGTGACCGTCACGGCGCCGAACGACTCCGTCACGCTGCCTTACGATCGACTCGTCTTCGCTCTGGGAAGTCAACTGGCACGTCCCCACCTTCCCGGCCTCGCAAAGTTCGGCCACGATGTGGACACCTTCACGGGTGCGGCACGGCTCGAGACGCACCTGAAGTCGCTCGCCTTGCGACCCTCGACGCCCGCTTCGAGAACCGTTGCGATCATCGGTGCCGGGCTCACCGGCATCGAAACCGCGGCCGAGATGCCCGACCGCCTTCGCGGTTTCGGCCTTGAGGGCGGTCGTGTGATTCTCATCGATCACAACGCTCACGTGGGTTCTGACATGGGCGAGTCCGCCAGGCCCGTGATCACGGAAGCGCTGGCCGCCCTTGGAGTGCAGACACGCCTCGGGGAGTCGGTGCAATCGGTTGGCGCGGAATCGCTGCGTCTTCAGAGCGGTGAAGAGATCCCGACTTGTACCACGATCTGGTGTGCGGGGATGCGGGCGCATCCTTTGACGGCCCAGTTCCCCGGGGAGCGTGATCCGCTCGGCCGGTTGCCGGTGGACTCATTTCTTCGCGTCGAAGGGATGGCGAACGTCTTCGCCGCGGGGGATGTCGCTCGCCTGATGATCACCGAGGGCCACGCCTCCGTCATGTCCTGCCAGCATGCCAGGCCGATGGGCCGATACGCCGGTCATAACGTCGTGTGTGATCTGGTCGGCCTACCCCTCAAGCCGCTGCGGATCGATTGGTATGTGACGGTCCTGGACCTGGGAGCCTGGGGTGCCGTCTACACCGAGGGCTGGGATCGGACGGTGGTGGCGACGGGCGCGATCGCGAAGGCCACGAAGGAAGAGATCAATCGCAGGCGAATCAACCCGCCGTGCCACGATCGCGCCGCGATCCTGGCGGCCGGGGCGGCGGAAGTGCAGACGCCTCCCGCGTACCGTGGCGGAACCTGAACATCACGCGGCCTCGGATGTCCCACGGTTCGACGGGATTTCGTGCGGCTGAGGGAACGGAATTAACAGCCGCGTGGGCGGTCGGCTGCGGGCCCATTCCTGAGCGGCGGCTTGATGGGAGCGATCAAGCAGGACGAGCACATCCGCTCTTCCCGCACGGTCGGCCGCCGTGATCGGCACGGGGCCCACGGAGGTCCACATGCCGTGAGCGAGCAAGTTCGGGTCCAGGATCTCCGCGAGCAAATCGGGCCCCAGCCGAGCCAGATGAAGCAGGGCCACCGCATCCGCCGAAGCGGAGAAGCCCACAACGCGAAGACCCGAGCGAACCATGCGAATCACTTCCCTGTGCAGCGCGGTGCAGGATCTCTGCCAGCGAGCCGCGAACTCCGCCCACCCAAGCGCTCGTTCCGATTCGAGATGTCGCTGCCACAAGCCTCGGTCCTCGCCGTGCGAGCCGTCGGGCCGGAGCGTGAGGAATCGCGACCCGCTGTTCACCGGCCCTTCCACGGTGTCCGTCAGCGTCAGTCGGCACTGGGCTAGCAGCGGCAGTAGGCCTCGCAGCGTCAGGGCGCAGGGCGTCATGGCGTGGACCATCTCGCCGCCCAGACCGCGATGAACCGCCAGCGAGTCACGCACCTGGAGAACCGCAGCGCCATCCGGTTCAAGCAGGCTCGCGATGGACTGGAGAAAGCTGGAGACGTCCGGCAGGACGCCGAGAAGGAAACGTGAGACGATCAAGCGGGCCCGGCCCACTCGCCTCAGAAGGTATCGGCTTATCACCGGGCCGAACTGACCATGCAGAGTTGGCACGCCATCGTGATGAGCCCTGGCGGTAAGGATCGCTGCGGGTTCGATGCCGATGGTTCGCGAACCGTGCGCCATGAAGCTTTTCAGAAGGGTGCCGTCATTGCTGCCGACATCGATGACGAGATCCGAGGAGGCCAGTGGGAAGTCGGAGATCAGCCGGTTCGCGAGCCGCTTCAAGGCGACTCGACTTGTCGGCGTCGAATGGTCGAAGTCGTTGGCGTCCGGATAGAGATGCATCGGCAGCAACGAGCCGTCGGTCTGCAAGGTCCCGCAAGCTGTGCAGATCACCCGGCGAACCAGGTCTTGCACCCGGGCTTGTGGCTTCTGCGAGTGCCTTCCGATGTACGCGGGCAGTTCGCCCAGCCCCCGTAGAGGATCCAGGCTGGGGCTCGCACACACTCGGCAACGATCGATCGGTACCACGGCGGACACGCGACGCGCCCCTCAACCCCTGCGTTACGCCGCCGCACGGGGCGACAGCACTGCCGAGCGTGTACCAAAGAATCGGCTACGAAGGAAGTCACGATACCAAGAAATTGTCTCGCGAATTCCCTCCACCATCGAAACCGAGGGCTCCCAGCTTAGCGGCTTCTCCACGAGGGACTCCGTGAGCCTTGGCAGCGGGGCCTTGGCTGCAATGGCTCTCACGATCGCGGCCATGTCCGCCTCGCTATAAACCCAGCCCGAGCGAAAGTTCACGACCGATCGACCCGGCGTGCCCGATTCCGCCAGCGACTCGGACAACGCAAGGCAGGCCCGGGCGGCATCGACGGCATAGACAAAATCCTTGGCCGGCCCCGATTCCATGATCGCGTGGGAACGGTCGCCCAGCAAATGCGACACGATCGTCCCCGGCACGACGCGGAAGGTATGTCGATCGCCGCCTCCGAAGACTTCGCCGAACGAAGCCACGCCCCAGCGGATCGGGCATTTCATTGGCTCCGCTGCGTTCGCGCCGGCCAGGCCCAACCCGGGCAGGGGCCGGGCGGTGACGACAGTGATGCGTGAATCGTGGCCCTGAATCGCCGAGAGCACCGTGGCGGTGCCGCGATCCAGCGATGAAGAATCGGTTGGCCCCACGAGGTG
>Ga0105046_10003928_pt1 | contig 23640 bp, 14 predicted proteins | sample MAT03_FD_78385 | JGI IMG/M metagenome (GOLD analysis project Ga0105046, IMG submission 78385) | Freshwater microbial communities from Lake Fryxell liftoff mats and glacier meltwater in Antarctica - MAT-03 (megahit assembly) | ecosystem: Environmental > Aquatic > Freshwater > Ice > Liftoff...
AATTTTTGCAGCGTTGCTTGACGTGTGGGACCGACGCGGTGCGTGCTGCCCTTCCCCACGCACGCGCGGTGACGCGGATCGCCTTCAGTCAGGCGCGCGTGGACCGGGTCGCGTCCAATCGGCGGGTCCAACGAGACCCCGCCGGAAACGTTCTAAAGATGCGCGGGAGTTCCTCTAAAGACCCGGAGCTGATCGCTCTTCCGGAGGGGAAGATCGACCCCGATTTACGGACGATCGCCTTCTTCGACGGCGATCGAAAACTGGTCAATTGCCACTACTACACGACGCATCCGATGAGCTACTACGGGGATGGCCGGGTGACCTCGGACTTTGTCGGACTCGCCCGGAAGCGCCGTCAGCAAGAAACGCCGGACTGTATCCAAATTTACTTTACGGGCTGCGCGGGCAATATCTCGGCCGGGAAATACAACGACGGTTCTCCCCAGATGCGGGTGATACTCACGGAGCGGATCTATGCCGCGATGGTGGCCTCCGATGCCAAACAGGTGCCCGAGCCTCTCGCCACGGTCGAATGGCGCACGGAATCGGTCAGGCTGACGCCCCGGCCCGAATTCGATCCCAGCCAGCTCCGAGGTCTCCTCGAAAACGAAAAGGAATCGCCTGCAGTTCGCATTCGCTCGGCGATGAAACTGGCTTGGATCGACCGCTGCGAACAAGGACCTCCCTTGTTCCTTTCGAGTCTGCATTTAAACCGCATCGCTGCGCTCCATTTGCCCGCAGAGATGTTCCTCGAGTACCAATTGCGCGCCCAAACCTGGGCGGCCGGAAGGCAGCTTGCGACCGCCGCGTACGGCGATGGCGGCCCGTGGTACATTCCCATCGCCGAGGAGTTTCCATTCGGCGGATACGAAGTGGACTTTGCGTTTTGCGGTAAATCCGTCGATGCCATCCTCTCGAAAGCCATCCGATCTCTGGTGGTTTAGCAGGACCCGAGGCGGCTCTTTCGGAAGGAAGGCCACGCTCTGTCGTGGCCGGGATTGCGCGCTTGCGCGCTGCCGACGTCGCGCGAGTCGAACGGTGAGTAGGCACAGCAATCAATCTCGGCAAATCCCGGCCACGAGCGTGGCCCTCCATCGAAAACGGAGCGTTCCCTCGCAAAATTTCGACGGAGACCACGAAGCGACCGCTCTGCCGATTCAAGGAGTCTTCGACCGTGAACAAGGCATTCCAGCCGGCGATCCCCGCACCTGGCGAAGTCGCTCTCGAATCGCACACCGCCACGACGTTACGTGTCCGAGAGTTCATCGAATTACTCGAAAAACACGGGGTAAAATCTCTCGTGGTTCGAGGGTACGCGGTTGGATAATACGGTTTTCCGCGATACACGGGAGGCTTGGACATTTTCGTCGCGATCTCCGAGCGGAACGCGAAGGCGCTGGTGCGGGTTTTCGCCGATTTCGGGTTTAGCGATATCGGGCTCGCAGAGTCCGATTTTCTCGATGACGAAACCATTGTGGAAATTGGTCGAGAGCCGGTGAAGATCCAAGTCCTCACGGGGATCGACTGGGTGGCGTTCGAGGACGGCGGTTTGCCAGTGCCGTTCATTTCGCTCGACTGCCTCATCGCAAACGAATCGGCCACTCCGAGAGCCAAGGATAAGATCGATTTGGAGGAGCTACGGACGATTCGCGATGCACAGCGGCATCATCCACAGAGAGAGGTTGCAGGTAATCCGGGCAGATAGACCGACGTCGTCATGCTGCACTCGACAAAATCGCCTACGACGACGACGCCGGCAGCGTGCTCATGGCAAACCTTCCACCGGCTGCAACGTCGCCGGAAGTACGGGTGACGAATTGACGACGATTCATAAGGAACGGGAGCGTGCCGTCGCCTCATGGTCGCGCAGCCCAACCTCGTTGTGCTGCTGGCACGCATAGGTGCCGCGTGTTAGCGATTGATTTCCAAACGGAAGGCGTCGAGGGAGAGGTTCATATCGCGAATGAAGGCTACCATGGAACCGATCAGCGCGAGCTGACTGAAGCAGAAGAGGCCGATGATCAGCCATCCTGCCTCCAATCGAAGCAAAGCCGAAAGGAAGAGGACGAGGATCAGGACCGCGACCATGAGCACGGTAGTCGCCCCGCAAAGGATCGAAAATCGCAGAATGCCCGCCCGGCGGTGGAGAATGTCGATTTGTGAATGAAGGCCTCCGGACTGAGGCATGCCCACATGACTTGAAAGTTCGCGGGCGAGCAGGCGGGAACGGTCGACCATTCTCCCGAACCGGTTGGTAAGGGTTAGAAGAAGAAGGCCGACTCCGGAAATCAGGATGACCGGGCCGATGGCCAGTTGCAGGATGGGTACCAAGGTGGTGAACGACGACGTGCTCATGCACCCGGACCCTAGCTGAACCTTCACTCCGGACCCATGTATATTTTGTCGGAAATGCAGGGCCTCCGGCCGTGTCTGCAGCACCGGAATTGGATCGTTTTGCAGCAGCTCGAAGGCCCGCCCACGGAAAACGGTTTGGGCGGCGCTTTACTCGGCGGTCGCATCAAACGGCCAGACATCTTCTCACCGAGCTCGCGTTCGTCGATCGCGCTCTCGGGGGTAAAGCTTAAAGAGGCCGCGCGGCATCAGCGTGGCGGGGTGCCCGCGAGAGATCCGGTTACGTTCATGTCGGGAGAATGTACGCCTTTCGAGGCGTGGAGAACTTTAAAACGGCGAGCCGGCGGAGTGCGGTACTTCTGGCGCTACCGGCCGGTTGGCTGAGAGAACGGAGGTTGTCCGAACTTCGGGTTATTTTTTTACGTCGGTTTTTCGTTTCGATCCCAACAACCGCCTGAAGTCGAAATTCACCCGTAGTTTGGCGTTTGCGCCAAAGTCGGTGCCGTCCGCGCCGTATCCGGCTCTCAAACCGAAGCCGAGCAGCCACTTGCCCTTCGAGCCGAACGTGTACCGTTCGGGAATCACCCAGATGATTCCGGGTCGGAGGGTGTAAACATCACGCCGATCGTCGATTGAAGGGTCCGTCGTAGCATACGACAGTTCCATCGTGTAAGTCATCCGCCGCCGTTCGAAGAGGAAACCGCCGGAAAGGGTACCATAGTCGCTGCTCAGCTGATTTTCATTGAGGTTCCCTACAGTCGAAGTCGCGGCAATATCGTCGTAACCGACTCCCCAAAATACGCGCCAGGCGGGGTGATCTTCCAGTTGCCGGGAAAACGTCACATACGGAGCGAAGTGCCTGAGTCCATCGGTTGTGTCCGGAGGCGGGCTCCCTGTCGCCTGCGACCAGTCCACGCCCACCGCGGTATCCCATCCAAAATGAAGAGCATCGCCCAGTTTATACTTGGTTCCCAAATGAAACGAGGCCAGCCCCGCGTCCTCGAAAAACGAGCCCTTTTCAAGTCCGTGGGTAAAGTACGCGTCCACTTCCGCAGTGGCTTCCCAACGTGCCGTCAACCCGTACCGTAGTCCCAACGCGGAGCGCAAGTGGTCGCGATCCGTCAAATCGCCCAAATGGGGGTGAACAATGAGCTTGAGCGAATTTCTCTTTTCCGTACCGGGGAGCGCGGTGTTGAAGATCCCGTTGATCCGGAGCTCGTCGTCGGTGGCGGGGGCTTTCGCGTCCTCCTTGGCTTCTAGCGACTCGAGGCAGCCCGCAATCAGGAGGAGTCCGAGCGACCGGACCCCGATTCGCGGCAAACGAGACCAAGGAAGCGCTCGGCAAAAACTCAAAAGCATGTCGCCACTTTAGGGAGTTCGCATGAATCCACCGTGAACGGCGCATGAAAATGTTTTCATCTGGTGCCCCGGCGGGGGGCAGCCCCCATGCGAGGCTCGCTGGCCGAAAGCGTTCTGTGATGCGTTTGTGCGCGTTCAGGATGGCAATGCCGGTCAGATCGCGTCCAACTCGTTTACGATGAACACCTCCAGACGTTCTCTCCTGCGCGCGCTCGCCGCCACCGCCCTGCCGGTTTTTGCCGGAGAGCCGGTGGTCCAGCGCGATGTCCCTTACGCCGGAACCGTCCACCCGCAGCAAACGCTCGATCTGTTCGCTCCGGCCGACGCCAAAAAGTGTCCGGTGGTGATTTGGATCCATGGCGGAGGGTGGGCGTCGGGGGACAAGACCGACGACATGCAGACGAAACCGCGGGCGTTTACCGAAAAGGGCTACGTCTTCGTTTCGGTGAACTATCGCCTGCTCTTCCTGCCGGCCGAACATCCCGGCACCGCGCAAACGGCGGTCAGGGTTAGGGACATCGGAACGGATCTCGCGAAGGCCGTTCGCTGGTTGCACGAGAACGTCGCGCGGTTCGGCGGCGATCCCGAATTTTTCTTCCTGGCGGGCCATTCGGCGGGCGCGCAACTGGCCGCGCTGCTGTGTACCGACGAGCGCTATCTGAAGGCGGAAGGCCTCGGGTTGAACCTCCTCAAAGGCTGCATCCCCGTGGACGGCGACACCTACTATCCGGCCCTGCAAATCGACACCGCGACGCCCGGGTTGGCGGCCGCCTGGCGTCGCAAATTTCCCGACTCGGAGAACCAGCGCGATCTCTCCTCGGTCATGCATGTCGCCCGGAACAAAGCGATCCCCCCTTTCTTGATCCTGCACGTGGCCGAATTTCCGGAGACGGGCACGAAGATCCAGTCGCAGATCCTCGAGAAGTCGCTCCATGAAGCAGGCGTGCCGGTGAAAGTCTTCCCGGCCGACGGACGGACGCACATCACCCTGAATACGTACCTCGGCTTGCCCGACGACCCGGCGACGAGGGTTGTGTTCGAGTTCATCGAGGAACAGATCTGGCGGGCGAATTATGCCTCCTGGGCGCCGCCGGGACCGTGAAGGGAGCCCGCTGGAGCAAGGGCGGCCAACGAAAACTCGCGATGGCGTCGGGTTCACGCTCAAATGCTTCCAGGACACAGGCAACCAACGCGGATCTGGTACACGATCGTTGCCATGTCATGAAGCACGGCCTTAACGAAGCCGTGAACAAAGTCCGGAAACAGGAGCATGCGGAACTTTCGAAGGGGTCGCGGGAATGGCTCACGGGCGAAGAGTACCTTTTTCCTCAAAATCGCCCTCTATGTGGAAGAGGGATGAAGGGCCTGCTTCAAAGAACTTCGAAGCAAGAATCTCAAAGTCACCAAGGCTTTGGAGCGAACGGGAGAGTTTCCGGCATTTTTGGTCCTTCGATATTCGCGTAGGCGTGCAAAACTTTTTCGATCAATGGCGCCAACGAGCCCTCGCCACGAACCTGCCTCATCAGGAAAATCGCCGGCATGTTCCTCGATCACCTCACCGGGTTGCTCCCGCCGCTCGCGGTTTCCGCTCCTTCAAAAACTACCGCATCGCCATCCTTTTTCACCGCGGAAAGCTCGATCTTCTGCCGGTCATGGCGGGCCGCCGCCTGCCAGCGCGCGCGGATTGCCGGCTCCGGGGCGCTCAGAACGAGACCGTCGCCGTCAGTCGGAAGGAGACCGGATTGTAAAGAATGATGGCTCGCTCCGGCACCACGACCGATTGCGCACCGGCGGTGGTCGAGGCGGTGGTCGCTCCGGTTGCTGGAAGGAAGTACAGCGTGGTTGTACCATAGGCCTCGTCCTTTTGATCGTTCGTGAGATTATACACGTTGAGCTGGAAACGAACCTGTCGATTGGCGATACGGGTGCGGTAGCCGACCGCTGCATTGACTTTGATATCGGATGGATACGGCGGCCTGAAACGTTGATTGTCGCCAGCGCGCGTGGCAGCCGCATTCGTAAGGATTACTTCGCTCTGCCGTTCGTTACGCCATTGCAGGCCGAGGCCGATATCCAAGCCCTTGAGCCGACCGCTGGGGAATTCGTAGCGGTTCCAGACATTGAAAGAATAGGTGGGGGCGTCGATCGTCCGCACCCCGGCCGCGCCCCCGGAGAAGTCGTAAGAAGACTCGTCCTTGTTGGCACGCCGGGCTTCGAGGGGGACGCTCATGTAGTTCCACCAGGAGTCGTATTCCGTGCTGTTCGGTTGGTCGACGACCTGAAACCCGCCAGTGACTTCCTGTTTAATGTAACTGTAGCCTAAAGTCGCCGTGTAGTTTTCGAAGGGGTTCAAGATAATGCTGATATCGAAGCCTTCGCTTTTGTCATTGTAGGAGACGTCCGAGTTGCGATTGAAATACGCGTTGTTGGCGTAAAGGCCGGTGGCGCCGGTGCCCACCGCTCCGCTTTGCAGGGCGGTGCGGTTGGAGGCGTCGTTGGCGGCGGCGTCCATGGCCCGCCGAATCGGGTCGGAGGCAGCCGGCCCGAGGGTGGCATAATCGACCAGGATAAGGCCCGCCTGCTGAGGCGCGCCCGTCACCCTCGGCGAATTGAGGTCCGCCGCCGCCACGTAACTGACTGGGAGTAGATAGGTCACGGGACGCGCGGTCTCGAAATCCTGGAAGCCCGACGAAAAAACGCCGTAGGCGTTCGGGCCTGTGCCCATCGCCGTGAAACCTCCGGCGGGCACCCCGGCTCGGATGCGCGCACGGTTGTTGGAGCGCGGCTGCGGAGCCCAGAAGAGATTGTAAATCCCGTTTTCGCGTTCCGTGCGATAGACCCCCGCTTGGAGCGAGACCTTGGGGATGCCTGCGGCGTTTTTCCAAAGGTCGGCTTTAATGCCGAGATCGATCCCCTTGGTTTTTTCGGCTTGGAAGGGATTTGCGGCTCCGTCGCGCTGACCCGTGTTGGGAAAGATCCCTCGGCCCGAAAGACCGAAAAGGTTGATGGCCTCGTTGAGCTTGAAGCTGACACCGTAAGTCGGACTTTCCTCTTTTTGCACCTTTCCTCCAAAACGATAGCCTTCGATGACCGGCACGCTTCCCGGTGCCGAGTTGGCGCTCGCGTCGTAGGTGGACGGACGTGTCCAGTTGCTCACTACACTATCGGGTTGGGAGGCGTCCCTTTTCACATACGTGTAGTCGAGTTGACGGACCATGTAGCGGTCCCACCGGTACCCGCCGATCGCATTGATGCGTTCTTTCCAGAAACGTGCCTGGTAGACGACGTAGTGCCCGGTGTTCCACTCCCAGAATTTCGTGTCCCGGAAGGGGCGCACTTGTTCGCCCTCATAACGGATGTAGGTGAGGTCGTTGTAGGCCTTGTAGCTGCGGTTGATCGCGACGCCTCCCTGGCCGAAGACCTGCGACGTACCGAGGGCGTTCTGGGTCACTTGGACATCCTGACGACCCACCAAAATATCCTGACGGTTGCCGAAGAGGGAAAAGTTATAGGTAGCGTCCAGTCGGGTTTGAAAAATGTCCTTTTCCGTTTCGGGCAGGGCCCACTGGTAGTTGATCGATTTCCACAGTCGTTGCGTGGGGTTGAGGGGGTTGACTCCCATGTCGATCCAATTTCCCGCGGACGTGGGACGATCCGTCTGGGCTGCGAGTTGCGTTCCCTGACTGTCGATCGATCGCTGCTCCGTGTCGGTGTAGTTATAGTTTACCCCGGCCAGAATCTGCAGGCTGTCGCCCACTTTTTGGGTCAGCTGCACTGTGGCATTGTAATAGTCGGCATTGGAATACGTATCCTCGCCGCTCCAGCGGAACTCCTTGCCCTTGCCGAAACGATTGCGCGCCACCTGAATCGTTTCTCCGAAGGGGTTGATGTTGTTTGCCGCGATTCCGAACTCGTTACGGATTCCGTTGGGATTGGCGTCCGACAGGTCTTGGAAGCCGTTCCCGGTGGTTTTGAAGCGTCCTCCTTCCAAATCGACGAAGAGGTTCGTATTCCGTCCGATCTTGATATCGAAGGCGGGGGTGACGAGCAAACGGCTTCGATCGTTGAAATCGGTATAGTCGCTTTGATGATTGTAAACGAGGCCCGTGCCATAGTTGACGCGGAGGGTGTCGTTACCGAAGAGTGGGCCGGTGGAATAGGCTTCCACCCGATAGAAATCTTCGTTGCCGAAACCGAAGCGCACTTGGCTGGAAGCCCTGCCGCGGGGGTAGCGAGGGTCGATATTGACGATACCGGCGAGCGCGGACACGCCGTAAAGCAGGGCTTGGGGGCCGCGGACAAGTTCCTGTCGTCCGACGTTCACGGTGTCCGCGACCGTATCCATCCGAAAACCGTTTCGGAGGAGAAAGCGGGTGTTGTACCCTCGAATGTTCAACGCGGTGCCGTCCTGGCGCAACGTCCCCGCCCCCGATTGGCCCGTGCCCGACGGGCTGAAGAGAAAATTATTGCTGGATTGCACGCTGTCCTGAATCACGCCCGCGCTGTAGGCGAGGGCTTCCTTGAAATCGACCGCTCCGATGTCTTCGATAAAGTCCCGCGTGATCACTTCGAGGTGCATCGGCAACTCCTTGATCGGCGTATTCAAGCGCGTTCCGGAGGTTGCGTTGGCCGCCAGGTATCCGCGATCCCGTGACGAGTCGACCCGGAATTCGGAGAGCACGAGGGGGCTGTCCGAGGCGGAGGCCGTGGCGGCGGCGCCCGTAGCGGACACTACGGCGGGCCGGCTATCGCCGTTTTTTGGTTTTGAGGGCGCGGGTGAGGGTGAGGGGGCGGCGACGGACGCGTCGCGGGCGACGGAGTAGACGGCCGTTTGTTCGTCGCGTACCAGGACGAGGCCAGTTCCAGCCAGCAAACGAGCGCCCGCTTCCGGTGGGGTGAATTCGCCGTTAACCCGATTCGCTCGCACGCCGTCGGTCAGGGTGCTGGAAAACACGACCTCTACTCCGGACTGCTGAGAGAATTTCTTCAAAGACCGTTCGGCGGTGTCGGCGGGAAGGTCGAAGTTCTTTTTGACGGTTTCCGCAGCGCTTGACGCAAGCTGTAGCAAACCGATGAAGCCAAACGCGAAGATCGAAGCGCAGAAAAGACGTCCGCGGTCGAACCTAGGGTGGGGTGAGGTCATACCGAAAGAGACGATATCCCCAACAAAACGCCTTAACTAAATCTTCAGACCATTTGCAGACAGCTGATAAACAGGCTCTTGGGAGGGTCGTTTTTTCGATGGAGGACGTACGAAAAGCCGTCCTAGTGGCGCTTGTGAAGAACGATGGTCGTTCCGTTCGCCTCGGCCTGCACTTGGAAATTCGCTTGGAGCAGACGGACCAACCCCTCGGTATTGTCTGCACTGAGGAATCCGCTCAGCTTGATCGTTTCCAGTGCGGGTGAATCCGGATCGATGGCCAAACGCGTCCCTGTGCCATTGTGGGCATTGATCAGTTCGACCACCTCCACCAGCGGCGTTCTCGAAAACTCGAGTTGTGGTACGCGCCACGCGAGCCGTCGCGTCAGCTCGGCGGCCGGCAGCGTGCTGACCTGAACGGGTACCTCGGGGGTGGAGATGAGCGCGCGTCCGCCAGCCGTCAGCAGCGAAACCAAGGCCGTCGCCACCTCGCTCGGCGCCGCGGCTGGAGAGGACGCGGAGGGCTCTGCGATGTACTTTTCGACTGCGACCTTTCCTTCGCTGACGAGCACCTCCACGCCGGCCGAGTCGAGGTGGACCGAGAACGCAGTGCCGACGGCGCGGACGGACACCCCACCGGCGGTGACGACGAACGGTCGGAACGGGTTTTTAGCGACGCGGAAATGCGCTTCTCCGTGCACCAACGTGACACGCCGCACGCTGTCGGTGAACGCGTGCGAAACCTCGGCTCCTTCATTCAGCTCCACCACGGAGCCGTCGGGAAGCAGTTGTTGCCGCGGTGCGGAAAAGGTGGCGGTGGCGGTTCGCGTGGCTGGCCCGGCCCCGTCGATCCGGGTCGGCTGTGGCCTTAACCACAGGATCGCCGCCAAGACCGCCGCGGCGGCGCTGGCGCCGATTTGCAGGGCTCGACGCCGGCGGTTGCGAACCCGTATTTTCGAAGATATCGCAGCCAGGACGTCCTCCCTGGCGTTGGCTGTTTGCAGCCAGTGCAATGCGCGGTCCGTTTCCGGGGTTTCGCCCGGATCCGGGGTGAAAGCGGGATCAAAGCGTTTCATGATCGAACATCCCCTTGACGCCTCTCCGACGGAAAAATCGCTCGCAATGCCGCATCGCATGAGCGGTGTGCGCCTCGACGGTTTTGCTGGAAAGGCTTAGTTTGGCTCCGACTTCCTTACGGGAGAGTCCTTCGATTTTGTGGAGAATAAACACTTTGCGGCAGCGCGGGGGAAGCTCGGCGATGGCGTCTGCGAGCAATTGCACGCGCTCCCGTTTGCCCGTGTCCGCCAGCGCATCGACCTTATCCTCGACGCCCGTGAGATCGACGGAGTGGTCGGACCCCTCGATCGGGGAACGGCGGTTGCGCCGAATATGGTCCACCGCCAAACGCCGGGCGACGGTGAAAAGGAAGGCTTTTGCAGATTCGATCCTTTGCGTGGCGCTCGCTTTCCAAACCCGCAGGTAGGACTCCTGAACGACGTCGTCGAGATCCCGCACCGAGGGAAACGATCCTCGGAGATAATACCGCAGCGAAGTGTCATGGGTGTGAACTTCGTCGGCAAACCAGCGCTCGTGCGGAGCGTTTCGGGGCAATTTGGAAGCGACAGGGGGTGGCGTCACGGGGAACCGAGAGGGGAAAGGCAACGTCGCGGGGATCCTCTGCCTTTGTCAACCGGTTTGGATGGATCGCAGCGGACCGAGAATGGGACTTTTGACTCCGCCGCAGGGCGAACTCGCTGCACGGGCGGGCCTCGCCCAGTGATTCAGTTCCTCTTTTGCCTCTGTGCCCATACTACGACTGCCGCTGGACGCTCGTTTTATTTCGTCTTCAGGGCACCGGGTAAACTTCCACCAAGGTCTCGCCGAGACCGCCGTCGACATGGGCGGTGTAGCTGCCGGCGGGAAGCGTGAGCAGCAGCGCGGTGTCGGCGCTGCCGGCGGCGAAGGCAAAGGCACCGGTGGCGGTGAAGGCTCCGCGCAGTTCCGCCGTCTCGGACCAGCCACTTCCCTGTGCGATTCGGGTGTTGTCCCTGCCGTAAATCGTCAGCCGAGGCGTGGCGAGCCTTCCGGGAACGCCGAAGAGGGCGAGGGCAGGACCGGCCGCGCGGATGAGGACGCGGCGGGGTTCCGTTCCACCGACCACGAAGCCGGTGATCAGCGTCGGCGCCTGGGCGGTGAGCGCCATGCGGCAGGAGAGGTTGACGACCGAGGTGCCGCCTTGATCGGCGTCATACACCTCGGCAAGGACCGAACCGCCGCGGTTGTCTCGGCCGGTCACGTGGAGTGTGTAGTTTCCGGGAGCCAGGCTCACGGTAAGTGCCGCATCGCGGCTTCCCGCAGGCAGGGCGAAACCGCCCGAGTCGGCGGTGACCCGGGCGAGGGCGAATGACGCCGGCAGGTTGCCCTGGTCGTTATTCAAAAGCATTTTCCTGCCGGCCGCGTCGTACAGCTCCAGCTCGGGATCGGGCAGCGCGTCCGGCACTCCGAACACGGCGAGCGTCGGCCCGATGGCGCGGAGGAGCACGCGTTTCGGAACCGTGCCCGTCAGGGTAAAGCCGGCGATCAGGCGTTGGCCGGGTGCCAGTGTCGCTCGGGTGGAAAGATTGACCAGGCTGGGAGGATCGAGGGTGAGGAAAACGCGCTGGCTCGTCGTCGAGCCGGCTGCATTGGATACGACCAAACGGTAATCGCCTGCATGCGTCCACGTGAGATCGGAAAGTGCCAGCGCGGGTCCCTCGGCGAAACAAAACTCCGACTCGCCTTTGAACCATTGGTAAAGGGGTGCGGGGTCCGCGAGGACCTCCGCGGAAAAGATCGCGCTGCCGCCCAGGGTGCCGCGGCGGCTCTCCGGTTGCCGTACGAAGATCGGGGCCTTCGGTTGGGGGAGGAGCGTGAGGTCGAGAGGAACCATGGCGGCGCCTGCCGCGTTTTCCGCGATGAGCGAGGCGCGGGTACGGCCGGCTGCGGTCGGAGTGCCTGCGAGCACGCCGGTTGTCGTGTCCAAGGCGAGCCCTGCCGGGAGATTTTCCGCGCGGTAGCGAACATCCGCACCTTGCGCGAGGAAGCGGGCCGCTATGGGGTGGCCGACATAGCCGCTGCCCGATTGTGCCCCCGGCCAGGTGGGCGCTGTCGTCCCGGCGGGCGTTTGCGTGTCCGCTAGGGTGAGATAGCCGATGAACATTTCGTCGTCGGTCTGCTCGCCCCATCCGACCACAGCCTGCGGATTGGGATTGGAGAGATTCTGTACGGAGTTGTCCCAGCTTCCCTTGACCGTGATCACCGTGCCGGCGGGAAGGGCTTTGGGAAGGGCGAAGCGGTAATCTCGCTGCCAATCGAAGCTATATGTGGGCACATTGAGCAGCAGCTCCGTGCGACCGTCCGGATAAAAGGCATCGTAACGCACCCGCCGACCGCGGTAGTGCATATGTGGATTCAATTCGTAGAGCAGCGAATTTCGCTCGACCGTGAAGGAACCTTCGATCGGGACGTCGGGCGCTCCGGCAGGGATCGTGAACGAGCTGCTGCCCGCCGCTTTGGTCTGCAATTCCCGGGCAGGGGTCTGCCCGACGGGAAAATAATAGAGGCCGATTTGGGTGCGGTCCGTCTCGGCCTTCCCGGTGGTCACGTAGTGCATCTGGAGCACGAGAACGTCGTTGGCGGTGACGCGTTTGCCGGTGCCGGCGGGAAAGAACCGCGGCTCGATACCCGGTACGTAGCCGGCGAAATTGCCGCCGAGTCCGCCGCCCGCCGCGAGGAGGCCCTCAAGGCCGTCGAAGACGAGCGCATGATGAACCACGTTCCGGTTGCCGGGACGAACGACGATTGCCTTCAGCCATCGGGTTTGCGGGAGGAAAACGGGAAGATAACGATAGCTGAGCTTACCTGTGGGGGGGAGCGTTTGCGTGGGGATGGTGAGGATGCTGTCCGGTGTGCCCAGCGGCCAGTCGGGGACGGCCGGGGGAGGATTGGCCGCGATCGGATCGGCGCCGATACCGCGGGGCGTTCCTGCGCGGACCCAGGCGAACAGGCGCGCCGCCTCATCGGGAGAGAGGCCGGCATTCGGGGAAAAGGCGTCGTAGCGCGCGTCGGCATCCCAGGGCGGCATGCGCTGCTCCAGCAGTACCTGGCGGAGATTGCCCGGACGTTCCGCGAGGTCTTCATATCGTTTGAACGCGCGCGGGGCGATCCCGCCGGTCGCGTGACAAGCGACGCAGCGTTTCTGCACGATCGGCGCGATGACCGTCGCGTAGTCGGTTGCGGGAGGCGCCGGGAGGTCGAGAAGCGCCGTGCCCGCGCGCAGCGGGACGCGGGCAGGGTTGACGGCGGTTCTCGCGAGCCGTGCGACGACGGCATTTTCCGCATACGGGATCCGCGGGAGGTCGAGCGGGTTCGTGGGGTTCGCGTCGTCCAACGGCCCGCGATAACCGAGCGTCCACGTCAAGGCATCGAGGACAAAGGTCTCTCCCGCCGACGCCGCCCCGAGCTCCGTCGCGACCAATTGGGCGCCGTCGTGGAGCGCGGGAATCTCGTCGATCGCGTAGGTCGCCTGTTCGGCGGCCAAACTAGCCCGGTCGACCCGTTGTCCGGAAGCAATCTGCCAGAGTGTGACCTGAGTGGCGGGAAAGCGGTCGCGCAATCGGCGCAGTGCGGCGGATTGCCTCAAGGTCAGCGGTCCGGCCGAATCGGTGAAAACGAGCACGATGACATTGCGGTTCGACTCGTAATAAAGTTCGTGCGCACGCCCCCGATGATCGACAAGTCGGAAATTGGGCACGGTATCGCCCGGCACCAAACCCCCTTCGTTCACCGGGGCATTTTGGACGACCGGCGGGAGCGCGAAATGGCTCATCGTTTCCGCGGAGAGCGGCCTCCACCAGGCACAGGCTGCAACGGTGAGGGCGACCGAAAACGAGAGAGAACGACTCATAGGTAAACGCGAAGCGAAACCATACTCGAAGAACGAGTCTTGAGTTGCAAGCTGTGTCGGAAAGCGCCGGTGACCGCGCCCCTTTCCGTGTGAGCCTCCGATGGAGGACCTCGCTTGGCTCGCTGTCCCTCAGCAAACCCTTCGAGGGGCACGACGCATTTGTCGAGATGTTCCGGCGGAAGCCTTCGGCGAGCGCAGGAGGGCTCGTGGCGTTCGGCGCTAGGCGCGAGAATTACTTGAAGGGAACTCGCTAGTCGGAAGGCTCGTCTTTTAGCCCGACCAGAGCTCGCGATCGTCTACCGGGCGGACGTTTCGTTCCAGTAGATCACGACGTTTTTGGTGGAGCGACCGGCGGCGATGACGTCGATGCGGCCGTCGCCGTTAAGGTCCGCGAGTTTGAGGTCTTCGCAGGCCATCTGGTTGTCGTCGATCAAGCTGTGCAGGCTCCAGGTTTTGCCTGCCGAATCGGATGCAGAGAACAGTTTTATCCCGACTTTGTGGCCCGGACGGGAACCGGTTCCCCGCCAGCCCACGACGATTTGATCGTACCCAAGACCGAGCAGGTCGCCCGTGGCCAGCGCGTGGCCTTCGATCAACTTGTCGTCGAGCGACACCCGTGCGGAGTTAGCCGTGGTGGCTGCCACATCGCGGGGATATACCGCCAGTTGATTGCCGTGCATGGGCTCGATCGTAGTGAGATAGTGCGTGCCGCTCGGCGTCCGACCCACCCGCACTTCTCCGGCAGGTGCTTGGGTGATTGCCCGATTCGTCCAACGGTCGCCCGCTTTGGAAAGCGCTTGCACCCCTTCCTTCGTCGCCATCAGCAGAGTTTCGGGGCTAGGCTCCGAAGTCGTCTCCAGATCGAAATTGTGGGCGAGGTGGAACTGGCTGTTCAGACTCACGATCGGCCAGACTCCATCGATATTACGGGGTTTGCGATACCCTAGGAATTGAATGCCGGCGCCTTGTCCGCCTTGGTTGCCGCGGCCGTGCAAAGGTAGGACTGCGAGAAGCCAGTCCTTCGCGCCGTCCTTGATCCAATGCATCCGATGAGTGGTGGGTTCGTGCTGGAGCCGAATCGGACGCCAGAGCTGGGTGGGGTCCTTAGGTCGGTCCAAATAGAAGACCGCACCGCTTCCGATGGTATCGCCCGGATTCCATTCGGCTCCGACCGCAACCTCCGCCTTTCCGTCGCCGTCGATATCGCGCGCCGCGATACACACATTGTCCTTCGGCGTAAGACCCCGTGCCATCGCAAACTTCTCCCAGCCCGGGTTTCGGTACCAAACGATCTCTTTCGCGTCCGCGAGCAGGATATCGGTCTTCCCGTCGCCATCCACGTCCGCGGTGGCCAGGCCATAGCCGATCTGAATTTTCGCGTCGATCGTCTGGGGTCGGAAGGTGACGGCGGTAGATTCGGCAGCGCATGCAGGGACCGCGGCGGAAAAAGCGACGAGGCCGGCGATAACGGCGGAGGTCTTTGGTTTCATCTACGAGAAATGGAAAAGGTTGGAAAAAGTGGCCCTCCACGGTCTTATATCAAACTTCTGGATACTCCCAGCCTTTGCGATAGTCGCGGCGCAGGAGCTTGTTGGCCGCGTCGTCGCGGAGGACCCGGTCCTTTTCTCCGTCCCAGTCGATGCTTCGCCCGACCTTCATGGAAACCATCGCGAGCAATGCCATATTGCTTGCGAGGTGGTTGTCGCCGATATCGCAGGCGGGTTTGGTGCCGGTATCGATCGCGTTGAGGAAGTCTGCCCAAAGCTCCTTGATGTTTTGGGAGTCGGGCGCATTGACTACCGCCGGTTCGCTCACGACGGGGTCCTTGCCGTTGACGGGATAGAAGGTCCAGCCCTGCAGCCAGCCCAAGTGGAGAATGCCCTTCGTGCCGTAAAAATAGCAGCCGATGCTTTCTCCTTTGTCCGTGTTATTACCGCCAAAGCGGCGGTTCTCCCATTGCACGTTGAACCGATCGAAGCTGTAGGTGGCGAGTTGATGATCGGGTGCGTCGCTGGTCTGTTCGGTCGCGGTGCGCACCACCGGCCCGGCGATGGGGCGTCCGCCGGTGGAGTAGATCCGATTGGGATATTTTTCGCCGGTGATCCACAAAACCTGGTCGAACCAATGCACGCCCCAGTCGGCGATGGTGCCGTTGGCGTAGTCGAGGTAGTTCCGGAAACCGCGGGGATGAATGCCGCGATTGCCGGCACCGAGGGTCGGAATGCGCGGATCGCCGCCGTTGAAGGGTCGCACCGGTGCCGGGCCACACCAGAGATCCCAGTCCAGCTCCTTGGGCACGTCCACCGTGGGCAGCGGTTTTTCGGGGCCGCCCCCGTAGTTCACAAAGCAGCGCACCATTCCGATGTCGCCGAGCTTGCCCGATCGGACGAACGCGCGGGCGCTGAGATTATGGGCGGAAACGCGGCGGTGTGTGCCGACCTGGACGACGCGGCCGGTGGCGCGCGCGGCGTTGACCATGGCGCGTCCCTCCAGGACGGTGTGGCCGATGGGTTTTTCGACATAGACATGCGCACCCGCCTTGACCGCGGCGATCGTAGGAAGCGCGTGCCAATGGTCCGGCGTGCCGACGATGGCGATGTCCGCCTTCGCCTCGGCGAGCATCTCGCGGTAATCCTTGAACAACTTCGGCGTTTCGCCGGTTCCAGCCGCGACGTTTTTCAAGGTATGTTCGAACTGTCGCGTATCCACATCGCACAGCCCGACAATCTGGCAGGAGCCGCTGGCCATCGCTTCGCGGAGGATATTGTTACCCCACCAGCCGCATCCGATGAGAACGGTGCGGAATTTTCGAGAGCCTGCCTTGTTGGCGGCGCGGAGGACAGGGGGGAGGACCGAGAGGGCGCCCGCAGCAGCGGAGGTTTGAAGAAAGTGACGGCGATTCATGGGGATTAGAAGAGGAGAGTAAGAGGGTGGGGAGTTCAGCGCTTGAGCCCGAGGCCGATGTCATTGCGCAGGTATGCGATGGATTTTTCCAGTTCCGCTTTCTGGAACTCTTGCGTGAGCGATTTGGCTTCCGGGCCTGTGGGTACTTTGAACGGAGCGAGCGCGTGCCCGCGTCGAGCGAGCGCGGCGAATTTGGCGAGTTTGTCGGGGCGTTTGTCGTAATACGTCCAAAACGCCGGCTGCTTGTACGGAAAAGCCCGCTGCGCGCCGGAGATGGTTTCGATCATGATCGGGACGGTGGGACAGAGCTGGCTCCACCGAGTGGCGAGGGCGCGCCAATCGACGAGGCCTTCGCCCGCTGCGGTCCACCGTACGACCGCGCCTTCCGGCGTATCCCAGACCATATTGTCGCGCAGGCTGGAGCAGATCGTCACGGGCCCGAGCGTCTCGAGCACGTCCATGGGATCTTCGAGGGTCCACGCGGCGTTTCCCGAATCGAGATTGCAGCCGACGAAATCGGTGCCGGCGGATTCGATCAGCTGAAGCGTCTCCCACGAGTGCATGTCGCCGCCGTGGTTTTCGATCGCGATTTTGATTCCCGCGGCCAGCGCGTCGCGACGGCAGGCCTTGAGCACCGCCACGGTGTCGGCGATGCGGGCCTGGATGCCGCCCTCGGTCTTGCGGTCCTCCATGTTGCCCAGAACGGCCCGAAAAACCGGAGAGCCGAGGGTCTTGGCCACACGGATCCCGAGGCGGAGATGCTCTTCGGCGGTCCCCCAGTTTTTCTTAAACGTTTTCGACGTGGGGCAAATGCTCCAGCCGCCCACGTAGAGGGCCAGCCCGGCGCCCTCCGCTTGGCGTCGCACCTCGCGCAGGGCGGAGTCTTCCAGGCTCGCGAAGGCGTCGAGATCGGAGACGAAGAGCGTATCCAGTTTCAGCGTCGCCGCATAGGCGATCAGCTCGGGGGCTTTCCAGCCCAGAGCACGCACGGCGAAATTGTCCATTCCGAGCGCGATCTTCGACGCTGGGGCGGCGGCCAGGAGGCGAGTGCGGGGAAGGGTGCCTGCAGTCGCAGCGGCGGCGACGGCGAGGGTGCGGAGGAAAGAGCGGCGATGCATGAGATCGTGGGTTTTTGTGCAGGACCGAGCTTAGGGCGTGGCCGCCGATTTGGGTTGGGTAGTCATCGCGAAGGTGTCGGTGCGGAAAGGCGTGACGGGCAGGCCGTCGTTCGAAAAGAGATTGCAGACGGGATTATCCGCCCAGCCGTATCGCACCGCGACCGGTTTGGCGACCCGTGCGCTCGACACCTCGACCCTGTCGGGCGCGATGACTTTGCCGGTGGCCCAATGCCAGACCCTGTCTTCGCCGCAAATCGCGAAGCCGCGGGCCTCGGCAACGTCGAACGCGCGGAGGGTGCTGCCGAAGCAGTCGAAGGTCACCGTCGCCTTGTTTCCGGAGAGATCGAGGTCCTTGTATTCGGGACTACGATACGGCATTTTGAGGCCGTAATCCTTGACCAGGGCCCAGCGGACAAGGCGGGCGGCGACGTCGTGTTTGTTGCGGGGGTGGATATCCTTGCCTTCCCCGAGATCGACGATCACGGCCTGACCGGTGTTGCGGAGTTTTTGGGTCTTGGTCTGGGTTTCGCGCATTTCGGCCCAGTCGCTTTCCCCGGGTTCGTTCTTCTCGGCTCGGAAGTCCGCCAGTTGGACCCAGTAAAAGGAAAAATCGCCCTGGTTCCACTCCTTGCGCCACTGTTCGATGAGGAAGGGGAAAAGCTTTTCGTGTTCGTACGCACGGCTGGCGTTGGACTCGCCTTGGTACCAGATGACGCCCTTCATTCCGTAGCCGAGTGTCGGATTCATCATGCCGGCGAAAATATTGCCGGGGCGCGAATTGCCGGAGAGCCAGGCGTCGGGGGATGGCGGGGGGATGGGGGGATTTTTGCCGTCTGCCTTTGCCGTTTCGGCGGCGATCTTCCATTTGGCCATGGATTCGTCGTAGGCCGCCTTCGTCCGGCCCGCGGCGATATCCGCTTCCCGGGTTGCGGTACCGACCATCAGCGATTTAAACCGGGCGTCGCCCGCGATGGACTCCCGGCGCACCCACGCCTCGGCGGCGGAACCGCCCCAGGAGTTGTCGATCAAACCGACCGGGATGCCGAGGATTTCGTGAAGATAGCGGCCGTAGAGGAAACCCACGGCAGAAAAGGCCTTGGCGGTATCCGGCGTGGACGCTTGCCAGCGCCCCACGAAGTCGCTTTTGAGTTCCTGCGTTCCCACCCTTGGAACGGAGATGAGACGGAGATGGGGGAGCTTCGACGACGCCGCTTCGAGATCGCCATTCCAGTCGTTCGCTAACTTGAAGCCCATATTGGACTGGCCGGAGCACATCCAGACCTCGCCGACGAGCACGTCTTCGATTAGCCGCTTTGAGGTGCCGGCGATCGCCAGGACTTGCGGGGTGGAGTTGGCGTCTGCCGCGGCGAGCTTGACCGTCCATTTCCCATCGGCACCGGCGGTCGCCGAATAGTTTGCCCCCGCAAAGGCGACCGTGATCTTGGTTCCGGGGGCATCCCAGCCCCAGATCGGGTTGGCCTGCTTTTGCTGGAGGACCATATGGTCACCGATGACGGCCGGCAGTTTGAGTTCGGCCCGGAGGTGAGTGTAGACGAGACAAAGTCCCAAGGCGAAACGCAAGGACGGAGGGAGTGTGATTTTCATGCGGGTGAAGGGAAGTTCGCAGGGCGGGTGCGCAGCCGATCGTCCGAGGACGAAGCCGAACGGCACCACTTCGTTGAACGAAGGATGCACGCGACGCAATCCGGCGTTGCGTACGCAGATCCGGTTGGCCGGGAGGCGAATCGCCCCGACGAGGGGGTCAAGTCGTGAACGCTCCTCTGGGTGAAGCTTACCGATCTCTGCCGAGAAGACGCATCGAGGGCAGATCGTGCGCTTGAACGCTAGTTGCGGGCCTCGCGGGAGTCGGGCGGGAGGCGCTTGTCGAAACGGCTTCTAAAAGCCGGACTCCATACGGCGGGCGACGGAAACCGGAACGAGGGTGCCGATACGAGTTCGGAGTCCTGTCTTCAGGCAGTTCCGCGGTTCGAATACGGTGCGGGCTGAGTGGTCAGGAATTTCTTTCCTGTGTAATCGAAGACAAATACGAAGCGCAGGCCGAATCTTCATCAATGCAAGGAAATAAGCCTGACCCTTTCCAATCTCCCGTAGTGAATGGTTAGGCCGTTAAACTACCTTCTTTCTGAAGAGTAGGTAAATCGTAGCGGGCACGCTAAATACCATGCCTCCCAAAATCGACATGATGATAAAAGTCTTTCCGGTAGGCTTTGTAGATGAAGCTTTCTTCAGTAGCCAGGCGACCAGAAACATCAGAAGGAAGGCCTCGGTAATGAATACCAATGAGATCGGATTGCTCAGCGCTATCTTTGCCACTTCGGGAGCGAAAATGAATTGTAACAGAAAACTCCATTCGGAATCAACGCGCCAAATATGGCCAGAGCTGCGAGGACTTTGGCCTCAAGTGTGGTAATGGATAGGGATTTCATATTATCTTGTCCGATATTGCAGTTCAGTGGCGAGCGAAGCGCGGAGCACGTGCCGTGATAGTGCGGTTCGTTGTCCGTAGTGCTGGTTAGACTCAGTCTTCGTATTCATTGAAGTCTATTTTCGACCTTAGCATCTCTCAAACAAAGCATACCAACAGGGAGCAGCAGCATCCATTGCGGGAGTCGAAGCAGCATGCCTGGATAAACCACCCCAAACGCGAAAAAGACCAAGCCATATGCTACCCAACTTAAGCCCAGCATAATCACCAATTCACGGTTGATGTTCCTCCGTGAAGCCGCGCAGGCGCGTAGCAAAAAGACCCCAGAAAAAACAAGCATAACGGAGACCAGATGCCAACACGCATACAGCACGAGCTTCAACTCTGGCGATAAAAGCGACTCCAACAGCGGCCGATGCACCTCGGGCGTTCCTATGAATATATGCACGGCTGCGGTAAACAGCGCGAGCAGTCCTGCGATTAAGAGACGTCGATTCATTTTTGGCTTATGTTACCGGTCAGCGATGGGCGCTTGCGCCCATTCGCTGTGCCGCCTAGTTGGCTCGTTTGGTCTCATCGAAAGTCGTATTTAAGCGTAAGAGGTCCTTTGGACACCGTGGTGGGAATGTAACGAATCTCCGCTTCTTCGGCATACCAATCTCCGCTCCACTCAAATCGAACGCTGCCGCTGATTACCCTCTCTTTTGTAGACTGCACCGTGCAAGATCGACTGGACTTCCGCCTTTCCGTCGGTCGACCCGCGGTCGACAATACGCACGGCAATAATAGATCCTTGGTTTGGATTCTTTCGCAAAAGGATCGTTTCGCTTTTGGTGGACTCTTTCACGCTGACTTCACATCCGGAAAAAGTGCAGCCGACAAGCGCAAGCAACGCGACAATTATGACCAGTAGGATTGTTTTCGTTTCTTTGCCGAACTCCGCTTCGACCGTAGACACGTTTCTGATTCTTCGCCCTACGTCTAACGTCAGCGGCGAGCGAAGCGAGTTCGCTTCACAGTCTTTTTGGGCCGTTTTCCTTAAACCTACGCCTCCAAGATGCTCAGACTTCTCCACCCCGTCGAACTCATAGCCGATTCTTCGATAGAAATCGATCGCACATCGATTCTGATCGAGCACCCCAAGCGTGATTTGACTGAGAGCGCGAAAACGCTCTTCGAGCGCTCTTATTAGGTGCAGACAGACGTTGCAGGCGCCCACTTGGCTTGCTTGAGCAATACGACATGTGAGACGCTGTCTGCGGATCGACCGGAACCAACGATGAAGCTTTTGAATCGCGCGCCGGAGTTGAAGGACCGAGCGACCACAAATTGGCCTCGATACTGCCAGCGACTTGGTGCGTTCTTTATGAACACAGGGATGGCGCTCCGCTGGCGTGAGAACAGCGCACTGACAGGACCTGTTCGTGCGCCTCGGCCACACAGCACGACCTCAGGTGCCTGAGGACTGAACTTCTTGCTGAGGCAGGCGGCCACGATGACGCCATTGCTGCTGGGCAAGCACGACACAGTGCTTCCACCAAGCTGCGCATGGATCTCGCCTCGTGTGTATTCACAGCCAAGCGTGAACATTGCATGTCTTCCGGGACCTATCGTTGGAGTTGAGCGGCGAGCGAAGCGAGTTCGCCGGACCGCCTGGGCTTCTCAAAGCATTGCGATGAACTCACTGGCTGTAACGCCAGCTTGGCGTAGAATTGCCGCAAGCGTGCCGATCTTCACTTCGCGATGCAATGGCTCCACGCATCCTACGGAGCCACGGCGCAAAACAACATGACTACCTTTCTGACGTATCTCCTGGAATCCGAGCTTTGCAAATGCCCGGATAATCTCGGATCCGGAAAGATGAGGAAGCTTAGGCACTCGTCTCGACTTCGAACGTCGTCAGAAAAGCTGCACCCGGCGCTGGGATAGGAAACTCGGAAAGATAGACCTCTGTCGCTTCACGAAGATTTGAAAGCGCGTCGGTGACATTCTCGCCTTGGGTTGTAGTGCATGTTTCGGGATTGAACGCAATAAAGCCCCCTTCTTCGGCTGGAGTGAGGACGGCAGTGAGTGTCATGAAACTAACTTGTCAGACCTCCGCGCGTCGTCAACCGGCTCTTTTCTCCGCCCAACGATTGAAGTCAGCGACGGGCGTCCGCGCCCGTTCGCTGTACTGACTTTAGGTTCGGAGGCTTGGCTTTAGTCGGTAATATTTGCCGGAAAAGCAGAAATCGGCGGTGACCGATCAAAATGACGTACTTTAGAATAGAACTCGATCTGACCGCCTTTGCGTACGATCCAAACTTCAGAACAGCCTGCAGAAAAAAGCGCTTCTCTCTTCCCGAGAAACTCCTGCGGCGTGTTACTCTCGGACTCGACTTCGACGCAGATTTCAGGAGCAGCCGAGGCATACTTCTGTTCGCGCAATCTGCGATAATCGCGAGTCCAAGCGACATCGACTTCGAAGAGCCCTGAATCGGTCAACACCGCCAACTCAACAAAGGGCTGGCCTGTCGGAGCTGATTGAGAGAACAGAACCGAAAGGCGTGCTTGGTACCAGCCGTGATAGTTGAATGTCGGTGACATGATCACCTTGCCGTCAGGCGAAACGTCGCAGGTGAAGCCAGGGTGGGAAAGTCCTGGGGTGGTGCAAAGTCGCTCTCAGGTTTCGATCATCAGATTCTCCGTGGCAGACATGCTGGATTTAAAGTGCACCTAGCTACGAACGCAAGCGTGGCGATTTGCCGAGCGTCGGCTAGTCAGCGATGCGGCGCAGGCATTCGCCGAACTGATTTGTTCGGCTTTTGCGTCTTCACTACTTGGACGCACGCTGTCGGAGAATCCGCTTCAGTTGAGCTTCTCGAATCGCCAGGTTGCTCCGTTTCTCGGACTCTTGCGCGGTGGCGCGTGTGCCTTACGCGCGAAGCTCTTCTTGAGTGCCCGCGACCGCGCGCTTCATCGCGATTCGCCACCGCATCGAAGACAAACGCAGCCGCGCCGGCGGTAAACTGCTCATCGACTGTCCGGGTTACCTGTATCAGGTGCCGGTCACGAATCTGCCGCGGACCGTGCCGGCGGTGACAGTCTGGCGCGACTACAACGGCCGGGCCGCCTGCGAGAACGCGATCAAGGAGTTGGATGCCGGATACTGCCTACCCGACTTGGTGTGCAAAGACTTTTGGGCGAAGGAAGCGGCGCTGAGCTTCGGGGTGCTCGCCCACAACCTCATCGTGCTGTTGAGCGCAAGCTGGGGTGGATCGAGGCGGTGACCCTGAGCAGCCTGCGCTATTGGATGTTCGTGACCGCCGGAATCATCAGTCGTCCACAGGGTAAAACCACAATCAAACTCTCCGTCCCGCCCCACGAACGCGACTGG
>Ga0105046_10003929_pt1 | contig 23639 bp, 23 predicted proteins | sample MAT03_FD_78385 | JGI IMG/M metagenome (GOLD analysis project Ga0105046, IMG submission 78385) | Freshwater microbial communities from Lake Fryxell liftoff mats and glacier meltwater in Antarctica - MAT-03 (megahit assembly) | ecosystem: Environmental > Aquatic > Freshwater > Ice > Liftoff...
ATCTCCACGAGATGTGTATCGCTGCAAAGCACTTCGCGTTGTTTCGTCACGTAGGAATCTCGCCCGGCACCAGCGTACTTGTTGCTCGGACTGATCAGTTCAATCACAGTGACCACGCGCATATTGGATTCCCGATCGAGAATCTCGATGAACGGCTGTCGAATCTCCAGGTCTTGGGCTTCCAGGACAATCGGTTCATCAAGCTCAGGGAGTTCTGCAACTGCAACACCGCCGTTCTGATCCAATCGCCCGATCGTTTGTCGCACCCAGACATCAGGAATGATCGGATGAGCATTCCGTTCTTTTGCTGATTCGACATAAACACGTTCACCGACCGAAGCGGCGTATCGCGGACGGATGCGCGGAGCGATCTGGTCAGCCAGATAGACGGCCATTCGGCTGTGAATCCCCGGAAAGATCACAGGGTTTTCGAGATACGGGTCCATTCCTGGAAAGATCAGAGGCACAGCAGAGTCCTTGTTCAGTCTTTCGCTGGAGCACAGGCACCAGATTCGGGCCAGCATAGCAAAACAGGGCGTGGATATCACGGAATTTTAAAAAAGCGAGCCAAATACCTGGCATTCTGAACGAACTACGATGCAGGCCGGGAACACGGTTTGCCTGCCGCGAGTTTCGCCCTACGATTCGGCAGCTGGATTGTTCCGGACACACCTTGGTTCTTCTTATGAAACGCCGTCATCTGATTTTGGGGACCGTCGCATGGATCGCAATTGGCGTTTCCACGTGGATGGCGGTGCGCGGGACGGATGCGAAGGATCGGAATTCCGTCGCAGATGTTGTCGGCGGGATTGGTCAGTGGGTGGCAGGCGCGGCATCGGGACGAATCGCATGGTCAGAAACACAGATTGTGCTGTCGCCGGGAGATCCGCTTCTGATGCGACAAGCCGACGGATCGTTTCGCCAGGTGGGACGTGTGCGTAACCACTTTTCTCACGAACCCAAAGAGGCCTGGACGAAACAGGCGTCAGTCGTCTTCTACAACACGGTCGCGGCGGAATGTCCCGACGGTTTTGTGCTCGAATACCACACGACGCCCACGGCTCTCGACTGGGTTGTCCGCACCATGGTGCCGCCGGAGCGACAGCAGGAAATTGCAAGGCTGATCGCGGACGACTGGAAATCGCATCGTGAAGAAGTCCTGACCCAATTGCAGCCCGTCCTGGAAAAAAGTCTGGCACACGCAGTGACCGCAATTGAGGCGGAAATCCCCGCGATTATTCAGGACCATCGCAATGAGTTCGGACAATTGGCCGACCGTTACCAGGCAGAGATCATCCGAAAGCAGATCGTGCCGCTTGTCCGCAAAGAGATTCTACCGATCGTCGAAGAAGAGATCACTCCAGTGGCTAATGAACTGGGTAAGGAACTGTGGGATCGTGTTTCGTTGTGGTCGTTCACATGGCGTTATCTGTATGACGTCTCACCGTTGCCTGAGAAAAACGCGGTGAAATCAGAATTTGAACGGTTCCTTGAACAGGAAGTCCGGCCGCAACTTGAAGCACGTTCTGATCAGTTTGTCACGATCACACAGCGGATTATTTCCCGCGTGAGCAGGAATGACCGCGTCCGGAGTGTGATTCGTGAAAATCTGCGGAAAGTCTCGTCTGATCCTGAGCTGCAGGCAATTATCTGGAGCGTCGTGCAGGAATCGATTTTGCAGAACGAAAACCTTAAAACTTCACTGCAGGATTATTGGAAAAGTGCCGAGGTTCAGAATGCATTGCAGGTCGCAAACGTGCGTTTCGAACCCACAGCGCGCGCCATCGGTGACTCAATCTTTGGCAGCCGCGAAAAAGGTGTTACTCCGGAGTTTTCACGAGTGCTGCGGAGTCAGATCCTGCTCAAGGACCGCCGGTGGCTTGTGGTTGTTCCGCTCAGGACAGATGGTCTCAAACTTCGTGAGGACAGTAGCCACTCAAAGAACGATCTGCAGATTTTCATCGCGAAGGATTCCATGGAGTTTCCGATCGAATTTGAAGGCACGGCACAAAGTCCGCTCACGCCGACGGCACCGGAAATTTCATCCGCCCCCGAACTGGTGAAACCCTGATGGCAGGCGCAGAACCGGCTTCAAAATCCAGCGTCGGCAAGCCTCCAGAGGCAGCGGCGACAGGTACCAGTATTGAAATTCGCAACCTGACAGTACTGGCGGGCGAACGCACGTTGCTTGCTGCTGCCGCCTGCACATTTGCCGCTGGTGAAGTTGTCCTGTTACTTGGCTGTAGTGGTGTCGGCAAGTCGGTTCTGCTGAAGATTCTGGCCGGTCTGATTGACGATTCACATGCAGGCATCCAATACAGCGGTGACATCGCATTCATCGCTGCCGACGGAACCCGACGAGGTGTTTCGGATGCCTCGCATCCAGTCTCGGTCGTCTTCCAGAACTTCGCACTGCTGGACGAATTGTCGCCTGTGCAGAACGTACAGATCGCTCTTGATCATGCTCAGATTCGCCACAAAGCCGCGAGATCGCGTGCGACCGAATTGCTGGCAGATCTGCGAGTTCCCACTGACCGCGCGACGGCAGTGTTGAGCGGCGGCCAACAGCAGCGACTGGCTATTGCGCGCGCCATCGCTCCGAATTCCGAAGTTGTGCTGTATGACGAGCCGACGTCGGGTCTGGATGCCAGAACGGCACAACAGGTCGCCGACCTGATCCGCGAAACGCAGCAGCGGTATCGACGCACATCGATTCTGGTGACTCACGATTACGAAACGCTCAGTCGAATTGCCGATCGAATTATCCTGCTCGATCATACGAATCTCAGACTTGTCGAATTGCCGAAGTCGGAATGGTCCAGTCTTCCCGCAGCCCTTGGTACTCCGCCTCGCGCTGCGACTGATGTGATCGCTCATTCGTGGACGAAGAAGATCAAACAGGCAGGCCTGACATTTCTGACGCGATCGGGAATCCTCGTGGAAGAAGTTCTGCTGCTGCCGTTTTCTCTGCTGCCACTGTGGCGAAGCTGGCGCTGGGGATTGCGGTATACGCTCTATTACATGCGTCTCGTGGCAGGCCCATCGGCCTGCATCTACATTGCGATCGCAGGCATGATACTGGGATATGTGGCGCAGGATTTTGTGTTTCGCTATCTGCCATTTCGTCAGTTTACAGAACCGTTATTGACCGAAAACCTGCTCAATGCCACTGGCTTTTCGCTGTTCCGATTTCTGGTGCCGATTCTGTCCACGATCCTGATCGCCGCTCGTTCCGGAGCGGCAGTGTCAGCGGATGTCGGAAGCAAGGTCTACGGAAATCAACTGGATGCGATGAAGACGATCGGTATGAATCCCGCACGCTCGTTGAGGACGCCGATTCTGTATGCGTTTCTGCTGGGCACGCCGTTCCTGGCGTTGTTGAGCTACGCAGTCGCGGCGCTGACGGCGGCGTTTGCTTTTCTGATCAGTCATCAGGATCTTGGGATCGCGTTCTGGGATGCACATTTTCACAAAGAACTGGTACAGCCTGCGTCGATCCTGTACCGAGGCAGCGAATGGCTGATTGCGAAACTCGTCTGTTGCGGACTGGGCGTCGCCATGATTTCCTGGCGTTGCGGAGTGGCACCAAAGTTATCGGGAGCGGAAATCAGCCAGGGCGTGACGCGCACCATTCTGTGGGCGACACTCTTTGTGCTGTTCGTACACTTTGTGTTTTCGTTGTTTGAATTCAGAGCGGTTGTGTAGTTGATTGTACGGTTGAATTGAATGGTGCGTGATGCTTTGCTTCAAGCACCTTACAGTCACTTGACGCCGGTCGAGGGGCGATCAAAGTTAACACCTTTGGCCACGGCATGATCGATTATCTCGTATAAGTATCGCATTCGTACTTCCTGCGGCATGAAGTTCACGCGTGCCATTTCTTCTCCAAACGCGCGTACATGAAAGTTATATTCAATTTCACGAATCTGCGCGAGCGCTTCGGGTGTGAGCGGTGCTAATTCTGGAATCTCAGGGATCATTCAGCAATTCCTCAAAATTTTCGCGCACATCGGGCAGCAGTCTGAGCCATTTTTCACCCAAGTCACGCACTGAGTCAAGCGCTTCCGTCAACATATTCTCAAATCCATACGCGGCCAGTGGATTGATGGGAAGATTCTGCTCGGCACAACGCACACGCGCTTGATGCTGAACCGTCAGGTCGCACTCAGCGCGTAGATGTTCGCGCGTCACGGATGCTCGATATGGACGAATCGCCTGTTCATAAATACGCATTCGAATCCGGTCCAGCTCGTGCCAGAAATGAATCTCCACGACTAACGCTGTCCGCAACCGGGGATCGTGGTTGAATGCAAGCTGTAGCATCGGTCGCCGTTGACGGATAGCATCCGGACACTCGCGCTTCTCGGCCATGTCGAACAGCACTTCAGCGTCAAAAATGTGTAACCAACCCCGGGCATCTCCCTCGGCGAGCATCTGGACTCCGAGTGCAGTGGCAAATGGCCAATCTTTGCTGCGTTTTGTACGCTTCATCTCAGCCACCGTATGTCGATGCGCATAGAGTCCGTTGGTTTCCCGTTCCCACGGAATTGTGCCGCGCGGGGCAATACCGAACACGTCCAGGCGAGCCTCGCCCTCAGCGTGTCGCCAGCGAAAGTGCGACGTCCAGCCGCCCGCCAACCAACGCTCGTCGAGCGGTGCTGTCAGATTGCCTCGGTAACTGCATTTACTGTCCCCGAAAGATGACGCCTGCAATACTTCCAGCAAGGATCGCGCATCACGCTTGAGACACAACAAATCACAGTCCTTCGTGGATTGCGCAACTCGATACTGAACACAGGCCATGCCGCTGGTGATCGCACACATCCCGCCCCGAGCATGGACATCGGTGATAAGCCCGTGGTAAAAGCGATCGAGTTCGGATTGACAGATCATCGGGAGGAAGCTCTGGGGCTGTTCCAATTGCGACTCGCTGACCACCTGCAGCAAGCTGTTTTGTTTTCTTCACATGTCGAGTTTGTGTCTGCTGCGGATGTGTGCTAAGTCGTAAAATTGACTTCTGTAAAAATACTTGCGAGGCTACACTTCGTCAAGGTGACGATACCAACTTTAGCGCTGTCCAACAAGGATGAAATTGAATGCCTAAGCTGACTCGTGTCGTATCGCCCGGTCCGCGTCCGGAGACTGTGCGCACAACGACGGGGGAGATCCTTGCACCGCCGGCTGACTGGTCATTACTTCTGCCAGGAGATCCCGGGCTGACTCGTCGCGTCAAAGCGTCGGGGCCGTCATGGACGGTTCAGGAGAAACGCGGTCGAAAGATTTTTTCTCAGGGCGTCTGGGCACCGCAGGCCAACATCGCCGCAGCGATGAAGCAGCTTGAGGTTGAGCGGGCGACGGATGCTTATTCCAAACGCCAGGCCGCCAGTGCGCAGCGTCGTGAAAAAACACAAACCGAGTACGTGAACACATTTCGCGAATCTGTGTTTCAGTTTCTGGCATTTGCTCCGATCCATCAGCAACTCGCCGCACAACTTGCCGACGCTGTTGCCGCCCATGCGACGCCTGTCGGAAGTGGCACCGTCGCGCGGACGAAACAGATCCCCGTGGAACGCCGCGCCGAAGCGGCCGTGATAGCCTGGATGCGACATCAGACAACGCTGTACGACGAAATGAAAATCGCGCGCATCAAGGGCGAACGTCGGGAAGTTCGCCGCATGTTGGCAGAACAGTCCCGCCAACTTCTGCGACAATATCGCGACGGGATCGCAGTGCCACCTGACAAGTGCGAGCTGGGACTGGCACTCACCAGGAAGCAGGCCTGACTTGAATACCGATCGGGACGTGAACAACTTTGGAAGCGTCGATGGAAAACAGATTTGAACCGCGAATGGACGCGAATGGACGCGAATAAAGTCAAAAAAACGGCAAAATAAGTTGTTCTCGTGCCATGCCTTCAGAGCCCGCGCCGGTTGAAGAGTCATTCGAAATGAACCTACACTGGATCACTGCCACTATTCGCGTGTATTCGCCTATATTCGCGTCCATTCGCGGTTTAAACACCAGTCTCCCTCCTCGCACTTCATTTGTCGTTGAACCCACAAAACACGGTCACCTCGCAATTGACGCATTATTGCTGTCGGCAGTACACTTTATTCGTGATTCAAGCTCACGGTCGGCAGATGGATTTGCCGTCCAGAATTCCAAAAGTCAGGGACGACTCCATGAGTGCCGCTCAATCTCCACGCGAAGTCATTTCTTTTGGTGACGTGGAACAGTTGCGTGAAGCCCGCCGAATCATTCGCCAGGAAGCCGATGCACTAGGGCGACTCGCCGACAGCCTTGATCCGAGCTTCTGTGATGCCGTCCGCGCGATTCGAGCGGCGACGGGGTGTGTCATCGTCACCGGGATCGGCAAGGCCGGCTTGATCGGCCAGAAGATCGTCGCTACGCTCGCAAGTACCGGAACGCGTGCGCACTTCCTGCATCCCACTGAAGCACGGCACGGAGATCTGGGATGCATCGGGCCGGACGATCTCGCGTTGGTGCTCTCCAACAGCGGAGAAACGGAAGAACTTGTCACGCTGATTCCAGCGCTGAAGTCGCTGCGAGTTCCCATTGTTGCGATCACGCAGGACGATCAGAACTCTTTGGCTCGGCAGGCCGACGTTGTCGTGCAGATCGGCAAACATCAGGAAGCGGGAGAACTTGGACTGGCCCCAACGTGTTCAACGGCCGCGATGCTGGCTTTGGGTGATTCCCTGGCGCTGGTGATCAGCCAGTCAAGAGGATTCACCGCGCGGGACTTTGCCGTTTATCATCCGGCAGGAAGTCTGGGCCGCCAATTGTGTCCCGTGAAGGACGTCATGCGCTCTGGTAACCAATTGCGCATCGCGTCAGAGAACGAGACCGTGCGGGAAGTCATGATTCATCACAGCAATCCAGGTCGTCGTACGGGAGCCGTGATTCTGACGAACGAAACAGGCCGATTGACGGGACTCTTCACCGACAGCGATCTGGCGAGAATGTTTGAAACTCGCCGTGACGAACAATTGGATCAACCAATTCGACAGGTGATGACGTGCAATCCGATCACAATGGGTCCGGACGTGTTGCTGCCTGAGGCGATTCACCTGATGTCCGAACGTAAGTTGAGTGAAGTGCCTGTGATCGACAAGGACCGGAACCCGATCGGCATGCTGGATATCACTGACGTACTGCAGAAAGTGGATGTGTCGGAACGCGGCAGCAGCAATCCGGCAGCATTCGAGTCACGAAGAATTCTGAGAACAGCGTGACCGTACTTCGCGCCGGAACGTGAGTCGTTCATGTTCCTGCGGTCAAAATGCCCTGTGGAATTTCCCCCATGTCGCTGTCAACAATACCTCGAGGCCCTCGCACGATCCTGGTGGGTATCGCCCTGGTGACGTTGTACGTCGGGTATTCTCAATTGACCGCACCATGGTTGAAAATTGAACAGAAGCAGCAGCGAATCATGGTGTCATCGTCCGTATCAGAAAACTCACCGGTCTTCCTGGAACGAGCGGAGATGTGGTTCAAGGAAGATCCGTGGGTCAAGAACGCGAACGCACGATTTGGTGGCGGTTCCCGGTTCATGTACTTTCAGAATCATGAATTGTTCAATGACGACCGTTCGATCAAAGTTGATCCGATCGCCATGCTATGGGAGGAGGACAAGTCGGATGTTCCGTACACGCTGACAGCCACATCGGCTCTACTGGACGCCTCAACAAAATTCAGACTGGACACAAACGAGTTCGGTCCGATCAGCAGCGGACAGCTCCTGGGCGATGTGCGCATCACCGGCCCCGATGAATTACGAATCGAAGGTCGTACTTTTTCCGTGTCTGACAATGCGTTGAAGGTGACCACCAGCCAGCCGGTCAAATTCTGGTGGGGCGAGCACAGCGGAATCGCCCAGAGCGGTGCAGAAATTGACCTGATGTCATCCGGTGATGTGAAAAACCAGGGCTTGATGTCAATCACGGATGTGCAACGAGTTCGCCTGCTGGGCAGGGTTGAGTGTGATTTGTTCTTCCCTGGCAAAGATGGTCGCGGCGAAGCTGTAAAACTTAAGATCAACGCCGCTGGTGGCTTTGAGTTTTTCGTCCCGACGCTCCAGGCGACGTTTCGTGGTGTCACCAATCGGAAAGTACTCAGAGATAACCAGGTACTGGTTGAACGACCGACAATCTCCGGCGGGCTGGATCGGCTGTTTTGTTCCACGCTGACTCTGCAGTTTCAACCTGCCGTGAGGGACGCTGGTGCCGAACAGAAGCGTTCCACAAAATTGCAGCTGGCAAGTATCCAGGCCGAAGGTTCCAGGGTGACATTTACGTCGCCGGAACAGGAAGTGAAAGCCACCATGAGTTGGCTCAAGTACCACATCGAAGAACGAGTGATGGAATTATCAGGCGGCCACACGCCTTCGACAGGTCGTCCGAAGCCCGTTCAAATCTATCAAAAAAGCAGTATGTTGACGGCAACACATGTCGTCGCAGCGCATGATATGCATAATCAGATTCACACGATTCAGTGTCTCGGGCCCGGGCGGATTGAACCATCCGATCTGCCGTCTGCTGTGACCCCTTCTGAAAATGACGGCTCGTTTAATGCCGAGTGGACGGAGTCGTTGGTCATCCGTCAGTCACCTGAGCAAAGAGTCAGTTTGAAGGGCAAGGCAAAGATTTCTCAGGCGAACACCAATGACGCGGAACAAGGTATGAGTCTGAACGGTGACTTGATTGAAATGACCGGAACGCAGGTGCCAGACACTGCGACGCCTGTGGACACTGCGACGCCTGTGACAGGATTACATGGTCCGAGGCAAGAGTCAGGAATGGATCTGAGTCGAATCAATCCGAAAGAACTGACGGCTGCCGGTAACGTAGTGATGACTCACAATGGCGTGACGGGCCATATCCTCAGGAAACTCACAGTCAGTTTTGCTGAAGCAGCACCAGGCCGCGACACAGCGGACAAGGTCCGGACGGTCAGCCAATCGAAGAATCGTACTGATTCGGCTGCAGCGGAGGGAACGACGGAGTTCTCTTGCGACACCGCCAAGGCCAGCATCAATTTCATGCGAGGTGCTGATCACAAGGCGCGTGGCAGTTGGAACGATGTGTGGCTGTTTGGCAAGGTGAAGATTGCACACACCGGCGTCAAAAAGGACAGTGATTTTGCCGCCGCAGGCAATGCACTTTCAGCGAAGTCCGGCTTCTCTGAGATTGGTGAAATCAGCCTGTTCGGCGATCCGGCTGAGGCCAGGCTGGCTACCCGTCATATCGAAGGACCACGCATTGACCTGCGTGAACTTTTGAACGGAGCGACGGGTGCTGAACGCGAAGCTTCAGTGGTTGGCAGTGGCAGTATCCAGTTTATTAACGAGAATGGCTTCGACGGAAAGCCCTTGCAGAAGCCTTCGCTGGTTGAAATCTATTGGACTGATTCGATGACGTATTCCGATCATACGGCGACATTCATCGGCAACATTCGTGCAGTGATGACGAATAATGTTGATCACAAGGTGGAACTGAAATGTGCCAGCATGAAAATCCGCTTCATTCAGGACATGCAGTTTCAGCCCGGAAATCGTCAGAAAAATGTGCTCCACGCTGCCAGCGCAAAGTCTGACGAGGAGAATGGTCGGATTGAACGGATTGAATGTAACAGCAAAGTTGTCGTGGATATTCATCAGATGAAGAATCGCGTGGTCGAATCGCGAAACCATGCGGAGTTTTCTGATCTGACAGTCAACATGATCACCGGTGTCTTTTACGCAACGGGTTCCGGTAGTTCCGGAATCATCGAATCCACGCATCCGAATTCGAAAGACACACCTCGCACAACGCCGCGCGCGGTTGCCCGCGCCAATACGCCGGTTTCAACACCGACCGATGCGTTTGTGTTTGTGCAGGCGCGATTCATTGGGAGCATTGAAGGCAACTACAAGCAGCGGTTCGTCCAGTTGAAACAGCATGTTCGCGGAGTTTTCGGGCCGGTGCGCCAGATGGGCGATCGGATCGTGCTGGATAGATTGAATGTCAATGAATTGCCCCCGAATACCGGTTCGATGCGCTGTGAGAATCTGTTGTTTTCGCAAATTGAATCCAGTGACAGCGAAGGGGCTGCGCAATTCTCGATGGTGGCTGAATCGAATACTACGGACGGAGCCAGTGGAACGCGTGCACCCTGTCATCTGGAATCGAACGAAATCTCCGGCGATGCCGACCGGATTACGTACGATTCTTCTAAGCAGCAATTCATCCTCCGTGCCGACAAAGGTCGCCAGGCGACGGTGTCATATCGGCGAACACCCGGCGCTGCACCAGAGACACTGAGCGGGCAGCAGTTTGAATACTACCGTGATCGAAATCAGCTACGAGCCAGCGAGATTACCGGTGTGCAGACAGCAGGTGATTTGAAATCGCCGGGAAGGTAACTGAAATGACTTCCGATCCGCCGATACTCCGGATGGCTGTTGTTGTCAGTCGCTCAGCATCGCGTCGTCGCTGGCTGTTTCGAATACTGGCCGTCGCCGTCGCCTCGATGACGGCATTCGTTCTGGCCGAAATGGCCTTGCGGCTGTTCGTTTCCGACACGCGCTCACCATATATCTACGATGAATTCACCGGGACCCGACTCCGACCCGGACATCGTTTTGTCTTTAAGTCGGAAGGATATTCATCCAATGTGATCAATTCTCGCGGACTGCGGGACCGCGAACATTCACTTGCGAAGCCGGCAGGCACATTGCGGATTGCGATTCTGGGCGATTCCTTCAGCGAGGCTTTTCAGGTCGCACAGGACAAGACATTCTGGGCCGTGCTGGAACGGGAACTTCAAGCGATGCCGGAGTACCGTGATCAGACAGTGGAAGTCATCAACTTCGGCGTATCCGGATTCGGCACGATTCAGGAATGGCAGATGCTTGAGCACTCCGCTCGTGACTACTCTCCGGACCTGGTCCTGCTGGCATTTCTTCCTGGTAACGACGTCCGCAATAATTCGCGGCAACTGGAACCGGACCATCGACGCCCGTTTGCCAGGCTGAAAGACGGGAAACTGGAACTCGATGTTTCGTTTCGAGACGATCCGCTGGAGAAACGGTTTCGCGAACTGACATGGTCGGCTTGCAAAGATCAGGCCATCCGCCGATCACGAGTCGTTCATCTGATTTATCGAGCGCTCGAAGACTGGCGTGCCCGAAAGGCAATTGCGGTGGAGATCCAGCCGGGGAAAACCGCAGCCCGGCAGACCGTTCCGCTCAGCGAAGAAAATGAGGTGTCTTTCCGCGCGGGCGAAGGAGGAATCGACAACGCCGCATTCGTGCCTCCCGGCAATGCCGCGTGGAATGAGGCATGGCAGATCACGGAACGAGTTCTGGAAGCGATCCAAAAAGACTGCCAGGCGATGGGTGCGAAATTCGTTGTTGTGATCCTGAACAATTCTGTGGAAGTTCATCCCGATCCGAAAGTCACCGCCTCCCTTGCCATGAAACTCGGTGTCAGCGATCTGGAGGAACCACAGCGGCAGCTTACCGCTTGCGGCGACCGCTATGGTTTTCCTGTGATCCGGCTTCTTGAACGAATGCGGGACATCGCGCGCCGAGATCAGACGTGTTTCCACGGTTTTCCAAATACATCCCCCTGCACGGGCCACTGGAATGAGTTGGGGCACGAAACCGCAGGCAAACTCATTGCGATAGATCTGTCGGAATTGTTACCAGGCAAGTGATCCCGTAAAGCGTCACAGAATCTTTACCGTGCGCGTTTATGCTGGACGCCATCAACGGCAATCGATTCCATGTCCCTTCTCCCCCGAGATCGGGGGAGAAGGTGGCCGGAGGCCGGATGAGGGGGCTGGCCGGTTTATTGTCAAACGAAGCTGAAGAACAAATGTAAAATTCCCCCGCACCCTGGCCCTCTCCCCCCGTGGAAAAATTACACATTTGGAAAATCGATTGCGGGGGAGCGGCGACTATTGCAGGATATTTGCAACCTCATTCGCTGACCCCTTTTCAAAGCCTCAGCGCTGCATCTGCTGAGGTGGAACCTGCATGGTGGGGTTGCAGGTTGCGGGCGGCACATTTACGGGACTGTTAAAGATCTCATGATAGACAGTGAACAATGCTCCAAACGTCAATGGCATGACCAGAAAGGCACCAACGTAACAGGCACAGACTCCCAGCATTGCAACCAGATAATGCACAAACAACATTCCGCACAATGGACCCAGGTTATGCCATGCCGCTCGCGCGCTGAGCTTGACCGATTCCCATGGTCCGGTTCCACGATCGACGATCAGCGGAAATACAAACAGGAATGGAATGTAAATCAGTATCGACAGGACCAGGATCAGAGGATACATCGTGAAGAAAATTCCAATCAGCTGCGCCTCGTTGTTACCTGCGGTGGCGATTCCGATCATCATGATGATGATCAGCGGGAGCATGACGGCCAGCGAACAGCCGAAGAAAATCAGCATGGCCAGCAGAGAGTTCACGAAGACGTCGAAACCCTTGAAGAGAGTCTCGAACCTCACCTGAATGCCGTTCATGCGGTAACGGAAACACAGGTACATGCCGCACATCATCGGCCCCATCATAATGCCCAGAGGGACGATGGACCCGATCAGAATTCCGACAAGGCAGATTCCGACAAAAAGCCAATACTGATCGCCCAGCATGGCTTTTGCGTCTGTCAGGCGTTCAATGGGTCGCGCTGATATTCTGCGAAATTCTCCGGAACCGTGCGGATCAAAACCAGGAAATGCTTCAGGAGCAGCAAACGGATTCGACATAAGTGAATTACCTTGACTGAACTGCTTTGATATACCTCACGCGGTCGCAGGTGATCTTAACCCGAAGCGTCAGCGAGGGATTGGGATTTGCAGCCCTCGCTGACGCTTCGGGTTACGATGCTGCTTCGCAAAAGTGTCATTTCAGGCCGCGCGGAGTATAACAAGACCACCAGAAATTGATCGATACCGCACGGAAGCGTAACTGTTCGATACGCCAGATTGAAGTGAGTAGACTCTTTAAAAAACGGGTCAGGAACCAATAGTGCTGAGCACCTTTTGGGCCATTTGGCTATTGGTTCCTGACCCCTTTTTTAAAAGCCGCGACGTCATCGCTAATTCCCATTGTCGTGTCACTGCAAAGCCAGCATTTGGCGCGGGGGCGTGGGTGGATACAATCCGCCGCTTCGAATTCTGGTGACTTTGAACCGTCGCCTGCCGTTAAGTCACTGAATCTGAAAGTTCGTCGATGGAAGCCGGAATTGTCGGCCTGCCGAATGTCGGCAAGAGCACACTGTTTAATGCCCTGACCTCATCAACGGCCGCCCAAAGTGCGAACTACCCGTTCTGCACGATTGAGCCGAATGAAGGGATCGTCAGCGTGCCTGATTCGAGGTTGAATCGAATCACTGTATTCATTCCACCACAAAAAGTGATCCCTGCGATCCTGAAACTGGTGGATATCGCCGGAATTGTGAAAGGTGCCAGCGAAGGCGAAGGACTCGGTAATAAGTTCCTCAGCCATATTCGTGAAGTGGACGCCATTCTGCAGGTCGTACGATGCTTTATCGACGACGATGTGACGCATGTCGGTGGCGGCGTCAATCCGCTTTCTGACATCGAAGTCATTGAAATGGAATTGATGCTGGCAGACATGCAGACGCTGGAAAACTCACTGCCGAAAGCTCAACGATCCGCAAAGAGCGGCGACAAGGACGCAAAACAGCGCGCCGTCGTGATGGAGAAATGCCTGGAAATTGTCAATGCCGGCAAACCACTGCGCAGTGCTGACTTTACCGACGACGAACAGAAGGTCGTGCGCGCCATTGGGCTGATGACTGCGAAACCAATCCTGTTCGTGGCGAATGTGGCCGAAGACGACCTGGAAGGTAAGAGCCCGCTTGTGGGTCAGGTGCGCAAGTACGCTGCTGAACACGGAGCGTCAGTTGTGCCGGTTTGTGCCAAGCTGGAAGCGGAATTGGCAGAGCTGGATGAAGCCGATCGCCAGGAAATGCTGGAGTCAGTCGGTTTGACAGAGCCTGCGCTCGGACCGCTGGCTCGGGCAACTTACAAGACGCTCGGCTTGCAGAGTTACTTCACTGCCGGCGAGAAAGAAGTTCGTGCATGGACGATTACCGTGGGAGCCACTGCACCGCAGGCGGCGGGTGTGATTCACAGTGACTTCGAACGCGGTTTCATTCGCTGCGAAGTTTACACGTTGCCCGATCTGGAAACTCACATGACCGAAAAAGACATCCGCGCGGCCGGTAAGCTGCGAGTCGAAGGCAAGACATACGTCATGCAGGATGGTGATATCTGTCACTTCCTGTTTAACGTGTGAATGATTCGCACGGGGCTGAGGTGAGTCACTGCCGGCGAGCGGTGTGGCGTCAGCCCACCGGTACAATGCGATTCCGTACGATGGACATCCTTGTCCGTCGTGCCCTGAATCTGTGTGGAAGGCAGCATTTGTTTGTGCCACACAAACCCTCGGGTAGCAACGCTTTCCTTGCGATCGCTCGGACAGGAATGTCCAAGCTACAGGAATCTCACTCGACCTGCAGAGTCAGGCTACTGTATCCGCACTGCATTGCTCCTTCCGCAAACACCTGCGAAAAATAGCGCCCCGTCGCAACGACACCCACTTCAATCTTCTCCTCCCCTCCCCATTTTCCGCAATTGCTCTCAGGCTTTTGTCACACGTGTCTTCAGGATCCTAAAGTCAAATACCGTGGATGGCGCCATTGCCCCCCCCCATTTCTCCTCCTTTGGCGGCGTTCGCTAATTAACTTTGGATGGCCCCAATATTTCGTTCCTGCAAATCCGAGCGACCTGCTGCCATCATTTCCACCGAAAATTCCGGCGACCGCCCCAGTCCGCGTGACACACCGTCACCCAGAGTGGATCATGCGCCCCATGTCGCTTCACGAGTCGTATTGATTCCGCAGTAAGCAACCCCCGCACGCGGCTCCACGAAGCGAAAAAGTTCCACGCATGATCTATGCGTTCAGCGTTGCTGAGGATCCCCGGGATGAGGCTTTTCGCCGCAGCTGGCATCTATTTTTAGACCTATAGCGCGGTCGTTGGCGCATTCATCGCCGCTCTCGGGTACGTGGGAAAGCAAGTCGCCGATCTACTGTTGGCGTGTTGGGATGAGCGGAAATCGCAGAGGGTTCAATTGGTCCAGTTGCGCTCGTTGCTCCGTGCTTCGCATGCCACCTTCTTAACCCAACGTAAACTCGCCAAACGACTTTCGGAATCCCTCGCTGGATCCCACCCGGACCACGAATTCTCCGGTGGATTCGAGCGAAACTTCTCAGAGCTGCACCCGCATTTCACGCCGGAGCAGAAGGAACTTCACAAAATCATCCGTGGGATCACTGAACACTCGATGCGTCCCTTGAACATGGCAATGACCGAGTGGCTACGAAAGGACACGACTTTCAAAGCCACCCGTCGTGGCCACGGCCCATCGGCGGAATTAGCTGAGAGCCTCGAAGACTTGGAGGTCCACGTTTTATTGTGGCTTTCGAAATACGAAGCTTGGATTCCTGGTCAGGAACGCTACGCATTGGTCTACCTTGAGGATGAGCAACTGCATGGGGTGGGCTTCCCTAGCGCCATCGACCAATTAGTCGAGCGACTCGTTAAGGGAGTGCGCGGGGGCACCGAGCCAACGCATGCACTGGAGCCGGCGGCTGGGCCGGTTCCGAATGGAGAGTCTTCACCGCCGGCCCAGTGATGCGTGCGTTCTGCCGCGCAGCGGTTGAGGACTGCGACTATGTCAACCTGGTCTGTTTGGAAACAAGCCTTCGATGACGTAACTCCCAAAGAGGACGGGGATCCCAGGCAGATACGGGGGGCTGCCCAACACGGTCTTGACGCCTCATTTCCGAACTACGAAGTGTTTGGGCGCTACCAGATCGTTCCTGCGACCAATCGGTCGGCCAACATCGACCTGAGGAAGGAAGCCGATCGAGAGATCAGCCGAGTCGGTACCACCATCCACCGTCGTGGCGGCAGTCAATGAGTATCTTGAGTTTGCATCGACGGGTAAAGTGAACTGCCAGAGTGAAAATGATGTTCAGGCTTGCACGCGGGTCACCCAGGTCAATGATTTCATGGAGTCGGTTGAAATGCCGATTTCGCCGGCGCACGGCTGGCCCCCATCCTGCGGCCCTGGCACATTCTGCTCGCTGTTCTCTTCGGCTGCCTGGGTACGCCTGTGGACGGAACGATCTTGTCCTGTATTGACATTTTAGAAAACAGGACATATTCTTTGGTGCAGGCGGGATGAATACCTGCTGACACTGGATGGACAACAAGTCAATGCCTGCCGAACTCTCGCTTTCCAAAAAGCTTAAGAAAGCGAAATGGAAAGTGAAGATTCGAGAGCGGGAAAGGCTCGAACCACCGCACGTCTCCATCATCAATGCGACAAACACGTGGCGAATCAGCTTGCGATCAGGTGACTTCCTGGACAAAGTGCCTGACCCGGACGAAATCCCCGATGAGCTACTGCAATACATTAGAAACGGGAAACACAATGACAGACAGACGGTGTGGGAATGGCTTTGTGAAAAGTGGGATGACAAGTATCCCAAAAACAAAGTCGCAAGTGCCGACTAGATTGGAGTGACAGATTGAAAACTCTGACTCATGACCGAGAAAGGACGATTGTTCTAAGCAAGAGCGTTGCCCATATTCGGAATTTTGCAGCACTCGATCCTGTAGGAGTGTCCACAATTGCGGGAGTGCAGAAGAGTCTCGCAGAGACCAACGAACCTTCATTGTGGATTTGCTTTGAAGAAGCTCTCACAAACACACTCCTTCGTTCAGTCAGTTGGCCATCAAAGCCGCTGGGGCGTGCTTTGCTCCTTCATCGAGCGAATCTTGCAAGTCTGCCTGCACTTCGAACGTGCTTCGGGCGTGTAGCGTTCGGTACGGATGGTCGATTCTTGCCAGATGACGAATTATGCAAGGTCCTTATGGCTCCACGACGTGACGACTTGTTTCTAGGAGGCTTCATCGACGATGCTAGTCGCACTGTGACGCTCTGGCGAGGTAATCTCGACAGCGTTACCGTATCATTCTCGACGTTTCCACTGTCTGGCGATGGAACCGCTCCGGACTTTTCTCAATTTGCGGTTACGGACTGTGGTCAGACGGTTCAATTCGGTGACTACGAAGCGTCAACCGATTCGATTCTTTATGAGTATGATTCTGACTACCGACGAAAATCCAGGAAGAATCTGCTGAATCGTGATTCTTCGCTTGGAGGATCAATTCGCCGACTCCGATTACAGCGACAGCTTCGCAGGAGCGACTTCTCGCCACTCACGGATCGGACAATCGGTCGAATCGAGAGAGGCGAGAGTGAAAATATTCAACCAAGGACTTTTGCAATTCTTGCTGAAAAGCTGGGCGTCGCTCCTGACGAGCTAGACACTTTTTGACTCCCAACGGCTGCTCGAAATGAGTATTCTCGTGCAAGGACGATTCCTATGGGAGCGACTGCACCGCAGGCGGCGGGCATGATTCACGGTGAATTGGCAAGGGGCTGCGCTGAGTCATGGACGGCGAGCTGTGTGGCGTCAGCCCACCGGGACAATGCGATTCCGTAGGATGGACATTCTTGTCCGTCGTTCCATGCATCTGTGCCGAAGGCAGAACTTTTTTGTGACACAGAAGCACTGCGGAAGTGTCGTTTTTCTTACTATGGCTCGGACAGGAATGTCCACGCTACAGGAATCTCACTCGACTTGCAGAGTCAGGCTACTGTATCCGCACTGCATTGCTCCTTCCGCGAACACCTGCGAAAAATAGCGGCGCGACGCATCGACAGCCAGGCCAATCCTCCCCATTTTCCGCAATTCCTCTCAGGCTTTTGTCACACGTGTCAAGTTTCGTCAATGTACTTTGGATGGCCCCATCCTCCGAGCCAGCCTCTATTACTGGCCGGTTGCAGGCGATTGTTTGACGGCAAGTCATGCGTTGTCAAGTTTCCATGTCGCAGAAAGTAGGAGGACATGATCGTTGGCGACGACGACGGAGAGTGGTCAATTCTTGAACAAGTGACAAGGGTCTGCGACCATAGTCCCCATACGTTGCTCCCCCGGGTCTGCCTCAAAAGGTTTTACCATGTCTGACACCGGAAAGAACAGGAACGAAGAGTTTGAGAAAATAACCGCAGCCATTGGAGGGCCGACGCGGCCGCTGGGGATGGTGATCAACAAGCTGCGCAGCGAATTGGCGGGCTTGCGGGATGAAGCACAGGACAAAGATCTTCAGTTTCAAGTCGGTGAAATTGAAGTGGAGTTGCAGGTGGGGATTACGGCCAACGCCAGCGGCGAGATTGGATTTGATTGCTGGCTGTACAAAGCGAAAGGTACTGCGGGAATCGATCGGGCATCGACTCAGACCGTGAAACTCAAGCTGACGCCCCTATGGTCACAAGGCGGATCAACACTCATCCAGTCAGACACAAACCTCCCACCACTCCAGGATCATTGCTGATCTCGAATCGAAAGGCACGCCGACATGAATCCCAATCTGGTGGTCGAAGTGGTCATCCGAACGCCGTACCAGTGCCGTGCAACTGGTTACGTCATCGGCCTCGATCGCATCCTGACGTCCGGCCATTTGGGGAAGGATGAAGGGCTGATTGAAGTCGGAGCAGAAGTCGAGGACTACTTCGACAACGACGCTCCCGGCAAGATACGTGTCCAGAAGACGGCGACTGTGCTTTGGGCGTCCTGCGGTGAGCTGGATTGTGCGGTATTGGAATGTGCCGAGATACCGGAGTTCCAGAGGAAACAGCCCGGGCATGAGATTCGGTATGAAGTCGTCTGCGCCGCCCTGAATTTCAGCGCTCAGCCTGGTGCGATGCCGGGATGGAACGAGACGGTCAGCAGGATGCGAGCACTCGACGACCGACGCCGCTGAACGGCAAAGCTCACGCAATGCGAGACGGGCAGAGCGATCTGGAATTGGACTGCGTGGATTGTGCCGTACCGGATCAGGAAACAGCCTGGAGGGGAGCGTCCGGTGCCGCGGTCTTTGTCGAAAATGAACTCGCCGGCGTGCTTCGTCGCTGCCCGCCGGAATTCGGTCAAAAAAAACTTCTCGCGGTCCCGATCTGCCGGTTGATTCATGCCGACGGTTTTGCAGCCGCAGCGAAGTTGCAGCCGGGCGATGAAAGGCAACACAAAGAACTGCGACCCCATATCGAGATGTCATTACTGCGCCGTCTGAAGGCGCTCGCCGAGTCCAAGGACGAGTGGAATGTACTCCTCGCTCGCTTGAGCGTCGCGGCGCTGGCGGATCCCGAAAAGGTGCGTGAATCGGTCGCAAACAAGCTTTTGGATGATCCGGGCCTGGTAGTCGAGCTTGTGGGCTTGTGGGGCGACTGCATGAGCGGCGGCCGAATCCCAGAGGCCACGAAAGTGGCTGAAGTGCAGGATTTGCTGTTCCCGCTTTGGCTCGATCCAGGCGTCCGCCGCCGCCTCTATCATGAAGTAGACGCGAATCATTCCGCAATTGTCTTTGGCGCGGCTGCATCGGCGGTCGGGGCGGAGCAGGCTGCAGCCCATATTCAGAAGCGATCTACGAGTTGGGCGCTGCGGAACGGACGTGTCGAGGGGACGTCACTGTTTACATTTCCTTCACCGCTTCCAAAACAGCCCACGATCAAGTCGATTGCGACCGCTTTTCTTCGGGAGCTGGCAACGCGAATCCTGGATCCCGGGTTCTATCCGTCCGCATTGCGAGCTTGGCTGGAGACTTGCTCCGGCGAGGTCCAGCAGGAAATTTCGGTGGACGAGGAATGGGCGCAATACCGTCGAGATCTTCCGCCGGCGCTAAAAGGACGGGCCGTTTCTCGGCGGGACATTCCCTACTTCGCAATGAAATTGCCCCACGAGGAGCAATCCAGATCAGACCGCCTTGAGGTGCTGCGAATGGTCAAAGAAGTTGTCCTCAACCTTCTGATTATTGAACTCTGCGATCCGGAACGACCGAATCCCCAGGAGATACCAATCGCCACCTGGATTCATGACCGATATGGCCCCTCTAAGCTGCAAGGCGAGAACTAAGCATGACCTGGCACGACATCGACTGTTTGACGCCCGTTCCGCTCGAAACGCGTCCGGGAGTACCAGAGCAGTTTCATTTGTTTGACGAAGACAGTGTGCTGGCGATCAATGCGTCGCTGGCTGCAGAGAGGCCGTTGCTGGTTCGCGGGCAACCGGGAATGGGGAAGACCCAACTCGCGGCAGCGGCATCCAAAGTTCTGAACAGGCCGCTCGTGTCTTTCGTCGTTGAATCCCGCACTGAGTCCCGCCATTTGCTTTGGCACTTCGATGCCGTGGAACGTCTGGCCATGGCTCAAGTCTGCGGAGCACTTCAGCTGACAGAGACGCAGGTGCGCGACAGGCTGCCGGAGAAAACATTTGTTGTCCCCGGACCGCTCTGGTGGGCTTTTGACTGGGACAACGCCGCCACGCACTGCACGGAACTCGGCCTGCCGATCCAGTCCATCACGGCGGATACCGACCCGGCCAATGGCCGACTGCATCGAACCGCAGCTGGTACGGCGAGTCCGGCGGCTCATTCCCGAAGGACGTTGAGATGCAGGTCTTGAGAGTCGACTGTGGCAGCATCAGGATCTGCGGAGTGACAATCCCGATGGTGCTGTGATCCGTCCAGAGGCACGGCATCGGCTCATCCAGGAGCGCCAGGCGGAATCCGCAGAACTGCTGCAACAGGTATTCGATGAAATCTGTCGCATGCACCAGGAGGAATTCCAGGGGTTGATGTTCACTGAGATCCTCAATCTTGGTCGCGAGTCCGAGACTTTCGTGTCATCAGAACTCCGAAAAAACGCGGAACGCTGGTTTCGGCGGATCGGTGTCGGCAACATTTCCGATCGGAATTTGCGCCGTTTCTTTCGGATTGCTGCGGGTCAGATCACCAAACCTGAAATGGACCGCTACCCAATCCTGCACGAATTGTGGGACCGCATTTGCGGGGTGATTCCTGGAGCCGTCCCGCCGGAAGGCTTTGACCCGGTACGAATTCCACAAAGGGACCAGGTTGCCGCGTTGACGGTCCATCAGTCGGCGGCACGATTTCAGTTTGCCTCGCAGGCGTCGGATCCACTGTCGGCAGAGAGCGTGTTTCCAGCCAATGGCAGTCTCGTCGGCACGATTCGCGGCCGCACCGGATATCTAAAGATCGAAAACGTCCAGGAATTCGCGCCGGCAAGTGTGCCATCAGATGTGTTTTGGCAAAGCGGGCGTCAGCCGCAGTGGGCCACCGACTGGGGCAGTAACGAGCACGGACAATGGTGTGAATTCACCGTGAAGGACGTCTGCCAGCGCATGCGCTGGATTCGTCCGGGAACGTTTTTGATGGGTTCACCGGAGACGAAGGAGGGACGCTGGGTTGATGAAGGCCCGCAGGATGAGGTGACCATCAGCCAGGGCTACCGGATGTTTGACACGCCGGTGCCTCAGGAACTGTGGCAATCCGTGATGGTCAAAAACCCCAGTCATTTCAAGGTGCGAAGCGACCCGTCGAAACTGTGAGCTGGGAAGATTGCCAGAAGTTCCTGGAAAAGCTGAACCAATTGCTGTCTGGGCTCAAACTCATTCTTCCCACCGAAGCCCAATGGGAATACGCCTGCCGAGCGGGGACAACGAGCGCTACGTACGCGGGACCATTGAGCATGGACGATCAGCAGGCCCGAGATCAGCTTTGGGGCGTTGCGTGGTATTCAGTAAACAGTGAGCAAAGAACTCACGATGTTGGTGAGAATCCACCAAACCCGTGGGGATTGTACGATATGCCGGGCAACGTGCGCGAATGGTGTCCGGACGGCAAGCAGGATTACTCCGCTATGGTGATCAGCGATCCCGTTGGGCCGCTGCAGGCGTCAGTGGTTCGGGTGGTCCGCGGCGGCGGCTGGAGCTACTCCGCGCAGTTCGTTCGGGCGGCTTACCGCCACTGGTTCCACCCGTCGTCCCGGGACTACAACCTGGGCTTTCGCTGCTCCAGCTCACGGCGGGATCGGATGATCTCACCCTGAACAGATCGGTCACCGGTCCGCCGGTTTCCGGTGGCAAAGACGAAATGGCCACCGGTGTGTGAGTAGCGTCAGCAGTAGCGGTCGCGAAAGCCCACCGGATGGCTGTTGCTGACAAGTGGTTCCTGCCTGCCGGGCAGGACTTCGTGGCTTGCCGCGACCTGAGTGAGTGTGGTCTTCCAAAATCAGTCTGTTTGATCAATTCCGCGTCGCGCAGGTCCGCCTTGCGGCGGAAGTCCTTTCCGGCAGAAAGGACCTACGCGTGGTTCGCTGGCCTGTTATGACATCTTCAACCCCCACGATCTTCTTCGATCATCCCCTCTCAAACGGCAACCCGCCGTTATGGGCGTGTGCGTGGGGTGATGATGCGTTTGGGCCCTGGGCGCTATTCCGAGTGGAAGACGCACGGCAGAAAATGAGATGGATTCTGCCCGGAAGTTTTCGGATGGGGTCGCCTGAAACGGAAGCTGGACGCCGCGACAATGAAGGGCCGCCGCACGACGTGGAACTCAGCGACGGATTTTGGCTGTTTGACACGCCATGTACGCAACGACTGTGGCAGGCCGTCATGGGTGAAAATCCCAGCCGGTTTCAAGCTCCTGATCGCCTGGTCGAAAGGGTGAGCTGGGAGGATTGCCAGCAGTTCGTCCGGCGGATCGCCGAACTTGTCCCCGGCCTGAAGCTTTCACTGCCCACCGAAGCGCAATGGGAGTACGCCTGCCGCGCGGGGAACGACACGGCAACCTATGCCGACGATCTTCAGATACTGGGAGTTAACAACGCACCCGTGCTGGACGAAATCGCTTGGTATGGCGGGAACTGCGGTGTGGAGTTTGACCTGAGTGAGGGCGAGTCCACCACAGACCGGAATGGAAAACAGTACGAGTTTGCCAAAGGCGGAACGCGGAGCGTGGCAAAGAAAAAACCGAATGGCTGGGGACTGTACGATATGCTGGGCAATGTGTGGGAATGGTGTCTTGACGGCAAACGGGAATACGCTGCCGTGACGGTCCGTGATCCGTGTGGGCCACAGCAGGCGTCAGCGGATCGGGTGATCCGCGGCGGCAGCTGGTACGGCCCCGCGCTGCACGTGCGGTCGGCTTTCCGCTACTGGATCGACCCGTCGAACCGGTACGACGACCTGGGCTTTCGCTGCTCCAGTTCAGGCCGTGAGCAAGGAGCAAGAGAGGGAGGAGCCGGAGCGGCGCCGGGCGAAGACAGCGCAGCGACGAGCGACGGAAATGAAGTCTCCAGCGGGGGCGCAAAGTAGGGGGCGCGCAAAGTAGGGCCATCCAACGATAGGGCTCACGTTGCCCGATCTGGAGACGTACAAGATCGTAAAAGATATCCGCGCGGCCGCTAAGGACCGCTCGATAAATTACTGTCCGATAGTCGCCTTTCGCTCCGCGAAAGTAGCGCTGCTTTTGCGGAGCAAAAGACGACACTAATTTCTCGAACAGCCCTAAGCTGCGAGTGGAAGGCAAGACGTACGTCATGCAGGATGGTGATATCTGTCACTTCCTGTTTAACGTGTGAATGATTCGCACGGGGCTGA
>Ga0105046_10003930_pt1 | contig 23639 bp, 23 predicted proteins | sample MAT03_FD_78385 | JGI IMG/M metagenome (GOLD analysis project Ga0105046, IMG submission 78385) | Freshwater microbial communities from Lake Fryxell liftoff mats and glacier meltwater in Antarctica - MAT-03 (megahit assembly) | ecosystem: Environmental > Aquatic > Freshwater > Ice > Liftoff...
CCGCAGAGGACTGAGAGGCTGAGAGTCTTTCGATCATGCCCGCTCATCACGCCGAAAGACGCCCGCTCGTCGTTGCAAATGCGCGCCATAGCCTGAGCTGTGGCTGTGCTTTGCGCCTAGATCGGAAGCCTTTTGACGCGCTGCTCGGTCACGCTCGAAAAACTCTCAGCCTCTGAGCAAGCGGCCATGTTTGAAGCGGCCGTGTTTGGAGCCCCCATGTTTGAGCCCCCATGTTTGAGGCCCCATGTTTGACTTGACATAGATTTACATCCTCGTGAGTCAGCCTTGTGCCTGTTTCGTGCGTTGAACAGGCATGCCAAGCTTTCACACCTTGACGCAGCGCGTCTGGCCGCAAGCGCAGAGTTCTTCACAGGAGTCGAACACCGTGGCAACTGCTCCCTCCCGCGTACCCACCACCGCAGCGCAATCGACTCCGCCCCTGGCCTGGGGCCGCTGGGTGTCGGGCTCTGCAGCCCGTTCGATGGATTCTTCTGTGGCCCACTCTGCCCCAGCCGTCCGTACATGGTCGTGGCTGGTGGCTGCAGCCGGTGCCTGGGCGCTGGCTCTGGTCGCCGCCGTGGCTGTCGCGCCTGCCACTGCGGTTGCCGCCGCAGAAGCCGTGGACCCGCCGGGCCGGGTGGGCCGCTTGGCCGACATCAGCGGGCAAGTCGTCTGGTTTGACCCGGAGCAAGGCCGCTGGGGCCAGGCCGAGCTGAACCGGCCGCTCACCAGCGGCGACCGCTTGTCCACCGGCAGCGACGGCCGCGCCGAACTGCGGGTCGGCTCCAGCGTCTTGCGGCTGGCCGCCAGCACCGAGCTCGAGGTGCTGCGTCTGGATGATCAGCGCATGGTCTTTCAACTGCACAGTGGCAGCCTGGCGCTGCGCGCGCGCTCGCGCGAGATGGCGCAAGAGCTGGAGCTGCGCACCGGAGAAGCGCGCTTCCTGCCGCAACGCGCAGGCCACTACAGGCTGGATCGTAACGACGTCCAGACCCGTGCCGGCGTTTGGCGCGGCAGCCTGTTGGCGGACGAGCGGCGCGACCTGCTGATCGAGACCGGCCAGCAACTCGAAGTCTGGCGCGACAGCCGACAGCACGGCCTGGGCCAGGTGCAGATCCGCATCGGCGCGCTCAAAGACGACGCCTTTGGCCTGTGGGCGCAACGTGAAGACGGGCAGGATGAACGCAACACTTTCAGCCGTTACGTCTCGCCGGAGATGACTGGCGCCGAAGAACTGGACCGCCATGGCCAATGGCAGCAGCACCCCGAACATGGTGCGCTTTGGGTGCCTTTCAGCGTCAGCGCAACCTGGGCGCCGTACCGCTACGGCCGCTGGACTTGGGTGGGCCCCTGGGGCTGGACTTGGGTGGACGACGCGCGCTGGGGTTTTGCGCCTTTCCACTACGGCCGCTGGGTGCATTGGCGCGGCCGTTGGGGCTGGACCCCGGGTGACTATGTTGCACGGCCGGTGTTCGCGCCTGCGTTGGTGGCCTGGGTCGGCAGTTCCAGCGGTGTCTCGGTATCGATCCAGTTGCCCTCTGTGGCCTGGGTGCCGCTGGCACCGCGCGAAGTGTTCTGGCCCTACTACCGCCACACCCCGATCTATGTGGACCGCATCAATCACCGCCCGGTGTACGGGCCGCCGTACAGCCGTGGCGTCGATCCTGGCTATCCACGTTACGCCCCAGGGCGCGACGGCCGGCCTGGCCGAGGGGATGGCCGCGACGGCCCGGGCTGGGAAGCGCGTGACCAACGGGATCGCAACCACCCGTCCGAGCCCGTCCGCACGGGGCCGATCATGTACGGCAACCAGGGCGTGCCCGGAGCCGTGACGGTGGTCACGCGGGATGCGCTGTTGCGCCGCGATTCGGTGGCCGCCGCCATCGAGCCGTCGCGAGTTGAGGCTTTGCCGCAAGCCAGGCCCCAGCCGCAGTGGCGCGCCCAGACTCGGAACGAAGAGACTGACCAGGGCCCCGTCACTGATCCTGCAGCGCAGCGCCGCCATGGCGGCTGGCAGGTGCAGACGCCGAGGCCCTCAGCCACGAGTGCACCCGCAGCCCCACCTGTCGTCAACCCCCAGCAAAGCCAGGCCACAGAGCCAGCGGTGGCTGCTGTGGCGGCCAATCCGATGGTTTCTCCGCGGCCTCCGAATGCGCCTGGCGTGGCTGTTCCTGGCCAGCTGGGTGGCGTGCCCGCTGAGGCTGCAGTGCCTGTGCGTCGTGCCCGGCCCGCCATCGACAATGCTGGCCAAGAGCGGACGGGTGCTGGCAACGGCGGCCGTGAGAGCAGCTCTCCCAGCCGTGTGCGCGAGGCCGCAGTCGAGCGTGAAGAGCCGCGCCGCAGCACGCCTGAGTCGCGGCAGAACTTGCGTGAGAGGCAACAAAGCCGATAGTTGTCAAGTTTGCCGGCACGGGAGGCGGCAAAGCAGCGAGCGTCTGTGATCAGTCGATGCTGTGCGCCAGATAGACCGCTTCGCGCCCCACGATGGGTTGGCGTGTCGGCATCAGGACTGTGCAGCCGCCTGCAGGGGCGCGAATCTCCTGCGTGCTGTCGCTGCCGATCAGCTCGCCGGCTTCGAAACGCTCAAAGCCCAGCAATGGCCGTGTGAAGCTGAAGTCTGCAGCCTGGACCATGCAGGTGCGCAGCAACTCGAAGCGCCGGGGTTTGTCGCGCGGAGCGCTCAGCACTCGGTCGATGAGGCCGAAGTGGGCCAGAAAGTTCAGCGCTACCTGCACCGCCAGATCGCTGCTGAGTTGTGCGAAATGCTGACCACATTCGACCACCAGCGCGGCACCTGGGGCGCTGTCGGTGCCATGTTCGCCGTGCCGGATCAGCGGCGTGCCTGAGCCCAGGCCCTGTGGCATCACCAAATGCACGGCCGGTGTGCCGAGGGCCAATGCGGTGTTGGCGTTGATGTCGTTCTTGGGGTAAACCCAGAAGGGCTGCACCGGGTTGCTGGTCGAATGGATGTCCAGTATGTGCTGGGCTGCTGCCACCACCGGGCGCAACTCGCGTGCACGTTTCAGCTCCGGACTGTGCTCTGCGCCGTTCAGCCAGTCGCTGGACCAGATGCGGTTGAGGTTGTGCACCAGTTGTCGGCTGTCAAATGGCCGTTGAGTGTCAAAGCTCTCATAGGCCTCGACGTTGGCCAGGCTCACCGTCAGCGTGCCGCGCAAAGGCCGCACTTCGCGGTCCAGCAGCGCCAGACAGGCCGTCATGCCGCAAAACTCGTTGCCGTGGGTGAGGCCGTTGATCAGCACGTGCGGGCCGGGCTGCCTCGACTCGAAGCGGTGGACGTAGTCGATGCCGGTGTTGCCGCGCCGATAAGGCTGCAGGTCGCGGGGCAGGACTTCAAAGGCGGGCAGGGCGGAGCTTTGTGGCTGACTCATCGGTCGCTTTGTCGTGGCCGTCATTGGGGAATGTGCAGCAAACAAATGTAACGGACAGGTTTAACCCACCCTCTCAGCGCACCCGCTCAGCGCAACAACGGCCGCAGCGTGGGCCACACGTTGTCCAGCATCTTGGGCTGGGCCTTTGCGTTGGGGTGGATGCGGTCGGCCTGGAACAGGCTCTCTGCCTCTGGCACATCGGCCACGCCGGCCAGGATGAAGGGCACCAGCGCGGTGTTTTCGGCCTTGGCGACGTTGACAAACAGGTCGATCAGTTGCTGGCCGTATTTGCGCCCGTAGTTGGGAGGCACCTGGATGCCGGCGATCAGCACCTTGGCGCCTGCTGCCTGGGCCGCGCGGGTCATTGCGCGCAGGTTGTCTTCGGTCATCTTCAGCGGCAGGCCACGCAGCGCGTCGTTGCCGCCCAGTTCAATCAGCACCACGGCAGGCTGATGCTGCTTCATCAAGGCCGGCAAGCGCGACCGGCCACCGGAAGTCGTGTCGCCGCTGATGCTGGCGTTGATGACTTGCCAGTTCAACTTCTGTTCGGTCAAGCGCTGCTCCAGCAGCGCCACCCAGCCGCTGCCGCGAGCCAGCCCGTATTCGGCCGACAGGCTGTCGCCCACGATCAGCAGGCGCGGTGCGCCCTGCGCCAGCGCGGCCTTGTGGCTCAGCACCGCAGGCAGCAGCGCCAGCAGGCTACAGTGCGTGATTAATTTGCGTCTGGAAAGCATAGTGTCGATGTCTGAAGCCCTCATCACGGTCAGCAACGTTACCAAGGTCGTGTCCGATACCTCTGGCCCCTTGACCATTCTCCACGAGATCAATTTTTCTCTGCAGCCCAAGGCCTCGGTGGCCATCGTGGGTGCTTCGGGCTCGGGCAAGAGTACCTTGTTGTCGATCCTGGCCGGGCTGGATACCCCCAGCTCAGGCACTGTCACCGTCGCAGGGGTGGACCTGTTTGCGCTGAACGAAGACGCCAGGGCCGAGTTGCGGGCGCGCCAGTTGGGCTTTGTCTTTCAGAGTTTCCAGCTGCTGGGCAACCTGACGGCGCTGGAAAACGTGATGCTGCCGCTGGAGCTGATGGGCCGCAATGACGCCCGCAGCGCGGCCACCGAGATGCTGGACCGTGTGGGCCTGTCAGAACGGCTCAGCCACTACCCCAAGGTGCTCTCAGGCGGCGAGCAGCAGCGCGTGGCATTGGCGCGGGCCTTTGTGGTGCGCCCCGCCGTGCTGTTGGCCGACGAGCCCACCGGCAGCCTGGACTTCGCCACGGGCGAGAAAGTGATGGCGCTGATGTTTGATCTGAACGTACAAATCGGCACCACACTGGTGATGGTGACGCATGACCGCAGCATCGCTGCGCGCTGCGACCGGCAGTTGACGATGGAGGCTGGCCGCTTGAGCGAAGCTGCTGTTGCGCCGCCTCAGACGGCTGGTTGAGGAGGCTGCCTTCAGACCCGGTGCAGGTGCCGCAGCGCCTCTGCCATCGCCATCGTGTTGCGGTAACCGGCTTCGATGGCCCTTTCGCGGAAGTCGCGCGACAGGCTCACGTAGTAGCCAAAGTCAGGGTGCAGCACCAGGTCAGCTGCGGCCGCATCCGGTTGCGTCAAGGCGCGTTTGCGCAGGTCTGACTCGCGCCAGCGCTGCGCACTGGCCGGCGCCCTCGACTCATGAGCCGAAGCGTCCACGGCCAGCACCCTTTGCGCGCCCAGACTGCGCGCCAACCGCACTGGCAGCGGGGTGTGCAGGTCGGCGTCGGTGTAGAGCGCGCCATGGATGCGAACGGGGGTGAAAAGCCCAGGAATGGCGCAAGAGGCCTGCACGGCCAACCCGGCGTCGCCATGGCTGAAGCCGATGGTGGCGCCACCTTGGCCCACACCAGGATCGGCCGCACCCCCGGCTGCCAGCCGCTGCGCGACGCACACTGCGGGCAGCGGCAATTGGTGCAGCAGTGTGGGCACTGCCGGCCTTGCTGCCCTGGCGATTTGCTCGCGCACCAGTTCAGCCAGTGGGTTGCCGCTGAAGCGCTCTTCACTGCCCAGCGCCAGCCGCGCCACGCTGAAGGGGTTGAAATCCAGCGCCAGCGCTTCGATATCGGCCGCACTGCGTCCGGCAGCAAAGAGCACGCCGACCAGCGAGCCGATGCTGGCGCCAACAATCAAGTCAGGGAGCAGCGCAAGTTGCTCCAGCGCCTTGAGCACACCCACATGCACGAAGCCGCGTGGCCCCCCTGAGCTGAACACCCAGGCTGTGCATACAGGTTTTGACAAGGACAGCGTGCTGGGCGCGCACGCGCCCGTGTGGTCCTGCTCAGGACGCAGTGCGCAGCCGGTCAGGGCCCACGGTGCCAGCGATGCAGCCAAGGTTGCGGCCGCGCCATGCCGCATCCACCCCCGCCTGCCGTTGGCCGGCTGGGGGCCCGTGTCACCGGCTCTCAGGGCAATTTGCCTTGCGCCTTGGCTTGGGCCACCTCGGCGGCGATTTCTGCACCGCTCTTGTAGTGCGGCACTCTGAAGATCAAACGTTTGGAACGTTGCACGAAACTGTTGCTGCCGGCGACTTCTTCTTTCCAGTATCGATCGGCCAGTGCGATGTTGGCCGGCACATCCAGCAAGAAGCCGTCGCGCGAGCCAGCGCCGCCAAAGATGTACAGCTTGCCGTCGATGATGCGCCAACTGTCGGCGTCGCCACCCCAGGGGATGGCATAAGCGATACCGTTGGCGCAGAAGCCGCCGTACTGCGGCAAGTACTTGGCGGGTTGCTGGTCAAAAAGCGCCTTGTGCGCGGCGCTGGCAAACCTGAAGCTCACGCCCTCGAAGACGCTGCTGAACTGCGCTTGCCCCATCGCGTGGCGGCCTTGGGTGAAATAGGCCACCACGTCGTGGCCGTCCAGCATCACGCTGGGCTGACCATCCACGGCGCTGGCGCGCACCGGTTTGAGCGAAGAGTCGGGGTTTTGCGCCCACATGGCGCTGCAGCCCGCCAATGACAAGGCCAAGAGAGCGGCCAGGGTGAGGACCAGGCGACGCGCGCCTGTGGTCAGAGAAAGCGGATGGAAAGCAGGGCTGTGGATCACGAACTCACTCCAGGGACCAGGGGCCCCAAACTGTCAACCGAAGGATGGACCGCTGGGTCTGCGGCATTGACGCTGCTGCGCTGCGCTCGCTGGTCGGCGTAGGGTGCAACCCAGCCCAGCAGGGCGCTGGCGGCCTCGCAGCGCTGGCGCAAGTGCATTGCGTCCTGGCCATGCAGGTGGATGATGCCGTAGCGGTAGCTGCCCAGCCACTTGAAGTCGCGCGCCAGCGCATGACCGCTCTTCGGATACAAAAAGAGATCGGCATCCGCAAACTGATCGGCCAGCGCCGCCTGATGCGCGCGGCTGGGCATCGGCGGCGCATCCTGCAATCTGAAGACACGGTAGACCAGGCTGGCCGCAGCCCCGGCCACGGGCTGAACTCTGGGCACAGTGGCGGGGTCGTGACCCAAGGCCAGTGCCACCGACATCGCGTGCGGTTGCAGGCCGTCAATGCGCTGATAGAGGTCCGAAAACTGCGAGGCCAGCCGCGGGTTGACTTCGATGATGCTCAGGGTGTCGCTGGCTGCATCGAAGAAGAACTCGATGTTGAACATGCCGTGGTCAAAGCCCACGGCACTGAGAAAGCGCTGCGCGATCTGCAGCGCCCGGGCCTGCACCGGGCTGCCCAGGCGGCTGGGGTACTCCCAACGCATGAAGGCTTGCGTGCCCGGATACATGATGGCGTCGACCACGCCCAGGGCATGGGCTCGACCCTGGAAGACGTAGCCGTCCAGGTTGAACTGTTCGGCCTGCACAGGTTGCTCCAGCATCAGACGATGGGCGGTGTCGGCGCCGGGCAGTCGCGCGCGCGCCACCCGCTCGAAGGGTTCGACCAGCCGGCGGATGACCCACAGCTCGCGGTGGCCGAAGCGCGTGTGGTGGTGCAGTTCGGCGTGGTTGTTGACCTGTCTGGCCAGCACCGAGAAAGCCGCCTTGACTGGCTTGACATAAGCCGGATAGCGGATGCCGCGCGGCACTTCACTGCCGTAGGCGGCGTCCAGCGCCTGAAAGGGCAGGTTGGCTTCGGGGCAGACTTCTTGCATCACCTGCCGTGCGTGCAGTTTGTGCTGGCAGGCCAGGATGGCTTGCACCGAGGTGCCTGGCAGCCCGAGCTTTTCTGCCACCATCGCCGCAGCCAGCGCGCCGAACTGCTCGTGGTGCGAGATGACGCCGGCCCAAGCGCGCGCCTCGCCGCGGCGGGCCTGGCGGGCGCTGAATTTCTCCAGGTCAAAGCCCACCAACCGGGCGTTGCTGGGGAAAGAAAAAAGATCAAAACCCGCCTGGTCGAACTCAAAATTTCCTGCCAGCTTGCCAAAGCCTTGCTCGTCCCAGTCGTAGCTGAACAGCAGGCCCAGCCTCGGGATGGCTGAAGCCTCACCGGCACTGTGCGGTGAGTCGGAGGTCAGGGGCTGGGGCTGTTTGGTGGTCATCGGTCAATGTCAGGCCAACTGGCGAGACGAGTAGTGCAGGCCCACGACACCCAGCACGATCAGGCCGGCGCCAGCCGTTTTCAAGGCCCTCAAGGGCTCGTTGAAGTAGAGACAGCCGATCAGGGCGGTAGCCAGTACGCCCACCCCAGACCATACGGCATAGACCACGCTCAAGCCCAGCACGCGGATCACCATGGTGTTGAGGATGAGAGAAAATGCATAAAAAACAAAGATCAACACCGAGGGTGTGAGTCGCGCCACCGGCAACACCCACCAGGCTTGTGCAGGGCTGAGCAGGGGGAAAACAGAACTCATAGGCAGTGGTTGGGCGCTTGCCGCAACAACGGCCCGAGTTTGGGGGTCGATGCTGGCGCGAGAATCTTACGCGGCGCTCTCAAGCTGCGCGCTGGGTGCAGCTTGCGCTTGGAGGTCTCCATCACCGCGTCAACAGGCGCCTGCTGACGTGGCTCAGGCTGTCCACCAGTGCCACCAGCAGCAGCATGGCGGCCAGAACCGTGGCGGTCTTGCCCATCTGGAACAACCCCATGTGAAAGCTCAGCAACTGGCCCAAGCCGCCAGCACCCACGACACCCAGGATGGCGGCAGCACGGATGTTGTTCTCCCAGCGGTACAGCGTGTAGCTCATCAGCTGCGGCAGCACCTGCGGCAAAGTGGCGTAAAAATAGATGCGTAATTCTCCTACGCCTTGTGTGCGCAGGGCTTGCGCCGGGCCCGGCGGCGCGTTCTCCACGGCTTCAGCAAACAACCGGCCCAGTACGCCGCTGGTGTGTAAAGCCAGGGCCAGCGTGCCGGCCATCGGCCCCAGGCCGGCAGAAATCAGCAACAGCGCAGCCCACACCAGCTCGGGGATCGAGCGCAGCACGTTGAGCAGCAGCCGGGTGGGTGAGCGCGCGAGCGTGCGCTGATTCTCAAAGCGTTTGCTGGCCGGCAGCGCCAATGCCAACCCGGCCACTACCGCGATCACGGTGCCCAAAGCCGACATCGCCAGCGTTTCGAGCGTGCCCCAACCCACCCGCTTCAAAAACGCCGGGCTGAGGTCGGGCGGAAAGAACTCGCCCACAAAGCGGCCCATGCTGCGCACCGCTTCCATCGAAAAAAACTGCCCCCACTGCAGATTCAGAGACCCGAAACTCGCCACCACCAGCAGCAGCACCGCAGCCGTGAACCAGCAGGCCCTGCAGCGGGCGTGGAACAGCGGCGGCGGTAACTTGTAGGGCAGGTTGGCGGCGGCGGCGTGTTTGTCCATGTCGAGTGCGAAGGATGAGCGTCAAGGGGCCTTGCAGCTCAGCCCAAACTCTTGCGCAGGCTGGCGCTGACTTGGTCGGCCAGTGCTACCAGCAGGACAAACACCATCAGCATCGTGCTGACTTCGCCGCCGTTGAACATCTTCATCGAGTTGTCCAGCTGCTGCCCCAGGCCGCCTGCGCCCACAAAGCCCAGCACCACCGAGCTGCGGATTGCGCATTCCCAGCGGTAAACGGTGTACGAGGTCAGCTCGGCCGCGTTTTGCGGCAGCAGGCCGTACAGCAGGGATTGCAGCCGACCACTGCCGTTGCGCAGCAAGGCCTGCGTGGGCTGCGCTTCGCCGCTTTCCAGGATTTCGCTGTAGACCTTGCCCAGCATGCCGCCGTAGGTCAGCGCAATGGCCAGCACACCTGCGGTGGGCCCGAGCCCGACGACGCGGACAAAGATCAGCGCCCACACCAGTTCAGGCACGCTGCGCAGCACGATCAAAAGCCAGCGCACCGCCTGGCGCAGCCAGAACGGGCCGCGCGCCATCTGGCCCGACAAGGCAGAGATCGACAGGGCCGAGGTGCCTATCAGTGTCAGCGGCACCGCCAGCACAAGCGCCAGCGTCATGCCCGCTGTGGCAATGGCCACGGTGCGCCAGGATTCGCGTGCCACCAAAACCAGAAACTCGCCGTCCACCGCAGGCGGGAAAAAACTGGCCAGAAAGTTGGCGCTGATTCTCAGGTTGTCGGGCTCGACCAGCACCCAGGGCCTGAACTCGGTGGCCACGGCCAGCGGCCACAGCAGCACGATCGCCAGGCTGCACCAAAAGACGCGGCCGGCCCAGGCCGGGTCGCGTGTGGGCGCCAGGCTCGATGTCGTGGTGTTCAAGCGCTGCGCTTTCGCATCAATTCATGACAACACGTCATTCATCTGCAGTGCATCACTGCAGGCGCAGCAGGCTGCGCCGCCTGGGCTTCGTCATGGGCGGCCGACCCGCCGCTGAGCTCATGCTCGAACTGGGCATAGAGCTGGGTCAAGAGTGCACGGCTGACTTCACTGGCGGGCAGGTCAAAGGCGAGGGCACCGTCGCGCAGCCCCACGATGCGTGGAAACGAGGCCAGCGCCACATCCACTTGATGCAACGTAGCCACCAGCGTGACACCCCGTTGTCTCGCGCCTTCGGTCAGCGCCTGGATGGCCTGGCGTGACCGGGTCGGGTCGAGCGCCGACAAAGGTTCGTCGATCAGCCACAGGCTGGCCGGGGCCAGCAGCGCACGGGCCAGGCCCACGCGCTGACGCTCGCCGCCCGAGAGGCGGTCCACACGCTCGAACAGCTTGTCGGCCAGATCAAAGTGCTCCAGCGCACTGAACGCAGCGGGGATATCCTCCGGGTAGAACAACGAGCGCAGGCTGGCCCACAGCCCCATGGCCGGCAAACGCCCGGCCAGGACTGCGGTGACGACCCGCTGGCGCGGCGGCAGCGGCGGCACCTGCGGCGCCAGAAACAGTCGGCCACGCAGCCGCTGCAATGCGGCCCGCGGCAGTTGCCAGGGCTGCTCACCCGCCAGACTGTATTGACCCCCCAAAGGCGGCAAAGCGCAAGCCAGCACCTGAAGCAGCGTGGTCTTGCCCGCGCCCGACGGGCCGATCACCGCCAACTGCTCGCCACTCTTGATTTGCAGGTTCAGCGGCTTCAGCGCCGGCGCAGCCCCGGGCTTGGCGGCCGGGTGGCGGGCTGCCACGCTGTGGAGTTCTAGTTGCATGAGATAGAGGTTGACTCCGAGCCGCTGCATCCGGCTTGCGGTCGGGCAAGCGATCCTGCCCTGTGATCTGGCCTGCGAACTGGCCTGCGAACTGGCCTGAGAGCGGCCCTCAGCTCAGCCCTGCATTTCAGGGCTTCGCAGCCCTGATCGTCGTGACGGAGGGTCTCGCCCCTTGGAGTCCAGCTCAGCCTCTCAGAGCAGCCCGGCGCTGCGCGCTGCTGCCTCGATGCCCTTGTAGTTTTCTTCCTTGGTGGGGATGTAGCGGGTGGCCCGGTTCAGGCTCAGGATCTCTTTGCCTTCAGGTGTGTTGGGGTCCAGGTCCAGCAGTGCTTTCTGGATGCGATTGCGCAGGGCCACAGGCATGTCTGCATGCACGCTCCAGTTGTAGTTGAAGTAGGTGGGGGTGGTGAAAAAGACGTTTACTGCTTTGGTGTCGACGCGGTTCTCGGCCACAAACTTGCGCCACACCGTGATGTCCAGAGCCGCTGCATCAACCTTGCCGCTGACCACCGAGGCGATGGTCGCGTCATGCGCGCCCGAGTAGGCGATGCGTTTGAAGTCTTTCTCGGGTTCGATGTTGGCCTGCAGCAGGAAACTGCGTGGCATCAGGTGCCCGCTGGTGCTGCTTTGCGAGCCGAACGAAACCTGCTTGCCTTTCATGTCGGCCAGTGACTTGATGCCTGAATCGGTCTTGGCGATGAACACCGACTGGAAGCGGGTGTCTTCTTCGCGCTGCGCAATGGCCACGATCTTGCCGCCCGAACGCATCTGCGCCTGCACGTGCGTGAAGCCACCAAACCACACCAGATCGACCTTCTTGTTGACCAGCGTCTCGACCGCAGCCGGGTAGTCGGTCACGGGCGTGAACTCGACCTTCATGCCGAGTGCTTTTTCAAGGTAGTTGACGATGGGCGTGAACTTGCGCACCTGCTCGGTCGCCGCTTCTTCGGGGATGGTGCTGACGCGCAGCACCTGCTGGGCGTGCACGGCGGCGGTGGAAGCCAACAGGCTCAAGCCGGCGGCCAGAAGCAGCGCGCGGCGTTGCAGTCGTTGGGTCAGTGTTTGGATCGGCATGGGTTCTCTCCTGATTTGAAGCGATGGGGGGAACCTGATGGGTCGACTTGGCTGTCCAGGCCGGCAGCCTGGCGGAAGTCAGCCACTTCAACCCTGGGAATGAGGTTCTAACTGGGGATGGTAACGGCGCGAGCGCTGGACGTGTTGCAGGGGGGCATGTTGCTGGACTTCTATCGATCAGAGGTTGTTGGTTGTAAGGTGCGGTGCTTGAATCCTGACCCCGCCAGGGTGGCACCCGTCATGCACAACAGCATCCGGCGCTGGGCTCGCAGCGTACAAGCCGGCGTAGTACTCGTTTCTCAAAGGCCACATCCACATGACTCAACCGCAGTTCATCCAGTTGTTGCACACCGATCCCCAGGCTTTGATGTCAGAAGCCAGCCTGGGTTTGTCGCAGCCACAGGCCCATCTCTCACCAAAATTTTTGTATGACTCTCTGGGTTCGCGGCTGTTTGACGCCATCACCGAGCTCGATGAGTACTACCCCACCCGCACCGAGGCCGGCATTCTGGCCGCTCAGCGCGAGACCATCGCTCAGGCCGTGCACGGCCGGCTGGGGCCCCACCCCACATTGATCGATCTGGGTGCTGGCAACTGTGGCAAGGCCGCAGGCTTGTTTGGCAGCCTGAAGCCGGCCCATTACGTGGCTCTGGACTTCTCGGTGGAGTTCTTGTTTGGTGCCATGCGTTTGCTGCAACTGCAGCACCCGCAGGTGCGCATGACCGGGGTGGGCCTGGATTTTTCGAGCAGTCTGGCGTTGCCGGACGGCTTGATCGGCGCACCGGCGCTGCTGTTCTATCCCGGCTCCAGCATCGGCAACTTCAGCCCCGAGCAGGCATTGCGGCTGCTGCGGCAGGTCTGCGCTGCGGCTGCAGGCGGCAGCTTGCTGATTGGCGTGGATCTGCACAAATCTGCGGCTGTGCTGGAGGCCGCTTATGACGACGCGCTGGGCGTGACCGCAGCTTTCAACCTGAACATGTTGCGGCACCTGAATCGGTTGATCGGCAGCAACTTCGATCTGCGCCAATGGCGCCATGTGGCGTTGTTCAACGCCGAGCACAGCCGCATCGAGATGCATCTGGAAGCCCGTGAAGCCCTCAGCGTGCAGTGGCCCGGCCACCAGCGGCGCTTCAGGGCCGGTGAACGCATCCACACCGAAAACTCCTACAAATGGCAGCGCGGCGACTTTGAATCCCTGCTGCGTGACGCCGGCTTCAGCCGCTTGACCAGCATGACCGACAGCGGGCAGAATTTTTTGGTGTGTCTGGCGCACAGCACCTGAAGAATCGGCAGTTTGAGTCTTGGCGCATGAGATCGCGCCTGATGCTGCGATGAACGCTTCGGTTGACACGCCACCTGCCTGTTCAGAAGTCCTGCGACGGCTACAGCGCGCAGCTGCGAAAGCCGGCAAAGATGTCGTTGCGATCGGGCGTATAGAAGTTGCGATAGCGTGGGTGGCGCATGCGTTCTTCGGTGACCCAACTGGCGCCGCGCAAGACGCGGCGGCTGCCGAACCAAGGCGCTGAATAGTCACGGTAGGGGTGGGCCACGAAGCCGGGGTATGGCGTGAAGCTGCTGGCGGTCCATTCCCAGACCTCGCCCCATCGAAACGCCTGGGGCGCCAGCATCGCGGCGCGCTCCCATTCGGCTTCGGTGGGCAAGCGGCGGCCCGCCCAGCGGCACCAGGCCTCGGCCTCGTGGCAGCTCAGGTGACAAGCGGGGGCCCGCAAGTCCAGCGGCAGCCACTGGCCCCAGCGCTGTTGTTGCCACTCGCCGTCCTGGCGTCGCAGATAACGTGGCAGATAACGTGGTCTATCGTCGGGCCAGCGCTTGTGGGCAGGCGGTGTGGTCTGGGTGACACGCAGGTCGGACGCGGGTGGCGGCAAGGTCTGCAACCAGGCCAGCGCAGGCTCTGACCACCCGCGTGTCTGCGCGTAGCCACCTTGCTCGACAAACGGCAAGTAGTCGGCCCATCGCAGCACCTGGCCGTCGATGGCCGTGGCAGGCAGGGCCACGACATGCGATGCACTTTCGTTGTCAAACACGAAGCCAGGACCATCGTGGCCGAGCTGGAATTCGCCTGCATCGAAGTGCAAAGGAGCGGGCTCCGCCCCTGTTGCTCGGGCAGCTCTTGCAGCGCTGGTTGCAAGCTCAAAGCGAGCCCGCAGTGTGTCGTTCAGTGGCAGCGCCAGCGACTGCATCATGTACAGGCCGGCTTCAAAGTGCATGTCTTCGTGTGCCAGCAGCAGGCGAAAGAAGTACAGCTCGGCATCGCTGCCTTTTGCGCTGGCCAGAACCTGCAGCGTTTCTTGCAGGGCCAGGTGCGACTCTTCGCGTTGCGCTTGCGCGCCGGGCAGAGGCAGCTGCCAACGGCTGCTGTGCTCGACTCTGCTGGAGTCGAACAGTGCGTCCGCGCCAGCAGGTCGTGCCGCCGTTCTGAAGGCAGATGGATCGGCGCGCCAGCCCTGCCGCCACTGGCTGTTGCGGCCCACCCACCAGCGTTGAAACCAGCTCAAGTGGCCCAGCTCCCACAAGGGTGGATTCAGCTCCGGCGCATAGGGCAAGGCCAACTGCGGGCTGCCCAACGCGGCCTCGAAACAGTCGAAGACCGCCAGGCTGTCGGCGCGGCTGTGTTGCAGGGCCTGTGCCAGCGTGGCCCCATGGCCGTGGCGCTGCACTGTCTGGGGTGGTCGCAATGGCTGACTCACTGGCGGTGTCACGGGCGCTATCCTTGGGTCATGCTTCAGCCGCTGGTCGTCATCGTCACGCCTGCCTTGGCCCAGGCCAACAACGGCAACTGGCAGACGGCCAAGCGGTGGGCGAGTTTTCTCTCGGGCCATTATCGGGTTGAGCTCACCGAGCATTGGCCGGGCCGCGCCCCGACTGCCACTGCCGACTTGATGCTGGCCCTGCACGCGCGGCGATCTGCGCCATCGATCCAGGCTTGGCGTGAACTGCAGGCTGCCAAGCCGCTGGTGCTGGCGATGACCGGCACCGACCTGTACCGCGACATCATTTCAGATCCAGCAGCGCAGCGCTCGCTGGCGCTGGCCGACACGCTGATCGTGCTCAATCAGCTGGGCGTGATGGCCCTGCCGCAAGCGATGCGCAGCAAAGCGGTGGTTTGTTTGCAGTCCTGCCCCATGCGCCGAGCGCAGACCAAGACCACACGCCATCTGCGCGCGCTGATGGTGGGCCATCTGCGCGAAGAGAAGTCGCCGGGCACTTTTTTCGAGGCCGCCAGGCTGCTGGCACAACGCAAGGACATTTTGCTGGACCATATCGGCGACGGCCTGGACCCTGCGCTGGCGCAGCAGGCGCAGCAACTGATGCAAAGTCATGCCAACTACCGTTGGCTGGGCGCGCTGCCACACGGCAAGACCCGCGCGCGCATCGCTGCAGCGCATGTGCTGGTGCACCCCAGCCGCATGGAAGGGGGCGCCCATGTGGTGATGGAAGCGGTCACCAGCGGCACCCCTGTGCTGGCCAGCCGCATCGACGGCAACCTGGGGCTGCTGGGCGCGGACTATGTGGGCACCTTTGAATTTGGCGACGCCAAAGCGCTGGCGACCATGCTGCAGCAATGCCGCGACGAGCCGGCTATGCTTGCCATTCTGGGCGAGCAATGCGATGCACGAAGGTCGTTATTTCTGCCTGAGCGAGAGCGACACACCCTGTTGACCGTCTTGGCTCAGGCGCTGGGCCAGAAGGGGCGGCCGAATGCATGAGCTGCCGAGGGCTGGCTGTTCCGACAGACCTGGATGGCCCGTCAGATTTCATTTTTTCAAGGAGACCCATTGATGAACGCACCCGAAAAGCCCGCCGAGCCGCGCCTGACTTCTTTGTCGCACGGGGGTGGCTGCGGCTGCAAGATTGCGCCGGGTGTGCTGAGCGAGATCTTGAAGGGCACGATGGCGATGCCGATCCCTAAAGAGCTGTTGGTGGGCATCGAGACGGCGGACGACGCGGCCGTCTATCAGCTCAACGACGAGCAAGCGCTGATCGCCACCACCGACTTTTTCATGCCCATCGTCGATGATCCTTTCGACTTTGGCCGCATCGCCGCCACCAACGCCATCAGCGACGTCTACGCGATGGGCGGCAAACCGATCCTGGCGCTGGCTTTGGTGGGCATGCCGATCAATGTGCTGTCCACACAGACCATTGGTCGGGTGTTGGAAGGCGGTGCTTCGGTGTGCCGCGAAGCCGGCATCCCGATCGCGGGTGGCCACACGATCGATTCTGTCGAGGCCATCTACGGCCTCGTGGCGCTGGGCCTGATCCACCCTAAACGCGTCAAGCGCAATGCCGATGCCAAGGTGGGCGACCTGTTGGTGCTGGGCAAGCCGCTCGGCGTGGGCATCATGAGCGCGGCATTGAAGAAGGGCGAGCTGGGTGATGCAGGCTACGCGCAGATGATCGCCAATACCACCAAGCTCAATACGCCGGGGCCGGACCTGTCGATGCTGGACGGTGTGCATGCGTTGACCGATGTCACCGGCTTTGGCCTGGGTGGCCACGGCTTGGAGCTGGCCCGGGCCTCGGGAACGCAAATCCAGATCGATTGGGCCAAAGTGCCGCTGCTGGACAAGGTACGTAACCTGGCAGGGCAGGGCTTCATCACCGGTGCGTCGGGCCGCAACTGGATGGGCTACGGCACCGACATCGGCTTGCCCCAAGCCTTTGCAGCCGAAGACCAGGCGCTGCTGACCGACCCGCAAACCAGCGGCGGTTTGCTGGTGTCTTGTGCCCCGTCGGCGCTGGGCGAGGTGCTGGCCATTTTCAAGCGCCATGGTTTCGATGACGCGGCTTGTGTCGGCCAGGTGGCGGCGTTGCCCGCGGGCCAGCCACACCTGGTGGTGCGCTGACCCGATCGATTCGCCCAGGCTGCAGCAGCGCCTTTGCGGCGTAGCCGGCGTTGACCCCATGATGTCGATCTCGATCGGGCCTTTGGCCTTGCCTTTGGCGCCTGTGGTGCTGCTGCTGTCATTGGTCGTCGCAGCGGCTCTCGCGCGGTGGCGGGTCCAGCGGGCTGGTTTCGAGGAGCAAGCCCGGGCCGCCGGCGACACGGTCTGGTTTGCCGCTTTTTTGGGGCTGTCGGCGGCAAGGCTGGCATTTGTGCTGCAGCACTTTGGCGCCTACGCCGGCACACCTGTTGCGATGCTGGACATCCGCGACGGGGGCTGGAACAGCTGGGTGGGATTTGCTGTCGCCGCCGCCTGGTTGATTTGGCGTGGTTGGCAGCAACGCCAGCAGCCGAGTTTTGGCAAAGCCTGGGCGGCTGCAGCCGTGTGTGTGCTGGCTGCTTGGGGCGTTGCGCAGGCGTTGTGGCTGACGCCTCGCGGGCAGCCGATGCCTGATCTGGTGTTTCAACCCTTGGCTGATGCTGTGGCTGCAGTGGCTCCTGCGGCGCAGTTGCAGCAGGGCGCGCAGACACAGCCATTGGCCGCACAGAATCTGAAGCAAGCTGCCGCCGGGCGGCCGGCGGTCGTCAACCTGTGGGCGACTTGGTGCGCGCCTTGCCGTGCCGAGATGCCGATGTTGGCTGCTGCGCAGGCGCGCGAGCCCGACATTGCCTTCTTGTTCGTCAACCAAGGTGAGGCTGCAGCTCAGGTGCACCGTTATCTGCTGACCCTGCCTGAGCCCCTGCGTGAGGTCTGGCTCGACCCCCAATCGGCGCTGGGCCCGGCGGTGGGGTCAGCAGGCCTGCCGACGACGCTTTTTTATGACGCCCAAGGCAATCAGGTCGGCGCGCATTTCGGCATCCTCAGCGCGCCTGCGCTGCAGGCCAGATTGCGCACTTTGCGTTGAGTGATCCGCAGCTTTGACAGCGGTGCTTGCAGTGGCAGTGGCAGTGGCAGTAGCCGAGAGCCTGCTGCGGCTCGCTGGTCTTGACCACCGACACCTGTTCAGGTTGCCGCTGGACGATGAACCTTGCAGCGATTGCGCCAGCACTTCGTCAACAAACGCAGAGTCCAGCGGCAGGGACTTGCAATTGCGAATCGAGCGGTGCTGTTGCAGCAACGGCATCAGCGCCGGGGTGGGCAACGGTGGCTGCAGGCTGTTGCCGGGAGGGCAGTTCTCTTCGGGCGAGGCCGCCTCGGGTTCGGTCGTCGCGGGCGCCGCAGTTCAGCCCGGGGGCTGCAGGAAGCGGTCATACAACCACATCCCTGCCAGCATCGCGGCCACGAAGATGCCGGCCTCGGCCAGGCCACTGCCCAGCGCCACCAGCGCCGGGCCGGGGCAGAAGCCGCCGATTCCCCAGCCGGCGCCGAACAGCACACCACCACCGAGCAATCTTGCGTCAATCGTGGTGTAGGCAGGGATTTCCATGCGCTCGCCGGTCCACGAATGACTGCGCTTGCGCGCCACTGCAAAGGCCACCACGCCGACTGCGATGGCGCCGCCCATCACCAGCGCCAAACTGGGGTCCCAGGCGCCGAAGATGTCCAAAAAAGCTTTGACCTTGGCCGGGTCGGTCATGCCACCGGCAATCAAGCCCAGGCCGAAAATCAGACCACTGAGAAGCGCCAGCAGCAACCGCATCAGGCGGCTCCTGACAGCAGATGCCGCAGCACGAACACGGTGACCACGCCGGTAGCCATGAAGGCCAGCACATTGACCAGCGAGCGCAGCGAGAAGCGGCTCAATCCACACACACCGTGTCCGCTGGTGCAGCCGTTGCCCATGCGGCTGCCGATGCCGACCAACAAGCCGGCTGCCGCCAGGCCCAGCGTGCCCACATCCAATGTTGCCTTGGGCAGCGGCGCAATCAGCTGCCAGGCCCAAGGTGCTGCCAGCAAGCCGACGATGAAGGCCAGCCGGTTGCGCTCAGGGCCTAACGAGACATGTGTGCGCAGCGCCCGCCAGGGGCTCGCCACGATGCCGGCGATGCCTGCAACACGGCCGTTGCCGAGCAGGTACAAGGCCGCTGCAGCACCGATCAACAAGCCGCCGACGAGCGATTGCCACGGGGTGAAAAGATTCCAGGCGATATTCATGGTCTTGATATCTTGAGGTCTGGATGTCCCGTATTGCAGGCTTCGCCCGGGCTTCAACGGCTTGCACTACATCCCGGCGTAGTTGGGCCCGCCACCGCCCTCTGGAGTGATCCAGACGATGTTCTGCGTCGGGTCCTTGATGTCGCAGCTCTTGCAGTGCACGCAGTTCTGGGCGTTGATCTGCAGCCGGTCGTTGTCGGATTCGTCCTTTACGTATTCGTAGACACCGGCCGGGCAGTAGCGGCTTTCGGGGCCGGCGTAGCGGCTGAGATTGATGGCCACCGGCACGCTGGCGTCTTTGAGCGTCAGGTGCGCAGGCTGGTTTTCTTCGTGGTTGGTGTTGCTGATGAAGACCGAGCTCAGACGGTCAAACGTCAGCTTGCCATCGGGCTTGGGGTAGTCGATGCGTGGCACCTGTGATGCCGCGTGCAGTCGGGTGTGGTCACCCAGCTTGCGGTGCAGGGTCCAGGGCGGGCTCTGCAGCCCCAGCTTGGGCAGCAGCCACTGCTCGACGCCGGTCATCAAGGTGCCCACCGTGTTGCCCTGCTTGAACCACTGCTTGAAGTTGCGGGTCTGGTTCAGCTCTTCAAACAACCAGCTTTTCTCGAAAGCTTCGGGGTAGGCGGCCAACTCATCGTGGCTGCGGCCGGCCTGCAAAGCTGCAGCGGCGGCTTCTGCGACCAGCATGCCCGTCTTCAGCGCGGCATGGCTGCCCTTGATGCGTGCTGCATTCAAGGTGCCGGCGTTGCAGCCCACCAGGGCCCCGCCAGGGAACGTCAGTTTGGGCAGGCTCAGCAAGCCGCCTGCCGTGATCGCGCGGGCGCCATAGCCGATGCGCTTGCCGCCTTCGATGTGGCTGCGGATGGCGGGGTGGGTCTTCCAGCGCTGCATTTCTTCAAACGGGCTGAGCCACGGGTTCTGGTAGTCCAGCCCGGTGACGAAACCCAGGGTCACCAGGTGGCCCTGCAGGTGGTACAAAAAACCGCCGCCGTAGGTGTGTTCGTCCATCGGCCAGCCGGCCGTGTGCACCACCAGGCCCGGCCTGGCCTGTGCTGCGGGCACCTCCCACAGCTCTTTGACGCCCAGTGCGTAGCTCTGCGGATCACTGTGGGCGTCCAGCTTGAAGTGGCTGATCAGGTGCTTGCCCAGGTGGCCGCGCGCGCCTTCGGCAAACACCGTGTACTTGCCCAGCAACTCCATGCCCAGCTGAAAGCCCTCGTGCGGCTGGCCGTCCTTGCCCACGCCCAGATTGCCGGTGGCGACGCCACGTACGTTGCCTGCATCGTCAAAAAGCACTTCTGCAGCGGCGAAGCCGGGGAAGATCTCCACGCCCAGCGCTTCGGCCTGCTCGCTCAGCCATTTGCACAGCGTCCCCAGGCTGATCACGTAGTTGCCATGGTTTTGCAGGCAAGACGGGATCAGCCATTGCGGGGTGGACTGGGCGGCCTTGGCTGACAGAAACAGCACTTCGTCGCCGGTCACCGGCTGCAGCAAGGGCGCGCCTTTGTCTTTCCAGTCGGGCAGCAGTTCGTTCAGGGCGCGGGGGTCCATCACGGCCCCTGAGAGGATGTGCGCGCCGGGCTCGGAGCCCTTTTCCAGCACGACGACCGAGATTTCGGGGTCGATCTGCTTCAAGCGGATGGCGCAGGCCAGGCCGGCAGGGCCCGCGCCGACCACCACCACGTCGTACGCCATCGATTCGCGCGGGCCGTGTTTGGACAGGATTTCTTCGGGGGACATGGGCAGACTCGGTGGTGTTGGCAAGGATCAAACGTGCGTGCGCTGCGGGATCGGCCGCGCACCTTGTTTCAATCCTCATTCTAGGAGTCAGCTCTGGGTGCTTGACTCTAGGACTGCGGCTGCGGCTGCGGCTGCGGCTATGGCTATGGCTATGGCTATGGCCGTGGTTGCTGCCATTGCCGCGCCCGGCGCTTCAGCGCCGCAGCAGCGTCACGGTGGCGATCCCTGCCAGCGTCATCAACACGCTGCCCAGCACATGGCTGACCACGGTGGCGAGCGCCCACGAGGTGCGCCCCTGCTGCAGCGCGTCCACCACTTCAGCAGAAAAGGCCGAGAAAGTCGTCAAGCCGCCCAGCAAGCCGGTGATGATGAAAAGCCGCCACTCGGGCGCCAGCTGCGGGGCTTGCGCCAGCAGCGCCAGCGCCAGCCCGATGCCATAGCCGCCCACCAGATTGGCTACCAGCGTGCCGGGGGGCAGGGAAGGGTACAGATGGTTCAGGCTGCTGGACAAGGCCCAGCGCAACAAGGCGCCCAAGGCAGCGCCCAGGCTGACAGCGGTGACGGCGAGCAGCATGGCCGAATTATGGGCAGCTTGACCGCTGCCCAGCGGGCGGGCTTGGTTACCATTCCGGGTTGCCTGATTCAACCTGGAGACACAGCATGGCCATGGACGTCGTGGATTACGAGATCAAGGGTGCCGAGATGCAGTTCGTCGAAGTCGAGCTCGACCCTGGCGAAGCCGCCGTGGGCGAGGCCGGCAGCATGTTTTTCATGGACGCTGGCATCACGATGGACACGGTGTTTGGCGACGGCCGCCAGAACCAGAGCGACGGCATCTTCGGCAAGCTGATAGGCGCAGGCAAGCGGCTGGTAACGGGTGAATCGTTGTTCACGACCGTGTACACCAACCAGGCCCAAACCAAACAGCGCGTGGCCTTTGGTGCGCCTTACCCTGGCAAAATCGTGCCGATGGATTTGCGCCAGCTGGGAGGCGTGTTGATCTGTCAGCGCGATGCCTTCTTGTGCGCGGCGCGTGGCGTGTCGCTGGGCATTGCTTTGCAACGCAAGCTGTCGACCGGTTTTTTTGGTGGCGAAGGTTTCATCATGCAAAAGCTGGAAGGCGATGGCCTGGCCTTTGTGCACGCCGGCGGCACGGTGGTGCAGCGTGATCTGCGGCCCGGCGAGGTGTTGATGGTCGACACCGGCTGTGTGATGGCCTACACGCAGCAGGTCAATTTCGAGATCCAGTACGTGGGCAAGATCAAGACGGCGATGTTCGGCGGCGAAGGCCTGTTTTTTGCCAAGCTGAGTGGCCCTGGGACGATCTGGCTGCAAAGCCTGCCGTTGTCCCGACTCGCCTCCAGAGTGTTTGCTGCCGCGCCGCAGGCCGGTGGTGGCCGCAGTGAAGAAGGGGGGCTCGGCGGTTTGGTGGGGGCAGGCGGCTTGCTGGGCGGCATCCTGGGCGGTGATCGCCGATGAATCAACGCCGAGTGGCGCTGCGCTTTGCCGGCGGCTTGATCGCTGCGGCCTGGCCTTTGGCTCATACCCGGGCGCAATCCTTGGCACAGCCTTTGGTACAGCCCTTGGCACAGCCTTCGGTACGGCCTCTGGTACCGTCTTTGGTACAGACGCCCGGCGCCAAACCCGCGCTGCGGCCGATCTTTGTACTCAACTCACAAGACGCCGATGTCAGCGTCATCGACCCCAGCAGCCACACCGAAAGTCGGCGTATCGCAGTGGGCAAAGAGCCACACCACCTGTATCTGACGCCGGACGAAAAAGCGCTGATCGTGGCCAATGCAGCGGGCAATTCGCTGAGCTTTCTGGATCCGAGCGATGGCCGCATCCTGCGCACACTGGCCGACGTCGTCGATCCTTATCACCTGCGCTTTTCGCCCGACATGCAGTGGTTTGTGACCGCCGCCAACCGGCTCAACCACATCGACCTCTACCGCTGGCAGGGCAGCCAGGCCGAGCAGCCGCTGCAGCTGGTCAGGCGCCTGGACGCGCCCAAGACCCCCAGCCACCTGAACATCGACAGCAAGAGCCAGGTGGTGTATGTCTCGCTGCAAGACAGCGACGAGCTGGTCGCCATCGGGCTGAACGATCAGGCCGTGCGCTGGAAGATCAAGTGCGGCAAGATGCCGGCCGATTTGTACCTGAGCGCCGACGACCGTGCCTTGCTGGTCGGCTTGACGGGCGACAAGGTGGTTGAAGCCTACGAGGTCGGCGGTGCGCAGCCCAGGCTGATCAAGCGCATCGTCACGGGTGCTGGCGCGCACGCTTTCCGCGCCAGGGGCGACAAGCGGCACGTGTTTGTCAGCAACCGGGTGGCCAACACCATCAGCCTGATCGACACCCAGAGCCTGACGGTGGTGGCAGAGTACCCGGCCCCGGGCGGGCCGGATTGCATGGAGCTGCTGGCAGACGGGCGCACGCTGCTCGCCACCTCGCGCTGGGCGCGCAAGCTGACCTACATCGATACCGAAGCGCGCCGCGTCGTGCGCCAGGTGCCGGTGGGCCGCTCGCCGCATGGCGTCTGGACGCTGGACCATGCGCCGCGGATTTGAGCTTCCAGGCCCCGCCAAGCCGCACCAGCGGGTGAAAGCGCTGCTGCTGTCCGGTTGGCCGGCGGACCGCTTTGGCCACTGCATCGCTGCGCTGGCGCTTGCCTTGTGCTTCGGCAAAATCGCCCACGCAGCGGATGCCGCTGCCCGAGCCGTGCTCTCCGCTGCTGCTGCTGCCGCCAACAACAGCACCTGCAGCAAGCCGCTCTACCTGAGCTTTGACACCGGCCACATGGAAGTCGCCCCGCTGGTGGCCGAAGTGCTGCAGCGCCACGCCGTCAAGGCGACGTTTTTTCTGGCCAACGAACGCACCCGCACAGGTGGCCACAGCCTGGACGACGA